>LNFM01003025.1_pt1 | contig 34156 bp, 40 predicted proteins | sample 596031 | NCBI WGS metagenome assembly LNFM01 (sample SAMN04254537, study PRJNA301005) | activated carbon metagenome | isolation source: dual media filters at the Ann Arbor, Michigan drinking water treatment plant | place: USA: Ann Arbor
ATAAAGAAAAGCATCGTCAGCAGGTAGAAGTGTTGCGGGAGCAAAATAAAATTGCAGAGGAAAGAATTGTGTACCTGAAAGACATGGAAAGAAAGCTGAAGCAAATGCTGGTGGAGTGGAGAAAGGAAGAAAATAAGAACAAGGTGATCAAGTCTATGGAAGCATTGTTGTTTAAGAAGGATGAGAAGAAGGTGGTAAGTAAAATGCAAAAAAAGATTGATTCAAAATTTAGTGAAGTAGGAGGAGAGATAAAGATCGGCGATAAAGTTAAAATGAAGAAGAACCACCAGGTAGGTCAGGTAATTGAATTACGTAGCAAAAAAGCTGTTGTAAAAATTGGTTTATTACCTATGCAAGTAGATATTAAAGATCTGGTAGTGGTAAAAGAAAAGCAAACAGAACAGGAATAAAGAAGCGAAGCCTTACGGGGCTTCGCTGGATATTTAATGAGTGAGTAAGTTCGTTATTGCTGAATATAGCTTTGTAAATGTGTAATTGTTTCTTTCTGAGCCAGAATGGTTGCCTTCACAATATCACTCATAGAAATGATGCCTGCCAATTTTCCGTTTTCAATTACAGGTATGTAGCGGATATTATTCTTTGTCATTAGTTCCATGCAATGCTCAATGCTTTTATCGGCACTAACAGAGGGAAGATCAGCAGTCATAATCTCAGCTACTTTTGTACTCGTAGAATTTTTTCCTTTCAGAATAACTTTTCTTGAATAATCTCTTTCGGACATGATGCCGACATAATTCTCATTTTCAATTACAGCAAGAGAACCTATGTTTTTTTCGGCCATTATTTGTAATGCTTCCATTACAGTTGCAACAGGAGAAATACTAAAAACAGTATTCCCTTTTCGGGCAAGAATGGAAGCAACATTACTCATACTAAGATTTGATAATGAAATTTACTAAAACTAATTACCACTGCAAAAACAATTTCACCATTTAAATTATAAACAAAGCCGAAATCGTTTCCTTTTTATAACTTGTATCGCATTTCACCCTTACACATCCGATACTTTTAATGGAAAAAAAGCCAGCCACTATAAAAGAGATTGCCAAAAGGCTCAATGTTTCTGTCTCAACAGTTTCAAGGGCATTGCATGATCACCCAAGTATTGGACTTCGAACAAAAACACAGGTACAGAAACTGGCAGAAGAACTTAACTACGAACCCAATCAGGCTGCGATATCATTTAAGCAAGGCAAAACTCTCACTTTAGGCGCCATCCTTCCAAATTTGGGAGAAGAGTTTTTTTCTATGGCCATAAATGGTATTGAAGATGTGGCTACAAAGAATAATTACACCGTATTGATTGGGCAATCGCATGATGATATCGAAAGAGAAATTAAAATAGTAGATACAATGCGTAAGCACAGAGTAGATGGGGTGGTGGTTTCATTGGCGAAAACAACAAAATCGTATGAGCATTTTGAGCAATTAAAAAAGTATAATATCCCGGTTGTTTTCTTTGACAGGGTGCCTGATGATGCAGCTGCTTATTGTGTTTCCTGTAACCTGGAGAATAGCTCAGTTGAATTAGTTGATTGGTTAGTTAGCAAGGGGCATAAACATATTGGCTTTATAAAAGGTCCTGATTCAATTATACTTTCCCAGGAAAGATTGAATGGCTATTATAGGGGTCTTGCAAAACACAAATTAAAATCAGATAAATCGCTGGTGGTAAGTACAGACCTGAGTAAAGCAAAAACAACTGATGCAATTCACAAATTGCTGGCGTTGAAAAATCGACCAACTGCTGTCATTACATTTAATGATTATGTAGCACTTGATGCAATAAAGTATAGCCGCAGTCGGGGGGTAAAGATCAATAAAGACATTTTCTTTGTAAGTTATGCCAACCTCCCCATTACAAGTTATATGGATGAGCCCCCATTAGCCTCGGTGGAGCAGTTTCCATACCAGCAGGCAGAAAAAGCAACAGACATTTTGTTTCAATTAATTCAAAACAAAGGGTTAAGGGAAGATTTTCCTAAAAAGCTGATACTGGAAAGCAAGCTGGTAGTAAATATGGAGCTAAAATGAAAAAGCAGCTTTGAAAGCTGCTTTTTTGCGGAGAGAGAGGGATTCGAACCCAACCCTTTCCAGTGTAATTATCAATTAATTAAGACCTGCAAAAGATCACGACTCCACGAATCACGCAACAAGTCTTTCTGATTATAAGAACTGAACTACTACAGTAAAGATATATAAAACTCATTTCATTTTTGCTGATACGTTTGATTTTATTTTCATTTTTTACTTAGTAGAATAACTTTAATCCTGCTTTATTTAGTTGAATTTTTTATTTCCCGTTTCATCAAGTTAAATAAGATTTGATAATTTTATAAAAAGGATAAGTGATGAAAGATTTAGTGAAAAGGGTGAAGTCCTTTATTATATTCGACTTCCCGTTACAAACTGCGTATATCAGTACGCAATTCAACAATGTGCATAGAAAGCTTCAATCGGAAACCTCCGGATGGAGCACTGTAGCCACCCGGCAAAAACTGATTTCCAGGTATTGGTTTACTTATGTGCCAGGACATTTTGCCTTCGTCTTAGGATTCCCTGCTCTGCTGATCTTCCTGTTATTTGGATTTAAGCAAGCTGGCTTTTATTTACCAGGTGTATTCATAGCAGGGCTTATCAGTTACACTATTTTGTACCTGTTTCATTACCGGCCCTATTTTTCTTCCGTCTTCCTGCCCCGGTTAGAAACCATCAAAGAAGTGTACGAATGTTCAACAGCACACAAACAAGAAAAATGCCGGCAGGCTCAGCTTTCCAATTTATCGCTTACGTTGATATTTTATGTTTTGGATAAGAGCAGTGGGATGAACGCAATTCAATGTAATGATCAATTTGCCCGCCATCTGATGAAATTATACGGGGTTGATTCAGGAAGTATGAAAAAGAATTTAGAGTTGCTCTGTGGGAAAAAGAAACCTCTTTCAATACGAAAGATAACTGAGGTTCAAAAAAATTTCCAGGAAGCTTTTAGTTTTTTTGAATTCATGGGTTTTTCTGAAGGCGTTGCAGAGTTGCGAAAACTTGAACGAAGACTATTGCAGTGATACTTCAAGGTCAGCGTTAGAAAATAAGATAGCTCCCTAAAAAGCTACCTTATTTATTTGGCTAGCTAATACTATACCATGTTCCTTTTCCAGTGCCATGTTGAGCAAGTTGCTTTATATCTACCAATGCCTCTAAATGCTTTTTAATAGTATTGCGATTGGCATTCGTCAACGTCACAATATCGCTGATAGTAATCCGCCCTCTTGATTTTACCAGTTCCAGGATATGTAACGAAAGTTCTGGTAATTGCCCCAGCAGAAGCTTTTCTCTTTCTACTTTTACTTCCAGCTTCTTTTTTTGCTCGGTAAGTGCTTTCAGGAAAAATACTATCCACGGCTGCCAGTTGGGATGATCTGTTTTTAATGTTCCCTGTGTCTGCCGCAGGGAGAGATAATACCCTTCTTTATTATTTTCTATTACTGATTCAAGTGAACTGTATGGAGCATAACTATATCCAAGAGAAAGTAGCAAGTAAGTTGTCAATACCCTTGACAATCTTCCGTTGCCATCCTGGAACGGATGGATAGCAAGGAATACAATTATGAAAATAGCAATAATTAATAACGGGTGCAACGACTTTTTTTCTATCGCTTCTTTTGTCCATGCAACCAGTTCTTCCATCCTAAAAGGCGTATCAAAAGGTGTGGCCGTTTCAAATACGACACCCAAACTCTTGCCATCCGCATCAAATGCCTCAACATGGTTAGTATGCTTTTTATATTCGCCACGGTGCCGGTTGTCTTTTTCACTGAATTCCAAAAGATCCCGGTGGAGCTGTTTGATGTAATTTTCTGTCAGCGGAATGTCCCTGTAGTGTTGAAAAACGGTATTCATTACCTCCGCATATCCCGCTACTTCCTGTTCATCTCTGGTTGCAAATTTTTTAATTTCCAGGTTACTCAGCAATACTTCCACTTCCCGGTCAGTCAATTTACTCCCCTCGATCCGGGTTGAAGACCCAATACTTTCGATTGTAGCCACTCTTTTCAAACTGGTGAGTTGTTCCGGGGCTAATTGACCCAAGGCCCGCCACGCCCCTTTAAATTCGTCTAATTCAGCAATTAAAGAGAGGATTTGTGGTGTGATATTTAGTGACTGGGTATTCAACATTATCTACAAATTACCCAAAAATACCCGTAAAATGGATATTACCCAAATATTTACCCATAAATATCCATAAACAAATAGCACAGATAAAAGATTTAAGTATACTTAACTTCTATTCTCTTTTCCATAAGGCCATATTGCAAACCTAAAACGAAAAGTGATGAAAGAATCTGTGAGCAATGGTAACCTCGTTACCCCCATGCTGTTCCCGTATGAGCCGGAGCAGTACTGGCAACAAGTCCGCCAAATTATCCGGGAAGAAGTAAGCAATGCCGAAAAAAACAGGCCAGTCGCGACGACCTTTGAAACGCCTGGAATGACCTACAAGCCCCTGTACAAGATCGCTGAGGTCTGTAATCTTTTTCATGTTACCAAACCCACTATCTATGATTGGGTGAAGCACGGGAAACTAAAGCCATTTAAAATCAGGTCAAGGGTCTATTTTCTCTGGCAGGATATTCAGAATCTTTTACATTCCGATCCCGCATAAGCTGATTCTGAAATCTGGATTCACCAGTAACCTAATAGGCTTTATTCAGAATTATAAAACCAACATCGCATGTCACAAAAACACTTAATTGAAACCGCTCAAATAATCAGGAACGTCAGGAAGGAAACTTTGCGAACTGTTGAAGCCGCTATCCTATACACTTATTTCAATGTTGGACGTATCATTCACCAAGATGAGCAACGAAATAAAAATCTGTTGCCAGAAGAAATGTTAAGTGAAATAAGCAAGCAGCTTGTAAAAGAAAACGGTAAAAGTTATTCGGTTGAAAACCTGGTGCTTTTTAAGCGATTCTATATTTTATACTCAGCCCGTTTTTCGGATAATGAGGTGCAGAAAATTTTCAAAGCATGGTCAGCAAATCTTACAACAATACCACAATATGATCCAGTGGTTAAATTATTTAAAAAGAGGTTCCGGTTAACCTGGCCTTACTACCAATTTTTGATCAGTGTAGAAAATGATAAAACAAGGGACCATTTAGAAAAGCAAACGGTTCAAAATGGATGGAGCATTGATGAATTAGTAATAAAATCTTCGGAAGAGTAAGGCGCTAGAAAATTATCAGTTGAGTAAAAGCTTAAATATGCAGCGAAAGATTTTGTGTGAACAGGCCAACCAACTTGACATCGTTGATTATCTGGAAAAGCTGGGCTATAAGCCGCAAAAAATGCGGGGTAACGACTATTGGTATCTGTCGCCTTTACGGGATGAAAAGACAGCCTCTTTTAAAGTCAACCGGCTAAAGAATTTATGGTACGACCACGGTATCGGTAAAGGTGGTACACTGGTGGATTTTGGCAAACTGTATTTCCAATGCACCGTAAAAGATTTACTCATAAGACTTCAGGATGATAAAGGGATCAGTGTTTCTTTTCACCCGCAAAAAAATATAGTGGCGGGTGAAAGAAAAGAATACTCCAACGAGGCCGGAAAAATCACTATTATAAGTGACGCAGCAATCGATAACCCTGTATTAAAAAACTATCTGGCGCAAAGAAAAATCCCGTCGGAAATAGCCAATAAATATTGTCGGGAAATATGCTTTGAAATTAATGGTAAAAAGCACCTGGCTATAGGCTTTCAAAATCGTGGCGGTGGCTATGAATTACGCAACCACTACTTTAAAGGAAGCAGCACTCCTAAAAAGCCCCGTTTGATCCAGCAACCGGCTGCCGGAGAACTGGCCGTTTTTGAAGGATTTTTCAGTTTTCTTTCCTACGAGGCCATGAAATATATCAAGGATAGAAACATCCTTCCACTGCCAAAACAGCAGACCGATTCGCTGGTATTAAACTCTCTTTCTTTTTTTGAAAAAAGCCGGGAACTGATGGAAAAATATGCCATTGTTCATCTGTGTTTAGACAGGGATAAAATGGGACAGCAGTGTACACAAAAAGCGTTGACGTGGTCGGCTAAATACAAAGATCAGAGCAGATTTTATGATAAGCATAAAGACCTAAACGACTATCTTATTAAATCTGTAAGCTCCGGACTAAAACAAAGCCGCAGTAAAGGAATGCGTCTTTAAAATTTCAGGAGCCAGCTATGTTTCTCCTTCGTCGAAACCGCTGGCTTTTTTCATCCCGCCTGCCGGACGGGATTCAAAAAGTATTGTTGAAGACGTGAAAATGACAAGTGAAGATGAACAAAGGAGGACGACCAAAAAAGGAAAATAAAAGAAGTCAGCAACTTGCTGTCATGTGTACGACATCAGAAAGAAAAATAATTGAAGACAAAGCAAAACTCGCCAATGTTTCCATATCACAGTTTTTCCGGGAGCTGGCGCTGCAGGGACAAGTTGACAGGAAGATAAAGGTCCTTCCCAAAGAAGTTTTACTATTCACTGCAAATCTAAATCACCTGGCGGCAAACATGAACCAGATCGCAAAAAAAAGAAATCAAAATGACGAACTAAATGCCATTGAAAGGGCGGGTTTAATTGTACTGTCAAACGAGGTAAAAAAACTTGCAGCGGACATCAAATATTTCCTGAAATGATCGGCAAAATAATCATAGGAAAATCCTTTCGCGGCTGCATCAGTTATTGCCTTGATAAAAAGGAAGCGGAATTGCTCAATACAAACCTTTGCTACGGCAACAAAAAGGAGTTGATCAGCCAGTTTAATGAAGTCCGGCGGCTGAACCAAAATTTATCCAAGCCAGTTCAGCATATAACTATCAGTCTTCCGAAAGGAGAACAACTGGATAAAGCCCGGTTAGTGACCATTGCCGAAGACTGCGCCAAAGATCTTGGCTTCGAGAAGAATCAATATATCGTAATCGTCCATCATGACACGGCCCATCAGCATATTCATATTGTGGCAAACCGGGTAAGTTTTGATGGAAAGACCGTAAAGGATAATCATAACTACCGGAAGATGGCTGTTTATTGCAGGAAGATGGAGGAAAAACATGGTCTGCAGAAAGTGCTTAGTCCAAAAAGATATTTGTCAAAAGATCAGTGGCAATTACCCCGAACTGACCAGCGAAAAGAAAAGCTTCGCCAGGACATAAAAAAATGCCTTGCCATATCGACGGATTATTCCGAGTTCGAGAAACAGATAAAAAAGCGGGGTTACCAGGTCCACAAAGCAAGAGGAATTGCTTTTGTTGACCAGCAAAAAGTCAGGGTAAAAGGCAGTGAAATTGGGTACTCTTTGAGTACAATCGAAAAGATCCTTTCTATGCTGCCAGGACAGAAAAAAGTTGCTTTGCAACATGCGCAATTAAATGAAACAAAGGACCAATCAGTCCAACAAAAACTCACAGGCATTCCAGCGAAGAATTTAGAAAAAGGCAGGGAATTAAAAGTGGGCGCCGAAATACTATTAGAGCCAGCACACCAACAGGATAATATTAACCCTGCATTGCTCAAAAAGAAAAGACAAAAAAGAAGAAGAATAGGACTATAGTTTAATCACAAAAAATATACATCAAATGAATCCCGAGATGCTTGAATTAGTGTTGACAGAGTTACTGGAGGAACAGAAAAAAGAGACGCTCACAAATGCAGAAATGGTTTCCATTGTCAAAAAGTTATTGGCAAAGGTTGAGGTCCTGGAACAACTACTTCACCCAGAAGATGGCCCTGCGATTTTGGAGCGGCTTCGGGCTATCCAAGTTGCGTGTCAAAGCGGTTCAGAAAAACCAGCGTTAAACTCTGCCCATATCACGCCGGTACAAACTGTTATAAAACATCATTTCTATTTCAAAACAACGGCGGTAATTGCAATCTTATTTTTTATGATCATAGTGAGTTTAACCTGGCTTTACATTGAAAAAGAGAAGGAGGCAAATGCCCATAAAGGAAACGATTTAAAGTACCGGTACTTGAAATTAAATGCAAGTCAAAATTTGAAAAAAATACTGCGCCTCACAGATAGCTTGTACCTATATGCAACCGATTCTATGCAAAAAAAAGTGATGTGGATAGAACGGCAACAATTGGAGTTGTCAGAGAAGACAAACAAGCATGATCAGCTTGAACAGCAACCTTCTAAAAGGAACGACAAAAAACGACTTTCAAAATAGATTTTGTAACTTTAAACAATGGGAAAAAGCACAGCCATATTGCAGAAGCCGGATTTGCCAAGACACCTGTTTTGGGACTTTGTTTATGATAAGATAGACTGGAAAGGTGATTATACGACTGTAATGGAAAGAGTACTTGAAAGAGGTTCCAGGCAGGACTGGGAAGAAATGATTCGTTTTTATGGGAATAAAAAAGTCATTACTGCTCTAAAAAAAGAGATCAAATTCCTGGCTGATTACGCTATAGAAGAGGTTTGTGCATATTTCCAACTCCGTAAGGAAGAACTTTTATGTTATACAAGGAAACAGTCGAGACCGGGACATTGGATCTGATCAAAGAATTGATGAGGGATAAGGAGTTCACTGCATTTAACTTAGTTGGGGGTACCGCTCTTTCCCTTAAAATAGGCCACCGGAAATCCATAGATATAGATCTTTTTACAGATCGTGATTTTGATTCTGCTCATATTGCCAAGCATTTATCAGAAAAATATAGCGCCGAGAATATTAAAACTCTAAAAAATGGAGTATTCTCTTTAGTTAACAAGGTCAAGTTAGATATTCTTGCACACCGGTATCCGATACTTAATAAAGTGGAAATAGTCGATGAAATACGAATGCTTTCTTTGGAAGACATCGGAGCGATGAAACTTAATGCCATTTTATATAATGGAACACGGCTAAAAGATTTTGTTGACATGTATAGCTTGTTAGAACACGTTCCTTTGCACAAACTAACGGAAGCATTTGAAAAAAAATATTCTGATGTAAATAAACAAATGGCACATACTGCCCTTCTTTATCATAAAGATGTTAAACGCAACCAGGAAATTATTTTTATTGGAAAGAAAACTCCATGGAAGGAGATTGCAGATAGGTTGCGGGAGGCTGTAGCCAATGAACGTATGACCTTTCAAGGTCACCGCGTTAAAGAGAAACAACAGGACAAATTAAAAGAAGAACAGAAGCGTTCCTTACGTAAAGGGCATAGAGGCCCCAGGTTGTAGTTAATCAAGGAGAAAATTTATGCCTATAACTGCAAAGCCCATATTGATCCGCTATGGTAGCGCAGCTAAATCAAGTTTTAATATGAATGCCACCGAACTCAATCAGGCTGCTTCATCCATTTTACGGCGAGCCCGGGAAAAAGCTTTCAATAAAGGATTACCGATCTATTATATAGATAAAGATAAGTTGGTAGAAGAGTACAGTGATGGTTGCAAAAAAGTGATAAATCGTTAACAGTAGTACCAGACTAATAGGTGGTCCGACCTGGGGTATCTCGGTTTAAAATTCAGGCTCTTTTTCGACGGAAGCTGCAAAAAAGAAAATTCTGAATAGTATTAAAAGGGGTCGTATGGTCTTCAGTTATACATTTTGTTTTTTCAAACCCATTATTAAGCTCACTTTCTAACTGTTCTTCGTTGTACTTTTTTATGAAGAGCCCACTACATTTATCCGGCCCATTTTCAGAGAAAGTTCCAATAGTTATAAACCCCGTTACAGATTTTCTCGCCCTGTTTAGGTATTCATTTATTTGTTGGGGAGTGGTCAGGAAATGGAAAGTTGCTCTATCATGCCATACATCGTAGGTTCTCGATGGTTTAAACTCTGTTATATCAGAAATAATCCAGCGCACTTTATTGGCCTGCTCACCGAGCCTTTCTTTAACCCTCTGGATTGCCTTTTCTGAAATATCTAAGACCGTTATATCTTCAAACCCTTCATTTAATAAATAGTCAACAAGTTTGCTATCACCGCCGCCAATATCTATTATTCTTGCAGATTTTGACAGATTATAACTATGTATGAAGTCAAGAGATGTTTTGGGTATCTCCTGCGTCCAACTTATTTCATTTGGCTGTTTGGCATTATACACCTTTTCCCAATGTTCTTTTTTATCCATGTTGTAAAATTATAGAATTAATTCAAACTTTATATGGCAGCCTCTTCTGAAAACAATTTGAAACATGCGACCACCAATAGCATATTTTAGGTGTGGCTCGTGACCGTGATCAAATTGAAAAATCAAACCTAACATTCTGAATTTATGCGCTGTATTATTAATGATTGACTGGTAAATCAGGTTAGTGTAAAGGTTTTGCTGTTTAGCAGCATAAGTAGTTAGTCCAAAATAAGAATTCTGCATATAGTCAATCCCTGATAGTTGCAAGCCAAAACTCTTATATTTCTTTTCCGGGAATACATACCCAATTTTGGCAAAAGCTTCGTAGCGCTCTGTATTAATTCCTAATCCATAGCTGTTGGTTGTATTCTTATCCGTGTCAGGATTAATTGTTAGTTCCCCGCCTGTCCTTTTATCATTCAATACTTTTACGCCAACCCGTGTAAGAAAGCCCTTCCCGTTATCATACTTCCATCTACTGATCAAACAGAACTGGTTCCCGGTCGGCAGGTCCCTGAATCCATCCTTGTTAAAATCTAAATTTTTGCTTAATATGACAACTACTGCCCATTGCAGAAAAGCCATGCTTGAAGCAGGTTACAATACTTTCTTATTAAAATCAGAAGGCGTTTTATTGACTTGCTAACCGACAGCGGAACATCAGCCATGAGTGACCAGCAGTGGGCCGGAATGATGATGGGTGATGAAGCTTATGCCGGAAGCCGGAATAAAATAAAAGAGATGAAGATGGTCTATGAACCAAAATACCTGCGAATTTTTCAGTCAAGGCTCGAAAAATTATAGTCATTAACCAAACAGGTAAGCCAACCCATTATTAACCGGTTCGCATAAGTCAGTCATTTTTTTATCCCTGCATAATTTTTCAAATAAATCCCTGACACCTTTATAATCATTGTGTATTGGGCAGGGATGTGTGGAAGAACATTTGCTCAAGCCTAATCCGCATTGTTTAAAAACTTCTTTGCCATCTATTGCTTCCACGATATTGATAATGGGTTGATTTTTTTGTTTCACTGTTACGTAAAAGCCGCCAGTGGGACCCTTTGCACTGTTAATGACTTTCTCCTTAACCAATATTTGCAGCATTTTTCCAACTGTATGTTCACTGGCTTCTATAAATTCAGCGATCTCTTTAATGCCTGTTCTTACTCCCGACTCATATTTAGAAGCCAGGTATATAACAGCTTTAATAGCAGTCTTGCAGGTAAGGCTCAGCATAATTATTTGTTTAAAAAATGTTGTCCATGTTCAGATATCCGTTCATGATTCCATGGTGTGTCAAAACTCAATTCTATGAACACTTCCTCACAGGTAAATGTACTTTCCAGCACCCGCTTCACTGCGCCGGTTATTGATTCCCCCATCGGGCAAAATTGTGTTGTCAGTGTCATCGTAACATAAATCTTCCTTTCGGCTTCATCAAAATCAATCTGGTAAATCAATCCAAGGTCAACTACATTCAAACCAATCTCCGGGTCCATCACACTCTCCAGGGCTGCCAATGCAATAGTACATTTAATATTTTTGTTGGTTATTACATTCATTCTTTTGCCGGTTTATGCAGTAACACTTTTATCACATTATAATTATACAGTACTGCAGACAGTATTAAATAAGTGGTTGCAAAATTCAATATAAATACATCAACAAGATAAGTCCCGGCAATGAAAAGTATAAAACCAGAATGATAAGTCAGAGCCATCACTATAAATATCCTGTTATTAAACAGGTCTTTCGGGTTTGGTGTTTTACCCAGCCCGGCTTTTTGGTGATATACTTTATTCCAGACAATAAAAGGCAATGTTTTAAACGTCATGCCAAATATGATAACTGTTATCCATCCAAAGAAAATAACAAAGCCATAGATAAGTACAATTTGCACATTCCGTTTATCAGCCAGCAACCATCCTGTTATGCTTACCAGGAAAATAACAGGTAATAACATCATCATTACTGATAAAAGAGAAATTTTCATTTGCTCATCTACTTGTCTCCGGATACGCTGCCTGTAAGTACTATAGCAATACTTTCCAAAGAAAATCAATGCAAGAAGAAGTGCACCAATTGGTATATTGTAAGAGCCGTAGGGGTAATAAAGAAATTTTATTAAGAAAAATACCAGTCCGACATTAATCAGTAAATATATCAACCACAACAGTTTAGGATTAATGTAATTTGATATCAAAAACATCGGTATCAACCGGGAACCTACACCAATTACCAATAGAAGAAACCAGCCAATAACACCAATATGTGCATGTAGCGGCAGATATTTCAATGATTCTTTTGGTAAAAAAGAGTAACTAAAATTATACACCAGCATTAATCCCAAAAAAGCTGTGAGAAGTAACCATAGCGAAGCAGTAAATATAAAATAGGAATGTACATTTTTTGTTTTACTTTTTACAATGCTTACTGCCAGGTTAATAACATAGCAAAGCACAGCCAATAGTACAAGTCTGCCCCCCCATTTGGCCGGCCAGCCCATATCGAAAATATAAAAACCGTACACCATGATTGGGATACCGACAGCAGCTAATATAAAGGAACAATATGCCAGTTTTGTGCTATACAAGCTTCCTTCAATTAATACTGGCACCAGCTGGTGGCTGGCACCTAATATTATCATAGATCCCCAACCCAGGGCCATGATATGGGTAATAGCTAAAATATGAGGATGAAAGTAATGTTGTGTAAATGCTTTAGCAGAAAAAAACAAAATAATAGTACAAATCAGGAATGATAATGCCGCATACAAATAAAAGGGCAATACTACTTTGTGAGTAGTGTTTTTGACTAATATATCATTATCGCTTCCTGCAAACATTTCAGAGTTTAAAAATCAATAGGTGTACTTCTCCGTCACTGATTTCTTTGATACGGTAATCTAATTTTCTTTCTTTCAGTTCGGGTAATAAAAATACAGGAATACGTTTATGGTAAACAAACAAAGCTTCATCTGCAGGTAGTTTATGCACTGCTTCAAGGATCGTCATCATTGGCAAAGGCATTTCCATCCAGCGTACATCTATTGTTTGTAGTTTCTTTTCATATTGCTGCAGTACTTCATCCCATCCGGCAGAACTATGTTCGGTGCTGATTGCCTCAGCTGGCTTTGTACCACTTGTTTTATAAAAATAAGTTTGTACCAGATTATCGTTTATTATTTCTGCATGAGATTCAAACCCCTGCTTTTTCAGCAACAGCATCAGCGGTGCAGGCTCAAAAGTATTAATGATTTCAAGTACCTGACCTGTTTGCAAACCTTTAATTTTTCCAAGAATAATATTCAGCGGGTCTTCGCCTCCTTCTATTACCGGACGTACATCCAGTTTTATTATTTTTTCCGGTTTCACATTCCTGAGAAATTCAGGCACTTCTTTTATATCTTCTTTTTCTTCAGAAGGCTTTACTTTATCTACTTCAAAGCCCAATGGCTCCAGTCTGCTAAAAAAAACATCAACACTGCATCCGCCAATTTTAGAAGCCATGGCAATACTGGCCCGCCCTGCCATCAATTTTCGCAGTATCGGGTTTCTCAGTTTTTCAAATTTCGGACTGATTCCAACAATCACATCCAGTGCTGCGGGGTGCCGTTTTAATATAGCTCCAATTTTAGTATTGGCATTAATAGTCATCATTATTCAAAGTATTGTGCGAACAGGTTAATCCGTTCTTCTATTTCCTTTAATTTCTCCTGCGCATTCTTCACCTCAGTCGCATTCTTAATCTCTTTTGTTTCTTCAAGCAATGGCTCAAGCCATTGGTGCAAAGCATCATGGTCCGGCTCTTTCATTTTACATTCGTTTATCATCTTATTCAATCCATCCTGCAATTGCTCAGCAGTTTGAATATAGTTTTCCAGGCTTTCTTTCTTTGTGCCTGATACGATTACTTTTAATGCGGCTACGTTGGATATTGTTATTGAATCGGCTTTCCACTTAACACCATTATTCAATTCAAGGCTTTCGGTGTTTGTTTGATGCTGATGACCGGGTTCTCCGGCAGTATCAGTTTTCTTATTTTCAGTTTGACCGCCATTGCTACAAGCCAGAAAAACTCCAAAAAGCAGTGCAACTGTAAATACCTTTTTCATGAAGATTATTGTTTTGATTTTCCTGAGCTCCTAAAGAAAAATGCCATCTCCATTAATCGTTTTCTGGTAGTTCAACAATCCGGAGAGGCATTTTACTTCAGAAAGGTTTTTCATGGATTCAATCTATTTTCTATTTCCAGTGCTTTTGGAAACAGAATATTGTTCTCCAAGTGCACATGCAAATGCAAGTCTTCTTCAAACTCATCCAGCATACGGTACAGCAAGCTGTAGCTGGCACATGCATCTTCCGGCAATGAATAATTATTAGTCAACTCCCTGATTTGTGCCAGGTTTTTTCCCACCATTTCATGCTCCATCTCCATCATGTTGATTGGATTTTGCACTGACCCGAAATGTGCGGCATGTAATGGCTGTGCATTTTTGCTTGAAGCTACCAGTTCTTTGATGTAAGGGAATAATACTTTTTCCTCTTTAACCATGTGTGCCGTTAATTCTGCATTTACTTCTTCCACTAACTGATAGATGGGTAATAGTTCAGAATGCCGGTTGCCATGTACCTTCATTACTTTTTCTGCATAAGCCCTTATGTCGGGAAGGTTTTTTTGCACATAGCTATGATGGGTGTTTACAATATAATCAGACAGGAAATCCAGGCTCCAGTCATTATAAGGCAAGGGACGGGAAGCCGTCATTTTATCAGCCTGTTGTAGCTCCTGTTCAATCTTTGTTACATCCAGCCCTTTTTCTTTACAGGCTTCTTTCACCGTTTTCTTTCCCCCACAGCAAAAATCTAATCCATATTTTTTAAATATCTGGGCTTTGCGTAAATCTTTGGCAGCAATTTGCCCAAGTGTTTCATCATTTTCACCAGAAATGCGTTTGCTGATTTTTACTTTCCACCATTCAGGCCCTTGCTCTAAATATTGCCACTCAAATATATTTCCTCTTTCGCCCAGCAATTGATAATACAATGGTTTGGGGTCATGGTCATTATGTATCGTTAAACTCTCTCCTTCAACTAATTCATCAAAGCGAACAAAAATAGTGGGGTGTTTTTGCCGGGGTTCCAGCAGGGTTACATTGAGGATGTTTTCTGTTATAGTTTGCATATCTGTAAATTTTATTGTTTTATTTCACAAAGGTATGCATTATTTTATAATAAAAGTATTTAATTACTTTTATTATTTAAAATTTACCTTCACGCCAATTGAGGATACAGCAGCAACTGGCAGACTTTTTTCATAGTTTACATTAGGCAATCAGTTTCATTTTCTTTGTTCTTTCCTTCATTAAAGCAATTGCTTCTTCGTCGTTTGCAAACATATTATCTATGTTTACGACATTCTTGACAAGCTTATCATACCGCTTCATCATCAGCCAGGCAAATATGTGCAGATAATGAATGCCGTCGAAAGTGAGTGTTCTCTGTTTGACAAAAAATTCTTTACTTTTCAGAAACTCACCGGGTATATCAGTGTAGTGCAATGCCGGGCGGTTATGATGCACTGCATGATAGCCATCGTTCCAGCAGATTCTATTGTATTTTGTATTGATACAATTAATAGAGTTGTCTTCCAGGTCAATGGGATTTACAAAAGCATGTTGCGTCCAGTTGCCCAGCATCATCACTACCCTGGCAAATACAAACGGAATAATGAAAATAAAAAGAGTGGCTTTAAAGTTTACAAAACTCATTCCCACGCAGAAAAAATAGAAAGACATTTCTCCTGCCAGAAGACGCATATAAAATTTCTTTCTCTTGTTTCTGAAAAAATACATGAAAGTATCCCGGACTCCCAGGATAAGAAACCGGCCAACATAAGCTAAAAAACCACGAAGGCTGTCCCGCTGATAGGGCAATGTACTGCTGGCATCATCCATCATATTATTGGCAACATGGTGCATACCCATGTGATGCACAAAGTAAGTTTCAGGAGTGTGGCCAAAAAAAGGACAGACAAACCAAATAATCCAGCGGTATAGCCATGTATAATTTTTTTTAAACAATTTGCGGTGAACGATACAATGCAGCATCAAACCAAACCGACCCTTAAAATACATCTGCGACACATAGAAGTAAGGAATATAAACCAGCCACCAGTACCATCCCTGCAAAACAGAAGTATACAACAAAATAGCAACAGGTATTACAAGGATATGAATACCAGTAAGCAAATGAATAAAAGGAAGGTCTCTTTTATCATTTATATATTTTAGCCAGAATTTTTCATACTAGCTGAATTTTTGAGGTTCAGCATACACCGGGTCTGTAATTGTAGTCAGTGTTTTCATGAAGAAAATCAATTAATTAATAATCAACAACCTGTCAGCGGGATAATACTATTGATGAAAATGAAAAGCGATGATGCTATTTCTCTTTCCCATACATCAGTTCTTTTACTTTCTCTTTATCTTCCTTTTCCTGTTTCAAATCGAACATGGTACCAAAAACATGATCCCACAATGTGGAGCTTACTCCATAACCCATGTGTTCATCTTTGTAATGATGCAGGTGATGATTGCGCCAATGTGGTTTCATCCATTTGAATGGAGGGTTCCAGGCATGGATGGCATAATGGATACTACCATACAACAGGTAGCCAAACAGAAAGCCCGGGAAAAATATAAAAGCATTTTGTCCCATTATAAGATACATTAAGCCAAATATAGATCCGGAAATAATCAGACTGGGTAATGGCGGCATAAACAGGCGGGTAGTATCCCTGGGATAATGATGATGGTTGCCATGAAAAATGTAAACAATTTTTTTTCCGGTTTTGTTTTCCGTTTGCCAATGAAAAAGAAAGCGGTGAGCCAGGTATTCAAAGAAACTCCAGACAAATAACCCTCCCAGAAAAACCAGGACAATTTTCAGCGTAGCATATTCAAGCCTGATATGGCTGTAATAAAGCATATAGGCAATAACCGGGAGATACATACACCAAATAAGCAAAGGATGTGCTTTTGTCAATGCTTCAAGAAACCCACTTTTAAACAGTCGGGCCTGACCTTTGTTATGAATTTTTTCGAAGTACATATGTTATGAAATTATGGTAACGAATGGAATGTTAACCTGATTTTAATCATTCAAAACCTTTTTTATAAACCATTTCTTCCTGCAAACATTTTCAGATATTATTAATTTCGTATTGATAATTTAAGGAGTCCAGTTCTACTCCGGCATAATACAGGGCTTTAACAAACAAATTCCTGTCTGTGGGGGATATACCCGGCAACCGGCGATAATACATTATACCTTCTCTGAGGTTTTGATAAAAGGAAACATAGTATTTTTTCTTTTTAGCAAATTGTCCGGTACTGGTATCCTCCTCCAATTGCTCTTTCAGGTAATCAATATATAAATGCAGTTCCGCAATAAACATATGAGGTCTGTTGGCATTGGTAACAATATTTTTTCGTCCGTAAATATGGTCAGTCATCGTTTGCAGCGAAACTACTTTAGAGAAATTAGCAATATTCGGCCCCGGACAAATTGTCACCGCAGTCAGTTTCTTAATAAAAGTTTGTTTATAGTTGATTGCCGCTGCATTACTCAGGCCCACACATAAACATTCTTTACCCAAAACATCATTTAGTTGCCTTTTGTATTCAGGCTCCGGCAGATTAAGCGATTGCAACTGTGCAATTTTTATTTTTTGATACTTATGTGATGCTGTACAAATAGGCTCTTTAGTAAACTCTGTATTAAACCCAAGATGCTTTTCGGTACAGGGACTACCTGGTTTTCCATTTTTTATACGCAATAACTTTTCGTTTTCAGCAGTAGTCCCTTTCAGATAATGGAGTCTGACCCCCAAAGGAGAATTGCGGCTCAGTACTACGTCTTTTTCTTTTGCTGCACATAGTAATTTCAATGTGGGTTCATCAACGGTGGTAGCTTCCGGTACCAACAAAAAAGGTGTTCCCCATCCGGTGCTTTCGATATTGTAATGCCGGTGCAAAAAGTCATCTTCGTCATAAGTGCCAATACCTCCTTGTGCGGAAAATACCATCCTGGGGGGGTAAATAAATTTTTGATTATTTTTTTTCAGCAAGGCAGCATTATAGATTTCAAAAAGCGTATCAATAAGTTCCTGTTTATTTGATTTGAATTCTTCGAGTATAGGTCCCATCAAATATCCATCCGTTGCAAAAGCATGACCACCACAATTCAGGCCGGATTCGATCCTGAATTCACTTACCCAAATACCCTTCTTGGCTAAAAATTTTCCCTGGATTAATGCAGAACGATAATCACTAACCTTTATAATTACTTTTTTTGTAAACCCTCCATCTTCATTTACATCAAATTCATTACATTTTTCCAGGTAATTATATAACCTGGGGTTCATACCAGCAGAAAAAACAACAGAAGAATTGGTGAGGCTGCTTTTTGCATATCCTCTCAAAGCTGCTACCGCATCTGAACCGTCTTCCAGCAATTCGCCATCACTACTATAATTATTCCGGTCTGTTTTTGTCATTATGTTTACATCAATACTACCAGGTCTTATTTGTGTCCGCAGATAATCCTCCATTCTTTTCTTGTCCGGCTGATTACTTGCTCCCATCATTTGCAGGTACAATTGTTTCAGCGTACTATCATCCGGCAGCATTTCAAAATATTTTACTATTTCTGAACCTGCTTCAAATGCAGCTCTCTTGAGTTTTTCAACCTGTGCCTGCACAATTATATTTACGAGGTTCAGGTAGTCTGTAATTCTTTTGGCCCGATAGTCCTCTTCATGGGTACTGATAGGGAAATACTCCTTATTGATAGTTGGATAATAATGACTGCGCATCATTTCTACTAACCTGTCCTCGATAATTGAAATAACGGATGAGATGCCAAACCGGGCTACTTTGATTGGTGTATCAACGGTATAAGCTAACCCCATTACGGGAATGTGAAATTTATGCTGTGGAGAATAATACATGTTATGTAATAACTATGATTGAAACTTGTAAGTAATATTTTTTAATGAGAGACACAAAACAAACAAGTGGCTGCTAACAACCAGTGTGTATGTTTTTGGGAAGTAAAGATATCAATAATTAAGGATAATAATGTCCTTAATTATTTCAGATTCATTACTTCTCTATATCCGGCCCTTATCCGGATAATTGCTTTCCCTGTTGCGTTATCTTACTTCTGGCATTTCTCCTTTATCTCATGAAATATCTCATGCGCCTCAGTAATCATCGTTTTTAATTCAGCATCCGTTTTATTTTTTCCTACTGCTTCCTTAATAACTTTGCATTGCTGAACCAGGCGTTTCAAAATAGGCTTGGTTACAGAACCATTAAACCCCCCTGGTGCCACTGATTTTTCCCAGGCTTTGGCCCTGTTCACCAAATCGCCGACTTTTTCTTTTACAGGTTGCAGGTTATTTTCTTCAGCCGGATGAAAGGCTGTACTCATAACTGCATGAAAATCCTCCATCTCTTTCCACTTAGCTTCTTGTTGAGAAAAGCCAGTCTGGCTTAAAAAAGAAAAAATCACCATAAAAAATAAAATTTGTACTTTTTTCATATTAGTTGTTTTAATTAAATAATTATGTTTCTCTGGATTTACGAAATAGTTACTTTCTCCAAATCATTTTGCCTTTTCCAGTTTAACTTTTTCCCAAACCCTAACTTGCTATCTGTCATTTTTATATAATCAATCCGGATAGTAAACACTTCCCCTTTTATTGCCAACGCCATGGGGTGTTTCTTATGATACCGCATATATGCATCTTTTGCCATCGGATGAAATTGCTGCAACACTTCTCCCTGCAGCTGTATGCCCCTTGTTATCAACTTATTCAGTTTATCCGGCAGGATAGTACCCGCAACAATGGGGTTGTTTGCTATTAAAGCTGAATGGTATGCATCCATTGATGATTTGAAATAGAATAAACTATTCTCCTTGTTAAATACATAATAACAACTGAAACAATAAGGGCTTCCACCTCCATTTTTGCAGCAAATAGTGGCACAGGTTTGTTGTTGTAAAAAGCGGATAATGCTATTGTTTATAGTACTCATCTTATTTAAATTCCATTCTCTCTTAACTAAACATTTTTTTCTTCCTCACTAAAGCGGCATTAAATTGTTTTTTTTCAGCTGCTGTTACCGGTGCAACGCCAATCACAGGAGTAGTTTTTCCATACTCATCCAATGCCACAAAAATGAAATAAGCTTCACTGATTAAATAGTTTTTCCCATCCATTACTGTTTTGGCAAAAGCGAAAACAAAAATTTCCATTGACGTTTTAAAAGCACGGGTTATCCTGGCAGAAATAGTAATAATATCTCCAACTTTAGCCGCTGCACTAAAATCAACACGATTGATACAAGCGGTAACACAAATTTTTTCTGCATGGGTTTGTGCACATACAGCTGCAGCTATATCCATCCACTCAACCAAACGACCGCCCTGCAGTATGCCCATGGGGTTCGTATCATTTGGACAAACAACCTCTGTTTTGATGGTTTCAGAATCGGATGGGGCCTTATAGCTTAATGCTTTCATTGTTTAGTTACTGTAAATGTTTTATATAACACCTGCGCCGCTTATGCTGCACCGTATCATAGTATTCCCATATAGACTGAACTTTTGTGTTCTCCTCCAGCTCGGGATTTGATTCTGCATATTCAATTCCATTTTTTATGTAAGACTTTGTTAGCTCATTCATAAGAATTGCATTAACGCCTTTTCCCTGTAAATCCTTTCTCACTGCTACGAGGCATAAATCAGCAAGATTGTTTTTTTTAAACGCTTTCAGGACATGAATAAAACCAAATGGGTAAAGACTTCCTTTTGCTTTTTGCAGGGCTAGAGACAAAGAAGGCATCGTAATTCCAACTGCAGCCAATTCACCATTCTTATCTAAAACCAATGAAACAAAATCTGGACGGATAAACGATAAATATTTCCTCGTGTTATATTCAATTTGCTTTTCATTAAGCGGCACCATGCCATATAAATCAGCATAAGCAGAATTGATTAACCTGAAAATTTCTTTTGCATAGGACAATAGATCTTTTGTAGTTTCCAATCTCACCACCTTCAGTTGATATCTCTTTTGAACAATGGCTGGTATTTTCTCTAGCTTTTCCGGCACCACATCGGGTAGTTTAATCTTGTACTCTACCCAGTCAACATCTTTGCTGTAACCTGCCCTTTCAATAAACAAAGAATAATAAGGGTGGTTATATATAGTTGCAAAAGTGCCCAATTTGTCAAACCCATCTATTAATAAACCGGCATAATCAAAATTGGTAAACCCAAGTGGCCCATGAACGGCAGTCATTCCTTTCTCTTTTGCCCACATTTCTGCTTGCCCTAAAAGAGCTTTTGTAATTTCTTCATCTTCCTCAAAATCTATCCAGCCAAACCTCATGTATTTATTTTTCCACTTTTCAATAAACGCATGATTGACAATAGCTGCTATACGGCCTACCACTTTATTTCCTTTATAAGCCAGCCAGTATTTCGCTTCACAGAACTCAAATGCAGGGTTTTTATTTTTGCTAAATGTATCTTCAATATCTTTTTTTAATTGAGGAACATAATATTTGTTTCCCTGATATAAGCGGAAGGGGAAATCAATAAATTTACTGAGTTGTTTTTTATTTACCACCTCTTTAATGATGATATTGCTGGATTTTTCAGTGAATGTGGTTGGATTTAATATCGAGTTTCCATCCAGAGGGGTTTCGGAAGCCTGAAATTCCCGCAGGGATATTTTTGTATTTTTTTCGCTTATAAGAGCTTCCATTTTCATTAATAGCTGATTGGCCTCCTCTATATCAAAATCTTCATGCTGCTTTTTGCTCACCCCAAAACTTGTTAACTCAAATTGCATATCGGGGATGATGTTATGATTCCCCAAACACTCCTTGGAACAAGCCAGCGGGCAACCATCAATTGTAATAATTTTTCTTCCTGACAAAGCCGTGTGTACTATTTTTTTTACATTGCCGCCAATACCTGCAATGCAGGACATTTCTGCTACTCCAGCTCTGTCCATTTTTATTGCCAGATAATTGGCCATCTGTGCCGCACTGGAACAACCGGAGCAGGAATACACAAGGGGCTTTTTTTCGGCTATTGTTTTCATCATATAGAAAATACTTTTCTAAAATATGTTTTCATTAATCCCAAAAGAAGCTGCACCCGCCAGACGCTGCGTATTTTAATATTGAGCCAGAGGTGTTGTAATTTTTTCATCGCTTAATGATTGAGTTAAAATACCAGGATCATTCTTTTTTAACCCTCTTCTTCTGCTGGTAATAAACCAAACCAACGGTATCACTCCGCCTATTGTGAATATGGAACCACCAACAATACGAAGCCAGGTGAGTGTTTGAAAACCGGTGCTCTCAATAAATTCATGGCTGCGGGCATACCATAATCCCTGATCTGTTACAGTTTTAAACTGATAAATTCCAGCAGGAAATAAATCAAGAAATACCATCAATAGCAGACCAATGTTGATTGACCAGAAAGCCCTTTTGATGAGCCGGGGCTTCCACCAATCAGCTTTAAATAAAAGCTGACAACAAAACAATATAGCCGCCAAAGCAAGATTACCATATACACCCATCAATGCAGCATGGCCATGATTCACCGTTAAGTAAGTACCATGTTCATAATAATTAGCGATGGGAAGGTTGATGATAAAACCCAACACACCGGCACCAAAGAAATTCCAGAAATTTACTGCTACCAGAAACAGGAACACTTCTGAAAATCCGAATTGCTTATTCAAATCTCCATTAACCTTGTTGTTATTCTCCAGCACTTTAGGAAGTTTACTGAACCGCCATGCTTCCAGTGTAAGCAATACCAATGGTATTACCTGCAATGTTGAAAACACAGAACCAAGGGCCATTGTGAAAACCGGTTTCCCATTCCAGTAAAAATTATGAGAGATGCCAAGTAAGCCAGAACCAAGGAACAACAATGTAGCTAAGTAAATAACACGGATAACAGCTTGCTTGCTTACCAAACCCATTACCACCATAAAATATCCAATCAATACTGTTGTAAACACTTCAAAAAATGCTTCAGCCCACATGTGTACTACCATCCATCGCCAGAAATCAGCAATCACAAAATTGGTTTTAGGTGTTGCAATAAACCCGGAAATCAATAATAAAATGATACTGAAAGTGGCATACACTAACCAATTGGGTAATGCCCATGGTTGTTTCATTTTCATTACCGGTTTAATGCCGCGGTATATTGTTATAGCCCATATAATAAATACAACTCCGAGAATTATCTGCCATAGTTTTCCAGGCTCTACATATTCCCATCCCTGGTGGCCAAGCCAATACCAGTTCTTTCCAATAATCCCTTTTGGTCCAAGCAACATTCCGGCGAATGAGCCAGCCACCAACAATATGGTAAGCCAGAAAATAGCATTGATAAGTGTAACCTGTTTTTTAGATTGTTTTGGAGAAACAAGTGACATCATAAAAAATGAAGCACCTATCCAGCAGGCAGAAATCCATAAAATGGATAATTGCACATGCCAGCTTCTTGTTACTGTAATTGGCAGTGTTTCAGAAATATTAAACCCAAAAAAGTTTACAAACCCTACAAAATCATGAACAGTTAAAATGCCTGCTAAAACCTGTACAGCAAAAAGTAAAATAGCAACATAAAAAAACTTGTAAGTGGACTTTTGTACAGCATCAGGTTGAAATTTTTGTATTTCTCCCCTTGACATAAAGGGCCGGGCATTGTTTGTATAAACATTATCATCCAGTTTTTCCAGTTTACCATGATAATACAACACCAACCCCAAACCAAAGATTAACCCGAGTGAACCAATAATGCTCCAGAGGATAATTGCAGCACTGGGAGTATTGCCTGCTGCCGGGTCATAAGGCCAGTTATGCGTATAGCTGTAATGCTCACCAGGTCTTTCTACTCCACAAACCCATGAACCCCAAAAGAAAAAAGCTGTCAGCGATTTTATTTCATTGGCATCAGTAATATAACCAGATGGTTTAAATGCACCGGGTGAAGAGGGATTGGTAAATTTTTGATTGTAATATTTGATCAGTTCACTTACCGCATAAGCCTGTGCATCGGAAAGTAATACACTGTTATTCTTACTATACTTGTTATTTTTTATTTCAGCCTTCACCTGTTCAGCAATTCCTTTCTTAAGCAAATCAGCATTTGCATCTGCCTTCAATTGCGACTGATAAAAATCATTCATGTATTTAGAAACATAATGTAATGCTTCTGCTGTATAGTCCGGTCCGCGGTTGGCACCATCGCCAAACATACTTCCGTATTCCATCAGGGCATATTTCTGAAACACGGCCTGTCCATCCAATACATCCTCTTTTGAGAAAACAGTTTCATTCTTTGATGAAACGTAGAATGGAATGGGCGGGGCTTCTGTGTAAGTATGCACGGCAATCATCGTTACCCCTGCTATACTGATTATAAAAATAATCAGCAACGGCAGCCACCAGTTTTTGGGATTCAGCAGGTAGCTGATAAAATTTCTCTTTGCCATAAAAAAAATTATTGGCAAATATAAATAATTAAAGATAATTTTGTCCTTAATTATTTCAGGCGTTACCATGCGTTCCGGAAAGCTAAAAAATATTACAGCGGCATCTTTGGTAGTTACTTTCTTATTCTATTCCTTCCATCTTTACTCATCCTTACCAGTGAAAGGGAAAACAGTTACTGAAGAAACCAGCAAAGGGAAATTGATATGGCAACAATATAATTGCAATGCCTGTCACCAGGTATTTGGGTTAGGCGGATACCTTGGCCCGGATCTTACCAATACTTATTCACTTAAGGGTCCTGCTTACATCACAGCTTTTTTGCAAAGCGGAACTGTCACCATGCCCAATTTCCATCTGAACGGACAGGAAATGAATGCTTTACTTGCTTATTTACAAAACATTGATGCATCGGGCAACGCAGACCCAAGAACTTTTACAATTAATACCAATGGCACTATTGAACAGTAAGCAAGGAACGACATCTAGGCTATTTATAATTGCCGGTCTTTTGCTGCTGGGCACAGGAATGTTTTGGGGATTAACCGGCGGACTGCAATACCTGGTACCCGGATTTCTAAAACAAAATCTGTCTTTTGAGAAAGTAAGGCCGCTGCATGTATCATCAGTAGTTTTCTGGATAATTTTTGGGGCGATGGGTAGTGTTCTCACTTATCTGCAGCAACATACCGGCAGAAAAATGTATTCGCAGTTACTTACAAAAGTTCAATTGGTCATTTTTATTCTTTCCATCATTGCTATTTTGATTTCCTATTGCGCCGGCATATTCGGCGGCAGGGAATATTGGGAATTTCATCCGCTACTGGCATTACCCATTGTTGCAGGTTGGGTACTGTTTTTAATCAATTTTATAAAATCAATTGGTTCGTTCAGAAAACAACCCGTTTATGTGTGGATGTGGCTTACAGGAATCGTATTCTTTTTATTCACCTTTCTCGAGTCCTATTTATGGATATTCCCTTATTTCAGAAATAATGTAGTGAACGACATGACGGTGCAATGGAAATCGTACGGTTCTATGGTAGGTTCATGGAATATGCTTATTTACGGCAGCAGTATTTTCCTGATGGATAAAATAAGCAATAGTAAAACCTATAGTCACTCAGGTATAGCCTTTGTGCTTTATTTTACTGGGTTATTCAACCTGATGTTTAACTGGGGACATCATATTTATACATTACCCACTCATAATTACATCAAACACATCAGTTATGCAGTCAGCATGACAGAGCTCTTCATCCTTGGCAGAATTATTTTTAACTGGAGGGCTTCTGTCAGTACAGCTAGAAAAAATTTTCATAAAACAGCCTACCGCTTTCTGGTAGCTGCTGATGTCTGGATATTCTTAACATTATTATTGGCAATTTTTATGTCAATTCCAGGAATCAATCTGTACACTCATGGCACACATATTACCGTAGCTCATACAATGGGTGCAACCATTGGTATTAATAGCTTTTTATTGCTGGCTATTGCATTTGATATACTCAATGATACCTGCCGGAGTTTTGAGCCTTATAAAAGACTATTCAACAGGGGATATTGGCTGGCTAATATGTCGCTATTTATCTTCTGGATAAGTTTAATCGGGGCAGGCGTAATGAAAGCAAGATGGCAGTTAAGTACTTCTCAGATACCTTTCAGCAGTATGATGCTTCAGTTAAGACCATTCTTTATTGTATTTTTTATTTCCGGAACAATAATGATGACAGGTTTCATATTCATTATCTACCCCTTGTTAAAAAACCAGTTGCTCTGTTATTTCAAAACAACAACAAAAGAAAAAATACAAACCCGGTACTATTCATCTGTTGCCTTTAAAATAGAATAAATAGCCTGGCAACTAATTTTTTATATATGCTGCTCGTCACAAAAATATTTCATTTCGAAATGGCACATGCCATTAATGGTTATCAGGGTGCCTGTAAAAATATACATGGCCATTCTTATGAATTACATGTAACTGTATCTGCAGATAATCAGGAAAAGGGCTATATAGCTGTTCCGGGTTTTATAATAGATTTTAAAGAATTAAAACAGTTGGTTAAATCATCCATTATCGATGTACTTGACCATAAACTTCTTTTGTCGAGGGCTTACTTAAGCCAAAATCCAGGGATTCACTCACAGGAAAATCTGGTCATTTGGAATGCAGAACCCACTGCTGAGAATTTGCTCTTGTATATCCAGGCTGTTATTTGTGAAAAGCTCCCAAAGCATGTAAACCTGGGTAGACTTAGACTTTATGAAACAAAAGATTCGTACGCAGAATGGATAAATGGCTTATTTTGAAGACTGTATTTTGATAAATTGCGGTGGAATTCCTCCACCACTACTATTAAATAATATTATGTTTTCAAAAGCAACCGAGTATGCGTTAAGAGCGACAATCTATATAGCTCAAAATAGTTCAGAGGAAAGGAAAGTCGGCATCCAGGCTATCGCAGAAGCTATCGACTCTCCACAATCGTTTACCGCGAAAATTCTCCAGTTGCTTACCAGGGACAATAAAATCATCCGTTCAGTGCCCGGACCACATGGCGGTTTTTATATTACTGAGAAAGCCAAAAAATTGCCGGCACGTTTCATTCTGAAAGCGATGGGGGAAGAAGAAGCCCTGGAAAAATGCGTGCTTGGTTTGAACCAGTGTTCTGAAAAAAGCCCCTGTCCAATGCATTCACGTTACAAATTTATTAAGCAACAACTGAAAGAGCTTTTTGAATCCAAAACGATCCAGGATCTTGCAGATGAATTGAAAAAATGAGACTGCTTAAAATTAAAAAGTTTGAGAGATCGAAATGATTGTTGTTGCTCTGCCTGCTGTTCGGGATGGAGCGTTAAGGCATTGAGCATTGTGGCCTGCTTATAGTGTTCGAGGGTATACCTCATTATATTTTTATGCCCACTACAACATAATAGTATAATGGCATTTTGTTGTTTGAGTTAGTTTTAGCAGAACAGAGTTAAAGGAGGCCAGCCCCTAATGCAAGTGAAAGCAGGATTAACATAATGGCAACCAGCACTTGCATGAACTTCAGGGTGACTTTTTTCAAAAGTTTGTTTCCAATATAAGAGCCTGCAACCCCAGCAAGCGTAGCACTTATTACTAAAGTGAGATTTTCCTGTAGCCCAGCTTTTGAAAACCGGGTTGCATAAACCGACAATCGTGTAAAATCAACAAAGGTGGAAACCACCACTGCTGTGGCAATAAAGGCTTCTTTGGATAACCCGGCCCTAATAAGAAAAGCGCTGCGTAATGCTCCCTGGTTACCTGACAGTCCGCCAAAAAACCCGCTTAATGCACCGCCGATAGGCAACTTTTCTTTCCCAAATTGCAGTTTGCTAAAATAGGGTAGTAAGTCTATCAGGGCAAATGCAATTAGGAGAATGGAAATAATAAATTTCACGGGAGATACTTCAAATGTTCTTCCGCCTATTGCATAAGAAAACAACGGGCTCAAATCAGTGATCCGGAGCAATAGCCAAGCCCCTGCAAATGCGGCAATCACCGCAGGAATTCCAAATCGGAGAGTCACCTGCCTCTTGGCCTTTTTACCGACCAGGATAATCTTAAAAATATTATTGAAGAAATGTAGCACTCCGGTCAAGGCAATGGCCAGATCAACGGGGAAAAAGATCATAAAGACGGGCGTAAGGATAGTTCCCAGACCAAAACCTGAAAAAAAGGTAAGGATGGCTACTACAAAGGCGGCAAGTGACAATATAACTATTTCCATCGCAGATTTGTGATTTTGTGGTCAACCGACCATTTGCCTCCGCCTTTTATTAATAAGAAGATACTGCCCAGCAGCATCGCCCAGTCGGTGCGGCTGTCGTGAAGCATAGACCAGAAACCATTATCTGCTAATAACTGTGCTTTGGTAGTAGCTATCGCAACTAACATAATACTGAGTAATGGAATAGCGGCAAGCCGTGTGAGCAGACCTGATAAGACCAATGATCCGCATAGAACTTCAAAACTTCCCACAAAAGGGCCGAGAAAATCAGGACTCGGTAACCCGATTTTGGCAAACCGCCCCGCGCCTAATTTATCGGCAAACAAAAATTTCTGTATCCCCTCTGACAAAAAAACCGCACCGACCATCAGGCGTATAATGATGGTGGTGGTGGCATTATCTGTTTGGAGTAATCGTTTTAGCATTTCATTTTCTTATAGGTGATTGCCTTTCAGTCGGAGTTTTGACGGTAAAGAAGGAAACATTCTCCGCTGCATGACAACTGTTGCAATTGGAAGTAAGAATAAGAAACCGGTTGTTGAACTCAGCGCTGTCTTTGGCATCAACAGACTTTTGAATCTGCGGTAATACATCGGTTAAAAAATGTTCGGCAGACTTTGCCCTTTTAGGTCTTCGCTGCAACCCATTTTCGACGGCAATTTTTATTTTCTCCACCTGGTAATTGGCATATCCCCAATTCTGATCCTTACCGGCCCAATAAAGTTCCTGGTAGCGGTATCCTGTTTCCACCATTGCCATGTCGAATCCGCGAAACTGCCTTTCTGTTATCTTGATTTTTTCTTCCTCACTTCCTTTTATCCATTCACCTTGCGTGTTGTTTTTATTATTACTGCAGGCAATAAGAAAAAGAAATACCGCCAGAGCAGCGGTTATTGCAAGTTTCATAAAACTGTGTGTGAAAGATTATTGTTTCACTTTTCAAAAGTGGTACAATATATTGGATGGATCGTGGTCTATTTGAAAATAGAATGGTATTTTCTAAACAGCGGTTCTGAAATAATTGGGGGTATGGCCTGTATGCCGTTTGAAATATTTTACAAAATGTGAGTTATCCTTGAAGTCCAGCGATAGTGATATTTCAGCAACAGTCATATCAGTATAGAGCAGCAGTCGCTTGGCTTCACTTATAATAAATTCAGACAGCATTTCTGCCGCGGATTGACTTACTGTTTTTCGGCAGACTGAATTCAGGTTTTGCGGGGTGGTTTTTAACAACCAGGCATAATGGGCAACACTGTTTTTAAGCGCTTTGTCCTGGCTGAGTATTTCCCGGAACTCCAGGCAAATGTTAGATGCCTTTTTCTTTGGAGGCTGAACAGGCTTTGCCAGTTGCAGCATCTTGCCAAGCAGCGCCTTCAACAGACCCTCGATCACAGGCGAGTTGATATTCAAATCATCGTTGTATTCTTGTACCAGCATTTCAAACAAGTGTTCTATCATTTTCTTTTCCTGCAGGAGGATATAAGAAAAGGCGCTCACCTGTATCAGCAGGTTTTTCAGTTCTTTATCAAGACTTATGTCAGCGAAAGATTTTTTCAGAATCAGAACATAGCCATCAGGTTCAGAAAACAGTTCCCAGTTATGCACTTGCTCTTTTCTTACAATAAAAACTACAGGTGGGGTTACAGGATATTGTTGTGAGTCTATGGTATGGAAACCTTTCCCCTTAGAAAGATAAATAATTTCAAAATAGCTATTATGCTTATGAGGCTCTGTTCTGCGTACATTCTTTCGGAATGATGCAATTTTGATAGACTTTCCTGATTCACTTTTATCTTTTATTGGTAAAGATTGATTCATCGATAAGCGAAAGTTTTTGTCTATGGTCTTAAAGATAATTATTCCAAATTTATGGATACTGTCTTCTTCATCTTTTACCGTTTTTATCATGAACGATACAGGAATCTTGTCAATCAAATAGCCAATTAACCTGAATCATATTAGTTGTAAAGCTTTTGATTATAAGAATTTCTTTCGTAGTTCCTTCATATCCTCACTGATCTTTATATCCAGTATTCTTGCATAATGCTGTGTGGTTTTTAAATTCCGGTGACCGAGCATTTTACTCACTGTTTCTATAGGCACTCCATTACTTAAAGTAACAGTAGTGGCAAATGTATGGCGGGCAATATGATACGTCAGTTTTTTAGAGATTTCGCATAAGTCAGCTATCTCTTTTAGATAAGCATTCATTTTTTGATTGCTCAAAACAGGTAATACCCGGCCTTCCATAATGCACTGGGGATTATTTGCGTAACGATTTACAATACTCATCGCAGACGGTAATAATGGGATTCTGGCGGCTATATCGGTCTTTTGTCGTTTACTCATAAGCCATTTTTCACCATCAATACCTATAACAATTTCGGAGCGCTTTAATTTTTTTACATCAGCATAAGCAAGACCGGAGTAACAGCTAAACAGAAAGATGTCCCGCACGATGCTGAGCCGTTCAGTCGGGAATTGCTTGGAAGCAAGTGCTTGTAGTTCAAACTCAGTAAGCGCAATTCTCTCTACTTCTCTTTTTGTCATTTTAAAACCAAGGAAAGGGTCTCTTTGTAACCATCCATTCCGGATAGATCGGTTAACTATCTTCCGGAAATTGCTCAGGTATTTCATAGTAGAATTATGATCGCACTTACGTGTGCTTTTCAACCAGAACTCATACTCGGTAATGAATTCAAAATTCAGTTGGTTGATATCAATGTCTGCAACATTGTATTTCCATTGAAGAAAAGACAACGTATGCTTATAGGATGTCGTATAGCGTTCATGGGTTCCTGGAGCATACTCACGGCCTACCAGTTCTTTCATTTGCTGGTTATGATGTTTGAAAATTTCCATCAGCATGTATTTATGCTGATGAAGCTCGCCACCCTGCATCAATATTTTAATGTTTGATGCACTTACTTCGTGATCATTGTCTATGAGAAATTTTCTTTTCTCATAAACTTTGCGTTGAAACAAGTCAAGTTCGGAATTTAGTGATCTTGCAAACTCTGTTCTACCACCAACTCTGCCGACATTAGTATTCCAATTTGAAGTCGTACACCTTCTCTTGGTACTGATTTCACATGATCCACCATTTACTGTAATTCGCATATAAATTGCTACCTCGCCATCCTTGTCATATTTGCTTTTTCTGAGATAAAACTGCAGGCCAAAACTTTTTTCCATAAACACTCCTCTTTTAAGGGTTTAAAATTAGTTTCTTAAATCAGTGAAAAGGGGAGTTCAGCTCTTGTAAATCGTTAAAAACAAGTCGTTTATGTTAAGTTTCGTGAGTAGTGGTAAAGTTTTGGACTACTCACTGAATCACGCATGAAACTATAGCCGTAAAGCGGGAGAAAAACAGGTATGTTTAAAAATACAAAAACCTGCAAGTGATTGATTTTGCAGGTTTTCTTACTTTAAGATTATCTCAATTAACTGTAACCAGCGGAGAGAGAGGGATTCGAACCCCCGGAAACTTGCGCTTCAACGGTTTTCAAGACCGCCGCATTCGACCGCTCTGCCATCTCTCCGGCGCAAAAGTAAGGTCTATCTGTTTTCAACCCAAACTTTAGTGTATCAATCATTTACCTTCGCATCAAATTTTTTGGGTGAAGCAGCTTAAATCTCTCAATAAATACTTCTGGAAATATCGTACTCGCCTGATTATAGGGGTGTTTTTTGTATTCCTGTCTAACTACTTTAACGTATTAACACCACAGGTAACAAGCTTTGTTATCGACTTTGTACAAAAGGCTTTAAATCTTCCGGGCTATAAATCCCCTGACAATAATGCTAACTATGATGTACTGGTTGATAAATTTATTGCAAGTGTACAAGGACTTGATTCAGTAGGTGAGGTAGTTGCTTTATGTGGTGTAACTATTCTTGTACTGGCACTTTTACGGGGCTTTTTTCTCTTTTTGATGCGGCAAACCATAATTGTAATGAGCCGCCATATTGAATATGATCAAAAAAATGAGATTTATTCTAAGTATCAGCAATTGGATACGGCATTTTACAAAACAAATAGCACCGGAGACTTAATGAACCGTATTGCAGAAGATGTAAGTAGGGTAAGAATGTTTACCGGCCCCGCTATTATGTACCTGGCAAACCTGGTAACAATTATATCGCTGAGTGTATTTTTTATGCTTCAGCGAGACGCTGAGCTCACCATGTATGTATTGGCGCCGTTGCCAATTCTTGCAATAACTATCTATTTCGTCAATAATACAATTAATAAAAAAAGTGAAGCGATCCAGGCTTCACTCTCCAGACTTACTACCAATGCACAGGAGTCTTATTCAGGCATACGGGTTATAAAGTCGTTTGTACAGGAAAAAGCAATGCTTGGATTTTTTACAAAAAACAGTGAAGAGTATAAAAAAAATGCTATTGGACTTTCTAAAGTGGAAGCCATTTATTTTCCCTCTATCACTTTGCTGATTGGCATAAGTACTTTGCTTACTATAATGATTGGCGGGCTATATTATATTAATGGCGGACATAATATTGGCGTTAACACCATAGTTGAGTTTGTGATGTATATTAATATGCTCACTTTCCCTGTAAGTGCAATCGGATTAACGGCCAGTATGATTCAACGGGCAGCTGCATCGCAAAAAAGAATAAACGAATTTCTTACAACAGAACCGGCGATTCAAAATCAAAAAAATCCTATAAAGAAAAATATCGGGGGTAATATTAGTTTCAGCAATGTTCAGTTTATATATCCGCATACCGGCATTCAGGCGTTGAAAGATTTTAACCTCGAAATTAAAAAAGGGGAGAAGGTTGCTATTGTGGGCAGAACAGGTAGCGGCAAATCAACCATTGCTCATTTGCTGTTGCGTATGTATGATGTTACAGGCGGAAAAATTGAAATGGATGGAGATAATATCACCGATATAGAATTAAAAAGATTGAGGGAGCAGATTAGCTATGTGCCACAGGATGTTTTTCTTTTTAGTGAAACTGTGGAGAATAATATACGGTTTGGAACTGCGGACATAGATAAAGCCAATGCTATTAAAGCAGCCACCCAGGCCAGTGTGGCCAGAGAGATTGAAACATTTCCTCAGCAATATGATACAATGATTGGGGAAAGAGGGGTTACGCTAAGTGGTGGACAAAAGCAACGAATTTCCATTGCCAGGGCTTTTGTCAAAAACCCGGCACTTGTAATTTTCGATGATTGTTTGAGTGCAGTTGATGCAAGAACCGAAAAAGAAATTATTGGCAACCTGAAAAGTTATCTAAGCGGCAAAACAGCCATTATTATTACACATCGAATTTTCTCGTTGCTGGATTTTGATACGATTGTTGTTTTGGAAGATGGGAAAATGATAGAAAAGGGCACTCATAAACAGTTGCTGGAAAAAAATGGGTACTATGCAAAATTATATAAACGCCAGCAGGAAGAGGAAAAACGAAACACTGGAAATAGGTAGCAGACAGGCAATATTTTTTCACTATAACAACTCCGGCTTCTGACAACCTGAGAAATTTATTTAATATCTGCTTTCAGCAACCCTAAAACCCATTTGGCTGTTTCAAAAACATCTCTATATTTGTGCCTTCCAAAACTAAAGTAATTCCTTAACTGCTAAAAACTTACACAGTGGCGTACGAAAACA
>LNFM01008280.1_pt1 | contig 34153 bp, 36 predicted proteins | sample 596031 | NCBI WGS metagenome assembly LNFM01 (sample SAMN04254537, study PRJNA301005) | activated carbon metagenome | isolation source: dual media filters at the Ann Arbor, Michigan drinking water treatment plant | place: USA: Ann Arbor
TCGAAACGCAGCCATAACGTGCAGTTGTCCTCTGCGCGCAGCTCGGTGACCGTGTGCAGGTTGAGCCTGCGGCTGCGGTAACGCCGGAACTTCAGACTGAGTGCCAAGGATTCACCTCTTCGTCGGGTTGAACAACGGAACCGCAAAAGAAACCGGCGGCGCCGCCCTGCGGGATGATCCGCAGGAACGTGCGCCGCCGGCCGGGTGCTGCATCAGCACAGGATTCCGTTTCGCAGCGGAATCCGCGTCTTTACTCGCATGGTCGGTGTCTGCCTCCACGGGTATGCATGATGTCGCCGCTCAATCCCAGGACAGGGCGCCGCCGGTCTGGTACTCGATGACGCGGGTTTCGAAGAAATTGCGCTCCTTCTTCAGGTCGATCATTTCCGCCATCCACGGGAAGGGATTGGCAGCCCCCTCGAACAGCGTGTCGAGACCGATCTGCTGGGCGCGGCGGTTGGCGATGAAACGGAGGTATTCCTTGAACATCGCGGCATTGAGGCCAAGCACGCCGCGCGGCATGGTGTCCTCGGCGTATTTGTATTCGAGCTCGACGCCCTTGTGGAACAGCTCCTTCAGCTCCTCGCGGAATTCAGCGGTCCACAGGTGCGGATTTTCCATCTTGATGGTGTTGATCAGGTCGATGCCGAAATTGCAGTGCATCGACTCGTCGCGCAGGATGTACTGGTACTGCTCGGCGGCGCCGGTCATCTTGTTCTGCCGGCCCAGCGCAAGGATCTGCGCAAAACCGACGTAGAAGAACAGCCCTTCCATCAGGCAGGCGAAGACGATCAGGCTTTTCAGCAGTTTCTGGTCATTCTCCGGCGTGCCGGTCTTGAAGGAGGGATTGGTCAGCACGTCGATGAAGGGAATCAGGAACTCGTCCTTGGCCCGGATCGACGACACCTCGTGGTAGGCATTGAAGATTTCGCCTTCGTTCAGGCCCAGGCTCTCGACGATGTACTGGTAGGCGTGGGTATGGATCGCCTCCTCGAAGGCCTGGCGCAGCAGGTACTGGCGGCACTCCGGCGCGGTGATGTGGCGGTAGGTGCCGAGCACGATGTTGTTCGCCGCCAGCGAGTCGGCGGTCACGAAGAAGCCGAGGTTGCGCTTGACGATCCTGCGCTCGTCCTCGGTCAGTCCGTTGGGGTTTTTCCACAGCTCGATGTCGCGGCTCATCTGGATTTCCTGCGGCATCCAGTGATTCGCGCAGGCTGACAGGTACTTGTCCCAGGCCCATTTGTACTTGAAGGGCACCAGCTGGTTGACGTCGGTCTGGCCGTTGATGATGCGCTTGTCGGCGACATTGACCCTCCGCAGCTGCTCCGCGGCCGGGGCCTGTGACGGCGCGCGATCCGCCATCACCGGTTGTTTTGCCAGGCCCGCTCCTGCGGCCGCCGAGTCTTCGAATTGCAGCATCTTCAGTCTCCTTTATTCGCGTTGTGGGTGGACACCTTCCGGCGCATGCGGCTCTTTGTTGCTGTTGTCGGTGAACCGCTGCCGCACCGGTGAAGCAAACCCTGATCCAACAACTGCCGTTCAATGTTCCGTTTAAACCGCATCCCTGATTCCCGCCCTGCAGAAACCCCGTCTACTGGCAGGCCTCGCACTCGGGATCGAGTATCGAGCAGACCTTGGGCTGCTCTTCACTGACACCGCCCGACGGCACCGCATTCAGCTGTCCCGCCTTGGACGTCGATTTTTCGGTCGAAGTCGCCCCCAGCGTGCGCAGGTAGTAGGTGGTTTTCAGGCCGCGCAGCCAGGCCAGCTTGTAGGTGTCATCGAGTTTTTTGCCCGATGCCCCGGCCATGTAGATGTTCAGCGACTGCGACTGGTCGATCCACTTCTGCCGGCGCGCCGCGCACTCGACCAGCCAGCTGGCGTCGATCTCGAATGCGGTGGCATAGAGGCTGCGCACGTCCGGCGGCACACGGTCGATCTTCTCCAGCGAGCCGTCAAAATACTTGAGGTCGGCAATCATCACCTCGTCCCACAGGTTGAGCTTCTTCAGGTCGCGCACGAGGAACTCGTTGACGACGGTGAACTCACCCGACAGGTTCGATTTGACGTAGAGGTTCTGGTAGGTCGGCTCGATGCACTGCGACAGGCCGGTGATGTTGGCGATGGTCGCGGTCGGTGCGATCGCGATGCAGTTCGAATTGCGGATGCCGACACGCTGGATGCGGCTGCGCAGGCCGGCCCAGTCGAGCTTCGTGGACATGTCGCACTCGACATAACCGCCGCGCTCGTCAGCCAGCAGCTTCAGCGAATCCAGCGGCAGGATGCCGCGATCCCACAACGATCCCTTGAACGTCGAGTACGGGCCGCGCTCTTCCGCGAGGTCGGACGAGGCCGAATAGGCGGTGTAGGCCACCTGCTCCATCGAACGGTCGGCGAACTCGACCGCCGCCGGCGAGCCGTAGGGGATGCGCAGCATGTGCAGGCAGTCCTGGAAACCCATGATGCCGAGGCCGACCGGACGGTGCTTGAAATTGGAGTTGCGCGCCTTGTTGACGTTGTAGAAGTTGAGATCGATGACGTTGTCGAGCATGCGCATGCCGGTGGCGACCGTGCGCTTCAGCTTCTCCATGTCGAGCAGGCCGGTCGACAGGTCGAGGTGCGCAGGCATGTTGACCGACGCCAGGTTGCAGACGGCAATTTCGTCGGGGCCGGTATTCAGCGTGATTTCGGTGCACAGGTTGGAGCTGTGAACGACGCCGACGTGCTGCTGCGGCGAGCGCAGGTTGCAGGGATCCTTGAAGGTGATCCAGGGATGCCCGGTCTCGAACAGCATGGTCAGCATCTTGCGCCACAGCTGGTTCGCGGGAACCTTCTTGAATAGCTTCATCTCGCCGCGGTCGCACATCGCCTCGTATTCGACATACGCCTTCTCGAAGGCCTTGCCGAACTTCTCGTGCAGGTCCGGCACGTCGGACGGCGAGAACAGGGTCCACTCGCCGCCTTCCATCACGCGTTTCATGAACAGGTCCGGAATCCAGTTGGAAGTGTTCATGTCGTGGGTGCGGCGGCGGTCATCGCCGGTGTTCTTGCGCAGCTCGAGGAATTCCTCGATGTCGAGATGCCAGGTTTCGAGGTAGGAACACACCGCGCCCTTGCGTTTGCCGCCCTGGTTGACCGCGACCGCGGTGTCGTTGACGACCTTCAGGAAGGGCACCACGCCCTGAGACTTGCCGTTGGTGCCCTTGATGTAGGCGCCCAGCGCGCGCACGGGGGTCCAGTCGTTGCCGATGCCGCCGGCATACTTCTGCAGCATCGCGTTTTCCTTGATGGCTTCGTAGATGCCGTCGAGGTCGTCGGATACGGTGGTCAGGTAGCAGCTGGCGAGCTGCGAACGGCGGGTGCCGGAATTGAACAGCGTCGGGGTCGAGCTCATCAGGTCGAAGCTCGACAGCACGTTGTAGAACTCGATCGCGCGCGCTTCGCGCTGGCTTTCCGGCTCGTTCAGAGCAAGGCCCATCGCCACGCGCATGAAAAACACCTGCGGCAGTTCGATGCGCCGGCCTTCGATGTGCAGGAAATAACGGTCGTAGAGTATCTGCAGGCCGAGATAGGCGAACTTGAGGTCGCGCTGGTGATCAAGGGCTGCGCCCAGCGCCTTCATGTCGTAATGACCCAGGCGTTCGTCCAGCAATTCGGCCTCGATGCCCTTCTGGATGAATTCCGGCAGGTAGGCAGCGTAACGCGTGGCCATCTCCTCCTGCGTCACTTCCTCGCCCAGCGTCTCCAGGCGCATCGTGTGCATCAGCAGGCGGGCAGTCACGTAGCTGTAGCCGGGGTCCTGTTCGATCAGGCCGCGCGCGGCCAGGATCAGCGATTTTCGGACTTCCTCGATCGGCACGCCGTCATAGAGATCGCGCTGCATCGCCTCAAGGATCGGCTGCGCGCTGACATCACGCCCGAGTCCGGCGCAGGCGCTTTCGACCAGCGCCGTGATGCGCACGATGTCGAGCGGGCGCGTGATGCCGCCGTCGGTGACATTGACCACGTTCTCGCGCTGCGCGGCCACCGCCGGCTGCGCCTCGCGCTGGCGCGCCCGCTCGCGGGCACGCTCCTCGCGGTAGAGCACGTAGGCGCGGGCCACGTGGTGTTCGCCCATGCGCATCAGCGCAAGCTCCACCTGGTCCTGGATGTCTTCGATGTGGAAGGTGCCGCCCGAAGGCTGGCGCCGCATCAGCGCGCCGACGACGTTTTCGGTCAGCGCGGTCACCTGCTCGCGCACCCGCGCCGAAGCGGCGCCCTGGCCGCCATTGACCGCGATGAAGGCCTTGGTCATCGCAATGGCGATTTTCGCCGGCTCGAAACCGACGACCGAACCGTTGCGGCGGATGATCCGGTATTGCGCGTACGCCGCCTCCTGTCTTGCCTCCTCTGCGGGCGCGGCTTGCGTGACAGTGCGGGATTGGGTGGATTCTGCGGCGACTTGCATATCGTTACTCCTTGATTTTTTTAGGTTTTATAACCCCCGGCAGCACAAAAGCTCCCGGCCCGCCAACCACTATATGTTGTGGTTCGCGCTTGAATTTCGACCAATTCTAGTGGCCGGGTTTTTAATCCGCAATAGGTTTTGACGCTTTTTTTAAAAGTTCTTGAGAAACAGCAGGAAGCATCCATAAGCACCGGATTATTTGCACAAAAAATGGGCAAGGATGGCGGCCGACAGACACGACGCCAGGGTGTTGCAGGGGAAAGAATTCTGCCGGGGACAAACCACATCGGCAGTAATCGGGCAGTACCGGAAAAATCAGTATAAGTTATTGTTTTTAAACAATATTTAATCCGATTTCGCGAGAATACCGGGGCCAGTCAAAGGCGGGGCCCGGATCGGTCTTCCGGCCCGGCGCAATGTCGGAGTGACCGACGCTGGCCGTAATGGGATAACGCGCGTACAGCGCGGTGGCCAGCGCGGCGAGACGTTCGTACTGTGCGTCGCTGAAGGCAAGATCATCTATGCCCTCCAGTTCGATGCCCACCGAGAAATCGTTGCAGCGCTCGCGCCCCCGCCACGACGACTGTCCGGCATGCCATGCACGCCTGGTGCAGGGCACGAACTGCAGCAGCGCACCGTCGCGACGGATGAAAAAATGCGCCGAGACGCGCAACCCGGCAATGGTCTCGTAATAGGGATGCGCCCGTGGATCAAGGCGATTCAGGAACAGGTCAATCACCGCATCGCCGCCGAAAACGCCCGGCGGCAGGCTGATGTTGTGGATGACCAGCAGTTCCACCGCCATGCCGGCGGGCCGTTCGTCCTGGTTCGGGGACGGTATGTAATCGGCTCCGTCGGCCAGTCCTTCAGCGTCGATGTTCATGCATCAGGATCAGGGTTTGGCATCCAGTTCCTGCCGGATCCCCAGGCGTTGTATGCGGTAGCGCAGTGCGCGGAAGGATATGCCGAGCAGCTTGGCGGCGGCGGTCTGGTTGTAGCGAGCGCGCTCGAGGGCGTCCAGTATCGCCTTGCGCTCGATCGCCTCCAGGCGTTCGGGCAGCGGCAGGCCGTCGATGTCGGCTTCCGGCACGGCAGCACGCTCGTGCGTCAGCTGCAGATCCTCGACTTCGATCTCGTCGCCGCTGGTCAGCGCCACTGCGCGCTCAAGGATGTTTTCGAGTTCGCGGACATTGCCCGGGAAATGGTAGTCCTGCAGGGCCGCCACGGCCTGAGCCGACAGCCGCGGCGTGCGGCCGTCGGCGGCATGGCGGCCGAGGATTGCCGCGGCCAGCCGCGGAATGTCCTCGCGCAGCTCGCGCAGGGCCGGCATGCGCAATTCGATCACGTTCAGGCGGTAGTAGAGATCCTGGCGGAAGGCGCCGCTCTTCACCTCGTCCGCAAGGTGGCGGTGGGTGGCGCTGATGATGCGCACGTCGACCGGTTCCTCGCTGGTTGATCCCACCTTGCGCACGCGCTTTTCCTGGATCGCACGCAGCAGCTTGACCTGCATCGACAGGGGCAGGTCGCCGACCTCGTCGAGAAACAGCGTGCCGCCGCTGGCGGCCTGGAAAAATCCGTCATGGTCGGCAAGGGCGCCGGTGAAAGCCCCCTTGCGATGGCCGAAAAACTCGGACTCCATCAGGTTCTCGGGAATTGCGCCGCAATTGACGGCCAGGAAAGGACCTTCGCGGCGCGCGCCGTTCAGATGGATCAGGCGCGCCGCAAGTTCCTTGCCGCTGCCCGACTCTCCGCGGATCTGCACCGGCGCCTGGCTGCGTGCCAGCTTGTCGATCAGTTGCCGCGCCTGCGCCATCTGCGGCGATTCGCCGATGAGATGGGGCATGCCGGCCGCCGGCTGCGCGCCCGCATCGCTGTCCCGCCGTTCCGCACCCGGGCGCGGCAGCTTCAGGGCCGACCTCACCAGCGCGCGCAGCTGGTCCAGCGATACCGGCTTGCCGAGGTAATCAAAAGCGCCGGCCTTCAGCGCGGCAACCGCGTTTTCCGCGCTGCCATGCGCGGTGATCACGGCGACCGGCAGGCTGGGATGGTTGCGCGTGATGTGTTCGACGATGGACAGCCCGTCGCCGTCGGACAGCCGCATGTCGGTCAGGCACAGCTCGAAGGTGTTGCAGCCGAGCAGCGACAGGGCCTCGGACACGCTGCCTGCGCACTGCGGCTCCAGCCCCATGCGGATCAGCGTCATTCCGAGCAGTTCCCGGATGTCCGCTTCGTCATCGACGACCAGCACCTGCCCAGCAGCCAATGGTTTCTCCTGGTTACCCGGCGGCGCAGGTTACCGAAAACCGCGCGCCGCCGGCCGAATCGACATATTCCAGCGCGGCCCCGTTGGCCTCGCAGATTTCCCGCGCCAGGTAGATGCCCAGTCCGGTACCGCCCGGCGAAGTCGTGAAAAACGGCTCGAACAGCTTGTTGCGCGACTCCGGCGGCACTCCCGGGCCGTCATCGACAACATCCAATTTTACTGCATTGCCGCGTCCGGTCCGCGCCACTTCGAGCCTGATGCTGCCGGGAATGCGACGCGAATGGCGCAAGGCGTTCCGGCACAGGTTCCACAGCACCTGGTTGAGGTGATCGCGGTCGAACATCACCTGCACATCGTCGGCCAGGTGAAGCTCGATGACATTTGAGGCGAGTTTCTCCGTCGCGTTGAACTGCTCGACAAATCCGCGCAGATAGGTCCCGAGGTGGAAACGTTCGCGCTTCGCGCGTTCGCCGCGGTTGAGGGTCTGCACGTCATTGATCATGCGGTCGAGGCGCCGCGTGTTGTCATGGATGATGGTCATCAGGCGCTGCGCACCGGCCGACACTTCGGGCTCCTCCTGCAGCAGTTCCGCGGCATGGCTGATGGCGCCCAGGGGATTGCGGATCTCGTGTGCAATGTTGGCGGTAAGCCGGCCCAGCGCCGCCAGTTTCAGTTGCCGCGCTTCCGCCCGGATCCGCGCCATGTCCTCGAGAAAAATCACTGCACCGGCACCCCGGCGCGGCGCCACTGGCACCAGGCGAGCACGCAGGTTTGCACCGATCTCGAATGCATCGGGGGATTCGTGTCCCTGCTGGTCACGCAGCCAGGATTCGACCTGCGCATAAAGCGCCGGCGCGCGGTCGCGCAACGCAACCACGCCCCCGCCGCGCATGCCGCCGATCATGCGTTCCGCAGCGGTGTTGACCTGGCGCACGATGCCGGCGCCGTCGACCACGATCACCCCGTGCTCCATGTCCTGGATCACCAGCTGGTTGACCTGTGCCATGTTGGCGAGATCGATTTCACGCTGGGCTGCCAGTTGCTCGCTGGCCAGAGAGCGGGTTGCCAGGGCATGCGCAAGCCAGGCAGTCGCAAAATAGGCGATTGACAGCAGCCCGGCCTGCGCGTACTGGGCGCCGCTCTCGGAAAACCGCAGCACTTCGTAGGTATGCTCAAGCAGTACTGCAATGGTTGCGATGGCGGCGAAAAACAGCGTCAGCTGGCCGCGGGTCACCAGCCCCGCGGCAGCCAGAGACGTCAGCAGCAGCAGGCCGAGGCCGCTGGACAAGCCGCCGCTGGCATACATCAGCAGCACCACAAAGGCGATGTCGCCGCCGACCTGGATTGCGAGTTGCCAGGTGAACCGTTCGCGGGTGCGGATGACCGCGAACATGGCAAGGGCAAAGGCGGCGTAACCGGATGCGGCCAGCAGGAACAGGCGCATGTCCCGCGAGCCGAACTGCAGCGTGGATCCCCAGAAGGCCGCCGCCATCAGGAGCAGCAGCGCCGCGGCCAGCCGGTAACCGTTGAACAGTTGCAGCGAACGCCAGTAAGCCTCCGGTGTGCGCCTGGCATGCCCGGCTTCGCGGGATTCGGTGGTTGCGGACGGCGTCAGGGCATCCAAAACCGGCACTCAGCGGGGTGGACGGAACTGGTCACGGTGCGCTTCCGAACAGAAGCGGCGTTCGCCGGCCACCACGCCCTCACCACGCGGGAAATGAATGCCGCAGTGCGCGCAGCCCACCATGTCCTCCGGCGGCGGCACAGGCCGCGGCCCCCGGTCCGGCCGATGCCACCGGCCGCGCAGCAGCCATATCGCGAGTGCGACAACAATTGCGACCAACAGATACTTGACCATCGATATCCCCGGAAACCGACGACCCGTCATGCGCGATGCGAAGCAGCGCCTCGCGGCGCAGTTTCTCAGCTGCGCGCCGGCTCCGGGTCCACGGCCAGCGCCTCCAGAAAACGCGACACCAGATTGTAGCCCCCGATGGTCGCCGTGAGCTCGACGATTTCACGCTGGCTGAAATGGGGCCGCAACGCATCGAACACCGTGTCGGGCACGTAGATGTCCCTCGTCATGGCATCGGTGTAGGCCAGCACCGCGCGCTGCGCCGGCGTCAGCGCCGTGGAATCCTGCCAGCGGTCGAGCATGTCGATCTGCGGCTGGGTCACGCCCTCGCGCAGGGCAAAGGGCACATGCACCTGGTATTCGTAGGAGGCGCCGTTGAGCAGCGCGACCCGCAGGATCACCAGTTCCCGGTAGTCACCGCGCAGGGTGCATTGCTGGCGTATTGCGGTGAACAGGGCCAGCCAGCCCTCGGCCACGGGCGGCGCATTGAGCAGCATGCTGTAGAGATTCAGCATCCGGCCGTCACGCTCCCTGCGTATCTGGCCGGCAAGCGCCTGCACCTCGGGGCTGCTGTTCTCGTCGCCGTAGGCCACGCGAGCCATCTGCAAAACTCCGGAATCGGGAAAGCCGGACGGCCGTCTGACACGGTCCGGCCGGCGTCCAGAAAATGGTGGTCGGGGTGAGAGGATTCGAACCTCCGACTCCTGCGTCCCGAACGCAGTACTCTACCAGGCTGAGCTACACCCCGAATTTCACGCTGCACGTGCCCTTCGGTCAATGCGTCCGCGTTACCGCGAACGACGCCAATTGTAGCAAATAATCCCGGTACTGCGTGTGCGGAATCTCCGCCAGAGCAGCACATGCGGCCTGCGCTTCAGCCTCGGCCTGGCGCCGCGTGTAGTCAAGCGCACCCGAGTGGCGTATCGCGGCCAGCACGGCGTCGATTTCGGTCAGCCCCCCCGATTCCAGCGCCCGGCGCACCACGGCAGCCTCGTCCGGAGTGCCCTGCCGGATTACCCGGATCAGCGGGAGGGTAGGCTTGCCCTCGGCCAGGTCATCACCGACATTCTTGCCGATCACTGCGGAATCACCGGAGTAATCCAGCAGGTCATCGACCAGCTGGAATGCAGTGCCGAGATGGCTGCCATACGCCGCCATCGCCGCCTCGGTCTGGGAAGAGGCCCCGGCAAGCAGGGCGCCCAGGCGGGCGGCCGCTTCAAACAGCTTGGCAGTCTTGTAGCGGATGACCCTCAGATAACCGGCCTCGTCGACATCGGCATTCCGGCAGTTCATCAGCTGCAGGACCTCGCCTTCGGCGATAACGTTGGTTGCATCCGCGAGCACCTGCAGCACACGCATATCATCGACATTCACCATCATCTGGAAGGCGCGGGAATACACGAAGTCACCGACCAGGACCGAAGCCGCATTGCCGAACAGGGTGTTTGCAGTCGGACGCCCCCGCCGCATCGAGGATTCGTCGACAACGTCATCGTGGAGCAGCGTCGCCGTATGGATGAACTCCACCACCGCAGCAAGGGTATGGTGGGCGGTGCCGCGGTAACCCAGCGCCCCGGCCGACAGCAGCACCAGGGCCGGGCGCAGGCGCTTGCCGCCCCCGCCAATGATGTATTCGGCAACCTGGCGGATCAGCACGACGTCGGAATGCAGCCGGTCGCGGATGACGCGATCCACGGCCTGCATGTCGGGGGCGAGCAGTTCGCCTAGTTTTTCGAGGAACACGGGAAGCCGGGAAAAAGGCGGATCATAACAATTCCGCCGCCTGCCGGCGTTCCCGGCGCCTTGCCGGATGGGCTGCCGCCCACCCTAATTCCTTGATTTTCATACACTATCGATATCCGGCGGCGTTTAGTTAAGCTTTGACTGCGGGCCGGCCGGCTTGTATAATTCGCGGCTTTCCGTGGTTCTAAGGGGTTATCCAATGTATGCGGTAGTCAAGACCGGTGGCAAGCAGTACCGCGTGAGCGCCGGCACCAAAATCAAGGTCGAGCAACTGCCGGCCGATGTCGGATCGGAAGTCACCCTGGACCAGGTTCTGATGGTTGCCGCCGCTGGTATCAGGCGCGGCGGTCACCGCAAAAGTGGTTTCGCAGGGCCGCGGCGACAAGGTGCGCATTTTCAAGATGCGCAGGCGCAAACACTATCGCAAGACCCAGGGCCACCGGCAGAATTTCACCGAGCTCGAAATTACGGGCATTGCAGGTTAAGGAGCACTCGAATGGCACATAAAAAAGCAGGCGGCAGCTCCCGCAACGGCCGCGACTCTGAATCCAAAAGGCTTGGCGTCAAGTGCTTCGGCGGCGAGCTGGTACCGGCGGGCAGCATCATCGTGCGCCAGCGCGGCACCCGGATGCACGCCGGCGAGAATGTCGGCATCGGCCGTGACCATACGCTGTTCGCGAAAGTGGACGGGCGCGTACAGTTCGCGGAAAAAGGCCCGCAGCAGCGCAAGACCGTGAGCGTCGTTCCCGCCTGATCCCCTGATGCTTCGCTGAAAAGGCCCTGTTGAACGACAGGGCCTTTTTGTTTCGGGACCCGACATGAAATTCATCGATGAAGCACGCATAGAAGTCCACGCCGGCAAGGGCGGGGACGGCGTCGCCAGTTTCCGCCGCGAAAAATTTGTGCCGCGGGGCGGCCCCGACGGCGGCGACGGCGGCCGCGGCGGCAGCATCCTTGCCATCGCCGACCGCAACATCAACACGCTCATCGATTACCGATACGCGAGGATCCACCGCGCGAAGAACGGCCAGAAAGGCATGGGTTCGGACTGCTTCGGGCGTGCCGCCGACGACATCGTGCTGCGCATGCCGGTGGGCACCGTGATCAGCGATGCCGAAACCGGCGAAGTGCTGTTCGACCTGGCGCAGGACGGCGAAAAAGTAGTGCTCGCTCAGGGCGGCCGCGGCGGACTGGGCAATCTCCATTTCAAGTCCAGCACCAACCGCGCCCCGCGGCAGTTCACCGTCGGCGAACCCGGCGTCTCGCGCTACCTCCAACTGGAACTGAAGGTGCTCGCCGACGTCGGCCTGCTCGGCATGCCCAACGCCGGCAAGTCGACGCTGATCCGCGCGATTTCGGCGGCGCGGCCGAAGGTGGCCGATTACCCGTTCACAACCCTGCAGCCGAACCTCGGCGTGGTGCGGGTCGACGACAACCGCAGTTTCGTCGTCGCCGACATCCCGGGCTTGATCGAGGGCGCCGCCGAAGGCGCCGGGCTGGGCCACCAGTTCCTGCGCCATCTTTCGCGCACCAAGCTGCTGCTGCACGTCATCGACGTGGCGCCGCCGGATCCGGATGCCGACGTGGTGCGCGACGCCAAGGCGCTGGTGCGTGAACTGCGCAAGTACGACGAGGCGCTGTATCGCAAGCCGCGCTGGCTGGTGTTCAACAAGCTCGACCTGGTGCCCGAAGACGAACGGGAGGCCCTGGTGCGCCGCCTGAAGAAACAGCTCGGTGCGCAGCGCCAGAGTTTCGGCATTTCCGCGATCAGCGGCGACGGCTGCAGGCCGCTGATATTCGCCGTGATGGATCACATCGAGGCAGCGCCGCGCTCGCGCAAGACTGCGCGCGGCAAGGACGTTGCCGGAACAGACGCATGACAGCGGAAGCACACACCGAATCGGTCATCAAGAAGGCCCGCCGCATCGTCGTCAAGGTCGGCAGCGGGCTCGTCACCAACGCCGGACTGGGACTGGACCATGCGGCGCTGACCGGCTGGGCCGAACAGATCGCCCGCCTGCGCAAGCAGGGGCGGCAGGTCGCGCTGGTTTCCAGCGGCGCGATCGCCGAAGGCATGCAGCGCCTGGGCTGGATGCGCCGCCCGCACGCGCTGCACGAACTGCAGGCCGCCGCCGCGGTGGGGCAGATGGGCATGGTCCAGGTCTACGAAAGCTGTTTCCGCAGCCACGGCCTGCTCGCCTCGCAGATCCTGCTGACACACGAGGACCTTGCCGACCGCAAACGCTACCTCAACGCGCGCTCGACGGTGCGCACGCTGCTCGACCTCGGCTCGATCCCGGTGATCAACGAAAACGACACGGTCGCCATGGACGAAATCCGCTTCGGCGACAACGACACGCTGGCGGCGATGGTGACCAACCTGATCGAGGCCGACGCACTGATCATCCTGACCGACCAGCGCGGCCTCTACAGCGCCGATCCGCGCAAGGATCCGCAGGCCACGCTGATCGCCGAGGCCACCGCCGGGGATCCCTATCTGGAAACCATCGCCGGTTCCACCGGCAGCGCCATCGCGCGCGGCGGCATGCTGACCAAGATCCTCGCCGCCAAGCGGGCGGCCCGCAGCGGCGCCGACACGGTCATCGCCTGGGGCCGTGAACCCGACGTGCTGCTGCGGCTCGCCGCCGGCGAACGCATCGGCACGCAGTTGCTGGCGCGGCAGGCAACGATCGCCGCACGCAAGCAATGGCTGGCCGACCACCTCCAGGTCCGCGGCCGCGTCACCCTCGACGCCGGCGCGGTGAAGGCTCTGCTGGTGGACGGCAAAAGCCTGCTGCCGGTGGGCGTCTGCCGCGTGGAGGGGGAATTCGAGCGCGGCGAGGTCGTCGCCTGCGCCGATGAGTCTGGACGGGAAATCGCCCGCGGGCTGGTCAACTATGGCCATGCCGACGCCGCTCGCATCCTGCGCACGCCGTCAAACCAGATCGAAGCCAGGCTTGGTTATGTCGATGAACCGGAACTGATCCACCGGGACAACCTGGTCCTGCTGTAAAAACCGGTCAGTCCGGACTCTGCACGGGTTCCGGCCCGCGACGCAGTGCACGGACAATCTGCTCCGCACTGCCCCTCACGAACTTGCCTTCGCAGGCATATTCACCGTAAAGCGTGAAGTGGTGGGCATTGACATGCTGAAATTCGATGCGCCGCCACTGCGGATTCCTGGCGCGCACCCAGCTGCCGTCGGCACGACCGATCGCGTAATATTTCTGCTCCCGCGTTTCGCAGCGTATGCCCTCGAATGACACGTTGGTGGCCCCGCCCGAGGTCTTGATGACCAGCGTGTAACGGACAACCCCGTCCTTGCCCGCGGACACCGACTTCTCGTCGACAAAAAAACGATGCGTCGTGACGGCACTGACATTCAGCGGCAGCAGTGTCGCGTCCCGCGGATAGGCCGGCAGCTGGGCCTGCATTTCGTCCCAGGGGGTGACTTCGCGGTCGAAGTTGTAATCCCATCCATCCCATTGCGACTGCGCAAGGACCGTGGAGGCGAATAGAAGGCCCGCAAGGGCGGCAAGTAAATGCTTGATCGGCATGTTCATGCGCCGATTGTAGCGCCCGCAGCGGATGCGCGGGCGCCTGTGGTGCTCCGCATTAGGCCAGATCGGCCAGCAGGGACGCCCGTGTCGCGTCACTGACGCGCTCCACGGTCACCGAATAGTTCGGGTGGTCAACGCCTGCAGTCAGTGCCGCCCCGCCGCGCAATGCCTTGACCATCGCCGGAGTGAGTTCGAAACGCATGAAATGCACCGAGGAGGTTTTCTCGGCGTTTTCGCGCTCGAGATCTTCGTCGGCAATCGCATGAACACGCTCGCAACCCGCCACCTGCATCCAGACCCGGTCCTCGACGCCGATCAGCTTTGCCAGCCAGGTCCGGCGTTCATTCTCGTCCGGGTACTCGATCATCATCGTCGCTTTCCAGTTGCTGCCGTCCGGAATCAGTGGGTTGTAGGCTTCGAGTTCATCGTTGATGCCCTCCTCCTCGAAAATGCGCTCGGCGCGCAGCATTTCCTGAACCTGGTAGCGGATGGTCAGCTCATCCTCGAAGATCAGCGTGATGTTTCCGCCGAGGTGCAACACGCGATCCTTCTTGTGCGCCATGACCTTCGCACGGAATTCCGGGCGCGCCTTGGCATAGGCCTCGAGAGGCATCAGGGTATCTCGGGTAATTTGCGGCATGTTGGCTCTCACAGTCCGTAGGCAATGCGTATCAGGGTGATGGGATGCTGCTTCTCGGCGCCGGCGCCACTGCCGTCACCGATACCCTGCTGGATATGGCGGCCGGCAATCGCGCAGTCCGAGCTGATGTAGTCCGGCACCGCCTCGCCCATCTGGCGGAACACCGGGCGGCCGATCTTCATCGACTGCTCGAAAAACTCGCTCTTTACGCCCCAGGTGCCGTCATGGCCGGCGCAGCGCTCGACCGTGGTGACCGTGGTCTCGGGCACCATCTCCAGCAGCTCGCGCGTCTTCTGGCCCATGTTCTGCACCCGCAGGTGGCAGGGAATGTGGTACGACACCTTGCCCAGCACCTTGCTGAAACCGGTCTTCAGCAGCCCGTCCTTGTGGCGCAACACGAGGTACTCGAAGGGATCGAACATCGCCTCCGCCACCGCCTTGACGTCGGCGTCGTCCGGGAACATCAGTGGCAGTTCCTGCTTGAACATCAGCGTGCAGGACGGCACCGCGGAGAGAATGGCATAACCTTCTCGCGCCAGTTTCGCCAGCGGCGGAATGTTGATGTCCTTGTTGCGGGCAACCGCTTCGAGGTCGCCCAGTTCGAGCTTGGGCATGCCGCAGCAGGCCTCCTTCTCGACCACGACCGAAGGCACCTCGTTGTGCGCCAGGATCTTCAGCAAATCGTGGCCGATGCCGGGCTCGTTGTAGTTGACGTAGCAGGTCGAGAAAATCGCGACCTTGCCCGGCGTCTGCTTCCCGTCTTTCACCGCAAAGGAGGCATCGGGCCGCGCAGTGGAGCGGAATTTCGCGCTGTCGTACTCGGGCAGCACGCGGTCCTTGTGGATACCCAGCATGCTGTCCATGGCTTTGCGCACCGGCGCCGCCTTGTTGGCGGCATTGACCATCTGCACCACCACCGGAATCGAGGCCAGCTTGCCCAGGGCGTCCGTGCTCGACAGCAGCTTGTCGCGGAAGCTGGTTTCGCCCTTGCGGAATTTGACCGCCTTGGCACGCAGCATCAGGTGCGGAAAATCGACATTCCACTCATGCGGCGGCACGTACGGACACTTGGTCATGTAGCACATGTCGCAGAGATAGCAGCGGTCAATGACTTCCCAGTAATCCTTTTTCGGAATGCCATCGACTTCCAGAGTCGGACTCTCGTCGACGAGATCGAACAGTTTCGGGAACGCAGTGCACAGGTTCACGCAGCGGCGGCAGCCGTGGCAGATGTCGAACACGCGTTCGAGTTCGTGATTGAGCTTGTCCTCGTCGTAGAAATCCCCGGACTTCCAGTCCAGGGGGTGCCGGGTGGGTGCCTCGAGACTGCCTTCGCGTACGGTCATGTTGTGGGGCTCGCCAGAGTGGGTGGGAAAAGAAAGAGGCGCCTGTCGCGCCCCTTTCTGCCTGCCTGTCGGCTGTGCTGGATATCAGTCGGCCAGGCCGTCCAGGGCTTTCTGGAAACGGTTGGCGTGCGAGCGCTCGGCTTTCGCCAGGGTCTCGAACCAGTCTGCAATTTCGCCGAAACCTTCGTCGCGTGCGGTCTTCGCCATGCCCGGGTACATGTCGGTGTACTCGTGGGTCTCGCCGGCGATCGCGGCTTTCAGGTTGTCGCGGGTGCGACCGATCGGCAGATCGGTGGCGGGGTCACCGCAGGCTTCCATGTATTCGAGATGGCCGTGAGCGTGGCCGGTCTCGCCTTCGGCGGTGGAACGGAACACGGCAGCCACATCATTCTGGCCTTCAACATCCGCTTTCGCTGCGAAATAGAGGTAGCGGCGATTGGCTTGTGATTCGCCGGCAAACGCGGCTTTCAGGTTGCCATGGGTTTTCGAATTCTTGAGCTGCATAAAAACTCCTTTAAAATCAATAGGTTACGTTAATGCCTCGTATGTTTAGACTTAATCTAATCTGTGAAAGGAGTGTAAATCGAAGCTCACGCCGGAGTCAACATTCGACGGCGGGCAACCGACACGGACCTCAGCGCCCGAGACTCGCCTCGATGTCGGCAAACGTGCGTGCAACCGCCTCCGTGGTGATGGCAATGCCCAGTTGACGGGCGATCTGCGTCGCGGAAAACACGCCGCGGACCCGTTGCCGTCCCCTGGCATCACGATCGACCACCAGGGTGTGCTGACGGCCGGCAGCCTTCAGCGTGGCAACGATGTGGCCCACGGCCGCGGCCTGCACATCGCGCAGGTCGAGGACCTCCAGCCTGTCGCGCGGAGTCATGATGTCCCGCACCTGGATTTCGCTGCGGGGAACCCCGCGCTGCACGGCCGCCTTGACCGGCTTCTCACCGAGCACATCATTTGCCGTGACGATGCCATGCACCCGCCGGTCCTGGTCGACGACCAGCAGCAGCCGGACGCCGCGCTGGATCATGCGGCGATGCGCCTCGTCAACGCTGTCCCCGGGCAGGATGATGACCGCAGTCACCCGGGTCAGATCGGTCATTGCGTCGACCGCGGGACCGTCGATACGCACGCGCTCTGGAACCGACTGCGTCGGCTGTGCGTAGCCGCTGTTGTCTTCGAGCGAAATGGGGGTGATGGCTGAATAATCCCGCGTCATGTCCGCCTGCCTTTCTAGAATGGAAGGGTATCCCGCACCGGATCAGGACATGCGCACCCGGTTGTCGCCGGAGCGGTCTCTAGACACCGACCAGCGGCGAACGCAGCCCTCTGCGCTGGTCGGGGCGGCGCGCCAGGTAGCGCGACAATTCGTTCAGCGCCTGTTCGTAGACCGCGCGCTTGAACTCGATGACATCCTGCGTCGGCGCCCAGTACTCGTGCCAGCGCCAGGCATCGAACTCCGGCTTCTCCGTCGCACGCAGACACACATCACAGTCGCGACCGACAAGCCGCAACAGGAACCAGATCTGCTTCTGTCCCCGGTAATTGCCACGCCATTCCCGCCGCAGCCAGCGTTCCGGCACTTCGTAACGCAACCAGTCCCGGGTGCGCCCCAGAACCTGCACGTGTTCCGGTTTGAGTCCGACTTCTTCGTGCAGTTCCCGGTACATCGCGGCTTCCGGGCGTTCGCATGAGTGCTCGCGCACCCGCTTACCCCAGAACACCTCGTTTTTCGAGTTGCACAGAACGATTCCGACATTGGGGCGATAGCCATCTCGGTCGATCATGGTCATCCCCGGATTGATTGATCATATGGAATCGATTTTTTCACAAATCCCGGGGCATTGAAAGCCCGCGAACCTGCGGAAGCTCAGGGGTACAGGAAGTCTGCGTCACTGCGGTTCATCGTGCGCAGCCCTTCGACAAACAGCGGAAATTCCAGCCCGTAAAGGGCCTCGATGGCGGACGCCCGGCGCTGCAGGTCGGTCCAGCGCAAGGGGCCCGGCGGGTCCCGAAAACCGAAGGCAATGACGTTTCCGGGCTTGCGCGCCGGCAGGCACAGGTTTCCTGCGGGGAACGCGGCCTCGATCCGCTTGAGCACCTCGTTGAACTGGCGGTCCCCGCCCCAGAGATTGACCACCAGCATGCCGCCGGGCACCAAGCGCTCCCGGCAGTGGCCGTAGAACTCGCGCGTGGCCAATTCCTCGACATGGGACTCCGCATCGTAACCATCAACCATGATCAGGTCCGCGGCAATGTCCGTCCTTGCCATGTATCCGGCACCGTCGCCGATGATGACCTCGAAACGGTGGTCGTCCTGCGGCACGAGGAAACACTGCCTCGCAATCGCCACGACCTGCGGATCCAGCTCCAAAACCCGTACCCTGGCCCGGGGCAGGTGATGGTGGACATACTTGGCGACCGAGCCACCACCCAGGCCCACCATCAGCACATCCCGCGGGTCCTCGCTGAACAGCAGGCAGGCCATCATCGACCGCGTATAGGCCAGTTCGAGGTCCAGGGGCCGCGCAATGCGCATCGCGCTCTGCACGGTATCGCTGCCGATGTGCAGGGAGCGCACGCCGAACTTCTCGCTGACATAAACTGTCTTGGCATCCTCTGCGGGTTTGCGCAGGCGCCATTTGGGCATGAATTTCATCGATTGCTGGGGCGGGGTGTACGTAAGGTTCGGTAGAATAAGGGTTTTATCCGATCGGGAACAGGCATGCGCGTTTCGCAGTTTTTCATCTCCACGCTGAAAGAGGCGCCCTCCGAAGCCGAAGTCATCAGCCACAAGCTGATGCTGCGCGCCGGGTTGATCAAGCGCCTGACCAGCGGTGTCTACACCTGGATGCCGCTGGGCCTGCGCGTGCTGCGCAAGGTGGAGCAAATCATCCGCGAGGAAATGAACCGCGGCGGCGCGGTCGAACTGCTGATGCCTGCGGTGCAGCCTGCGGAACTGTGGCAGGAATCGACGCGCTGGGAGCAGTACGGTCCGGAACTGCTGCGCATCAAGGACCGCCACCAGCGCGATTTCTGCTTCGGGCCGACCCACGAGGAAGTCATCAGCGACGTGGTGCGCCGCGAGGTCAGGAGCTACCGCCAGCTGCCGTTGAACTTCTACCAGATCCAGACCAAGTTCCGCGACGAAATCCGGCCGCGCTTCGGCGTCATGCGCGGGCGCGAGTTCGTGATGAAGGACGCCTATTCCTTCCACGCGAACTACGACGACCTGGTGCGCGAATACCGCAACATGCACGACACCTACAGCCGCATCTTCACGCGTCTGGGCCTCAAGTTCCGTCCTGTAGCCGCCGACACCGGCTCAATCGGCGGCACCGGCTCCCATGAATTCCACGTGCTCGCCGATTCCGGCGAAGACGCCATCGCCTACTGCCCGCAGTCGGACTATGCCGCCAACGTCGAACTGGCCGAAGCGGTGGCGCCGGCAACACCGCGCCCCGCTGCCACGCAACCGCTGCAGAAAGTGCATACCCCGGGCGTCAAGACCATCGAAGAGCTGAGCAAGTTTCTCAAGCTGGCTGCGGAGCGCACCGTCAAGGCCGTCGTCGTCGACGGTGCGGACGGGCGGCCGGTGCTGCTGCTGCTGCGCGGCGACCATGAGCTGAACCTGATCAAGGCCGGCAAGCTGCCGCAACTGAAACAGCCGGTCGCGTTCGCTTCCGCCGACAGCATACGTGCCGCCTTCGGCGCGAGCCCGGGTTCGCTGGGGCCTGTCGGCTTTGCGGGCACGGTCATCGCAGACCGCGCAGTCATGGCCATGTCCGATTTCGCCATCGGCGCCAACACCGACGACCACCATTACACCGGCGCCAACATCGGTCGTGATTTTGCCGAACCGGTCTTCGCCGACATCCGCAACGTGGCGTCCGGGGATGCTTCGCCAGACGGCAAGGGCACCCTGGAAATCTGCCGCGGCATCGAAGTCGGCCACATCTTCCAGCTGCGCAGCAAGTATTCCCAAGCGCTGAAACTCGAATTTCTCAACGAATCAGGCAAGGCGCAGATCATGGAAATGGGCTGCTACGGCATCGGCGTCACGCGCATCGTCGCCGCCGCGATCGAACAGAACCACGATGAACGCGGCATCATTTTCCCGCAGGCGATCGCCCCCTTTGACGTTGCGATCACGCCCATCGGCTACCACAAGAATACGCAGGTCAAGGCGGCAGCCGAGCAGTTGCTTGCCGAACTCGCTGAAGAGGGCATCGACGCACTGCTCGACGACCGCGACGAACGGCCGGGCGTGATGTTTGCCGACATGGAGCTGATCGGCGTGCCCCACCGCATCGTCATCGGCGACCGCGGCCTCAAGGAAGGCCAGTTCGAATACAAGGGCCGGCGCGACGCACAGCCGCGCAACATCCCTTTGGCGGGCGCAAAAAATGCAATAAAATCAATGATATGCGGAGACTGATCACCGGCATATTGGGAGCAGCACTGGCGCTGGTTTCACCGCTGGGCCATGGTGGTGCACAGAAGTACGAACCCCTGTCGGCGAGCGTCAAGGCCTCGCTCCACCGCGCCATTGCCGACCACGCCGTGCCGGTGCTCGCTTTCGACGATGAGCAGGAGGCCCGCGCCTGGCTTGCCGCCATGTCATCTCGGCTCGCAAGAAGGATGCCGGACCGCGTCGCCCGGGAGGAATTCCTGGTCACCGTGCATTACGAGGCAAAACGTGCCGGGCTCGATCCGCAGCTGGTGCTTGGGCTGATCCAGGTCGAAAGCGCCTTCCGCAAGTATGCCGTGTCGAGCGCAGGTGCCCGCGGCTACATGCAGGTGATGCCATTCTGGGCCAAATTGATCGGCGCCGCCGACCACAACCTGTTCCATCTGCGCACCAACCTGCGTTACGGCTGCACCATCCTCCGCCATTATCTCGACATCGAAAAGGGCAACCTGTTCCGTGCGCTGGGGCGCTACAACGGCAGCCTCGGCAAGGCCGAATATCCGAACCTGGTGCTGCGCGCCTGGCATGGCAACTGGCGGTATGTGCCGCCGGCCGGCAGCGGCACGGTGCAGTAACACGATGACAGGGCTGAAGGCCATGCGGGAAATCCTGGTCCTCTACTACAGCCGCCACGGCGCAACACGGGAAATGGCGCACCTGGTCGCACGCGGGGTCGAACAGGCAGGCGCCATTGCACGCCTGCGCACCGTTCCTCCCGTATCCGCGGTCAGCGAGGCCACCGCAGCCGCAATCCCGGATGCAGGAGCGCCTTACGCGGAAGTTGCAGATCTTGAAGAGTGCGCAGGACTTGCACTGGGCTCGCCGACCCGTTTCGGCAACATGGCCGCACCGATGAAATACTTCTGGGATTCCACCTCGGCGCTGTGGCTGAGGGGCGCGCTCGCCGGAAAGCCGGCAGCCGTATTCACCTCGACGGCCAGCCTGCATGGTGGCCAGGAAACGACGCTGGTGTCGATGATGCTGCCGCTGCTCCACCACGGCATGCTGATCGTCGGCCTGCCCTATTCCGCGCCGGAACTGCTGACCACCACGACCGGTGGTACCCCCTACGGCGCCAGTCACCTGGCCGGCGCAAACGCCGATCGGCCGGTATCCGGAGACGAAAAAAACCTGTGCATGCTGCTCGGCCGCCGGCTTGCCGAAACCGCGCTGAAACTGTCTGCATGAACATGGCTCCGGCGGCACGTCGCTGGCAGATAACGGCCACCGTCCTGCTTGCTGCGCTGTTGCTGCTTTGCCTGGCCTGGGAACTGTGGCTGGCGCCGCTGCGGCCAGGCGGATCCTGGCTCGCACTGAAAGTACTGCCGCTGCTGTGGATACTCCCGGGCATCGCACGCGGCAACAACTACACCTACCGCGCGTCGACCATGCTGATCCTGGCCTACTTTACGGAGGGCGTGGTCCGCGGATGGTCGGACAGCGGGCTGAGTTCAACGCTGGGGCTTGTGGAAGTCACGCTGTCCCTGGCGTTTTTTTTCGCGGCCATCGCCCACGTGCGCGCCTGCCGCGGTATCAGATCCGCAACATCCAGAACAACAGCGTAATCACGGCTGAAAACACCAGTCCGGTCGCCAGCGGAAAATGGAAGCGGCGGCCGCGATGCCGGAATCGCAGGTCGCCGGGCAGCCGGCCGAAACCCAGCTTCGCCAGCAGCGGCCAGAGCAGCCCCAGCGCGAATACCGTTACTGCCAGCGTGACCAGCCACTTCAGCATGGACGATCACCGCGTGGATTGCATCCGCGGTGCTCAGAGCTGCGGATTCAGCCGCTCCGCCTTGGCAAACAGCTTGTTCAGCGCGTTGATATAGGCCTTGGCGGACGCCACCACGATGTCGGTATCCGCCCCCTGGCCGTTGACGATGCGCCCGTCCCTGGAAAGCCTCACCGTAACCTCGCCCTGGGCATCGGTGCCGGTGGTGATGGCATTCACCGAATACAGCAGGAGCTCCGCCCCGCTGTGGACCAGCGCCTCGATGGCCTTGAATGCGGCATCGACCGGCCCGCTGCCCTGGGCCTCCGAGGGGCGCTCCCTGCCATCATCGGACATCATGATTCGTGCATAGGGTTGCTCTCCGGTCTCCGAATGCGCGGTCAGCGACACCAGGTTGTAACGCTCGTTTTCGACGTGCTCGAGGTTTTCCTCGGTAATCAGCGCATGGAGATCCTCGTCGAAAATTTCGCGCTTCTTGTCCGCGAGCTCCTTGAACCGCTTGAAGGCGGCATTAAGCGCCTCCTCGGACTCGAGCTCGACACCGATTTCCTGCAAACGCGTCTTGAAGGCATTGCGCCCGGAGAGTTTGCCCAGCGTCAGCCGGTTGGTGGTCCAGCCCACCGATTCCGCACTCATGATTTCATAGGTCTCGCGGTGCTTCAGCACGCCATCCTGGTGGATGCCCGATTCATGCGCGAAGGCGTTGGCACCGACGATGGCCTTGTTCGGCTGCACCGGGTAGCCGGTGATGCCGGACACCAGCTTCGAGGCCGGCACGATCTGCGTGGCGTCGATGTTGGTGTCACAGTCGAAAATGTCCTGGCGGGTGCGAACCGCCATCACAATTTCCTCGAGTGAAGCGTTGCCTGCGCGTTCCCCCAGCCCGTTGATGGTGCATTCGACCTGGCGTGCGCCGTTCTGGACGGCGGCAAGTGAATTGGCAACGGCAAGACCGAGGTCGTTGTGGCAATGCACGGACCAGACCGCCTGGTCGGCGTTGGGGATGCGCTCGCGCAGGTTCTTGATCAGGCGCCCGAACTGGTCGGGCAGCGTATAACCGACGGTATCAGGCACATTGATGGTCCTGGCACCGGCCTTGATCACCTGCTCGAGAATCCGGCAAAGGAAATCAAGGTCGGACCGGCCGGCGTCCTCGGGCGAGAACTCGACGTTGTCGGTGTACTCGCGCGCCCACTTGATCGCCCGTACCGCCTGGTCGATGACCTGTGACGGTTCCATCCGCAGTTTCTTCTCCATGTGGATCGGCGAAGTGGCGATGAAGGTATGGATGCGCGGCCGGGCGGCGACACGGACGGCTTCGCCGCAGCGGCGGATGTCCTTCTCGTTCGCGCGCGCGAGTCCGCAGATCGTGCTGTCCTTGATCGCGCGGGCGACTGCCTGCACGGACTCGAAGTCACCGTCACTGGCCGCCGGAAATCCGGCCTCGATGACGTCGACGCGCATGCGCTCGAGCTGGCGCGCAATGCGCAGCTTGTCGTCCCTGGTCATCGACGCGCCGGGACTTTGCTCGCCGTCGCGCATGGTGGTGTCGAATATGATCAGTTTTTCCTTGGCCATGATGGATACCTCAGCTGTTGCCGGTCTGCGCGCGGCGCATGACCGTAAATCGGGTTTTCCGGCCCCGATGTTGGCGCCGGACTGGGAACTGCAATTGGAATGAGGGGGGAGGTTTAGCGCGCGCGGCCGCGCAGCAGCAGACCCGCCAGCGCGAGCGCGGCAAGCGGGAACAACTTCAGGGTCTGCATTGAACCAAACATGATGAAATGAATATATCGGCTTTTTCCGGGGCCCGCAAGTCCGTCACGGCATGGGTTCAGAGGGCGGTTTTCCGCGGAAACGGTCATACACCCAGAGCGCGTAGCCCGACAGTCCGTAAAGGCCGAACAGCGTAAACAGCAGTTCAGGGAGCGTGTTTGCAAAGGAAATCAGCAGGACAAAACCAAGGGCGATGCCAACCACCACCGAAAACGGGACGCTCTTGCGCAGGTTGATGTCCTTGCCGCTGTAAAACCGCAGGTTGCTGACCATGGTCAGCCCGGCAACCAGCGTCAGCCCCCAGGCCAGCCACTTCACCTCCGCCCCCTTCACCTGATACTCGGTCATCGCCAGCACCAGTCCGGCGATAAGTGCCGCAGCCGCGGGGCTGGGCAATCCCTGGAAGAACCGCTTGTCGACGACATCAATGTTGGTGTTGAAACGGGCGAGCCGCAATGCCGCGCAGGCGCAGTAGACGAACGCCGCAACCCAGCCCAGCTTTGTCGACAGCCAGGGGCCCAGCAGCGGCACGGTCTGCATCGCCGCGAAGTCCTTCAATGCCCAGACATAAACCACCAGTGCCGGCGCGACGCCGAAGGACACCATGTCGGAGAGGCTGTCGAGTTCGGCCCCAAAGGCACTCTGGGTATGGGTCAACCGTGCCACCCGGCCATCAAGGCCATCAAGCACCAGCGCCACGAAAATGGCGATCGCCGCATGCTCGAAACGCCCTCCGACGGCCTGTACGATCGCATAAAAACCGGCGAAAAGCGCGGCGATCGTGAACAGGTTCGGGAGCCAGTAGATGCCACGGCGCGCAAACCGTGACTTGATGAACTGCTTGTGTTCCTTGAGTTCGGCCATGGCCGCAATCTTAAACCAGTAGCCGCCCGGGTGTCAGGCGAGAGCAGCCAGCACGGTTTCGGTCGCGTATACCTTGTCGCCGACGCTGACCTTCGGGACCGATTCCGGCGGCAGGTAGACATCCACGCGTGAGCCGAAGCGGATGAATCCGAAACGCTCGCCCCGAACCAGGGATTGCCCTTCCTTCGCGTAACACAGGATGCGCCTCGCGATCAGCCCGGCCACCTGCACGCAGGTCACATCCTGTCCGCCGGCGGTGCGCAGGTAGATCACCGCCCGCTCGTTTTCAGCCGAAGCCTTGTCGAGATCCGCATTGAAGAACCTGCCCGGGAAATACCAGGTTTTCTCCACCGTGCCGTCCACCGGGCTGCGGTTCGAATGCGCGTTGAAAACGTTCATGAAGACGCTGATTTTGAGCGCCTCCCGCTCGAGATAGGGGTCACGCACCTTCTCCACCGAGACGATGCGCCCGTCTGCCGGTGAAAGTACTGCCCCCGCCTCTTCCGGGATTCGCCGTGGCGGGTCCCGGAAGAACTGGATCATGAACAGCACCACCAGCCACGGGAATGCCGCCCAACCGAATCCGGCGTACCCGTGAATGCCGGCCGCCAGGATCACGGCGATGGCGATAAAAGGCCAGCCCTCTCGGGCAATGATCGGATGAGGGTAGGTCTTCATCAATGAAAAATGGCAAAGGGCGGCTTGCACGGGGCCCGCCGGTCAGGACGACAACCCCGGAACACACCGCCCTTCACGCGTTTTCAGTTTCTGGACTGGTCAACCAGCCGGTTTTTCTTGATCCAGGGCATCATGTCGCGCAGCTTCGCGCCGACAGTCTCCACCTGGTGCGCCTGGCCGATGCGGCGCAGGGCTTTCAGCGTGGGCGCCCCGGCCTTGTTCTCGAGGATGAATTCCTTCGCGAACTGGCCGGTCTGGATTTCGGTGAGTATCCGGCGCATCTCGGCGCGGGTCTCGTCGGTGACAATGCGCGGACCGCGCGTGAAATCGCCGTACTCCGCGGTGTTCGACACCGAGTAACGCATGTTGGCAATGCCGCCCTCGTAAATCAGGTCGACAATCAGCTTGACCTCGTGCAGGCACTCGAAATAGGCCATCTCCGGGGCGTAACCGGCATCCACCAAGGTCTCGAAACCGGCCTGGATCAGCGCCGACAGGCCGCCGCAGAGCACGACCTGCTCGCCGAACAGGTCGGTCTCGCATTCCTCGCGGAAGGTGGTCTCGATCACGCCGGCACGGGCAGCGCCGATCGCCGCGGCATAGGACAGCGCGATGTCCCGGGCCTTCTTGCTCGGATTCTGCGCCACGGCAATCAGTGCCGGCACGCCGCCGCCCTGGGTGTAGGTCGAACGCACCAGGTGGCCGGGGCCCTTGGGCGCAATCATGATCACGTCAAGGTCGGCACGCGGCTCGACCTGCTTGAAATGCACATTGAAGCCGTGGGCAAACGCCAGCGTCGCGCCCTTTTTCAGGTTCGGCTCGATCTCGTCGCGATAGACATCGGCGTGGTGCTCGTCCGGCAGCAGGATCATCACCAGATCGGCTCCCTTGACCGCATCGCCGACTTCCTTGACCGTGATGCCGGCCTTCTTGGCCTTGTTCCAGGATGCGCCGTCCTTGCGCAGTCCCACGGTCACCTTGACCCCGGACTCCTTCAGGTTGTTGGCGTGGGCGTGGCCCTGCGATCCGTAGCCGATGATGGCGACCTGCTTGCGCTTGATCAGCGAAAGGTCGGCGTCTTTGTCGTAATAGATCTTCATGTCTTCCTCTGTATGAAACGTGAACGGTTAACCGGCACGGACGTCAATGTCCCGCCGGCCCTCAAACTTTCAAAATTCGATCACCGCGACCGATGCCGGAAGCGCCGGTGCGGACGGTTTCCAGGATCGCGGACTGGTCGATGGCCTTCAGGAAGGCATCCAGCTTGGAGCCAGGCCCCGTCAGCTCCACCGTGTAATCCTTGTCGGTGACGTCAATGATGCGGCCGCGGAAGATGTCCGCCATGCGCTTCATCTCCTCGCGGTCCTTGCCGATCGCGCGCACCTTGACCAGCATCAGCTCGCGTTCGATGTGTTCGCCTTCCGACAGGTCCACAACCTTGACCACGTCAACCAGCTTGTTCAGCTGCTTGTTGATCTGCTCGATGATGTCATCGGAGCCGGAGGTGACGATGGTCATCCGCGACAACGTGGCATCCTCGGTGGGGGCCACGGTCAGGGATTCGATGTTGTAACCGCGCGCCGAGAACAGGCCGGCCACCCGGGACAGCGCACCGGCTTCGTTTTCCAGCAAAACTGAAATGATGTGTCGCATGTGATCAGACCAGAATCATCTCGGACAGCCCCTTGCCGCCCGGCACCATCGGAAACACGTTTTCGGTCTGGTCGGTGATGAAGTCCAGGAACACCAGATCCTTCTTGCGGGCAAACGCCTCCTTCAGCGCCGGTTCCACATCGGCAGGTTTCTCGATGCGCATGCCGACATGCCCGTAGGCCTCTGCGAGTTTCACAAAATCCGGAAGCGCATCCATGTACGATTCCGAGTAACGGTTGCCGTGGAAGAATTCCTGCCACTGGCGGACCATGCCCATGTAGCGGTTGTTGAGGTTGACCAGCTTCAGCGGCAGGCGGTACTGCTTGCAGGTCGACAGTTCCTGGATGCACATCTGGATCGACGCCTCGCCGGTGACGCAGGCTACGGTCGCCTTGGGATTGGCCATCTGCACGCCCATCGCATAGGGCAGGCCGACACCCATCGTACCCAGCCCGCCGGAATTGATCCAGCGCCGCGGCTTGTCAAACTTGTAGAACTGCGCCGCCCACATCTGGTGCTGGCCGACGTCGGAAGTGATGAACGCATCACCCTTGGTCACCTGGTACAGCTTCTCGATGACAAACTGGGGTTTGATGATTGCGCTCGCGCGGTCATACTTCAGGCAATCACGGTCGCGCCACTGCTCAATCTGCGACCACCACGCCTTAAGCGACTCCTTGTCGGGACTGCCGCGCGCGGCCTCCAGCTGGCGGATCAGTTCTTTCAGCACGTCACGGACGTTTCCGACGACGGGCACATCCACCTTCACCCGCTTCGATATCGACGCCGGATCAATGTCGATATGCACGATCTGCCGCGGCTGCTCGAAAAAGTGCTTCGGATTGCCGATCACGCGGTCATCAAAACGGGCGCCCACCGCAAGCAGGACATCACAATGCTGCATTGCCATGTTCGCCTCGTAAGTGCCATGCATGCCGAGCATGCCGAGGAAATGGCGGTCGGTTGACGGAAAACCACCCAGCCCCATCAGCGTGTTGGTGCACGGGAAGCCGAGCATTTTCACCAGCTGCGCGAGTTCCGCCGATGCGTTGCCAAGGATGACGCCGCCGCCGGTGTAGATCATCGGCCGCTTTGCCTCGAGCAGCAGTTTCACCGCTTTTTTGATCTGCCCCGCATGCCCCTTGACGACCGGGTTGTACGAGCGCATCGCCACCGTTTTCGGATATTCGAATTCGGTCTTGTGCGTGGTGATGTCCTTGGGAATGTCAACCACCACCGGACCCGGGCGCCCGGTCGATGCAATGTAAAAAGCCTTCTTGATCGTCAGTGCCAGATCCCTGACATCCTTGACCAGAAAATTGTGCTTTACGCAGGGCCGCGTGATGCCGACGGTGTCGCATTCCTGAAATGCATCCTCGCCGATGGCGTGCGTCGGCACCTGGCCGGTAAGGATCACCATCGGGATCGAATCCATGTATGCCGTGGCGATGCCGGTGATGGCATTGGTCACGCCCGGGCCGGATGTCACCAGCGCGACGCCGACCTTTTCAGTGGACCGCGCATAGGCATCGGCCGCGTGCACTGCCGCCTGCTCATGGCGAACCAGCACGTGCTTGACCTTGTCCTGCTTGAACAATTCGTCATAAAGAAACAACACCGCGCCGCCCGGATACCCGAAGACATGATCAATGCCTTCTTCCTGGAGACAGCGCACAACGATCTCTGCACCCGACAATTGCATGATTTAGGGCCCGCAAGCGCCCAAGCGCTGGGTGCGGGCTTCCGGCGAGAAGGAAACCCGAAACATTACCGGGCGGAGCCCCACCGGTCAAGCAAATATCCCTTTAAACAGCAGGATACAAACGTTTTCACGGATAATCGGGGCAACTTGCCTCACCGGCACGTTTTGTTAATATGCCGCCAACTCCGGGCACCCGCCGGTCCAGCACCCCCGAAGCGCCCGCATAAAAAAGGCTAACCCACTGGCCACAAACAAAGAACTCGCCGTTTTTCTGGCCGAAGTCGAACGCCGGGCGTTCAAACAAACACTGTTTTCCGTGCGCGATGAACATCTCGCCCTGGACATCGTGCAGGAAGCCATGATGAAGCTGGCCGAGAATTACTCGGGACGCCCGCCTGCAGAACTGCCGATGCTCTTCCAGCGCATCCTGCAGAATGCCATCCGGGACTTCTTCCGGCGCCAGAAAGTACGATCAGCCTGGGTCATGCCGCTGAGCAATCTGTTCGGCGCGGACAGCGACGAGGATCATGACCCCCTGGATACCCTGGAAATCGATGAAAATTCAAAGATTTCCAGCCGCCCCGCGGAACAACTGGAACAAAAGCAGGTCCTTGATATCATTGAGAAAGCGATCGCAACCCTGCCTTTGCGTCAACGTCAGGCCTTCATGCTGCGTTACTGGGAGGAACTTGATGTCGCTGAAGCCGCAAAGGCCATGGGATGTTCGGAGGGCAGTGTGAAAACGCATTGCTCCCGGGCGACGCATGCTTTGGCGATTCTGCTCAGAAAACAGGGAATTGAGCTATGAATGCCCGGGAACACGAATTTGCGCGAAAAATCGCCCTGGCGCTTGATCAGGGCACCCGCGACCTCGATCGCGGCACCGTGGCACAGCTGGCTGCCGCCCGCGAACAGGCGCTGTCGGGGATGCGCGCTGCACCAGCCTGGGCGCCGGCGTGGGCCGGCCAGTGGACAAGCCGCGTCGGCGGATGGACAAGCGGCTTGCGATACCTGCTGCCGATGGCAGTTCTGCTTCTGGGCCTGATGGGCATCGTTTACTGGCAAGCCGGCAATGGTTCGGGCAACGAACTGGCTGAAATCGATGTACGCCTGCTGACCGACGATCTGCCCATCGACGCCTATCTCGACAAGGGCTTCGATTCATGGCTAAAACGGCAGTCGCGCTGATCGTCTGGTTATGCATCGCGCTTTCAGCCGCTGCCGCACAACCCGCCAAGCAATCCGCTAAACCCGTCCGTCCGGCATGGACGGAGCTGACGGCGGCACAGCAGCAGGTTCTTGCGCCGCTCGCCCCCGAATGGAATGGCATGGATTCCGCCCGCCGCAAAAGATGGGTGGCAATTGCGGACCGTTATCCGAAAATGAAGCCTGCAGAACAACAGCGCCTGCAGAAGCGCATGCAAGACTGGGCAGCGCTGACTCCGGAACAGCGGCAGCAGGCGCGGGAACGCTACAAGGGTTTCAAGAAACTGCCCCAGCAGCAACGCCGGGAAATGTCCAAGCAATGGCAGGCCTATCGCAAATCCCTGGCCCAGCCGGAGACACAGTTCGACCCTGCAGTCGGTGACCCCCTCCCCCCGGGTGGCGTAGCGGCGGAACGGTAGTGTCCAGCACCAATGGCATTCCTGGCATCGGCAGGCGCCTGCTGAGCCTGGTCTACGAACTGCTGCTGCTGACCGCGGTGATTCTGCTGGCCGCAGGCGTTGCCACGGCGCTGGCTCACAGCACCGGTTTTGTCTACCCGCGCGGCCTCACGCAGCTGGTCGTAACCAGCGCCTGCCTCGGCTATTTCACCTGGCAATGGCACGGGCGCGGACAGACCCTGCCGATGAAAACCTGGAAAATCAGGCTCGAAACCATGGCAGGCGGGCGTGTATCCGTCGCGCGTGCTTTGCTGCGCGCCATTCTCAGTGTCCCTGGCTACGGCTTGTTCGGGGTCACGGTGTTGTGGGCCCTGATCGACCGGGAAAACCAGTTCCTCCATGACCGCATCGCCGGGACGCGGCTCGTCACCGCCGGCTGAATCCGCTCAACGACGCTCCTGCCACCACATCATCCCCACCGCAACAGCCATGAACAGCAGCATCGGACTGGCCGCACTGGCCAGTGGTGGCCAGTCATTGAGCAGGCCCAGATGCCCGAACAGGCGGTTGAGGAAATGGAATCCGAGGCCAAGCATGATGCCGGCGAATATTTTTGCGCCGACACCGCCCTGACGGTTCTGGAAATAGGCAAAGGGCAGGGCAAGAATCATCATCACCAGCACGGCCACCGGATAAAGCAGCTTGCCCCACAAGGCGATTTCGTAACGCAGCGCCTTCTGCCGGTTTTCCTTCAGGTGCTGGGAATATGAATACAGGCTCCATGCGGACATCTTTTCCGGCTTCACCAGCAACACGCTGAGCAGCGCCGGCTCCAGCACCGATTGCCAGTCCATGCTTTCGGTGCGGCTGACCCTGGTGTTCATACCCTCGAAAACCGTCTCTGCGACATCCTGCAGCTGCCAGCGGTTCTGCCCCAGGTACTCGGCGCCGGCGGCATGGCGCAGGCTGCGCAGCCGGTACTTGTCGTCAAACTCGTAGATGCGCAAACCCTTCAGTGTCGCCGATGGCGTCACCTCGGCCACGTTGATGAATGCTGTGCCATCCTTGACCCACAGACCGGAGCGGAACTCCTGGGCCACGATGCCGGCGATTGCCTGGGAGCGCAGGCGCTGCGCGAACTGCTCCGCCGGCGGCGCAAGGAATTCGCCGACGACAAACGTCGCCGCGCCGAAGGCCGCGCCGACCAGGGCCAGGACCCCGGTCAGCCGCGCCAGCGAAACGCCCGAAGCGCGCATGACAGTGTATTCCGAGCTGGCAACGAACTGTGCCACCGCAAACAAGGTGCCGATCAGCGCGGCGATCGGAAACAGTTCGTAGACGTGATTGGGCGCCGACAGCAGCACGTGGAGCAGGATATGGCGCAACTGGTAGGCGCCGCGGCCCAGATCCTTCATCTGCTCGACCAGGTCGAAAAACGCGAACAGCAGCAGCAGCGCGACAAAAACAAGCAGTGTTGAAACCGCGATCTCGCGCGCTATGTAGTTGCGCAGGATCCTCATCGGAATAGCCGCCACAGCGAGAATACCGAAAGCCTCCGGTAGAACATGCCCAGCAGGAGCAGCAGCATGACGGCGTGCACACCCCACATGCCGGTGATCACATCCACCCTGGATTGCGCAATCGACGCCTGCATGATCGACAGCAGGTTGCTGTAGACCATGTACACGAGTATCGCCAGCACGATGTTCATCGAACGCCCGGCACGGGGGTTGACGAACGACAGCGGAATCGCCAGCAGGCTCAGCAGCAGCGCACTTGCCGGCAGGCCGATGCGCCAGGACAGTTCGCCCAGATTGCGCGGTACGGGATCACGCAGCAGATCCAGCGTCGACAGCGTCTTGGTGGTGGGCGCGCGCTCCGCAGCCTCCCCCGACTCGATGCGCATCGCGTAACGTCCGAACTCGAATATCCTGTACTCGGGTGACCCGGGTTCGCCTTCGTAACGCCTGCCGTTGAGCAGAACCAGGAAACGGTCGCCGTTGGCCGCGGTTTCCTGGAAACCGCTCTGCGCCACCATCACGCCCTCCCTGCCGTTCTGGGTGGAGCTGACAAACACGTTGGCCACCAGGTTGCTTTTTCCGGGAATCTCCTCGACCAGGTATACCCGGTCGGCCCGCCGCGACTCGTGGAACACGCCCGGCGTGACCTGGGCCACGTCATCCCGGCTGTCCATCTGCCGCCGGAACTCCTCCGCCCTCTCAACCGCCCAGGGGGCCAGCAGCAGGGACAGCAGCCCGATGGCCAGTACCAGGGGGGTGGCGAACGCCAGCACCGGACCAATCCATCGCGACAGTCCCTGCCCGCAGGAAAACCACACCACCATTTCCGAGTCACGGTAACTGCGCGTCAGTGTCATCAGCACCGCAATGAACAGGGTCACCGAGAGCAGGATCGGCAGATAGCCGACGAGCGTGAAACCGAGAAGCGCCACGACACCGGTCGAGGTGATCATCCCGCCTGCCGCCTGCCCGAGAAGGCGCACCAGCTGGGTGGTGACGGATATGCCCAGCAGCACGAGGAAGATTCCGGCGGCCGAGGTCGCCAGTTCGCGCAGCAACGCGTGCCGGAAAATCATCCCGGCATTTTGCTTTTTGAGGGGAACGCGCAGATAATCAATCAACGATGTCGTACGCCGGTGTGTTGCCAAGCCTGCATCCGCCGGTCACTGCGCCGTGCACCAGCGCAGGCATGACCGCCGGATCCGCACTGCCACGACCGCCCATCAATCCGTTCACTGACAAGCCCGCAATGCGCACAGGAGTTGACGCGTGGAATTTAGCATAAAACCCCTCATACCGGGCCGCAATGCCTGCGGCTGCACCGTGGTCGGCGTCCGCAAATACGCTCGACCGTGCCGCCAAAGGTTACCTGCGGCGCCTGCTTGAACGCGGTGACATGGAGGGCCGCATCGGCAGCACGCTGCTGCTGCACGACGTGCCCGGCGTATCCAGTGCGCGTGTTTTGCTGGTCGGACTGGGCCCGCAGGACGAATTCGGCGACAAGCAGTTCACCCGCGCGGTATCAGCCGCAGTCGGGGCACTTGCAGGCACCGGCACCGCCGATGCCGAGCTGCACCTTGCCGAACTCGCGGCCGGCCGCCGTGACATCGAATGGCGGACAATGCAGGCGGCCTGCGCCGCGCGAATCGCGGTCTACCGCTTCAACCAGATGAAAAGCAAGCCGGCCAAGGATGTGCCGGCGCTGCGCCGAATCGTGTTGTCGATCAAATCGCCGAAAGACGCAAAAGCCGCTGCCCGCGGCCTCGCCCGCGGCCTTGCGCTGGCGCACGGCGTCGGCCTTGCCCGCGACCTCGGCAACCTGCCGGGCAACGTCTGCACGCCGTCGTACCTCGCCGACCGGGCGCGTGAACTGGCCAAGCATTACCGCATGAAAGTCCAGGTGCTCGAGCGCGCCGACATGGCGAAACTCGGCATGAACACCCTGCTGTCGGTCGCCGCCGGCAGCAGCCAGCCGCCGAAACTGATCGTGCTCGAATACCGCGCCGGCCCGAAAACCGGCAAACCGGTCGTGCTGGTCGGCAAGGGAGTCACTTTCGACACCGGCGGCATCTCGCTGAAACCGGCGCCGGAAATGGACGAGATGAAATTCGACATGAGCGGCGCCGGCAGCGTGCTGGGCACGCTGAAGGCCGTCGCCGAGATGAAACTGCCGGTCAATGTCATCGGCATCATCCCGGCCACCGAAAACATGCCCGGCGGCCGCGCCACCAAGCCCGGCGACATCATCACCAGCATGTCCGGCCAGACCGTGGAAGTCCTCAACACCGACG
>LNFM01004706.1_pt1 | contig 34145 bp, 36 predicted proteins | sample 596031 | NCBI WGS metagenome assembly LNFM01 (sample SAMN04254537, study PRJNA301005) | activated carbon metagenome | isolation source: dual media filters at the Ann Arbor, Michigan drinking water treatment plant | place: USA: Ann Arbor
GCCGGTCGGCGCGGGTGGCGCTGGTCGGCGAGACGATCGATCAGGTGCGCGAAGTGATGATCCTTGGCGAAAGCGGGATCATCGCCTGTTCGCCGCCCGACCGCCGCCCGGTGTGGCATGCCACCCGCAAGATGCTGGAATGGCCGAACGGGGCGGTGGCGCAGGCGTTTTCGGCGCATGACCCGGAAAGCTTGCGCGGGCCGCAGTTCGATGCCGCCTGGGCGGATGAATTGGGCAAGTGGAAGAAGGGGGCCGAGTCCTGGGACCAGTTGCAGTTCGGCCTGCGGCTGGGAAAAGCGCCGCGACAGGTGGTGACGACGACGCCGCGCAATGTGGGGGTGTTGAAGGCGATCCTGAAGAACCCGTCGACGGTGGTGACCCATGCGCCGACCGAGGCGAACCGCGCCTATCTGGCGGAAAGCTTTCTGGCCGAGATCGAGGCGCGTTTTGGCGGGTCGCGGCTGGGGCGGCAGGAATTGGAGGGCGTGCTGGTCGAGGAGATCGACGGGGCGCTGTGGTCGTTGGCGCAACTGGACCGGCTGCGGCTGGACACGGTGCCGGAGCTGACCCGGATCGTGGTGGCGGTGGACCCGCCGGTCACCTCGTCAAAGCAAAGCGACGAGTGCGGGATCGTGGTGGTCGGCGCCGACACCCGGGGCGATCCGCGCCAGTGGCGGGCGGTGGTCTTGGAGGATGCCAGCGTGAAGGGGGCAAGCCCGGAAGGCTGGGCGCGCGCGGCACTGGCGGCGATGGACCGCCACAAGGCTGACCGGCTGGTGGCGGAGGTCAACCAGGGCGGCGATCTGGTGGAGCGGATGATCCGGATGATCGACCCCTTGGTGCCGTATCGGGCGGTACATGCGACGCGGTCGAAGATGCTGCGGGCCGAGCCGGTGGCGGCGCTTTACGAGCAGGGCCGGGTGGCCCATGTGCGCGGGTTGCAGATGCTGGAAGAGCAGATGTGCCGGATGACGGTGACGGGCTGGACCGGCAGCGGGTCGCCGGACCGGCTGGATGCGCTGGTCTGGGCCTTGACCGAGTTGATGGTTGATCCCGCCGGGCATGTCGGGCGGCCGATGGTGCGGTCGCTGTAGGCGTCGGAGCCTCCGGCGGGGATATTTTTGGACAGATGAAAGCCCTTAGGGGCGTGGAGTTCCAGCCTGTCGCGGGCCGGGGCGCGGCGGGGTTTTGCCCGAGGATCAAGGAGCGGCGGAATGGTGTTTGATTTCTTGCGGAAGGCGGGTCCGGCGGCGCCGGTGGAGCAGAAGGCCTCGGCCACCGGGCGGGTGGTGGCCTGGGGGTCGTCGGGGCGGGTGGCGTGGAGCCCGCGCGATGCGGTTTCCCTGGCGCGGACCGGGTTTCAGGGCAACCCGATCGGGTTTCGCGCAGTGCGGCTGATTGCCGAAGCGGCTGCGGCGCTGCCCTTGGTGTGTCAGGACGCCGAGCGGCGGTTCGAGGCGCATCCGGTGCTGAGCCTTCTTGGTCGGCCCAATGCGGGGCAGGGCCGGGCGGAGTTTCTGGAGGCGGTCTACGGGTATCTGTTGCTGGCAGGGAACGCCTATGTCGAGGCGGTGCCAGGGGCGGGAGCGTTGCCGGGCGAGCTGCATGTGTTGCGCGCCGACCGGATGAGCCTGGTGCCGGGGGCGGATGGCTGGCCGGTGGCCTATGACTATACCGTCAGCGGGCGGTCGCACCGGTTTGACGTGACCGGGGCGGTGAGCCCGATCTGCCATGTGCGCAGTTTCCATCCGCAGGATGACCACTACGGGTTCTCGCCGATGCAGGCGGCGGCGGTGGCGGTGGATGTGCATAATTCGGCGAGCGCCTGGTCGAAATCGCTTTTGGACAATGCGGCGCGGCCGTCGGGGGCGATTGTCTACAAGGGGGCGGACGGGCAGTCGGCCCTGAGTTCGGACCAGTATGACCGGCTGGTGAGCGAGATGGAGAGCCATCATCAGGGCGCGCGCAATGCCGGGCGGCCGATGCTGCTGGAGGGGGGGCTCGACTGGAAGCCGATGGGGTTCTCGCCTTCGGACATGGAGTTTCAGAAGACCAAGGAGGCGGCGGCGCGGGAAATCGCGATCGCCTTCGGGGTGCCGCCGATGCTGATGGGGATTCCGGGAGACGCGACCTACGCCAACTATCAGGAGGCGAACCGGGCGTTCTACCGGCTGACGGTGCTGCCGTTGGTCGGGCGGGTGATGGGGGCGCTGTCGCACTGGCTGTCGGGGTTCACGGGCGAGTTGGTGGAGCTGCGCGCGGACCTTGACCAGATCCCCGCGCTGGCGGTGGAGCGGGACCAGCAATGGGCGCGGGTGGGGGCGGCGGAGTTCCTGACCGAGGCCGAGAAGCGGATGATCCTGGGGCTGCCGAAGATCGCGGAGGGCGAATGACACCGGGGCGCAAGGCGGAAGCTGGTTCGCGCTTCGTCTACGACAGTTTCGATGCGGCGGCAGCGCGGATCGAGGCCAACGAGCGGGTGGCCGACGAGCGCTGGACGGCGCTGGACTTTCGGCTGGGGCTGATCGACGCGGCGCTGGAGCGGTTGGAAAAACGCATCTGGCTGGGGGTTTACGGGGTGGCGGCGTTCCTGCTGTCACAGATGGCGGAGGCAGTGATCAATGCGGCAACGAGGTGAGGCGATGACAGGCGATTGGGGCGCGCCGGAGCGCAAGTTCGTCCGGCCCGAGGCGGGGCTGACGGTCACGGACGGGCATGTGGTGGCAGGCTATGCGTCGCTGTTCGGGGTGAAGGATCAGGGCGGCGATGTGGTGCGCAAGGGGGCCTATGCGGCCAGCCTGAAGCGCCTTGCTGCCGGCGGGGGCCGGGTCAAGATGCTGTGGCAGCATGACCCGGCCCAGCCGATCGGGGTGTGGGACGAGGTGCGCGAAGATGCGACGGGCCTGTGGGTCAAGGGGCGCATCCTGACCGATGTGGCCAAGGGCCGCGAGGCGGTGGCGCTGTTGGCGGCGGGGGCGATTGACGGGCTGTCGATCGGCTATCGCACGGTGAAGGCCGAACGCGACGGCAAGGGCGTGCGGCAACTTTCGGAGCTGGAGTTGTGGGAGGTGTCGCTGGTGACGTTTCCGATGCTGCCGGAAGCGCGGGTTGCGGCCAAGGCGGACGCCATGGGCGAGGATTGGGGCGAGCTTGTCGCCGCCTTCGATGACGCGCGCCGGAGCCTCGCCGGGCTTTAGCAACGAACGCGGGGTTTCCTGAAGCATCCCCCTTACCTCCGTCCCTTTCCCGCGAGGGGGAGGGGTGGCGCCAGACTAGATGCTTCGCTGCTGAGTGCAACCGAAAGGGACGAGACGATGACCGAGAGAGAGGCTCGGGCCGGGGAGGCATTTCCCCAGGCCCAGACGGCTGCGGAAGTGAAGGCGGCCGTGTCGGGGTTCTTGAAGGAATTCAAGGGCTTTCAGGACGAAGTGAAATCCACGTTGAAACAACAGGAAGAGCGACTGACCATGTTGAACGCAAAGACGATGACTTACGGGCGCCCGGCGCTTTCGGCCGCAGCCGATGCCGGTGCGCCGCACCAGAAGGCGTTCAACGCCTATCTGCGTTCGGGCGATGATGACGGCCTGCGCGGCCTTGTGCTGGAGGGCAAGGCGATGTCGACCGCCGTTGCGGCGGATGGCGGCTATCTGGTCGATCCGCAGACGGCAGACCGCATCCGCTCGCTTTTGTTCGCGACCTCGTCGTTGCGGTCGGTCGCCAATGTGGTGCAGGTGGAAGCAACCTCGTTCGACGTGCTGGTCGACCGCAGCGAAGTCGGTTCGGGCTGGGCCACCGAAGTGGCAGCGACGACCGAGACCGCAACGCCGATCATCGAACGCATCTCGATCAAGCTGCATGAGCTGAGCGCGATGCCGAAGGCGAGCCAGCGCCTCTTGGACGACAGCGCCTTTGACGTGGAAGGCTGGCTGGCCGAAAAGATCGCCACCCGCTTCATCCGCGCCGAAGCCGAGGCCTTCATCAATGGCGACGGCATCGACAAGCCGAAGGGTATCCTGTTTCCGGCCAAGGTGGCGAATGGCACCTGGACCTGGGGGTCGCTTGGCTACATCCCGACCGGGGCGGCGGCGGATTTCGCGGCGGTCAATTCGGCCGATTGCATCATCAACCTCGTCTATGCGCTGGGCGCCGATTACCGGGCAAACGCGACCTTCGTGATGAACTCGCGGACCACGGGTGCGGTGCGCAAGATGAAGGATGCCGACGGCCGCTTCCTGTGGCTGGACGGCTTGCAGCAGGGCGAGCCGGCGCGGCTGATGGGCTATCCGGTCTTGATCTGCGAGGACATGCCCGACATCGCCGCCAACGCCCATGCGATTGCCTTCGGTGATTTCCGGGCCGCCTACACGGTGGCGGAGCGTCCGGACCTGCGCATTCTGCGCGACCCGTTCTCGGCCAAGCCGAACGTGCTGTTCTATGCCAACAAGCGCGTCGGCGGCGACATCACCGATTATGCGGCGATCAAACTTTTGAAGATCGCGGTCTCCTGATCGTTGTCCGGCCCCAGCGGCGGGGCCGGGCCTTGGACGCGCGCCGAGATGCGCGCGTCCTGCTTTTCACAGTCTGGCGACCGGAGTGCATGACATGATGTTGACCGAAGAGACCACGGTGCCGGGGGCGGCACTGCCGGTTCAGGACTTGAAGGACCATTTGCGCCTGGGCTCGGGGTTTTCCGACGGGAGCATCCAGGACGCGCTTCTGGAAAGCTATCTGCGGGCGGCGCTGGCGGCGATCGAGGCGCGGATCGGCAAGATGCTGTTTCAGCGCCGGTTTCTCTGGGTGCTGGACTGCTGGCGCGATGGGGATGAGCAGGCGCTGCCGGTGGCCCCGGTCAGCGGCGTGGTCAGCGTGACGCTAGTGGATGTGGTGGCGGCCGAAACGCTGGTGCCGGTGGCGGCCTATCGGCTGATCCCGGATCTGCACCGCCCGCGGTTGGCGGGGAAAGGCACGGCGCTGCCGACGATCCCGTCGTCGGGGATGGTGAAGGTGGTGTTCGACGCGGGCTTTGGTGCGGCATGGAGCGATGTGCCGGCCGATCTGCGGCAGGCGGTGCTGCTGCTGGCGGCGGAGTATTACGAGCATCGGCATGATGACAACACGCAGGCGGCGGGGCTGCCGTTCGGGGTGGTGACACTGATCGAACGCTGGCGGACGGTACGCATCCTTGGCGGTGGCCGGTCATGAAGGCGCCCGATCTGAACCGGGCGCTGGTGCTGGAGGGCGCGGTCCGCGTGAGCGATGGCGCGGGCGGGTATTCGGAGAGCTGGACCGCGCTTGGCACGCTATGGGCTGCCGTGCTGCCGGGATCGGGGCGGGATGTGCCGGGGGAGGAGTTGATCCTTGCCTCGGTGCCCTACCGGATCGTGGTGCGGGGCGCGCCTTATGGGGCGGTGTCGCGGCCAAAACCGGAGCAGCGGTTCCGCGAGGGGGCGCGGCTGTTCACCATTCTGGCGGTGACGGAGCGGGACCCTGATGGGCGCTACCTGACCTGCTTTGCGCGCGAGGAGGTGCCGACATGAGTTATGCGGGAGCGGCCGCACTGCAATCGGCGGTCTATCAGGCGCTGACGGTGTTTCCGGCGCTGACGGGGGTGGCGGTCTATGACGCCGTGCCGCCGGGCGTTGCGGGGACGTTTGTCCTGATCGGGCCGGAAGAGGCGCGCGACCAGTCCGACAAATCGGGTGGCGGGGCGGAGCATCAGCTGGTGGTCAGCGTGATCAGCGATGCGACGGGCTTTCTGGCGCTGAAAACGGTGGCGGCGGCGATTTCGGACGCGCTGATCGGCGTGCCCATGGTGTTGGCGCGGGGGCAGCTGGTGAGCCTTTACTTCGTCCGGGCCAGCGCGCGGCGGATATCAGAGGGCGAAACGCGGCGGATCGACCTGACCTTCCGGGCGCGCGTGCAGCTTTAGCGTGCCACCGGCCCCGCCCCATGAGGGGGAGGGGAGGCGAGCTTTCAACTTATCGGACGGAGAACGGATATGGCTGTGCAAAGCGGCAAGGATCTTCTGATCAAGATCGACCAGACGGGGGATGGACAGTTCGTGACCATCGCCGGGCTCAGGGCGACGAGGATCAGTTTCAATACCGAGTCGGTGGATGTGACGAGCCTTGAAAGCCAGGGCGGCTGGCGTGAACTGCTGGCGGGCGCGGGGGTGAAGTCGGCGGCGATTTCGGGGTCGGGGGTGTTTCGCGATGCCAATACCGACGAACGCGCGCGGCAGATCTTTTTTGATGGGGAAATTCCTAGATTTCAGGTGGTTATCCCAAGCTTTGGGGTGATCGAGGGCTTGTTCCAGCTGACCTCGATCGAATACGCGGGCAGCCATAACGACGAGGCGAGCTATGAGATGTCGATGGCATCGGCGGGGCCGCTGACCTTTACGGCGCTTTGATGGCGAACCCTTGGACGGGGGAGGTGGCGATCTGGCTCGATGGCCAGCGCCATGTCGCCAAGCTGACCCTTGGGGCGCTTGCGGAACTGGAGGCGGCGCTGGAGACCGGCACGCTGATCGATCTGGTGGAGCGGTTCGAGGGCGGGCGGTTTTCCACGCGTGACGTGCTGGCGCTGATTGTCGCGGGCTTGCGTGGTGGCGGCTGGCAGGGGACGGCGGCGGATTTGCGCACGGTCGAGATCGGTGGCGGTCCGGTCGAGGCGTCGCGCGCGGCGGCTGAGCTTCTGGCGCGGGCGTTTTCCCTTCCGGGGGAGGGATGAGCGGGATCGGCGGCAACACGATCGATTGGCGCGGGCTGATGACCTCGGCCCTGCATGGGTTGGGGTTGGAGCCGGCGGCGTTCTGGCGGCTGACCCCGGTCGAGCTGAGGATCATGCTGGGGGCGGGCGATGTCGGCCCGCCCCTGACACGCGCGCGGCTGGCGGAACTGGCGGTGGCGTTTCCCGATGTTAGGAAGGGTGAGGGCGATGGCGGATATCGACGCGATGCAGGATCAGCTGACCGCGCTGGAGGCGCAGTTGGGGTCGTCGGCCAACATGGTGGCGACGTTTGACGGTGAGCTGGCGCGGATGCGGGAGACGATGGTCTTTACCGGGCGCGAGGTGAACACCCTGGCAAACGGGATTTCAGGTGGCCTCAGCAAGGCGTTCAACGGGCTGGTTTTCGACGGCATGAAGTTGAGCGATGCGTTGAAGTCGGTTGCGACGACGATTGTCGACTCGGTCTTTTCCATCGCCATGAAGCCGGTCACCGGCGCGCTGGGCGGGCTTTTGGCGCAGGGGGTATCAGGCGCCATGGGTGGCCTGATGCCGTTCGCCAATGGCGGGGCCTTTACGCAGGGCAAGGTGATGCCCTTTGCACGGGGCGGAATCGTCTCGTCGCCGGCGATGTTTCCGATGCGGGGCGGGCGGGGATTGATGGGTGAGGCGGGGCCGGAGGCGATCATGCCGCTGGCGCGCGGCCCAGACGGCAAGCTGGGCGTTCAGGCGGGCGGCGGCCGGTCGGTGAGCGTTGTGATGAACATCACGACGCCAGATGTGCAGGGCTTTCAACGCAGCCAGAGCCAGGTGGCGGCGCAGGTCAGCCGGGCGCTGGCGCGTGGGCAACGGAACCGGTGAGGAAAGATCATGGCATTTCACGAGATACGCTTTCCCGCGAACCTGAGCTTTGGGTCGGTGGGCGGGCCTGAACGGCGCACGGAAGTGGTGACGCTGGCGAACGGATTTGAAGAGCGCAACACGCCGTGGGCCCATTCACGCCGCCGCTATGATGCCGGGGTGGGGCTGCGGTCGCTGGACGATGTCGGAATGCTGATCGCGTTCTTCGAGGCGCGGGCCGGACAGTTGCACGGGTTCCGCTGGAAGGACTGGTCGGATTTCAAATCGTGCCAGGCGTCGCAAACTGTGTCGGCGCTGGACCAGTTGATCGGAACCGGAGATGGCGCGGCGACGGTCTTTCGGTTGCAGAAAACCTATGTCTCGGGCGTGGAAAGCTATGTGCGCCCGATTTTGAAGCCGGTTGTCGGGTCGGTCATGGTTGCCGTGTCAGATGACCAGAAGATCGAAAGTCTGGAATTCACCGTCAATTACCAGACCGGAGAGATCAGTTTTCTGATCGCCCCGGAGGTTGGTACCCGGATCACCGCCGGGTTCGAGTTCGACGTGCCGGTCCGGTTCGACACCGATGGCATCCAGACCTCGGTTGCGTCGTTTCAGGCGGGCGACGTGCCGACGGTGCCGGTGGTGGAGATCCGGCTGTGAGCGCGGCTGCGCTTTACGCGCATCTGGAAGGCGGGGCGACGACGGTGTGCCGGGCATGGACCGTCGTGCGGACGGACGGAACGGTGCTGGGTTTCACCGACCATGACCGTGATCTGGTGATCGAAGGCGTGACGTGCCGGGCCGATACGGGGATGACGGCCCGCGCCTTGCAGCAGACCACAGGCCTTGCGGTCGACAATTCGGAAGCTGTTGGTGCCCTCAGCGATGCGTCGGTCACCGAGGCCGACCTTCTGGCCGGTCGCTATGACGGGGCCGAGGTGCGGGCCTGGCTGGTCAACTGGGCAGAGCCGGAAGAGCGGGTTGAACAGTTTCGCGGGTCGTTGGGCGAGATCGTTCGCGCGGGCGGCAGTTTCCGAGCCGAGCTACGGGGCCTGAGCGATGCGCTGAACCGACCGCAGGGCTTTGCCTATCAGTCAAACTGTTCGGCGGTTCTGGGCGACAGTCGATGCCGGTTCGACAGCAGCCAGCCCGGCTATTTCGTGACGCGGGCGGTTGAAACTGTCGAGGAGGGGCGCAGCTTTCGCTTTGCGACCTTTGCCGGCTTTGACGACAGGTGGTTCGAATATGGCCGCTTCGAGGTGATGAGCGGGGCCGCAGCGGGGCTTGTCGGCGTGGTGCGGACTGATCGGCAGGAGGGGGCAGGGCGCAGGATCGACCTGTGGCAGGCGATCCCGGCCGGGATCGCGGCCGGTGACAGCGTGCGGATCATTGCCGGGTGCGACAAGGCTGCGGCCACTTGCCGGGCGAAGTTTGCGAACTTCCTGAACTTTCGTGGATTTCCGCACATTCCGGGCGAAGATTGGCTGGCCTCGTATCCGGTCTCGGGCAGCACCAAGACGGGGGGCAGCCTTGTGCAGCAAGCGAGCGGGTCCGGGGCATGAGCCACGCCGAGCGGATCGTGGCCGCGGCGCGCGGATGGATCGGCACGCCTTATCTGCACCAGGCCAGCGTCAAGGGCGCGGGGACCGATTGCCTTGGCCTCTTGCGCGGCATCTGGCGAGAGTTGCACGGCCCGGAGCCGGAGGTGGTGCCGCCTTATACCGCGGACTGGGCCGAACCTGATCACCGCGAGGTTCTCTTGGAAGCAGGGGCGCGTCTGTTGCTGGCAAAGCCGCGCGACGCCGCCGCGCCGGGTGACGTGCTGGTGTTCCGGATGCGGGCGGGCAGCATTGCCAAGCATCTGGGGATACAGTCGGACGTAGGGGCTGCGCCCAGATTCATCCATGCCTACACCGAGCACGGTGTCGTCGAAAGCCCGTTGTCCCAGCCGTGGGCGCGGCGCATCGCGGCACGTTTTGCCTTTCCCATAGGAGCCTGAACAATGGCCACTTTACTTTTGTCAGCGGCTGGCGCGGCCATCGGGTCAGGGTTCGGGGGGGCGGTGCTGGGCCTGTCGGGCGCGGTGATCGGCCGGGCCATCGGGGCGACGCTGGGGCGGGTGATCGACCAGCGCATCCTCGGTGCGGGGTCGGACCCGGTGGATGTGGGAAGGCTGGACAGGTTGCGGCTGACCGGCGCGGGCGAAGGCGCCGCGATTGGCCAGCTTTGGGGCCGGATGCGGTTGCCCGGGCAGGTGATCTGGGCGACGCAGTTCGCCGAGACCGTGCAGCGCCGCCGCAGCGGCAAGGGTGCGCCGAAGCCGACGGTCAACGAATTCAGCTATTCGGTGAGCCTTGCCATCGCCCTTTGTGAGGGGGAAATCCTGCGGGTCGGCCGGATCTGGGCGGACGGCAACGAAATCTCGCCGCGGGACCTGAACCTGCGGGTTTATACGGGCAGCGAGTTGCAGATGCCGGACCCGAAGATCGAGGCGGTCGAGGGGGCGGGGCAGGCGCCCGCCTATCGCGGGCTGGCCTATGTCGTGATCGAGGATCTGGAGCTGTCGTCTTATGGCAACCGGGTGCCGCAGTTCAATTTCGAGGTGATGCGGGCGGCGCGTGGTTCGGATGGTGAGCCTGCGGTCACGTTGAACAGCGTGATCAAGGCGGTGGCGCTTATTCCCGGGACGGGGGAGTACGGGTTGGCGACGTCGCCGGTGCATTACGCCGAAGCGCCGGGGCGCAACCGCAGCGCCAACGTGCATTCCCCTTCGGGGCTGACTGATTTCGCGACGAGTCTGGAGCAATTGGGCGAAGAGCTGCCGGCCTGCGCTTCGGTGTCGGTGATCGTGTCCTGGTTCGGCGATGACCTGCGCTGCGGCACCTGCACGGTTCGGCCGAAAGTGGAGCAGAAGGTTCGGGACGGCGTCGGGATGCCGTGGCGGTCGGGTGGGATTGTGCGGTCGGCGGCCTTGGAAGTTCCCAAGGTCGGGGGGCAGTCCATCTATGGCGGCACACCGTCGGATGCTTCGGTGATCGAGGCGATCCGGGCGATCGTAGCCAAGGGCCAGGATGTAATGGTCTACCCGTTCATCCTGATGGATCAGGTCGACGGCAACGTCCGGCCGGACCCCTACTCGGGGGCTTTGGGTCAGCCAGCCTTGCCTTGGCGCGGGCGGGTTACGCTTTCCGTGGCGCCGGGGCGGGCAGGGACGCCGGACCGGACTGCCACAGCCGCCGACGAGGTCGCGGCCTTTTTCGGCACTGCGCAACCGGCGCATTTCACCGTTTCCGGAGAGAGGATTTCTTACTCTGGCCCGAACGAGTGGAGCTATCGGCGTTTCATCCTTCATAACGCGATGCTTTGCGCTGTCGCAGGTGGGGTGGAGGCGTTCTGCATCGGTTCGGAGATGCGTGCACTGACGCAGATCCGGGCTGCTGGCGATGTCTTTCCAGCGGTGCAGGCGATGCGGGCGCTTGCGGCGGATGTGCGTGCGATCCTGGGGCCTGCCGTGAAGATCAGCTACGCTGCGGACTGGTCGGAATACTTCGGCTACCATACGGGTTCGGATGTGTATTTTCATCTGGACCCGCTGTGGGCGGACGCGAATATCGATTTCGTGGCGATCGACAATTACATGCCCGCTTCGGACTGGCGCGATGGGGAAAGCCACGCGGATGCCAGTTGGGGCTCGATCTACAACCTCGGCTATCTCAAGGCGAACATTGCCGGCGGTGACGGTGCGGACTGGTACTATGACAGCCCGGAGGGTGAGGCGGCGCAAGTCCGGCTGCCGATCACCGACGGGGCGTATGGCGAGCCTTGGGTCTTTCGATACAAGGATCTGAAATCGTGGTGGTCGAACCTGCATTTTGATCGGGCGGGCGGTGTGCGCGCCGCCTCGCCTACCGCGTGGGTGCCGCAGTCCAAGCCGTTCCGCTTTACCGAATACGGTTGTGCTGCGATCGACAAGGGGACCAACCAGCCAAACCGCTTCATCGACACGAAATCTTCGGAATCGGGTGTCCCCAAATTCTCCAGCGGTCGGCGCGATGACCTGATCCAGATGCAGTATTTGCTGGCCATGGCGGAGTTCTGGGCCGAGCCGGACAATAACCCGGTGTCATCGCTTAATGGCGCGCCAATGGTTGATATGGACCGAGCCTTCGCCTGGGCCTGGGATGCAAGGCCGTTTCCGGAGTTTCCCGGACAAACCGAAGTCTGGAGCGATGGCGGCAACTATGCGCGCGGACACTGGCTGAACGGGCGTGCGTCGAACCAGCCGCTGGCCGCTGTCGTGCGCGAGATTTGTGCGGCATCAGGTGTCGCTGAGGTGGATGTGGATGCGCTGTTCGGACTGGTGCGGGGATATGTGCAGGGCGACGTGTCGAGTGCGCGGTCCGCATTGCAGCCCCTGATGCTGACGCTCGGATTTGATGTGGTCGAGCGGGACGGGACGTTGAAGTTCCGAAACCGCGATGGCCGAACCCAAGCCGAGATCACCGCAGACGATCTGGCGTTGGTCAGTGACCTTGATGGTTCGTTCGAGACGGCACGGGGGTCGGAGGCGGAAACCGCCGGGCAGGTCAGGCTTGGGTACGTCGACGCGCAAGGCAGTTACGAGGTGCGGAGTGTCGAGGGCCGCTTCCCCGACGAAGAGGCGCGCGGCGTTTCGCAGACCGACGTGGCAATCGCGATGACAAAGACGGAAGGCAGGGCAACGGTCGAACGGTGGCTTGCCGAGGCCCGGGTGGCCAGGGATGGTGCCCGATTTGCCTTGCCTAAATCGCGATTGGCGATCGGTGCCGGGGATGTGGTCGGATATCTGGGCCGCCGGTATCGTGTGGACCGGGTGGAACAGGCAGAAGCGCAACTGATCGACGCGGTGCGTGTCGAGCCGGGCATTTACCTGCCGGGTGAAAGTGCAGACGAGGATTACCGGCTGCGCACCTTCGTTCCGCCGGTGCCGGTGCTTCCCTTCTTCCTCGATCTGCCGTTGCTGACCGGCGAGGAGGTCGTCCATGCACCGCATATTGCGGTTGCGGCATCGCCTTGGCCTGGGTCGGTTGCCGTTTGGTCGGCTGCCGAGGATGCCGGCTACGAGTTGAACCGACTGGTTGCGGCGCCCGCTGCAACGGGAGTAACCGAGAGTCCGCTCGCAGCGGCTTCGCCGGGGCTGTGGGACAACGGGGAGCCCTTGCGCATCAAGCTTTCGGGCGGAACACTGAGTTCTGCGAGCGAGCTTTCAGTGCTAAATGGCGCGAACGCGATGGCGATTGGCGATGGCAGTTCCAGCAACTGGGAAGTGTTCCAGTTCGCGACCGCCCAGATCGTGGCGCCTGACACATATGAGGTAAGCAAGAGACTTCGAGGACAACAAGGGACCGACGGGATCATGCCGCCCGTTTGGCCATCGGGCAGCACGGTCGTGCTGCTGGACCTCGCGCTCACGCAGATCGATCTGCCGCTGTCGGCGCGGGGCCTGGCGCGCTACTACCGGATCGGAGGGGCGTCGCGCGGCTTTGACGACCCGAACGTTGTCATGCGTGTCGAGGCGTTCGATGGCATCGGACTGCGTCCCTATCCCGTGGCGCATCTGCGGGGAGCAGTCGCTGGTGGCGACATCACGCTGACCTGGAAACGCCGGACGCGCATTGACGGAGATACCTGGCAGGTGGCCGAAGTGCCGCTTGGCGAAGAGAGCGAAGTCTATCAGGTGCGCATCATGCAGGGTGGGGCGATTCAGGCCGACTATGTGAGCCCAGTGCCGGCATTCGGCTATTCCGCGGCGATGCGGACGGCTGACGGCGTAGCGGGAACATTCGACGTTGCCGTGGCACAAGTCTCCAGCCGTTTTGGGCCCGGACCGTTCCGCACCCTAACCATCACTGTTTGATATGCGCACCTTGTTGGCCGCCGATTATCTTCTGTTGGCCAGAGCGCTGATGGCGCATCCCGCTGGTCGCCGCCGGCGGGTGGCGGAGCGCCTTATTCACGAGGCCGAGGAGGCGGACGATTACTTTCGTCACACGCGACGGTGCCATCCCGCGTTCGGAGACGGAAGCCTGACCGCGAGAATACTCGCGCTCGAACCCAGCCGCGAACCGTTGGCAAGCGACCTCGATTTCCTGGATTCGGCCAGAACTGCGGCGCTCGCGCTCGCGATGCATTACCGCGCACGATTGCCCGCATCACAACTTTGAGGGTCGCCAGCGCCGTGCGATATGGTAAAAGGGTGGCCTAGACAGGAGGCTTCACCATGGCCGAGATCAAAGCGCGCGTGTCCAGCATCGACCCCGTCTGGCAGCGGGTGTGCGAAGAGGCTGTCGAGGCGATCCGCGCTGAGCCGCTGTTGGGCGGGCTGATCCATTCGGGTCTTTTGCACCATTCGTCGATGGAACGCGCCTTGGCCTACCGTTTTTCGATGAAGCTGGCTTCGGGTGAGATGAGCGAGCAGATTCTGCGCGAGATCGCCGACGAAGCCTACGCCAGCGATGCAGACCTTGGCGCAGCAGCCCGGTCAGATCTGATGGCGGTCTACGAGCGCGACCCAGCCTGCCACAGGTTTCTGCAGCCGATCCTGTTCTTCAAGGGCTATCAGGCGATCCAGGCTTACCGCGTCGGACACTGGCTTTGGCGCACCGGTCGGATCGACCTTGCGTATTTCGTGCAAATGCGGGTTTCCGAAACCTTCGGTGTCGACATTCACCCCGCCGCACGTGTCGGCAAGGGCATTATGATTGACCACGCCCATTCGATCGTGATCGGCGAGACGGCGGTCGTGGGTGACAATGTTTCGATGCTCCATTCCGTCACGCTGGGCGGCACAGGAAAAGAGGATGGCGACCGTCATCCGAAAATCGGCGACGGCGTGCTGATCGGAGCGGGAGCCAAGGTGCTTGGCAATATCACCGTCGGGCGCTGCTCGCGCATTGCGGCAGGATCGGTGGTGCTTGAAGACGTGCCGCACAATACCACGGTGGCTGGAGTTCCGGCTCGGGTCGTCGGGAAGGCGGGCTGTGCGCAACCGGCCCTGACCATGGACCAGATCCTCAAATCGGAATGACGCTGAAGTGAGCTTCAGCGCGCGTCAGCTTGCCGCCCGGATCATGGGCGAAGCAATTTCGCTGTTCGCCCGCTTTGTTACCGCCCCTCGCGCGATCTGGCGGGGGATCGCCCCCGAGCGAGGCCAGCGCGTCTATTTCGCGAACCATACCTCGAACGGCGATTTTGTTCTGTTGTGGACGGTTCTGCCACCGCCCCTCAGACGCCAGACCCGTCCCGTGGCGGCCCTAGATTATTGGCTCAGATCGCCCTTGCGAGCGTTCATCGGTCGCGACGTGTTCAATGCTGTCTTGATTGACCGGCGGCCCGAAGAACGAACGTCTGATCCGGTGGCCCAGATGGTCGAGGCGCTGGATCAGGGGGCCTCGCTCATCATTTTTCCTGAAGGCCAGCGCAACACATCGGACGAACCTCTCCTGCCATTCAAGTCGGGGCTTTTTCATCTGGCAAAAGGCCGGCCGGATGTTGACCTTGTGCCAGTCTGGATCGCCAACCTGAACAAGGTCATGCCAAAGGGCGAGGTCATTCCCGTGCCGCTGATCTGCACACTTACCTTCGGTGCCCCACTGCGCATCGAAGCTGGCGAAACAAAGGAGGCGTTCCTTGCGCGCGCCTCGGATGCTCTTCTTGCACTTGGAAAGGCCGCTTGATGGACAGTCCGCATCTGATGTGGCTGCTGGGTGGCGTGGTAGTCATCCTGCTTGCCGCTTCGGCAATTGGCGCGGTGCTGCGGCTTCGCCTCGGTCCGGACGGCAACAGCCCGGTGATCGACAACCTGATCGCCCGCACCAATGCCTGGTGGGTGATGGTGGTGTTACTCTCCATCGCGTTTCTCGCCGGACGGACAGGGGTCATCCTGCTGTTTGCGCTCTGCTCATTCGCGGCGCTGCGCGAATTTCTGACGCTGACAACCCACTCGCGCGAGGATCACTGGTCCCTGCTGGCCTGCTTCTTTCTGGTCTTGCCGCTGCAATACTACCTGATCCTGATCGACTGGTACGGGCTCTATTCGGTTTTCGTCCCGGTCTATGTGTTCCTGCTCTTGCCGGTGCTGTCGGCCTTGCGCGGCAATCCAAAGGATTTCCTGGTCCGAGTTTCTGAAACCCAATGGGCGCTGATGGTATGCGTTTTCTGTGTTAGCCACGTTCCAGCCCTCTTGTCGCTGGATATTCCCGGCTTCGAGGGGCGCAACGTCATCCTGATCGCCTATCTCATCTTCGTCGTGCAGTTATCCGACGTCATGCAATACGTCTGGGGCAAACTGATCGGTCGCACTCCGATTGCGCCGAGCCTGTCCCCCTCAAAGACGTGGGAGGGCTTCCTTGGCGGCTCTCTCACGGCGACTGCGGTCGGTACGCTTCTATGGTGGATGACACCCTTTACCATACTTCAGGCGATGGCTTTGTGCCTAGTCCTGACGCTAATGGGGTTTTTCGGTGGCCTCGTCATGTCGGCGATCAAGCGTGACCGCGGGGTAAAGGACTGGGGCCACCTTATTGCAGGACACGGCGGCTTCATCGACCGGCTTGACAGTGTGATCTTCGCGGCCCCCATCTTCTTTCACATTACCCGTTTCGGTTGGTCCGCATCATGAGTGATTTTCCCGGCGCCACAGAAAACCGCCGACCGCTTGGCTCGCGGAAGTCGGCCTGGGCCGGCGCGCTCGCCGTCAAGGCGGTGCAGCGCGGCATCACGCCCAACCAGATTTCGCAAATGTCGATCGGCTTTGCAGCCTTTGGGAGCGTTTGCTTCGCCCTTGCCCCGCTGGGTCCGGGCATCCTGCAGATGCTGGTTCTGATCCTCGCGGCGGCCGCCTGTCAGGCCCGGTTGGTCTGCAACCTGATCGACGGCATGGTCGCGGTCGAAGGCGGGCAGGGCGAAAAGGATGGCCCGTTTTGGAACGAGGCGCCCGACCGGGTGTCCGATCTCCTCCTCCTCGGCGGGGCGGGCATCGCGGCTGGCAATCCGGCGCTCGGCTTTCTTGCCGCCGCGCTTGCGATCAGCACCGCCTATATCCGCGAACTCGGCCGCGCCGAGGGTTTCGCCCCCGATTTCTCCGGTCCCATGGCCAAGCCGCAGCGCATGGCCGCGCTGACCATCGGCACCGTTATCGCGGCGTTCTACGCCCCGGACTGGACGCTTGGCCTCACCCTCTGGGTCATCGTCGCGGGGAGCGCTGTCACTGCCATCCTGCGGTCTCGGCGTCTGATTGTGACTTTGAAGACCAAATGAAATCAGGGGGCCGTCTGGCCCCCTGATTGCTCCCAAAATCCTTTACGGGGTGCGGAGGGCTGAAACCCCCGCTTCCGCACCTCAGGCCAAAAGCGCCATCGGATTTTCCAGCCCCTCGATCACCGCTTTCAGGAACTCGGCCCCCAAGGCGCCGTCGATCACCCGGTGATCCACCGACAGCGTCATCGACATCACCGTCGCTACGCCGAGCGTGCCATCCGCCAAAACCACCGGCTTCTTCACGCCCGCGCCCACCGCCAGAATCGAGCCATGTGGCGGGTTGATCACCGCGTCGAAGTTCTCGATCCCCATCATCCCAAGGTTCGAGATCGCGAACGATCCGCCCTGATATTCATGCGGGGCGAGTTTCTTCGATTTCGCCCGCGCCGCCAGATCCTTCATCTCGGCCGACAGCGTCGAGAGCGACTTCTTCTCGGCATCGCGCAAGACGGGCGTGAAAAGCCCGCCCTCAACCGCCACCGCAACCGCCACGTCCGACGGTTTCAGCCGCAGCATCCGGTCACCCGCCCAGACGGCATTGGCATTCGGCACCGCCTGCAACGCCGCCGCACAGGCCTTGATGATGAAGTCGTTGACGCTGAGCTTCACGCCCCGGCCTTCAAGCTGCTTGTTCAACGTCTCGCGGAACGCCATCAGCGCATCCAGCCGCACCTCGCGCCGCAGGTAGAAATGCGGGATCGTCTGCTTGGCCTCGGTCAGCCGCGCCGCAATCGTCCGGCGCATTCCGTCGAGCGAGATTTCCTCGAACGGACGGTCAGCATACATCTTCAGCACCGTTTCCGCCGACATGCCGGAAGGCATGCCCGCAGGCGCCGGTTTCGCCGGAGCAGGCGCCGCCGCCGGAGCCGCCGCGGCCGCAACCGGAGCAGCAGCGGCAGGCTTCGCGCCCTCGACATCCGCCTTGACGATGCGGCCATGCGGGCCAGAGCCGGTGACCTTCGTCAGGTCGAGACCCTTCTCTGCCGCGATCCGCCGCGCCAGAGGCGAGGCGAACACCCGCGCGCCGCCCGAAGCAGGCGCTGCCGCCGGGGCAGGGGCTGCCGCTGGCACCCCACCGCGCGGCGCGTCGGTCTGAGCCGCCGCGTCCATCTTCGGCGCGGCCTCGGCTTTGGCCGCTGCCGGGGCAGGGGCCGCATCGAGGCTTTCGCCTTCCTCGACCATCACGGCGATGGGCGTGTTGACCTTCACCCCCGCCGTGCCTTCGGCCACCAGCAGTTTCCCGACGATCCCTTCATCGACCGCCTCGAACTCCATCGTTGCCTTGTCGGTCTCGATCTCGGCGAGGATCTGGCCCGATTTGACCGCATCCCCCTCCTTGACCAGCCATTTCGCCAGCGTGCCTTCCTCCATCGTCGGGGAAAGCGCCGGCATGAGAATTTCTACTGCCATGATGTCCCCCTAGCGATAGCAAACGGATTTGACGGCGGCGATCACCTCGGCGGTGGTCGTCAGGGCTAGCTTTTCAAGGTTGGCCGCATAAGGCATCGGCACGTCCTTGCCGGTGCAGTTGATCACCGGCGCGTCGAGGTAATCGAACGCCCGCTGCATCACGACCGCACCGATATGGTTGCCGATGGCTCCCACCGGGAAGCCCTCTTCCACCGTCACGCAGCGGTTGGTCTTCATCACCGAGGCGAGCACCGTGTCATAGTCGATCGGGCGCAGCGTCCGCAGGTTGATGACCTCTGCCGAAATCCCTTCTTTCGCAAGTTCGTCAGCAGCTTGCAGCGAATAGGTGAGACCGATTCCGAACGACACGATGGTTACATCGCTGCCATCCCGCAGGATCGACGCCTTGCCAAACGGCACGGTGAAATCCGGATCGGTAGGAACGTCGAAGCTGCGGCCGTAAAGGATTTCGTTTTCCAGGAACACCACCGGGTTCGGGTCGCGAATGGCCGATTTTAGAAGGCCCTTCGCATCCGCTGCCGAATAGGGCATGCAAACCCGAAGGCCCGGAATGGCGGCGTACCACGCTGCGTAATCTTGGCTGTGCTGCGCACCAACCCGTGCCGCTGCCCCGTTCGGGCCACGGAACACCATCGGGCTGCCCATCTGGCCGCCCGACATGTAAAGCGTTTTCGCAGCCGAGTTCAGGATGTGGTCAATCGCCTGCATCGCGAAGTTGAACGTCATGAACTCGACAATCGGCTTCAACCCGCCCCACGACGCACCCGTCGCGATCCCGGCAAAGCCCATCTCGGTGATCGGCGTATCGACGACGCGCTTGGCCCCGAATTCGTCCAGCAGACCTTGGGAGATCTTGTAGGCGCCCTGATACTCGCCCACCTCTTCGCCCATCAGGAAAACGGTCGGGTCGGCGCGCATTTCCTCGGCCATCGCCTCACGCAGCGCCTCGCGCACCGTCATGGTCTTGGTCGGGCCTTCGGGCAGGTCCGAATGAGGCCAGCCGGACGCCGCCTTTGGCATTGCCGGGGCCGAAGGGGCCGCGGTTTGCGGGGCCTCCGGCTTTTCAGCCGCTACCGCTGTCGCCGCCACCACCGCAGGTTTCGGCGCGTCGGATACCGTCTCGCCATCCTCGACCAGCACCATGATCGGCGTGTTGACCTTCACGCCTGCGGTGCCTTCCGACACGAGGATCTTGCCCACCGTGCCTTCATCGACCGCCTCGAATTCCATCGTGGCCTTGTCGGTCTCGATCTCGGCGATGATCTGGCCGGATTTGACCTTGTCGCCTTCCTTGACCATCCACTTCGCCAGCGTGCCCTCTTCCATCGTGGGCGACAGCGCGGGCATCAATACTTCGGTTGCCATGTGTGTCCCCCCTCAGGCGTAGATATCGGTCCAGAGTTCCTCCAGCGGAGGCTCCGGGCTGTCTTTGGCGAATTCGGCGCTCTCGTTGACGATCGCCTTGATCTCCTTGTCGATGGCCTTCAGGTCCTCGTCCGAGGCTTGGCCCGACTGAAGCAGAAGGTCGCGCACGTGTTCGATCGCGTCCTTCTCCGACCGCATCTTCTCGACCTCTTCCCGCGTCCGGTATTTCGCGGGGTCGGACATCGAATGTCCGCGATAGCGGTAAGTCATCATTTCAAGGATATACGGCCCATTCCCCGCCCGGCAGTGCGCCACGGCCTTCTCGCCCGCCGCCTTCACCGCCAGCACGTCCATTCCGTCAACCTGCTCGCCCGGAATGCCGTAAGCGATGCCGCGACCGAAGTATGTGGTGGATTTGGTCGACCGCTTGACAGAAGTGCCCATCGCATAGCCGTTGTTTTCGATCACGAAGATCACTGGCAGCGCCCACAGTTCGGCCATGTTGTAGGTCTCGTAGACCTGGCCCTGGTTCGCGGCCCCGTCACCGAAATAGGTGAAGGTCACGTTGTCGTTGCCAAGGTACTTGTCCGCAAAGGCCAGCCCCGCCCCAAGTGGCACCTGAGCGCCAACAATCCCATGCCCGCCGTAAAAATGTTTCTCTTTCGAGAACATGTGCATCGAGCCGCCCTTGCCCTTGGAGTAGCCGCCGATGCGCCCGGTCAGTTCCGCCATCACGCCCTTCGGGTCCATGCCGCAAGCCAGCATATGCCCGTGATCGCGGTAGCTGGTGACGCGCTTGTCGCCTTCCTTCGCCGCAGCCTCCAGGCCGACGACCACCGCTTCCTGCCCGATGTAAAGGTGGCAGAACCCGCCGATCAGGCCCATGCCATAGAGTTGGCCGGCCTTTTCCTCGAAACGCCGGATCAGCAGCATGTCGCGATAGTACTGCAACAGCTCGTCCTTCGACACGTTGGGCCTTTCGGCCGGCTTCTTCGCCATCGCAATCCTCCCGCGTGGAATAGTTCAACGTTAAACTACCTATAGCGCATCGGAAAAAGAAGGGCAAAGAGAATTGCACAGCTCGGCGGAACGTTCCGCCTTGATCGCGGTTGAAAGCCTGACAGCAAGGATCGTCATGCCGCAACTGCCTCGCCTGCCAGGTCTTGACCACAGCCGCGCGTTCCTGCGGCAGGGCTACGGCTTCATTCCCGCCACCTGCGACCGGCTCGGCACCGACGGTTTTCGCGCCCGACTGATGCTGCGCGATGTGATCTGTCTGCGCGGTCCCGAGGCGGTTGCGCTGGTCTACAGCGATGCGGTAACGCGCAAGGGGTCGGTCCCCGGAACGGCGCTGCGCCTCTTGCAGGATCGCCACAGCGTCCAGCAGCAGGACGATGCCGACCATCACCATCGCAAGGCGCTGTTCATTCGCATGCTGATGGAACAGGGCTCCGTGACCGCATTGCAAGCCGAGTTCCGCGAGGCGCTGCGCGTGGCGCTGAAGGATTGGAGCCAGAAAACCGAGATCGTCCTGATCGAGGCGATCAACCCCGTCCTGACCCGCGCTGTCTGCCGTTGGGCCGGGCTGTCGGGCGTCGCTCAACCGCGTCACCTCGCTGACACGCTCTACCGGATGAGCGACCGCGCCGGCAGCTTCGGGCCGGCGACCTTGCTTGCGCTCTGGCGTCGGCGCGGCGTCGAAAGCTGGTTGCGGGGCCTCGTCGCGGGTGCCCGCGCCGGTACCGTGCCGGTGGAACCCGACACTCCTTTCGCGCATCTGCTCGGCCACCGCGACCTTTCCGACATGCCCCTGGACGCAGCGACATTGGCGGTCGAACTTCTGAACATCCTGCGCCCGGTCGTCGCGATCGGGCGCTACATCACCTTTGCCGTGCTGTACCTGCACCGCCAGCCAAACTGGGCGGCCCGCTTCCAAGCTGGCGAATTTGCCCTGCTTGACCCCTTCGTCGAAGAAGTCCGCCGCATCGCGCCGTTCTTTCCTGCGGTCGGTGCCGTCACCACCCGGCCCGTCGTGTGGAAGGGAAACAGCATACCCAGCGGTCAATGGCTGCTCTGCGATCTGTTCGGCACGCTGCATGATGTTCGCTGGTTTCCAGCCCCCGAAACCTTCGATCCCGACCGTGGTCTCAGCTGGCAATCCGAAGATAACTCTTTCGTGCCGCAAGGCGGAGGGCCGGTGGCCCGCTCGCACCGCTGCCCGGGCGAGGCGATCACCGTCGCGCTGATGGCCGAGGCGGTGCGCCAGATTGCGCTTGGCCCGCCCTGCAGCTTGCCCAGACAGAACCTGAGCGTCGCCCTTGACCGCATTCCGGCGCGGCCGGCAAGCGGCCTCAGGCTGCGGTTTTCGGCTAGCGGATGACGATCTCGTCGGTGCGCAGATAGCCCAGAATGTCGCGCGCCTGCTGGTCGAGCAGGTCCATGTCCAGATAGGCGTCAGAAAGGCGCAGCGTCAGGTTGGCCATTTCCGCCAGATCGGCGGCCAGCTTGTCGCGTTCCTCGGTCAGCATCGCCGCTTCCGCTTCGATTTCCACCCGGCGGAACACGCCGTAATCGCCCTGTACGGCGGCAAAGGTGAAATAGGCACCCAGCATGAAGGCGAGGGCGAAATAGATCAGCCCGCCCACGCCCTGCCGTGTCTGCGCCCGCGCCTGTGAAATCGTCATGCCTGCAGCCCCACTGCCCCTCTTGAGCGGGGGCATGAGCGAATCATCGCATAACGAACAGGCTTTGTGAATCCCGAAAACACTCGGGACTCAACGCTTTGCAGGCAACCGCTCAGGTGATCGAGGCGCGGTAGATGCTGTCGATCGCCGCCCCAAGCGCCGCGTCGAACTCGGCGTCCGACTGCTGCGCCGAAAGCCCTTCGGTCAGCGCGCGGCTGAAGCTTGCAATGATGCCATGGTTCTGCGCCAGGATCTCGTTGGCCTTATCGCGGCTGTGTCCACCCGACAGCGCCACGACCTTCAACACCTTCGGATGCTGCACCAGCGGGCGGTAGAAATCCGCCACCGTCGGCAGCGACAGCTTCAGCATCACCTGACCCTGCACGCCCTCCAGCGCCTTCAGGATCTCGTCCTGCAAGATCGCCTCGGCCTCGGCCTTGTCGGTGATCGAGATCGTCACCTCCGGCTCAAGGATCGGCATCATCGCATGGCCCTGCACCGTCGCGCCCACCTCGAACTGCTGCGCCACGATGGCGGCAATCCCCTTGGCGTTGGCCGCGTTGATCACCGACCGTTCCTTGGTGCCATACACCCCAAGCTTGGCGGCGCGGTCCAATAGCGCATCCAGACCCGGCATCGGTTTCATCAACTGCACGCCGTCGGCTTCCGCCTCAAGCCCCTTGTCGATCTTGAGGAACGGCACGACATGGCGGTGCTTCCACAGAAACTCGGCCGTCGGCCCCCCGTCGATGTCGCGGTCCATGGTCTGTTCGAACAGGATCGCGCCGACCACCTTGTCGCCGGTGAAGGCGGGCGACTTGATGATCCGGCGACGCATCGCATGGATCATGTCATACATCGCCGCCTCGCCTGAATAGGCGGTTTCCGGCACGCCATAAAGTTTCAGCGCCTTGGGGGTCGATCCGCCCGACTGGTCCAGCGCGGCAATGAAGCCTTTGCCGTTCTTCACCTGTTCGGTCATCTCAGCGTTTGCCATGTCCGTCTCCTGCTTGCTCTCGGTTTCAGACATAATCCGGCGCGTTGCGGGCCTCAAGCCATCAGGGCCGCGACACCGGGCAATTCCTTGCCCTCCATCCACTCCAGAAACGCCCCTCCCGCGGTGGAAATGAAGGTGAAATCCGCCGCTGCGCCCGCCTGGTTCAGCGCGGCCACGGTATCGCCGCCGCCAGCCACTGAAATCAGCTTCCCCTCGCGCGTCAGGCGCGCCGCTGCCTTTGCCGCCGCATTGGTGGCGGCATCGAAAGGCTCGATCTCGAAGGCGCCCAGCGGCCCGTTCCAGATCAGCGTGCTGGCCCCGGAAAACACTGCTTCGATCGAAGCCACCGTTTTCGGCCCGGCATCGAGGATCATCGCATCCGGCGGGCAGTCGCGCACGCCGACGGTGTGGCTTTCCGCACCGGCCTTGAATTCCCGCGCCACCACAACGTCGATCGGCAGGTGGATCGCACAGCCCGCCTTCTGCGCCTTGCGGTGAATCTCCCGTGCGGTCTCCGCCATTTCGCGTTCCGCCAGCGAGCGGCCGACCTCGATCCCCTCGGCCACGAGGAAGGTGTTTGCCATGCCGCCACCAATGACCAGATGGTCGACCTTGGTTACAAGGTTGGCCAGAAGCTCGATCTTGGTAGAAACCTTCGCCCCGCCCACAACAGCCACCACCGGTCGCTTCGGGGTGCCAAGGGCCGCTTCCAGAGCGCGCAACTCGGCTTCCATCAGCCGCCCGGCACAGTTGGGCAAAAGCCGAGCGACACCCTCTGTCGAGGCATGCGCGCGGTGTGCCGCCGAAAAGGCGTCGTTGCAGAAAATGTCACCCAGCGACGCAAGGAATTGCGCCATTGCCGGATCGTTTGCTTCCTCCATCGGGGAAAAGCGGGTGTTTTCCACCAGCACCACCGCGCCCTTGGGCAAGGCATCGATTGACGCGCGGTCCGGGCGCTCGACGAAGGTCACTTTCTCTCCCAGCGCCGCTTCAAGCGCCGGCTGCACATGGCGCAGGCTCATCTCCGGCACGACCTTGCCCTTCGGCCGGTCGAAATGCGCCAGCAGCACCACCTTGCCGCCCTTCTTCTGAATATCCTTCACCGTCGGTACGATCTTGTCGATCCGTGTGGTGTCGCTGACAACGCCGCCGTCCATCGGCACGTTGATGTCGACGCGGGTCAGAACGACCTTTCCGGCCAATTCCATATCGTCCAGCGTTTTCCACGGCATCGCACATCTCCTTCTTGTCCACCTCGCTTTTGCCGCGCATATCACGGCCCCGTCAACCGATCACGACGGTTTGCCCTTCCCTTGGCCGGAACCCGCCATTACGGTCCCCGCGCAATAGAAAACACCATCATCCTCACGCTGAAAGACGGCGAAGTGGTGATCGAGCTTCTGGCCGACGTGGCCCCGAAACACACCGAGCGGATGAAGGCGCTGGCCCGCGCCAAGGCCTATGACAACGTCTGCTTCCACCGCGTGATCGACGGCTTCATGGCCCAGACCGGCGACGTCGCGAACGGCAACATGGAACAGAACTTCAACCTGCGCCGCGCCGGCACCGGCGGCTCCGACCATCCCGATCTCCCGGCCGAGTTTTCCAAACTTCCGCATGACCGTGGTACCATCGGCGCGGCCCGCTCGCAGAACCCGAACTCGGCCAACAGCCAGTTCTTCATCAACTTCTCGAACAACCATTTCCTGAACGGCCAATACACCGTCTATGGCCGCGTCATCTCGGGCATGGAACATGTCGACAAGATCACCCGGGGCGAGCCGCCAGCGAACCCCGACCGCATGATCACCGTCCGGGTGGCCGCCGATGTCCAAGGTTGATCGCATCATAGCAGGCGGCCTCTTCGCCGCCGGTCTCGCTGTCGTCGTGGGCTACGGCGTTTCGCAATCGGCGCAGGCGCAAGACGCCACCGACGGTCCCGGCCCGAACCTCGTGATCGAGGTTGCCGGCGTCGCCAATGGCACGGTCGTGATCGACCTTCTGCCCGACGTCGCGCCCCAGCATGTGGCGCAGATCACCGCGCTGGCCACCGAAGGCGCCTATGACAACGTGGTGTTCCACCGGGTCATCGACGGCTTCATGGCGCAGACCGGCGATGTGTCGAACGGCAAGGCGGGCGGCGATCTCTCGATGGCCGGCATGGGCGGTTCCGACAAGCCCGACCTCCCGGCCGAGTTCACGACTGACATCTCGTTCCAGCGCGGCGTCGTTGGCATGGCCCGTTCGCAAGACCCGAACTCTGCCAACAGCCAGTTCTTCATCATGTTCGGCGACGGCAGCTTCCTTGACGGCCAATACACCATCGTCGGCAAGGTCGTCTCGGGGATGGATGTGGTCGACGCGATCCAACGTGGCGAACCGCCCGCGACGCCCGACGTGATGACCAAGGTCAGCGTCCAGCAATAAGCAAAGGGGGCCCAAAGGCCCCCTTTTTCACTCCAGCGGCACCTGAGCCACCTTGTCACTGTAGTCCTCCTGCGGCTTCGAGCCAAACAGCGCCTTGATCCCGGCGACCAGCGACGACGCATTTTCCCAGATCTCGGCACTTTCCAGATCCAGCCGCATCAGCGCGATGTCGGGATCGTCCTTGCCGTCATACCAGGCCGCGACAAAGGGGTTCCACAGCCGGTCGATCATCGCAGGGTCGGTGTCCTCGCGCAAAACGCCTTCGATCCGCGCAAAAAGATCATGCCCTTTCGCCACATAGGTTGCGTTGGCAGGTCCGCTGCCCGCCTGCATCAACTCGCTGTCCTGACTGGTAAAGAACCACAGCGGCCCCCGATTGTCGTCGCCATCGACAATGGCGGTCATTGGGCGGGCAGGGGCGCGGCCGCCCTCTTGCCCCAGCATCACCGTCATCTCCGAGCGCAGGCCCGCCCAGAGTTTTGCTTCCAGCTCGTCGGGTGTCGGCATCGGTCGTCCTCCGTTTCGGTTGCGAAACGGAAACGGTCTGGCGCGGCGAAGGGTTCCCCCGTCTCGCGTCGGTTCAGTCCAGCACCACCAGCGCGTGGCGTTTCTTGCCTGCGGTCAGCTTGACCGGCTCTGCCAGATCGCCCGCGCCCAGCCGCATTGCGGCATCGGTCACCAGATCATCGTTCAGCCGCGCGCCACCTTCGCTGATCAGGCGCTTGGCATCCTTGCCCGAGGCCGCCAGCCCGGCGCGCACGAACAGCTGCACGATCCCCAAGCCATCGGCCAGTTCTGCCGGGGTCACCCGTACGGTTGGCAGATCGTCCCCGATCCCGCCCTTTTCGAACACCTCGCGCGCCGTCGCTTCGGCCGCCGCCGCAGCCTCCGCCCCGTGCAGAAGGGTCGTCACTGCGTTGGCCAGAACGATCTTCGCCCCGTTGATCTCCGCCCCGCCAAGCGCACCAAGCCGGTCACATTCCGCCACCGGCAGTTCGGTATAAAGCTTCAGGAACCGCCCCACATCCGCATCCGGCACATTGCGCCAGAACTGCCAGAATTCGTAGGACGAGAAGAGATCGCCGTTCAGCCAGACCGCGCCCTGCTGGCTTTTTCCCATCTTCCGCCCGTCGCTCATCGCCAGCAAGGGCGACGTCAGACCGAACACTTCGCCCCCGATCACCCGGCGTGTCAGGTCCACGCCGTTGACGATATTGCCCCACTGGTCGGACCCGCCCATCTGCAAAAGACAACCGTAGCGGCGGTTCAATTCAAGGAAATCATAGGCTTGCAGGATCATGTAGTTAAACTCAAGGAAGCTCAGCGATTGCTCCCGGTCCAGTCGCGACTTAACGCTTTCAAACGACAGCATCCGGTTCACGCTGAAATGCCGCCCGATGTCGCGCAGGAAGCCGATGTAGTTCAGCGCGTCCAGCCACTCGGCATTGTTCACCATCATTGCGTCATTGGCACCGTCGCCAAAACGCACATAGGGCGAAAACGCCCGCTTGATGCCCTCGATGTTCTGCCCGATCTGCGCATCCGTCAGCAACGGCCGCTCCTCGGCGCGGAACGACGGATCACCGATTTTCGTCGTGCCGCCGCCCATCAGAACGATCGGCTTGCCGCCGCATTTCTGCAACCAGCGCAGCATCATGATCTGGATGAGGCTGCCCACATGCAGCGAGGTAGCCGTCGCGTCGAACCCGATATAGCCCGGCACCACGCCCTTCACAAAGGCCTCGTCCAGCGCCTGATAATCCGTGCAATCGGCCACAAAGCCGCGCTCGAACATCACACGCAGGAGCTTTAAGGTGGGCAGGGTATAGCTTTGCACGGAGACCAAGGGAAGATGCGGAAAGACGGCGCGGTCTGGGCCTTGGGGGCCATGTCCGGCACCTCGCTTGACGGGGTCGATGCCGCGATGCTGCAAACCGACGGCCACAGGATCCTCGCCTTCGGCCCGCACGCCTACCGCCCCTACACCGAGGCCGAGCGGGCCACGATCCGCGAAGCCTTGGGCCAGTGGCCTGATGGTCCGGGTGTCGCCGCCGCAGCCGAAGTGGTGGAGACCGCGCATGCAGAACTTCTGTCCCGCTTCGAGGGGGCCGAGGTGGTGGGGTTCCACGGCCAGACCCTCGCGCATGATCCCGCAGGGCGCGGCACCCACCAATGCGGCAACGGCGCGTTTCTGGCCGAGGCGCTGGGGGTTGCCACAGTCTGGGATTTTCGTTCCGCCGACGTGGCATTGGGCGGGCAGGGCGCGCCGCTCGCGCCCTTCTTCCACTACGCCTGCGCCCGTCACATTGGCGCGACGGCCCCCATCGCATTCCTCAACCTCGGCGGCGTCGGTAACCTCACCTGGGTTGATCCCGCAGCACCCGGACCTGACACCCCGGGCGCGCTCCTGGCCTTCGACACCGGACCCGCCAACGCGCCGATCAACGACCTGATGCACGCCCGCCTCGGTCTCGCGCAGGACGAAGCGGGTGCGCTCGCCAACCGAGGGATCGCGGACGAGGCAGTCATCGCTGCCTTCCTCGCCTCATCCTATTTCTCAAAAATCCCGCCGAAGTCTCTGGACAGGAACGATTTTGCCAGCTTGTCGTCCGCGGTCGCCGGGCTCAAGGATGCCGACGCCGCAGCCACCCTCACCGCCGCCGCCGCCGCTGCCGTGGCCGAAGGTGCGCGCCATTTCCCCGCACCCATCACCCGCCTCCTCGTCACCGGCGGTGGCCGCCACAACCCCACCCTGATGACCGAACTTGCGCTGCGCTTCGATTGCCCCGTCTACCCGGTAGAGGTCGTCGGCCTCAACGGTGACATGCTCGAGGCGCAGGCTTTCGCCTATCTCGCCGTCCGCGTGCTGGCAAAGCTTCCGACCTCCGCCCCCGGCACCACCGGGGTTCCCGCCTTCGTCGGCGGCGGGCAGGTCTCGCGCCCGCCACGCGCGGAAACCTCGGTCACGCTTCCCGGCGGCCCTGCAACATTGACAGCGTATAAATCACCAGAGCCAGCCATATCAGCGCAAACGCCGCCATCTTGACGCCGCTGAACGGCTCGTCGAACAGAAACACCGCCGTCAGGAAGATCATCGTCGGCGCGATGTATTGCATGATCGCAATGGTCGACAGCCGCAAACGCTTGGCCCCGTTGGCATAAATCATCAATGGCCCGGCCGTGACCAACCCGCAGCCGAACAGAAGCGCGGTGTCCCAGCCGACCCCTGCCATGAAATGCCCGCCCCCCACGACGCCCAACCAGCCGATATAGGCCAGCGCCAGCGGCAACAGGATCAACACCTCCAACGTGAACCCCTGGTTCGGCCCGATCGGCAGCCACTTCTTGAGAAAGGCGTAGAACCCCCACGATAGCGTCAGTCCCAGCGCCACCACCGGCAGCCGCCCCGCCTCCCAGGTCAAGACCGCAACCGCCACTGCTGCCAGCGCAATCGCCACGCCTTGGGCGGGCCTGATGCGCTCACGCAAAAGAACCGCACCAAGGAAAATCGAGAACAACGGGTTGATGTAATACCCCAGCGCCGCGTTCAGTGCGTGACCCGAGCCGATTGCCCAGACGTAAATCCCCCAATTCACCGAAATCAGCGCCGCCGTCAGCGCCCCCATCGCCAGCATCCGTGGGCTTTTCAGTGCGGCCTTCAGATCCGCCGTCCGCCCCAGAACCGCGATCACCGCAAGCCCAATCGGCACCGACCACAGCACCCGATGTGCGATCACCTCAACCGGCGGAATATGCGCCATCGCCTTCATGTAAAGCGGCAGGAATCCCCACAAGAGATAGGCGGTCAGCGCAAAGAAGAACCCGCTGAGCGAGTCTTCGTTCTTCGGCACGGCGGCAGGGGCAGGGGCAGGGGCAGGTGCGTGGGTATCGGTCATGCGCCCTGACTACCCCGCATGCCATACCGCAGCCACCCGAAACTTGTGTCCCGCACAATGGCTTTCCCTTTGTCAAATATCCCGGGGGTGCGGGGGCTGGCCCCCGCCTTGCGCCCCGCCTTGCGCCGCGAAAGGCCCGCGCTACAGCCGTCGACCGAGGTAGCCCCGCGTGAAGGCCGCATAGCCCTCCGCCGTCACGCGCAGCTCCTGCCGCATCAGCGCGTGCAACGCAGGCAGGCGGTGGAACGGCACCGCAGGATAGACGTGATGTTCCACATGATAAGGCATGTTCCAGGCCAGAAACCGGACCAGCCCGGTGGTAAACGTGGTCCTCGTGTTCTCGAACATGTTGGCCACGCGCGGGCAGTCGCCATGCTCGGCCAGAAGATAAAGCCGCAGGACCGGCTGGCCCAGCAGTGCTGGCACCACCCAGACCCAAAGCAGCACCGGCGACCAGACCAAGGATCCGAGAACAAGACCATACCCAACCGCCATCCAGCGCGCCTCGGTCACGATCCGGCCCTTCGCCCCCGACGGCAGATAGTTCGCCTCGGCCCGTCCGCGCACCAGTGCCGCGATCAGACGCAGTTGCGCCGTCCAGTAGGGCACGCCCGACACATGCCAGGCCCAGGCCCGCCACCCCTCGGGCTTGCCGCCCTCCAACTCGGGGTCGCGCCCCTCGATGTTGGTCCAGCGGTGATGCGCAAGGTGAAAGTAGCGAAACCATTCAAATGGCAGCACCAGCAGGAACCCGGCCAGCCGTCCCGCCCACTCATTGATCCACAGCGTCCGGAATGGTGTCTTGTGGGTCGCCTCATGCTCCAGCGTGAAAAGAAAGATTACCAGCACGCCCTGCACCGGCAGCAACATCCACCATCCCGGCACGCCCAGCGCAATCAGCGTTCCCACCGCCAGAATGGCACCGGCATGGCCCGCCAGATGCACGAGCCCCCGCGCATCCGACCGCTCGGTCAGCGCCGCCCGCTCGGCAGGCTCCAGCCCTGATACGAATCCCCGATGGTCCATGCCTTCACGATGCGGCCTCGCCGGCCAGAGGGCAAGGCGGCCCTGCGCGGGTCCCCCGCCTCGGGGCCGCCTCTTGTCACGCGCTCAGGTTCGAGAACATCAGGACCTTGCGCTCCAGATCGAAAGTCGTGTGCTTGCTCTTGCCCAGAAGCTTCACGATCACGTCCATGTCATCCTCGGTCGGCTCCAGGATGTATTCCTCCACCCCGTTGTCGAGGATCAGTTGCAGCGTGAAGATGCCGTCCTCACCGCGCCCGCCCTCGACCCAGGAGGCCTGATAATCCGTCACCTGCCGCACCTTGTAGCGGCGCTTCATCTCGTCGCTCTGTTGTTCGTTCTGGTCCATCGGAAATGTCCTTTCACGGGTTGCAAGGACAAGACGAACCAAGGTGCCACCGGCTTGTTCCGACCGCCCCGCGTCACGATGCGGTTGGAATGTCGAAGCCGGGCGCCGCCAGCTCGAACCCATCGAAGCGAAACCCCGGACTGACCGTGCAGGACACCAGCGACCACGCCCCCGTTGTCCGCGCCGCCTGCCACCAGCCCTTCGGCACCACTGCCTGAACCATCTGGCCCGAAAGCACCGCCGCGCCCATTTCCACCTCACGCGCCGGCCCAGCGGCCGTCTCGGCCAGCCCCAGTACCAACGGCGCGCCGGCGTGCCACAGCCAGATCTCGTCGGCATCGACCCGGTGCCAATGGCTCCGCTCGCCCGCCGCCAGCAGGAACAGGATCGCCGTTCCCGACGCTCGACCTTGAACGTCAGGCCCGGCCCAGGTCTGCCGGTACCAGCCGCCCTCCGGGTGCCGCTCCAGCCCCAGATGGGCAATGATCTTCTGCGCCTCAGTCATGCCGTCGCCCTTTCGTTCGGGCTGCCAGAATGGCAGGATGCCGCCACATGACAAGCACCCTCATCCTCGGCGCGGGCCTTCTCGGCGCCAGCCTCGCCCACCGGTTCGCCACAGCGGGCCACAGTGTCACGATCCTCGACGCAGGCCTGCCTGCGACCGAGGCGTCTGGCCGCAGCTTCGGCTGGATCAATGCCAGCTTCTACGGCTGGACCGCGCATTTTCACCTGCGCCACGCCGCCATCGCCGCGCATCACCGCCTCGCCGCCGATCTGCCTGACAGCGGCCACCACTGGCCCGGTTGCCTCTGGTGGGAGGACGAAGACGTTGACGCCAAGGCCGAAACCTTCACCGCCCTCGGCTACCCGGTCCGCGTTCTAGCCGGTGACGAGATCGCGCGGCTTGAACCCAACCTCGCCAACCCACCTGCCCGTGCGCTGCACTTTCCCACGGAAGGTGCCGTCGATGCGGGTCATCTGACCCACCACCTGCTGGCCAAGGCCACGCGCCTCGGCGCGCGCCTCTTCACTGGCACTCGCGCCACCGCCCTCTTGGCCACCGGCGGTCAGGTCATCGGCGCGGCGACCGAGGCCGGTCCGTTCCACGCCGACCATACGCTTTTGGCCACGGGCACAGCGACGCCCGCGCTTCTGGCGCCGCTTGGCCTTGCCTTGCCGATGCTGCACCGCCCCGGTGCGATGCTGCGCACCCGGCCCTTGCCGCGCCTTGTCACCCACATCCTCGCCACCCCGACGCAAGAGTTGCGGCAGGACGCCCAAGGACGCCTCCTCGCTCCGGCAAGCGCCAGCCACCAGTCCGATGCCAGCGAGACGTTCCTGAACCCGCAGCAAGCCGCAACCGAAACCCTCGCCCGGCTGCAAACCCTGTTTCCGCGCGCCCCGCTTCATCTCGAAAGCCTGACGCAGGCGCTCCGCCCGGTCCCCGGCGACGGCATGCCACTCGCAGGCCCGGTTCCCGGCCACCCGAACCTCTGGCTTGCCCTGATGCACTCCGGCGTCACCCTCGCGCCCTTGGTTGCCGAACTGCTTTGCGCCGAAATGGCAGGGCAGGCTGCGGACCCGCTGCTTGCGCCGTTCCGTCCCGACCGCCTTCTCTGAAATGAAAACGGGCGCCCCGAAAGGACGCCCGCCTGTCATTCCATCGTGAAGCCTCAGGCTTTCAGAATGCTCCGCCCGGCATATTCGGCCGTCTCGCCCAGAAGTTCCTCGATCCGGATCAACTGGTTGTATTTCGCCAGCCGGTCCGACCGCGACAGCGAGCCGGTCTTGATCTGCCCGCAGTTCGTTGCCACCGCGAGATCGGCAATCGTCGCGTCCTCGGTCTCGCCCGAACGGTGGCTCATGACGTTGGTATAGCGCGCGCGGTGCGCCATCTCGACCGCCTGCAAGGTCTCCGTCAGGGTGCCGATCTGGTTCACCTTCACCAGCATCGAATTGGCGCAACCGGCCTTGATGCCTTCGGCCAACCGGCGCGGGTTGGTGACGAAAAGATCGTCACCCACCAACTGGATCTTGTCGCCCAGCGTGTCGGTCAGCAGCTTCCAGCCCGCCCAGTCATCCTCCGAGCAGCCATCCTCGATCGAGATGATCGGATAATCCTTGGCCAGTCCGGCAAGGAAGGCCACGTTTTCCTCGATGCTCAGGCTCTTGCCTTCGCCCTTCATCTCGTATTTGCCGCCCTTGAAATATTCGGTCGCGGCGCAGTCGAGTGCGAGGAAGATATCCTCGCCCGGCGTGTAACCAGCCTTCTCGATTGATTTCAGAATGAAATCCAAGGCATCGCGGGCAGAGTTCAAGTTCGGTGCGAAGCCACCCTCGTCACCGATCCCGGTGTTGTGGCCGGCGTTCTGCAGCTCTTTCTTCAGCGTGTGGAACACTTCCGACCCCATCCGCACCGCCTCGCGGATGTCTTGCGCCCCGACCGGCATGATCATGAATTCCTGGATGTCGATCGGGTTGTCGGCATGTTCGCCGCCGTTGATGATGTTCATCATCGGCACTGGCAGGATGCGCGCCGAGGTGCCACCAACGTAACGGTAAAGGGGCTGGCCACTGAACTCTGCCGCGGCCTTGGCCACCGCGAGGCTGACACCAAGGATCGCATTCGCCCCCAGCCGCGACTTGTTCGGCGTCCCGTCCATCTCGATCATTGTGCGGTCGATGCCGACCTGCTCGGTCGCGTCAAAGCCGACGATCTCCTCGGCGATCTCGCCGTTCACCGCCGCCACGGCCTCAAGCACACCCTTGCCCTTGTAGCGCGCAGCGTCGCCGTCGCGCCGCTCGTTGGCCTCGTGTGCGCCGGTCGATGCGCCCGATGGGACGGCGGCCCGGCCCATCGAGCCGTCCTCCAGATAGACGTCCACCTCGACCGTCGGGTTGCCCCGGCTGTCCAGAATTTCGCGGGCGTGAATGTCGATGATCGTGCTCATGGCGGCGCTCCCTTGGGGCGGATGATGCTCTCGCCGCCCCTTTACCCCGCCTCACCCCACATGGGAAGCGCGTTTCCGCGCCCGTTCCCGCGCAAAGGAATAAAGCCCCGACCCGATGATCAGCGCCGCCCCCGCATAGGTCCAGCCGTCCGG
>LNFM01005383.1_pt1 | contig 34129 bp, 31 predicted proteins | sample 596031 | NCBI WGS metagenome assembly LNFM01 (sample SAMN04254537, study PRJNA301005) | activated carbon metagenome | isolation source: dual media filters at the Ann Arbor, Michigan drinking water treatment plant | place: USA: Ann Arbor
CCGCCCTTCTTGTTGGCGATCTTTTGCGACGCCGTCCCGCCGGATGTGAACAGCGAGCGGAAGAAATTCCGCCCGTCGAACGTCGACCCCGAGGCCCGCACATCCACGATGTCGCGCGCGCCCCTTTTCCCGTTGATCTTCAAACGCGAGACCGTATCGAGCGACACCGCCGGAAAATCGAACTCCTGCACTTTCTGATCCGCCGACAAGCCAACCCACCCCTCCGCCGCGATCGCCTCGCCGCTGATCTTGAAGTTTCTGAGCTCAGTCTTGTGGACCGTCCCCGGCACGACCTCGAATTCGAGCCGCCCCGGCCGCCCGCGCGGCTTTTTCCAGGCCAGCGGCGAAATCGAAAACTCCGCCGGCGACAGATCCGCAATCACACGCACCGACCCCGCCGCACCCTCGACGACCGGTTCCCCGAACGCCACCGTCGCCGGCGTATCCCCGTCGATGAAATCGCTGACGTCGATGCCCAGTTGCCGCCGGTCGGCATTGTCGAGATTGGCCGTCAGCGTCAACGGAGACGTGATCGGATCGGCGCCCAGCGGCGTCTGCCGCCGCCAGTCGAGTTTCGCCAGCACACCGTTGAGGATCAGTTCGCCTTTCGCCGTCGCCTCGTTGGGAGCGAACGTGACATCCACCGTCCCACTCTGCACCGCCAGGATCCCGATTTTCTCTTTTGTCTTGATATCGGAAATCTTCGCCCGTCCGACGACGGCCACGGTGTCCGCCTCGATCTCAGGCAAAAGCGGCAGCCGGATCGCAAAGTCGCCATCGAGCTTGCCTTGGATTTTGTCCGGCGGCACCGTCATGCTGTCCGGATTCATCAACTTCATCTGCCGCACGGCTTCCAGCGCGGGACCCAGCGCCGACTGCACCTTGAACGACAGTTCCGCCTCCGCAATGGGGGCATCCACGTCGGCGACATAAAACCGGACCTGCCGCAACGCAACGTTACCTACACCGCCCGCGCCAATCGTCGCCTCGCCCGACGTGATCTGCAGAACCTGATTGCGCATCGACACGGCGATGGCCGGCGCGGTCATCACCGGCCCCTCTTTGACCGGCTGCAAATTCACGGATTGACCATTGAGGTCGAGCACGATGGTTTCCGGCACGCCATGGCTCCCCTTGACCGCATCGGGCCCGGCAAAAACGCCACTGCGAAATTGCATCGTGCCCTGTTGGAGCAAGCCGGACACGAGGTGCTCGCCCACCCACTGCCGCGCGCGCGGGGCCATCATCCGCGGCCAAAAGGCCTTGACGACATCCGCGTTGCCCGGTCCGAATTGCCCATCGATCCGCGATCCGGCTGACGCCGCGTCACCCGCGATCACGTCCCCGGCAAACACGACACGCGCGCCGCCCGCCTCAGCCGCTATGTTTGAAAATTCAATCCTGTTCGTGGCGGGAATGATCCGCCCATCGATAGCAAAGGAATCGAGCGGAACGGGCGCGACCTTGAACTCTTCCGCCGCCAGCGAACCCGAAACGCTGCGCACGTTGAACGCCCAGCTTGAAATGTCGGTCGCCGTCTCACGCACCGCGCCGCCGGTCAGCGTCACCGTGCTGTCGCCCCACCGCACCGTCGAAGGAGCCAGCGTCACCTTTTCCGTGGCCGCGTCGTAATTGATGTTGAACAATCCGGCATCGACCAGCATCGGAGCCGACATCGCCGATCCGAAATCAATAAGCCCCCGGCTCGTCTCCACCGCAAAATCGGCACCGTTCACTTCGCCCGTCGTCTTGAACCGGATCGCGGCATTGGCCGCCGTCGGCAGATCGAGCGCGCGTAACAGCGCCATATTCGGAAACGCCCGACCCAGTACGCTCGGCACCAGATCGCGGACGGACGCTTTCAGCGTAAGCGTCCCCGACTTCTCCGAATCCTCCGTCAGCAACGAAAGCGTCCACGGCCCGCGGTCGCTCTCGATCCGCGCCACGCCCGAGATCACACTGCGCCGCCGCTTATGATCGAGATCGAGCGCCAACTCGGCCACCTTCCAGCTGCTGCGCCGGCCCTCGTAATCGATATCGACCGTGGCGTTCCGGAACCCGACCTGCGCCAGGTTCGACGATGCATCCTGCTGCCGCCGCGCTCGCGCCGAGTATTCGGAAATGACACGCGCCAGGTCCAGCTTGCGCAGCATGCTTGGCACAGCCGCCGAAGGCGCCGCCGGCACCTCGGCGACCGTGGGCTTATCCGGCGCCGCCGATAGCGGCGTATCGGGCGCAGCCGCCACCGGTTCGGAGAAACTGAGCGATAGACCTTCCCGCTCGGAATAGACCACCGACACCCGCGGCTCGATGAGATCGACCCGGCGCGGGGCGACGGTGAACATCATCAATTGCGCCAGATCGAGCGCGACGCCGGCCACTGGTGCCGATGCCACGACGCTGCCGTCGGCCTCGAAGAGCCGCAAGTTGCGCAATTGGAATTCAAACTCGCCGCTCGGGCCGCGCTGCAGAATGGCATCGTCGACCTTGGCCGTGAGCCCCTGCAATTCAGCGCTAATCCCGCGCTCGATCGGCCCCGCCATGACCTTCAGCGAAACAGGCCCCTGCAACAGCCGGACGTAAAGGACGATCAACGCCAGGACAGAGAGGATGACGATGGGCGCAAACCACATCAAGATCCGGCCGGCCAGACGCGCGGGCGCCGGCCATTGCTCGCTGTCGCGCCACCGGCGGCGGCCCTGCGCACCAAGGCGCGCAGCGGACTCTGATCCGTGTGATGAGGCGGATGGTCGGGTGCGGCCGGTGCGCTGTGCCGCCGTGCGCGGCTGTTGCTCCGTCCAGTTCGGTCTATCCACCCTTCACGATCCCCTTCGCGCCGCCAGGAATTGCCGCCTGAAATAGACCCGTCGGCGACGCGGATTGCCTCAGCGGTCAACCCCAAGATCCGCGTCTAGACAAACTCGATTAAACTGGCGGAAAACAACGCCGAATCAACTGTCTCCTGAACCGGGATCGGCTAAGTTCCGTTCCATCGCAAGTACAGGTGCAAAAGCGACAAAAGAAAGGCACGTCCCATGCTCGAGGAAGGCGCCAAGGCTCCCGATTTCAAGCTTCCCGCCGATGACGGCTCCGAGGTCAAATTGTCCAAGCTGAAGGGCCAGCCCATCGTCATCTATTTCTATCCCAAAGACGACACGTCGGGGTGCACGCGCGAAGCCAAAGACTTCAGCGATCTCGCGCCCGCCTTCACAAAAGCCGGCGCCGCCGTGTACGGCATTTCCCCCGACAGCGTGAAAAGCCACGACAAATTTCGCTGCAAGCACGACCTCACCGTCCGCCTTTTGTCCGATGAGGAAAAAGAGGTCGCCACCGCCTACGGCGTTTGGGTCGAGAAATCCATGTACGGGAAGAAGTACATGGGCGTCGAGCGCTCAACCTTCCTCATCGATGCCAAGGGTAAGCTCGCCAAAGTCTGGCGCAAAGTCAGCGTCCCCGGTCACGCAGAGGAGGTCCTGGCTGCCGTCAAAGCCCTGAAAACATGAGTAAAGCGGCGCGCGATTAGGCGGCACGCGCTCACCATGCAGGCAACCTGCCCGAAGCGATTGCATGTTGACTTAAACCGCAACTGAGCGTCGTGACCTGCATCATAAAACGTGTTAGCCGTGCGATGTCTCTTGGCTACCCGTGGGGGACTTCGGGCCGAAAGGAGATGGTCATAATCGCGCACGATTTGCGCCGTATGGCGTCGGGTTCGGGGTGTGGCGTTAAGTATGAGGGAGGCGTTCGATGCTGCCAAATTTCAGAAAGCCGGATGGCGACACGAAATCTGGATTCATGACAGCGTCACAGCCACCCACACTTCCGCAGACAACCGCCCCGCCAACCCGCCCCATCGGTGGCGTACTGCGATCCACGGAACGTGGCTCGCCCTCCATCATCGGGCCTGAACTCCAGATCACCGGCAACCTCGTCTCGCGCGGCGAAGTTCAGATCGAAGGCGAGATCAACGGCGACATCCACGGGTCCCACGTTCTCGTCGGCGAGCGCGCCACGGTCACCGGCGGCATTGTCGGCGACGAGGTCGTCGTGCGCGGCCACGTCATGGGCTCGGTGCGCGGCAAACGCGTCCTGCTTCAATCAACAAGCCGGGTCGAAGGTGACGTCTACCATCTGACGTTGGCCATCGAGCAGGGCGCCTACTTCGAAGGCAAGTCGCGCCGCACCGAAGACCCCACCGCCGGGTTCGGCCTTCCCGATCGCGCACCCCCACACGCCGAACGGCCCGCCGCTCCGGCACCGGTCGCGGCGGCGTCCGATGAACCAAGCGAAAATCCGGTCCTCTAGAACGACCAGTTCGAACGCTCGACACGCAGCCCGGTAGGCCATCCTGCCGGGCTATTTTGCGTCGAACAGAGTGGCAACAGTGATTCGCATTTTGTTCCAAGCCTTTTGTTCTCGATCTGATCGGCTGTGGATAAAGTGCGGAACATTCCGCTATTCTCATTTAAAATCAGTGGGACAAACAAACCTGCGGGGCTGTTGATTGTCAGTGGACTTCGAAACCGCCGTCATTGGCGGCGGGATAATCGGTCTCGCGACCGCCGACGCCTGCACATGGGGCAGCAGCGATGTGCTGCTCATCGAGCGACACGCCCGTCTCGGCCAGGAAACCACCGCCCGCAACAGCGAGGTCGTTCACGCCGGCCTTTATTATCCCCCGGGCTCCCTCAAAGCCCGCCTCTCCGTTGAAGGCCGCAACCGCTTGCAGTCCTTCTGCACGGACGCCGGCGTGCCCTATGCACTGCTCGGCAAACTCGTCGTCGCCTGCGATCCATCAGAAATCCCCGCTCTCGAAGCGCTCGCTGCAAACGCCCGCGCCAACGGCGTAATGGACGCGCATCTGCTGACCGGCCCGGATGCCGAAACCATGGAACCCGGCCTAGCCTGCGTCGCCGCCCTGCACTCGCCCTCAACCGCGGTGGTCGACAGCACCGGCGTCATGCTCGCCCTCGAAGCGCGCTTCATCGATCGCGGCGGCACGGTCGCCACCGGCACCTCAGCCGTTGCCATAGACCGCGAACCGCACCGCTTCCGTATCGTCACCGTCAGCCACGGTTGCGAAGCGTCCATCACCTGCCGCAACCTCGTTCTCGCGGGCGGGCTCCACGCCACCGCGCTCGCCAAGCTCGTCACGCCGCCCCTCGCAGCCCCCATCCCGCAGACGCATTTTGCCAAAGGCCATTACTACGCGCTCAGCGGCAAAGCCCCCTTTTCGCGCCTCATCTACCCGATGCCGTCCAGCGCCGGCCTCGGCATCCACTTCACGCTAACGACGGCCGGTGAAGCCAAATTCGGCCCCGATGTCGCCTGGGTCGATGAGCCTTCAACCACCTTCGATGATCCCGATGGCGCCCGCCGCCTCGCGTTTGCCGAGGCCATCCGCCGCTATTGGCCGGCCCTCGACGAAACCCACCTGACCCCGGCCTACGTCGGTGTTCGCCCCAAGCTCGCGCGCGCCGGCGCACCCGCCCAAGATTTTCTCATCGCGGATGCCAAACAGCATGGCTGCGAAAATCTCATCGCCCTCTACGGCATCGAAAGCCCGGGGCTCACGTCGGCGCTCGCCATCGGAAACAGGATCGCCGCGCGTCTCGCGGGCACCACCGTCTGAGATCAATCCAGGTTGCGCCCAAGCATGACGATCTCGGACCCATTCCACGCTACGGCGCCAACCTCGCGAAAGCCGGCCGCTTTATAGAACCCGGCGTTGCGCATCCCGCGCCCGGTAAACACATGTACGCCCGGCGCACCCGCCGCCCGCGCATGCGCACAAAACGCCTCTACAAGCGCACGCCCCACGCTTTTCCCGCGCCACGCCTCGGCAAGGTTCACATGCAGCTGCGCCGGATACCGCGCCGTCAACGCAGCCACAGATTTGAAATATCCAAGATCGTCAAACCGCGCTGCCTGCGCCGGATCGTCCAGCGAACCAACAAGATATCCCGCGATCGTCTCGTCCGCAGATCCGGGAGGCACGACAGCGAGAAACGCATGCCGCGCATCGTGCGCCAGATATCGCCCCAGCCAGCGATCATGAAACGCGGCCCGAGCGTCATCCGACGCAAAGGTCTTCGTCCCGCTGGACTCGAAAAAAATGCGGTCGATCTCCGCCCGCGCCTGCTCGGAACGCGGCCGCACGAGATACGGTTCGATGACAGGCAGACCGGCCAATCGCATCCTCCGCGGATAAGCACCAGCGCAAACGCTAGCGCCTCACCGCGCGCACTTCCAGCGCTCCGCCGAAGAACAAGTCCGCCACGGCGACGCGAGCGAAGCCCCCTGCATGCGGCGCGGCTGCGGCTGCCCGATCACGCCCGCCTCTTCCGGCGACTTGATCGGCGGCAATCCGTCGTCATCGGCAACAGAAGTGGGCGCGGCATTGGGAACCCCAACATCGCCCGCACCCGCCGCGCTGCGCCCATACTTCGGGCTCCACGGCGCACTGGGATCATCGGGCATGCGGCGAATACCAGCAACGGGATCGGCCTGCGGTGGCAAGCCGTCATCTTCCAATTCGACTTCGGCCTGCACAATGGGAGCCGGCGGCGGCGGTTCCGGCGCGAGCCAGGAAAACACCTGCGGACCGGCGGGCTGTTTGGTGTTGGAGCAAGCCGCCAGCAGCGCGGCCAGCGAAAGGACGAGCACGGGCTTCACAAAGCCGGTAACGGACGCGCGCATCGGCGCACGTGAAAACGCAAACATGGGACGCATACCTCGGGACAAACGCAAACCTGCCCGGAGGATGCCAGCCGCTGGTTAAGGCGGCCCTAACGCGTGTATCAGCCGGAAACCGCCGGCCGTTCGAGAGGCCAACCCGCCCGCATATACTTGACGAACCACGCCGTAAAAATCTCCGGCGTCGCATCGAACGCCGCCAGCAGCGCTTCCGGCGTCAACCAGCGGATCTCCGACACCTCGTCCGGATTGAGCCCCATCTCGCCGTCGAACGTGCCACGGAATACATGCACGAACTCGTGCTCTACCAGACCCTGATCCAGTTCCGCGCGATAGGTGATCGTGCCGAACTCCTCCAGCGGACAGGCAAAGCCCATCTCTTCAAAAAGCCGCCGCGACGCGGCCCGCTCCACCGCTTCGCCCGGCCGCGGATGCCCGCAGCACGCGTTCGTCCATAAGCCGCCCGAATGGTATTTGCTGAGCGCCCGGCGCTGCAGCAGCACTTCGCCCGCCCGGTTCCAGATGATCACGGAGAACGCGCGGTGAAGCGCGCCTTCCCGGTGCGCCGCCATCTTGCCGGCTGTCCCGGTCTGCCGGTCGTCGGCATCGACCAGCACGACCTCTTCCGTCTCGGGCCGTTCATCGAGTTGCATGGGGCGTCGTTCCGTGTGTCAGTTAACCTGCCGCGAACTTTGAACCCTCGCCCGCCGCGCCGCAAGGCGCGAAACTGTCGGCTGCGCTCAAAAGCGGCTATATCTATCCCGGCCGGCATAAGGCCTCCCCACTCATGATCGATAAACTCGAACTGCTCCTGGCCCTCTCCCGCGAACGCCACTTTGGCCGCGCGGCGGAAACCTGCGGCATCAGCCAGCCCACGCTGTCCTCCGCCGTCAAAAGCCTCGAGGATCAACTGGGCGTTCTGATCGTCGAGCGCGGCTCCCGCTTCCGCGGCTTCACGCCGGAGGGCGAGCGCGTCCTCGATTGGGCCCGCCGCATCGTCTCCGACGCCCGCACCATGCGCCAGGAAATCGACGGTCTCAAACGCGGCCTCACCGGCACACTCACCATCGGCGTCATCCCAACCGCCCTGCCCTTCGTGCCCGACATGACGCTGCCGTTCATGGCCAAGCATACCGGCCTTCACCTTTCTATCGTCAGCATGTCGACGAACACGATCCTCTCCGGCCTCGACAACCTCGAGATCGACATCGGCATCACCTACATCGGCACCGATCTTGTCCAGCGCTTCCAGACCGTGCCGCTCTACGCCGAGCATTACGCGCTCCTCGTCGCCCCCGGCCATCCCCTCGCCAAGCGCAAAGAGATTTCCTGGACCGAAGCCGGCCGGCTGCCGCTCTGCCTTCTTACCGGCGACATGCAGAACCGCCGCATCATCGATCGCCACCTCTACGACGCCGGCATCGAAAAACCACCGATGCTGGAATCCAATTCCATGACGATGCTACACGTCCACGTCCGCTCCGGCCTCTTTGCCACCATCGCAGCCCTTGGCACCGGCGAACGCTTCGCAGCCCCAATGGAACTCGTCCCCATTCCCATCGTCTCCCCAGCCGTCACGCACGAGATCGGCCTCGTCCTCAAAGCCCGCGAGCCCCATCCGCCGCATGTCTCGGCGTTCCTCGCCATGGCGCGCAAACTCACCCCACCCGCGCTTGCCTGACGAACAGTGCACATGCCCGCAATACCAATACCCGACTGGACAACCGATCAACGCGCTCGCATCGCGCGCATCGCGACGAGCTACCACGCCCTCACCGGCCGCGACCTTGTCCCGCCCTCAGCCGACATCGCCCACGCACTCTGGAACGCGCCGGCCGCCATCGTCGGCCACGGCACCGAACCCGATCCCATCTTCTACTTCGGCAATCAAACAGCGCTGCGCTTGTTCGAAATGTCCTTCGAGGACTTCACGCGCTTGCCCTCGCGCCTCTCCGCCGAGCCGCTCGCCCGCGACGAGCGCGCACGCTTGCTCGATCGCGTCACGCGCCTCGGTATCATCGAGGACTACGCCGGCGTCCGCATCTCAGCCACCGGCCGCCGATTCCGCATCGCCAACGCCGCCGTCTGGAATTTGACCGACGCGCAAGGCCGCCGCGCCGGCCAAGCCGCCTGCTTTGCCGAATGGACACCCGTCGCCTAGCCGCTCACCGCGACGGCACCGGGTTTGTCGTCGACGGCGATGAACTGCTCTCCTCGTCCGACGGCGGCGACGATTGCGTCGGCGGATTATCCGCTGAATCTCCGCCCATCGTCAGGGGCGGCGTCGCGGGCGGCAAATCGTTGATCCGGCGCCAGATCTCAAACCACAGCGGCACCTGATTCATCTGCACCCAGCCGCGCGTGCGCACGCCCTGCCTCAGCAAGGCCGGCTCCGGCCAGATCGCCCCCTCTTTACGCTTGATGATCAGCCGGAAGCGGCCACGCCCATCGTCGGAGGGATCGATCACCTTGATCGTACCCAAAAACGTGCCCGTCGAAAGCTGCGGCAAACCGGAAAACTGAAGAATGGGCCAGCCCTCGAACTGCAAGCGCACATCCTGACCCAGTCGGATGAAGGGCAGATCGAGGCCATTGACGAACAACTCGACCGTGCGCTCCTCGGTCTCCGGTACGATCCGCGCAATCGCCACACCCGACTTCAAAAGTCCGCTGTTCTCGCCCGCCAGGATGCTCTGCACCACGCCAGCCCGCGGTGAGCGGATATCAAGCGTCATCTGCCGCGCGATCTGCGTGTCGAGACGCGCCAGCCGCCCTTCCGCGTCCGCCAGATCCTTCTGCGCCCGCGCCTCTGAGATCCGCGCCTGCTCAACATTGAAGTCCGTCGAGAACTCCTTCTTCAAAAGAGCCTTCTGACGCTCGCGGTTCTTGTTCGCCAACTCCACGCCAAGCTTGAGCGCGTCGATTTCCTTTACCAAGGATCCGCGCTCGCTCTTCAAGCGGTCGAGAATATCCGCATCGTTGTCGGCCATGCGCACCAAGAGATCGCCTTCGCGCACCTTGTCGCCTTCACGCACGTACCACTTCTCGATTCGCCCATCGAGGTTCGCCGTGATGATCTGCATCCGCTCGGCCGGATCGAACGCGATCACGCGCCCATCGCCCATGGCTGTCTGCTGCCAGGGAATGAACAACACCGCCACCGTCACCAGAATAAACGATGCAATAATAATCGTCGCCGAGCGCCGCAGAACCCGCGGCAGACTGAGCATGCGATAGGCGGTCGAACGTGACAGTTCGGACGGCAAGCCCTTCATGACGCGTCTCCCCGCACCTGGACGATCCGGCTCGCAAGCGGATCAATCGCCGTGTCGAACGCATTGATGATCAAAATGCAGTCCGGAAAACGCCGCTTGAATTCCGTCACGAACGTCACCTGATCCGCGATCTCCATGAGATTGAAGAACATGTCGACCAGAACCACCGGCCGTTTCGTCATGAACACGCGCGCGGCCGCATAGCGCGCCCGGTCGGAAATACTCATGTCTGTATCGTCGAGCATCATGTCGGCCCGCGACCGCTCTGCGGGCCGGATCAGCGGCACGTCGAGCACCGTCTCCCGCGCTTCGCCCATGGTGTCAGCGTCACTCAGCAGCGAGAGATTTTCCGCCAGCGTCATCCGCAAAATGGCCGGCCGCGCAAGATAAAGCATCAAATCGATGCTCGACTGCCGCGAAACAGGCTGGTCGCTGTGCCACGTAATGCTGGCAGCGTCCCCCTTATCCGAGGCGGCGATGTCGCGCAAAAGAACACTGCAATTGCGCCGCGATTGTCCGCGCAGGACGATGATGTCCCCGCGCGCGACCTTCAACGGTTCCTCCAACAGCGGCGACGTGAGAGTAAACCCTTGAATATTGGGCATCGTAGCCTGCACGGGACTGACGACTGCCTCGCCCTCAACTTCCGTCAGTTCGCCCACCTTCCAGGCCGCGACAACCGTTTCATAGAAACTGTCGAGGTAGAAATAGAACCGTGTCAGCGCGGTCATATTGGCGAGCAGCACGATCTCGGCCGCCACAAGCTGCCCAAGGTTCAGTTGTCCGCGCACGACAAGCCATCCGCCAAGTCCGAAGAACGCCGCGCTCGCCGCCGCTTGAATGAAGAACAATCCGCCGCTTTGCCACAACAGCACGCGCAGATAGTCGAAATAAGTGCGCACATAATCCTGCGAGAGATCGTCGGTACGCTCTTGAATAATGCGATTGGCCTTCGTCTGCCGCAGCAGGGAGCGATTTTCCGCCACCTGCGAAATCCAATACGCCGTCCGGTATTTGTTGGTCGAACGGGCGTAGCTGCGCTCCACGCCGCGCTTAGCCATCATGCCGATGACGATGATGCACAACAGCAAGACCACGCTGCTGAAGGCAAAGAACAGCGGATGGTACAGCGCCAGAATGATGATGCCGACGACGCTGAGCACAATCACACCCAGGCCCTCGGCGGCGAGCACGCCGAAGGCCACCTGGAACGTCATGACGTCGAAAAACCGGTTGCCGATTTCGCGATCGTCGAACTCGTAGGCGCGCGAGGGGTGAGCAAGGAGCGACTGTGCGCCCCTCAACGCCGATCTTACAAAGGCGCGCTTGGCAATTAGCGCCGCCACCCGGATTTGAAACAACCGTATAAAGGACCCGATCAGCAAAACGCCGAACACAATCAGCGACAGCGCAATGATCGGTGGCGCAGCACCAGTAAAGGCGGCCTGATTGATCAAAACCTGCGATGCAAAGGGAACCGCCGCCGAGACCACACCGAGCGCCAGTGTATAGATCACCAGGATGGTGACCTCACGGCCGTCGAACTCCACCATCCGCCAGACGGGACGCATGAGTTCCCGCCAGGACATACTTGTTTCCGGCGTTTGAAGAGCCATGAACCGTCCGCCTCAGGATCAAAGTTTCGACGATGAGCAGGCGCGAGTTTGCCTGCCCGGGCTGCCAACCCGGTTCGCCCCGTTCCAGTACGCACGACTAAGTTTCGACTATCGCCGGGTACGGCCCCGGCGCCCTTTCGGGTCAACCTGCACCATCGTTGCCGCGCATAGACCTAATAAGGATATTGTCCGTTTCAACCCTCAGCGCACCCACGATCGCTGTGGTGCGGCAACGAAATCGAGTTGCAGCAGCGCGCATGCCGCGGACCGCAACCGCGCATGTTCATCGATCGATGACGATTGAATGAGAGGATTTTGGTCGGAGCGAGAGGATTTGAACCTCCGACCCCCAGTCCCCCAGACTGGTGCGCTAACCAGGCTGCGCTACGCTCCGAACGGTGCCCTTTTGCGCCGGAGTTGGCACCGGGACCCGATGGCGCGAGGAACGCCCGCAAAGACGGCAAATCCGTTGGCACCGAAAGAAGTTTCGGCGGGCCGGCATCGCGTGGCAGCGCCACGGCTGCAAAGAAACCGGCCCCCGCATCCACATCGTAAACCACAAGGTCCGGATCCGTCCCAGCCGCACCCCCTGGCTGCCCACGGCCCCAGATCCCGAAGTGGGTCAGCGTGCGGCCGATGCCGCGCCCATCGGCCTTCCCCCAAGCCTCAAGCCGCGCCCACGCCTGCAGGGTCCGCGCTTCGTCGCTGTCGGGCAAGGCCGCACCGTTTCCAACAGCCAATGCCGCATCCACAATCAATCTTCGCCGCCGGTCATCGAGCCGCACCGTCCGCGCCGGCTCCAGATCGACGCCGATCGCGGCGACGCGGCCGACACCGATGAGCGCGAACGATTGCCCATCCGCTGCCGTAGTGTGCGAAAGGTTGAAGTCACCGTCGAGCCCCGCCAGCACCGGCTTGCCATGCGGGCCGCTGGCAAAGGGCCGTGCCGCAACCGCTCGTCCGAAACGCCGCGCGATAAGCCGGCGCAAGAGCGCGCGGGCAACCCGCCGCGCACCAATGAGCTCGTCGTCGCCAGTGTCGGGACCACCAAGAGGATCGGTGCCCTCAAGATCAAGTAGGGATGGTCTCAGATCATCAAGCGCGGCGAGCCACAGTTCGATACCCTGATCCGGCCCGTGAAGCCTACTCGCGGGTTGATCGCTCACGGCGCCGGCATGACGCGAACCCGCGCCACCTTCAGCCCCGCCCTGCGCGCGCGCTGGCCGCCGGCGCAACCGCAATCGCGTCGCTCTCCCCCAACAGCAAGCGCCGGCAGGCCTGCAGTTCGGCGATCGCTTGACGCAACACACCATCGATACCGGCCGCGGGATCCGCCGCATGCACCTTGCTGTCGCGCGCCTTCGTCACCCGCGCCACGGGCACTGTCGCGACCGGCGCAGCCGCCATGCCGTCCGTCTTTGCCTTACCACGCGCCTTCGATTTATCCTGCGCCGCCAGATGCGCAAACGTCTTCACCTGATCGACGCCTTGCTCCCGCAGAATCTTCTGCACGCCTTTGATCGTGTAACCTTCCGCATGCAGAAGCCGCCGGATCCCTTTCAAAAGCTCCATATCTTCCGGGCGATAGTATCGCCGTCCGCCACCGCGCTTCATCGGCCGGATCTGCGGAAACTTCGCCTCCCAAAAGCGCAAGACATGCTTGGGCACGTCAAGATCTGACGCCACTTCGCTGATGGTGCGGAATGCCTCGGCTGCCTTCGCCATAAAAAGGGTCCTTCGCTCCGGGATTGCGGATGAATGCGATGCACTGTCACGTCATGAAGGCGGGTACCATAACGCAGACAGCCAACGCGCGTCCCGCGTGATCGGGAGGAACTGTGTCCGCGATGTGGACAAAAAAGCGTGGTTGAAAAAACCTCGCGCAACCGTGCAGCGCGGCCACATCGGCATCATCGCGGCTGTTTGAACGTCATGTCGCGTGAAAAAGAAGCGCGCGCCTATTCGGCTGCCTTGCGCCGCATGCGCCCGGAGTTGATCCGGTCTTTCATGATATTGCTCGGCCGGAAAACCAGAACGCGGCGCGGCGTAATCGGCACTTCCTTGCCCGTCTTGGGATTGCGCCCAACGCGCTGGCCCTTCTGACGGATCCCAAACGATCCGAACGACGACAGCTTCACGCTGTCGCCCTGGGCCAAACTTCCCGAAATTTCACTCAACACCAATTCCACGAGATCCTGAGACTCGTTGCGCGGCAGGCCAACTTTCTTGACCACCGCTTCCGCCAAATCCGCTCGCGTCAAAGTTTTCCCGGCCATCTGAAATCGCGCCTCCCCGCAATCGTCCGCACTCTTCTTTTTGTGGTGCGAAACAATGCTAGCGGCGGCAACGCCGCCGGTCAACGAGGAGCAGCGTGCAACATGCTGAAACTAAAGAGTTATCCGAAACGTCCTTACTGCACTGCAACAAAAAAGCGCCGAATGAGGGTTGCCTTTACCATCGGACGAGGACGGCACCCCACGTAAATCCGCCGCCCATGGCCTCCATGAGCACAAGCTGGCCCTCTTTAACCCGGTGCTCGTCGACGGCGGCCGCCAGGGCCAAGGGGATCGAGGCTGCCGACGTATTTCCGTGCCGGGAGAGGGTCATCATAATCTTGTTCGGGTCTACCCCGAGCTTTTTGGCGATCCCGTCGAGGATGCGGGCGTTCGCCTGATGCGGAACGTAAAGATCGATCTCGTCCGCCGCGTAGCCCGTGGCCACCAGCGTCTCCTCGATCACGCCGGAAATCTTCTGCACCGCGTTCCGGAACACCTCGCGGCCGTTCATCCTCAGATGCCCGACCGTCTTCGTCGAACCCGGCCCGCCATCAACATAGAGCAAATCTTCAAACCGCCCGTCAGACCGGATGATGGTTGATAGAATTCCCCGGTCTTCGCGCCCGCCATGCTGCGGCTGTGCTTCCAGCACCACCGCACCCGCGCCGTCTCCGAACAGCACGCACGTCGAGCGGTCGCTCCAATCCAGAATGCGGGAAAAAGTTTCCGCCCCGATCACCAGGGCCCGCTTGAATTGCCCGGTTTTCAGGAAATTATCGGCCACCGTCATGGCGAACACGAAGCCCGAGCACACGGCCTGCACGTCGAACGCGGCCCCCTTCGTGATGCCCAGCGCATGTTGAATACGCACAGCCGTTGCAGGGAATGTCTTGTCGGGTGTCGCCGTTGCGCAGATCACCAGGTCAATCTCAACCGGATCGATGCCCGCCCTGACGAGCGCCTGCTTCGCCGCCGCGATTCCCAGGTCCGATGTCAGTTCATCATCGCCCGCGATGTGCCGCGACCGGATGCCCGACCGCTCGACGATCCAATCGTCCGTCGTATCGACGATCTTGGCCAAGTCGTCGTTGGTGACGACGCGCTTGGGCAGATGCGCGCCCACCCCGCGAATGACCGATCGGATGACTGCCACGCTCGTGCCTCTTCTTGGGTTTGCCCCTCCGTGCCGAGCGGTGCGGAAGGGGTGCAGGGATAAGCCGCCGGAACTCAAGTTCCGGGCGCGGCCCCCTGCGCAGTTTTGTTCAACGTGTGATGAAACCCGTCGAGATCGCTCCCGAGCCGTTCCAGGAGCCCGCTCTGCGCCATCTCGTAGCCGAGGTCAACCGCGCTCGCAAAGCCAAGCGCATCGATGCCACCGTGGCTCTTCACCGCGATTCCGTTCAATCCGAGGAAGGTGCCCCCGTTCACACGGCGCGGGTCCATCTTGTGTTTCAAGACCTTGAACCCGCCCCGCGCCATCAGCGCGCCCAGCTTGGACGCCCACGACCGCGTCATCGCGTCCTTGAGGTACTGGCCAATCTGTTTGGCCGTCCCTTCGGCTGTCTTCAAGGCGATATTCCCGGCGAACCCTTCCACCACCACGACATCAACCTTGCCCTGACCGATCTCGTCGCCCTCGATATAGCCGCGATAGTCGAGCGGCAAATCGGTCCCCTTCAGGATCGCATGCGCGTCCTTGACCTCGTCCCCGCCCTTGATCTCTTCCACGCCCACATTGAGCAGCCCCACCGTCGGCCGCTCGACATGAAACAGCGACCGCGCCATCGCAGCCCCCATCAGCGCGAACTCAGCCAACTGCTGCCCCGACGCGCCGATGTTGGCGCCAACATCGAGCACGATGCATTCCGATTTCACCGTCGGCCAAAGTGCGGCGATCGCCGGACGCTCGATCCCCGTCATCGGCCGCAGAATAAGCCGCGCCATGGCCATCAACGCGCCGGTGTTTCCAGCCGACACAGCCGCATGCGCATCGCCAGTTTTCACCGCTTCGAGCGCCAGCCACATGCTCGAGCCCTTGCCCCGCCTCAACGCTTGGCTGGGCTTGTCGTCCATGCTGACGGTGAGCGCCGTGTGCACGACGCGCGACTTCGCCTTCAACGCCACGTGCTGATCGAGCACCGCGCCGATGCGCGCCTCGTCGCCATAGAAGACGAAAGACAGCTGCGGATGCCGGACGAGCGAGATCGCCGCTCCCGGAATGACGACCTCCGGCCCATGGTCGCCGCCCATGGCATCGAGAGCCAGCGTCCGAGGTTCCACCATGGTTCGAAAATCGCTTTTCTGATGCTGAGGACCGCCGCTCCGCGGGAACCGGAATGGCCCCTGCAGTCCCTGTGCGACGGCGTATCGAGCCGGAAAATAGCCTTAAGCGGTCACCTGACAACCGTTAATTCGGTCGCGGTGCACCTGATCCCCTGAAATGCGGCGGATGCGAGCCTAGTCCTTCAGTTTCTTCAACACAGCGAACGGGTTGCCGGCTCCTTCCGCCAGTTTCGGATCACGCCATTCGAACGCCGCATCCTCCTTACGCGGATAAGGATCGAGCCCCGCGGCCAGCGCCTCATAGACGATCCGCCCCACCGCGATCCGGTCGTTCTCGATCCGCTCCACATCCGGCGCCGCTAGGATCTCCGCTTCCTCCTCGACCGGCGCGTCCTCGACCTCCCGCCGGAATTCAACGCTGAACGCCTCCGCCACCCGCCCCGCAATCGGCTCCAGCGAAATCACGCACGCCTGCGTCACCGCCGCATCGATCCCGCCCTCGAGCCGGTATGCACCGCCTCCAAGCGCGCGGATCTGATACGTCGCCTCCAGCGCATCGCATGAGAGAATACCCAGCGCGTCCGCCAGCGCGGCCCGCTCCGCTTCACTCGCCGCGCGCGAGCCCTTCAACCCGCGGTCTGGAACAGCGGTCGTCTCGATCGACCAATCAAGCGGCAGGGGAGCGGAAGGATCGATCATGATGCGGCCTCATCGCCAAGTGCTGCAGGGGTTCGAACAAAACGCGCCCCAGGCGTTTGTTTCAAGCCGGGAGTTGACCGGCCACAATCGTTGGCATGGGAAGTGCGGCCAACCGCGCCGTCAATGCCCGCACGTCCTGAGCCAGCGCTTGCCCATCGAGCGTCGCCCCCTTCGCCGCAGGAATAAGACGCGACAGCACGGCTGCCAGTTCCCCATTCCCCTCGACGCTGAGTGCCGCGCGGTAAACGTCCGCCCGGTCATAGAGCGCGGCCGCCGCCTTTTTCACTTTCTTCGGGACGGTGAGGTCGCCCACGCCCATTTCCCGCATGTTGTCGTCCATGTCGGTCACGAACGCTTCGATCAGCGCCTGCGCGTGAGCGGTGGCCTCTTCGCCCTCCCCCCGCAGCCGCTCCAGCACCAAAAACAGTGACAGAACAAGCGCTTCGTACCGCCCTTCGGGTGTATCAGCGACACCCATGTCCGTATAAAGCTCCGGCCTGCGCGCCAAGGCCACGACCGCGCCATAAAGCTCGGATGCTTTACGGCGGCTGTCGTTACGGTTGAAAAGCCAGGTCAGCATGGGGGTTAGTCCAATTCCGGTTCGCGTTGAGGTGAGCGGCGGCGAGGGTGTGGCCGAGCGGCAGTCCTAGCCGCCCACAGCCGCTACGGCAAATAGGCGTGCAAACCTAGTGGCCGCCGCGTTGCCATAAAAGGTGGCAACAGATAAGCGCAACGATGAACAAACGGCCCGCATGATTCCCCAGATCTCTTCCCGTCTCAGTTCGCACCCAGGACCGAAGTGACCCGCAAAACCAAAAAACCGCGCCAGCATGCTTTGCACCGCCTCGTCGCGGGCGCGCTCCTCGGTGCCGGTCTCCTCATCGCGGGCTGCTCGGAAACCGTCACCAAGCACGGCCAGTTGTTCCGCGACAGCGACCTCCAGCAGATCCAGCCCGGCATGATGCAGGAGCAGGTCAAGCTCTCGCTCGGCACGCCGACCACCACAACGACCACCGGCTCCGGCCAAGTGTACTATTACATTTCCAGCACCATGGCCCAGAAGGCGTTCTTCGCGCCGGAAGAAAAAGACCGCAAAGTCGTCGCCGTCTATTTCAATCAAACCGGCATGGTCGAGCGCGTCGCAAACTACGGTCTCAAGGACGGCAAGGTCTTCGACTTCGTCTCGCGCACCACGCCCGCCCCCGGCGGCAACGAGGAAGGCATCCTCAAACAGCTCTTCCGCAACCTCGGTCAGCAACAGCTCTTCGGCGGCGGTTAGCGTGTGGCGTGCGGTCAGTCACCGGGCCCCGATCTCTGAAAAACGACAGCAATCCTTTCGGCCCGGTGCCTGACCCCGCATATGACCGCGGTTCATGAGGCTTGCCGGCGCGAATTTTGCATCCATATTAGTCCCAGGCGCACTCAGGCGCGCCCATCGCCCAACCCGACCATCCTTTTCGCGCCGACACACGGAGGCCACCCCCCGCGATGCCGCACGATACGCCGTTGATCGCAACCATTGTCGTCGGTCTATCGCTCGCCTTCGTCTTAGGCACCGTTGCCCAGCGCCTGCGCATTTCCCCCATCGTCGGCTATCTGCTCGCGGGCGTCGCCGTCGGCCCCTTCACCCCAGGCTTCGTCGCCGATCAAGGGCTCGCCACCGAACTCGCCGAAATCGGTGTCATCCTATTGATGTTCGGCGTCGGTCTGCATTTCTCGCTGTCCGACCTGCTCTCCGTCAAAGCCATCGCCGTGCCCGGAGCAATCGTCCAGATTGTCTTCGCGACCGCTTTGGGTGCAGGCCTCGCCCACATCTTCGGCTGGCCGCTCGGAGCGGGCCTCGTCTTCGGCTTGGCACTCTCCGTCGCCTCCACCGTCGTTCTGCTCCGCGCGCTGCAGGAGCGTCACCTCGTCACCACCGAACAGGGCCGCATCGCAGTCGGCTGGCTGATCGTCGAAGACCTCGTGATGGTCTTGGCCCTCGTCGCGCTGCCGGCGCTCGCCCCGCTGCTCGCTCCCGAAGGCTCGACCGGCATCACCTCCACCAGTGAGATCGCTCTCACGCTCGGCATCACCATTCTGAAGGTCATCGCCTTCTTCGCCGTGATGATGCTCGTCGGCCGCCGGATCATTCCGTGGATCTTGCACTACATCGCGCATACCGGCTCGCGCGAACTGTTCCGCCTCGGCGTCCTCACCATCGCGCTCGGTGTCGCCTTTGGCGCCGCCAAACTCTTCGGCGTTTCATTTGCGCTCGGCGCCTTCTTCGCCGGCATGATCCTGAGCGAAAGCCCCCTGAGCCAGCAGGCCGCCAACGAAAGTCTGCCCCTGCGCGACGCCTTCGCCGTGCTCTTCTTCGTCTCCGTCGGCATGCTGTTCAATCCGCTGTCGCTGATCGACAACACCGGCGCGATCATCGCCACCGTCGCCATCATCGTGCTCGGCAAATCACTAGCAGCCCTCGCCATCGTCATGGCGTTCGGCCACCCGCTGCGCACAGGCCTCTTGATCGCCGCCAGCCTTGCTCAGATCGGCGAATTCTCATTCATTCTCGCCGGCCTCGGCGTCACCTTGAACATCCTGCCCGAGGAAGGCCGCGAACTGATCCTCGCCGGCGCCATTGTCTCGATCGTCTTGAACCCCCTTCTCTTCCATCTTCTCGACCGCTACGGCCCGCCCGCCAAATCGAGCACCGACACCCCCACCGATCAGCGCGCCCCCGACGACCACACGCCCGACTACGTGACCGGCAAGACAAACCACACCGTCCTCGTCGGCTATGGCCGCGTCGGCAAAATCGTCGGGCGCGAACTGATCGACCGCGGCGAACCCCTCGTCATCATCGACGACCGCGATGACGCTGTCACCAAACTGCGCGAACAGGGCGTCGATGCAATTGCCACCAACGCCGTCAAAGGTCTGAGTGCCGCCAACATCAAAGCCGCACGCACGCTCATTATCGCGATCCCCGATTGCTTCGAGGCGGGTCAAATCGTCGAGCAGGCGCGCAAGGCCAACCCCGCGCTCACCATCATCGCCGGCGCCATGACCGACGCCGAAGAAACCTATCTCAAGGACTACGGCGCCACGACCGTTGTCCAAGGCTCCCGCGAATCCGCCAACGCCATCCTCTCAGCCCTCTCCCCCGCCCGCCCCGGAGGGTGATTTTCAGAACGCTGACGGACAAGAAACTTGATCGCCGTCAATGCAACGCCGCTCGCGAAAATGCAGGAAGCCTGACGAACATTGATTTCCGTCAGGAGGGCCGTGCATGTCGTTATCTGCCCCCGTCGCACATGCCGTCGAGTCCTTGCAACTTTGGCTGAAAGAACTCCGCGAAAATGCCGAGCTCGCCGACGACGCATCGGCATATGCGGTGCTGCGCTCGGTCCTTCATCAGTTGCGTGATCGGCTGACGATGGACGAAGCCACAAATCTGGGCGCACAGTTGCCGGTGATGGTTCGCGGTCTCTATTACGAGGGATGGCGGCCGCACCAAGTTCCGCGAAAGATCCGCTCACGCCAGATTTTCCTCGACGAACTGAGCGAGGAGCTGCTGCCTCACACATTCCCGGTAGAGTGGGCCGTCACATCTGTATTCGGGCTGTTGGCACATCACTGCGACCCAGGTGAAATCGCTCACGTCATCGGCCAAATGCCAGACGACCTTAAGGACCTGTGGCCTGCATCCGTACGTCACCTCGATAAAAATTCAGCCAAAAAGAACGAGCGTTGAACAGGGAGACGCCTGACGATGTCCAAAGACCCAAAAAAACATCACACGCCCGATGATGACCCCGAACCCGGCACCGTCGGCACTGGCGAAGATATCTGCCCTGAGTGTCATGGCAGCGGTAAGCAGAGGGACAAAGCAGGCCGGATAACCGGCGAGGCGTGCGAACGCTGTGGCGGCAGCGGGATCATCATCGAAGGCATCGGCTAACCTCACCCGTACCCCCCAACAAAAAACCCCGGGATTGCTCCCGGGGTTTTCTGTTTCGAGCAACGTCGTTGCTTACCCGTGCGCCAGCACGGCCAGCATCAACAGCGCGACGATGTTGGTGATCTTGATCGCCGGGTTCACAGCCGGACCAGCGGTGTCCTTGTAGGGATCGCCAACCGTGTCGCCCGTCACCGAGGCCTTGTGGGCCTCCGAGCCCTTGACGTGCTTGACGCCATCCTTGTCGACGAAGCCGTCTTCGAAGCTCTTCTTGGCGTTGTCCCAAGCGCCGCCGCCCGAGGTCATCGAGATGGCGACAAAGAGACCAGTCACGATCACGCCGAGCAGCATCGCGCCGACGGCGGGCTCGCGGACCACGGTGGATCGTCCCTTAGCGGTCGTGAACGCGGTCAACACCGCGTCACCGGCGACGTGGTGGGTGAGCGTCGATCATCTCAACCGCCCGGTGAAGATGACGAACAGCGCCAAGGCCGCCGTGTGGACCGCTGTCTGGCAGCCCTGGGGCGCGGCGCAGTCGATCACGGGTTCGGCGACGCTCAACGCCCGTTTCCCGGGTCAGTGGTTCCAGGTCGAAGCGGGGTTGCACTATAACTGGCACCGGCATTACGATCCGAGCCTCGGCCGCTACACCCAGCCCGACCCGCTGGAGTTTGTGGATGGGCCAAGTGTGTATGGGTATGTGAGGGGGAATCCGCTTGAATTTGTTGACCCGGAAGGGCTAGCAATACTCGGGCCGCAGTCAAAACGACCATCGCGTTCGAGCGTTGAGCAGTGTGGCCTCAAAGATAAGTGCTTAGAAGCGGTCAAGAACCTTAAGGGCAAGGGCAAGATCATCGCTCTTGGCATATGTATGGCAATCCTCGGAGAAGATGGACCGACCCCTCCTCCACCTCCGACGCGCGAGCCGCCGAAAATAGATAGACCGATTCCAAAACCGAAATCGCCTCCAGACGGTTCGCCACCGCCACCATCAGGTTGATAGCAGCGGCTCAAGCCAAGCACGAGGCCGCCATAAAACACCCAAATACTCTAGTGCTCGTACACAAGACGTTGATTGAAGGTTTAGGAGCCAATGGCCAATTTGAAAAGGCACACATTGCAAGAGGCAATTAGACTGAAGTCTGTAGGAGAACATGCAGAAGCAGTTGAGCTTCTCGTGCCACTTGCAGAAACGGGTGACACGCTTGCTCAATGGCACTTAGCGGACTGCATGGAAAATGGCTTGAAGAATATCGAGCGTGCACAGTCGTGGTACGAAAGAGCCTCTGAAGCCAACGATCCTTGGTTCTCTCACTCCCTCGGCAGATTCTACGAACGTACTGGGAATGAAAAGAAGGCATACAATCTTGTGGCCAGACTTGCGGCATCTGGCTACGAACCGTCCATTTTTCGACTGGGTCGCTACTTGGAATTGGGCTTCGGAACTGTGAAGAACGCCACAGAAGGCCGATTGCTGGTGGAGAAGGCCGCTAACTCGGGACACGTTTTTGCACAGCGAGAACTTGCTGTCAGACGTTTGAAAGGGGAGTATGGATGGGGACAGGTTCCTGTCGGCCTAATTGGCTTTTTTAAAGTTTTGGTGCGAATAACAGTCATTGGCTCCTCAGATCCGTGGGATTCAAGGCTCGTGAATTAGTTGAGAAAGAGATTTGCGCGACCAACACCTGGGATACGGTCACGCCGGCGAACAACCAGTCGTTCTGGTATACGCCGTCGAACCGGTTGCAGAACGCGGACGGTCCTTGGGGGCAGAAGACGTTCAATTACGACGGCGTCGGCAACCGGACCTTCGAGACGACGGTCTCGGGCGGGATCACGACGACGGACAATTTCCAGTACCCGTCCAACTCGAACCGGGTCGACACGGTGGTGCGCGGGTCTTCGACGATCCGCACGCTCACGTATGACGCGGCCGGCAATATCGCGACCGACGCGCGCTCTGGGACCACGTACGGATACACGTACAACAATCGCAACCGGTTGCAGGCGGTCTCGGCGGGCGGGGTCCCACAGGCGACGTATGTCTATGACGCGAACGAGCAGATCGCGATCCGGGACAGCTTGGTGGCGCCGGCCGGGGTCACGCACTATGTCCACGACATCTTCGGCAATGTGATTGCCGAGACGGCGGGCGGCGGAGCGACGGGCGCCACCGGTACGGTGCGGGAATATATCTGGCTTTACGAGACCGAGATCGCGCCGACGGCGGGCTCGCGGACCACGGTGGATCGTCCTCTCGCGGTCGTGAACGCCGTCAACACGGCGTCACCGGCGACGTGGTGGGTCTCGGTTGACCACCTGAACCGCCCGGTGAAGATGACGACCAGCGCCAAGGCGGCCGTGTGGACCGCCGTCTGGCAGACTCTTTGGTTTGCCTGCCTCCGGCAGGACGTGCGCCTGTCCCAACAAAGGCCAGGAATGCGGCCGCCAACAAAAAACCCCGGGATTGCTCCCGGGGTTTTCTGTTTCGAGCAACGCCGTTGCTTACCCGTGCGCCAGCACGGCCAGCATCAACAGCGCGACGATGTTGGTGATCTTGATCGCCGGGTTCACGGCCGGACCGGCAGTATCCTTGTAGGGATCGCCGACCGTGTCGCCCGTCACCGAGGCCTTGTGCGCCTCCGAGCCCTTGACGTGCTTCACGCCGTCCTTGTCGACGAAGCCGTCTTCGAAGCTCTTCTTGGCGTTGTCCCAAGCGCCGCCGCCCGAAGTCATCGAGATGGCGACAAAGAGACCAGTCACGATCACGCCGAGCAGCATCGCGCCGACCGCCGAGAACGCCGCACCCTTGCCCGCAATCGCGTTGATCACGAAGAACAGCACGATCGGCGACAGCACCGGCAGCAGCGAGGGAACGATCATTTCCTTGATCGCAGCCTTGGTCAGAATGTCGACCGCGGTCGCATAGTCCGGTTTCTCGGTGCCCTTCATGATGCCGGGCTTGGCTTTGAACTGACGCCGCACTTCTTCCACGATCGAACCCGCCGCGCGGCCAACGGCCGTCATGGCGATGCCGCCGAAGAGATACGGGATCAAGCCGCCGAGCAACAAACCGACGACGACGTACGGGTTGTCGAGACCGAAGTTGATCTCCACGCCCTTGAAGAACTGATACGCCGTCGAGCCGTCCTTGTTGGCCTCCGAGATGAAGTATTGGAGGTCGTAGTTGTAGGCCGCAAACAGCACCAGCGCGCCCAGGCCCGCCGAACCGATGGCGTAACCCTTGGTCACGGCCTTGGTCGTGTTGCCAACCGCGTCAAGCGCGTCCGTCGAGCGGCGGACTTCCTTGGGCAGACCCGCCATTTCGGCGATGCCGCCCGCGTTGTCCGTCACCGGGCCGAAGGCGTCGAGCGCCACCACCACACCGGCGAGACCGAGCATGGTCGTCGTGGCGATCGCGGTGCCGAACAAGCCGGCGAGGTTATAGGTCGACAAGATGCCCGCCACGATCACGATCGTCGGCAGAGCGGTGGCTTCGAGCGAGATGGCCAGACCCTGGATCACGTTCGTGCCATGGCCCGTCACCGATGCCTGGCTGATCGAGCGCACGGGGCGATAGCCGATGCCCGTGTAGTACTCGGTAATCCAGATGATGAGGCCCGTCACGCCGAGGCCGACGAGTCCGCACAGCATCAGGTTCATGCCCGTGATGTCGACGCCCTTGGCATTGCCGACGAGTTCATACCCGCCGAGCACATACTGGGTCGCAACCCACAGACCGCCGACCGAAAGCACGGCAGAGGCGATAAAGCCCTTGTAGAGCGCGCCCATGATCGAGCCGTTCGGCCCGAGCTTGACGAAGTACATGCCGATGATCGAGGTCACGATGCATGCAGCGCAAATGGCCAGCGGATAGACCATCAGAGCGAGCAGGTTCGGCTGACCGGCAAACAGGATCGCCGCCAGAACCATCGTGGCGACAACCGTCACCGCGTAGGTTTCGAACAAGTCGGCCGCCATACCGGCGCAATCGCCGACGTTGTCGCCAACGTTGTCGGCAATCGTGGCCGGGTTGCGGGGATCATCTTCCGGAATGCCCGCTTCCACCTTACCGACGAGGTCGCCGCCGACGTCCGCACCCTTGGTGAAGATGCCGCCGCCCAGACGCGCGAAGATCGAGATCAGCGAAGCGCCAAAGCCCAGCGCGACAAGCGCGTCGATGACGTTGCGGCTGGCCGGCTCATAGCCGAGGTATTCAGTCAGGATGAAGAAGTAGACGGCCACGCCCAGAAGGGCCAGACCGGCAACCAGCATGCCCGTCACGGCACCGGCCTTGAAGGCGATGTCGAGACCGGCAGCCAGCGATTGCGTCGCGGCCTGCGCCGTGCGCACGTTGGCGCGCACCGACACGTTCATGCCGATGTAGCCGGCCAGACCCGACAGCACGGCGCCGATCAAGAAGCCGATCGCAACCGCGGCACCCAGCAGCACCCAGGCGAGCGCGAAGATCACGACGCCAACCATGCCGATGGTCTTGTATTGCCGGTCGAGATAGGCCTGCGCGCCTTCGCGCACGGCGGCTGCAATTTCCTGCATGCGGGCGTTGCCCGCGTCGGCAGCCATCACGTTGCGGATCGTCACGGCGGCGTAAACGCACGCCAGAAGTCCGCAGGCGATGATCGCCCAAAGAATTTCCGTCATTAGTGTTTCTCCCCTTCGGCGGTCAGCCGATGACGTTCCGAAAGTGCGTGCCGGACGCGAACCGCGCCCGGGCCTCCCCCGGCATTTTTTGAGTCTTCGGAGGGCTCGCCCCCCGAGTCGCGGCCGGACCATGCCAAAAGTGACGCGCCGGTGCAACTGAGGCACAGGCGTTAATCGGCCGACTTAAGTCGCAAATCCCGCTCATTTTTTGAGGATTTCCAAACTCCCCCCGTTCGAAGGACGGCCAAGGTTGCTATAGGGATGCCAGAGCGGCCATGACAGTCCCTGTCGGGCGGCACATCGCGATGCCTGTCCACGAAGGAGAAGACGGTGAACATCCTGGAAATTCTGACGGCGGGTCAAGGCGGCCAGATCGTCGGCAACCTCGCCCAGAGCTTTGGGCTCGACCGCAAGCAGGCCGCCAGCGTTCTGTCTGCCGTGGTCCCTGAACTGACCCGCAACATGGAGCGCCAGTCGTTCAACCGCGGCGGCATCGCCGATCTCGTCTCAGCCCTCGGCAAGGCCGACTACGAAAAGGCGCTCGCCCCCAACGCGCCATTGACTTCCCCCGGCATTACGGACGCCGGCATTGAGGTCCTCGACACCGTTCTCTGGTCCAAGGACCGCAGCCGCTCGGTCGCCCACCGCGCCGCCCGCGACACCGGCGTCGATGAAAATGTCATCAAACAGATGCTCCCCGCGATTGCCGCGATCCTCATGGGTGGCATCGACAGCAAAGCCCGCGGCGCACTCGAAACCATCGGCAGCGAAGTTGGTGTTCCCGTCGCCAAAGCCGCTGACCTCGATGTCGGCGACCAGCGGCCGCTCCCCGTTCCCGGCGACCGCCCCCGCAGCATCGGCCGCGCGAATAACCCCTATGGCGACCTGTCCGACATCATCCGCCGCGGCGGCAAAAGCTTGCCCGGCGGCATCGAAGCCCCCCGCGCGCCATCCGGCGGCAACGGCGGCCGCGTCACGCTTCCCCCAAGCGGCGGCAGCCTCGACACCATCATCCGCGATGTGTTGGGCGGCATCGCCGGCTTCCAGTCCAAGGGGGTCCTCGGCTGGATTATCCGGTATTTTCTCGTACGCTGGGGCTGGAACTTCATCCAATCCATCCTCCGCCGCCTATTTACCGGCCGCTAGACGATCCAACCTGCGCAAAAATAAAAAGAGCCGGAGCGTGGGCAGCGCTCCGGCTCTTATCGTTGTGTGTCAGCCCATCGGGCCGTTATTTTTTGTCTGTGTGATCGTCTGATCGTCAGAGAGAGATTAAAAAAGCGGGCGAGAGAGAAGAGAGGCACGTGAAGGAAAGAGATCAGGTCTTACCGGCAGGGCCGGCCTTCGATGGAGCAACTCACGCCGCCACCACCTGTATTCGAGCACGAGACGTTCCGGCTGTTCGCTTTTTGAAAGCGCGCCCAGTCGGTGCCGTATTCCAGAGCCGTGAAGCTCTGCCAGGATCCCACCGCATCGGCCATCGCTGCCTTCTTCGTTGACCCGACACCACTTCCGTAGTGCCAGTGATCAACTTGGCAGAGCTTCCGGCCTTCACGGCGCAAATCGTGGATCGATCCGGCCAACCCGTTGTCGTCGGCCACCGCCGGAAGCCCGGCAGCCGCCAACAATCCACAGGCTGACATTAGAATGGCGAAGGTTTTCAACATCGTATCGCCACCCCTCCGAAATCGGTGGAAAAATCTCAGTTCGAATCCAACCGTGACAGATTCACCCCTCCGCTTCGAGCCCTCCCAAGCAGACTTTTGAAAAATGACACCGCCGCTGCAAACCTGCAACACGAGTTGCATCTGCCTTTAATTTAATCAGCTCCCTGCCCTGCAATCGGCTACTTGACCGCGATCACGCCGATCTCGACCAGCATCCGCGGATCGACCAGCTTGGCCTCCACGGTTGCCCGCGCCGGCGCATCCTTGCCGCCCATCCACGCCGACCAGGCTTCATTGACGGCCTCGCGATGGCGCACGTCGGCCAACCACAAGTTGGCGAACACGACCTTCGACTTCGACGTCCCCGCCAGCGCCAGCAACCGGTCGATCTCGGCCAGCACTTCCGCGGCCTGCGCTTTCGCATCCGCATCGAGCTTCGAAGGCACAATGCCGGCGGTGAAAACGAAACCATTGGCCTCCACAGCCTTGGAGTAAACCGCTGTGACCTCGTGACGAACGATCTGCATGGACGTGAAACTCCTCGCAAAAAAAAGTGGCCCGGCACCCCTGTGCCGGCCACGTGCGGGAGCGTCTTTAACAGGCCATCACGAAGAGAACCAGCCGCCGCACACTGGCTTGGCCAGAGTGTGGGACATCATAAGAGCCCCACACCGGCCTGCCGAGTGTGGGCTGTTTGAGTAGCCCCACACCGGCCTGCCGAGTGTGGGCTGTTTGAGTAGCCCCACACCGGCCTGCCCAGTGTGGGCTGTTTGAGTAGCCCCACACCGGCCTGCCCAGTGTGGGCTGTTTGAGAAGCCCCACACGCGCCTGCGCAGTGTGGGCCCTACAATAACGGTTCTTCAGCAATTCGCTGTCCGTCCGCCTCCAAGCCCTTTAGCGCCACTTTGCCATCGCGGCCAACCGCCAGCACCGCCACGATGCGTTTCTCCAGCACCTGCTTCTCCAGCACCCGCCCCTGCCCTTGCGGCACGTAGAACCGCTCGATGCCGAACCGCAGCCGCCCAACAGTCGGCTGCGGCGACGCCTGCCCCCGCCACGCGCGGTCGACGATCGCCTTCAGCACCACCTCGCCGCTGCCCGGCGTCTCAGGCTGCTCCGCTGTCACGCCGGCTAGCGTCCAATCCGACGGCCCCTGCTCCTTCAGCAGTGCATAAACCGTATCGCCCGTGCGTGCGCCCTCCGGCAGAGCGATATCCGCACCCGACGTGAACCCATATCCAAGCGTCACATAATCGCCGCGGAAGATATCGCGCGGATCGACCGGCACGACCGCCGCCTTGATCTCCCTCCCGTTCGCCAACAGCGACACGCGATCCCACACCATCCAGCCGATCACGAGGCTCTGCACGCCCGCCACCACGGCCAGCGCCGTCCACATCGACGATTTCACAGCACCTGTCATGACACCACCTCTTGTGCCTCACGCCGCGCGTGCAGCCGGTAAGCAAAATACGCAAGCCCCGCGACCACGAAACCAGCCGACAAGAAAAACACCGACGACCCCATGAGCGATCCCACCGTCTTTCCGTAAATCCAAAGGATCTGCAGCGAGAAGCCAAGATACCCAAGCCACAGCGCACGCCGGTCATCCGCTGTTAGCCCCCACCACACAGCAGCCAGCGTCAGCGCAAGAGCCAGCACCGCGAGCACCAGGAAAGCGCTCAGGCTGGGATTTTTGAAGAACTGCAGCGCAAAGAGGCCCGAGAATGTAATGAAGAAGCCGTACAGAATGCCGCCTCGCCAAACCGCCGCCAGCCCTGGACGAAGCACAAGACCCAAAGCCGACAGCGCGCCGATCACCACGCCGATGAGTGTCACGGTCTCGAACCCGCCCACCGCGTGATGGATTTGCCCGTATGTCAGAATGAAACCGGTGAGCGCGAGACCCGACAGGTGCACGCCCGGCTCCCAGCGCTGCCAATAGAACGCCGCTGAGACGAGCGCCCACGGAACCAGATACGGCCAATAGACGGCATCGCGCTGCCCCGTCTCCCACAGGCCCCACACCGAGAACAGCACGAGCGCGAACGCCAGCGCCGGATTGGACCGGATCAGCACGCCCGCAAGCAACGTCCCTGCCGCCCACACGAGCACCACGTCCGGCGCATTGCCATCCATGTGGTACATTTGCGAAACCAGCATGATGTCGGCGCCGAAGATCGCGCACCCGGCCAGCACCGCCGCGTGTCCGAAGGTGTCCAGCCCGCGCCGGAACATCGCCGCCGCCAGCACGTAAGCTGCACACAGCAACCCGGTCAGCAACCCAAGCCGGAACACGCGCGACATGTCCTGCCAGTTCGCCGCCACGAAACTCATGACCGCGAAACCGATCAGCACCGCCGCCAGAATCGCGAGTGCGCCGGGCAATCCAATGCCGCGCCCCCGCGAGGCCACGTCGGCCCGGATCGCCCGGGCGCCGGCCTCATCGATCCAACCGGCGGACCGCCACCGCTCCAAATCTTTGGCGACCTTCTGCTGATAACCCCACATCGACCGCTCCTAGGCATTCGCTGTAATCGTCCGGACCGTAGGGCCCAATTGTGAATGAACTATGTTCAAGTATACGCCTGAAAGCAGCGATTGGCAAATCGAATGGTGAGTGCCCCAACAGAAAGGGCGCGGCACCGCAGCGCCACGCCCTCGCATTTTTGTCTGATCTTCTAAGTGCTTACGGCGTCGGAGCCGGTGCCGGAGCAGGCTCGGCCGCAGGAGCCGGAGCCGGTTCAGCAGCAGGTGCCGGGGCCGGTTCAGCAGCCGGAGCCGGTGCCGGTTCCGCCGCAGGCGCCGGAGCAGGTTCAGGCGCGGCAGCCGGAGCCGGCGTCTCAGTGGTCGGAACCGGTGCAGTCGGCAAACCGCCCGTCAAAACGAAAGCGAGAATGGCGGCCGCAACGGCCAGAAGGATGAGTGTAAGGGCACGGCCCATCGTCGGTCTCCAGTGATGTTTATGAAACCCGAATGTCTGTCACATCGTTGTCTTAAGTGATCTCCCGCAACTTGGCCAGCAAATGTGCGCAGCCCTGAGCGCAAGGGCCCACCGATTCATGGCATCTCGACGGCGGGTTGCGAACCAGCCCATACTCCCTCGGAGAACCGTCGACAGGAGCACAAGCCCATGGACCTCGACGCCGTACTCCTGGCGCGCATCCAATTCGCCTTTACCGTCTCCTTCCACATCATTTTTCCTAGTTTCACAATTGGCCTTGCCGCCTTCATCGCCACGCTGCTCGTGCGCTGGCGCATCACCGGCGAAGAACGCTTCCAGCGCCTCGCCAAATTCTGGACCAAGATATTCGCCGTCAGCTTCGCCATGGGCGTCGTCTCCGGCATCGTGCTGTCCTACCAGTTCGGCACCAACTGGGCCGGCTTCTCAAAGGTCACCGGCAACGTGCTCGGCCCGTTGATCGGCTACGAAGTTCTGACTGCCTTCTTCCTTGAAGCCTCCTTCCTCGGCATCATGCTGTTTGGCTGGAACCGCGTGTCGCCCAACCTGCATGTGCTGTCCGCCGTCCTCGTTGCCATCGGCACGTCGCTCTCCGCCTTCTGGATACTCGCAGCTAACAGCTGGATGCACACGCCTGCCGGCCATGAGATCCGCGACGGTATCGCCTACCCGCTCGACTGGTTCGCGATCATCTTCAACCCGAGCTTCCCATACCGCTTCGCTCACATGTTCACCGCTGCCTACCTCACGACCTCCATCGTCGTGCTCGCCGTCGGCGCCCGCTATCTCGTCCAGAAGCGCTTCGAGGAAGACGCCCGCACCATGGTCCGCATGGGCCTCGGCATGGTCGCGATTCTGGCACCGCTTCAACTCGTGATCGGCGACCTGCACGGCCTCAACACGAAAGAGTATCAACCCGCCAAACTTGCCGCGATGGAAGCACACTGGAATTCCAACGAACCTGCCGACTTCATTCTCTTCGCGCTCCCCAACAAGGAGCAGAACGGCAATGACTACGAAATCAAGGTCCCCATTCCCGGCCTCGCGTCCTTCGTCATCACGCACGATTTCGCCGGCACCTTCAAAGGCCTCAACGACTTCAAGCCCGAAGACCGCCCACCCATCGCGCCCGTATTCTTCGCCTTCCGCGTCATGGTCGGCCTTGGAATGTTGATGATCCTGATGGGCGCTGTCGGCGCTTATTTCTGGGTTCGCGGCACGCTGTTCCAATCAAACGGCTACTTCAAACTGATGCAACACACTTGGCCCATGGGCTTCATCGCCATTCTCGCCGGCTGGTGGGTGACGGAAACCGGCCGCCAGCCCTGGCTCGCCACCGGCATCTTGCGCACCTACGACGCCGTCTCACCCGCGATCACGTTCAACGCCGTGCTCACGACGCTGATCCTCTTCGTGATCGTTTACACGGCGGTCTTCTCGATGGGCGTCTACTACATCAACCGCCTGATCGACAAAGGCCCGGCGGGCGCCGCCAAGGAGCCGCCACGCGGCCAGCCCACGCGCCCCCTCTCCGCTGCCGAAGACGCCACGCGTGAAGCCATCATCGGAGCCAACTGACATGGTCGAAATGGCAAGCGGCGAAGCGATGGCCACATGGCTGCCCATCATCTGGATCGGCCTCTTGGGCGCGGCTGTCGCGCTCTACGTCGTGCTCGATGGCTTCGATCTCGGCATCGGCATCCTCTTCCCCTTCTCGCCCGAGGAACAGGATCGCGACGTGATGATGAACTCCGTCGCCCCCTTCTGGGATGGCAACGAAACCTGGCTCATTCTCGGCGGCGGCGGTTTGTTCGTCGCCTTCCCGATGGCCTACGGCATCATCATGTCGGGCTTCTACCTGCCTGTCATCATCATGCTGCTGGCCCTCGTCTTCCGCGGCGTCGCCTTCGAATACCGTTGGGTCTCCAAACCCAATCACCGCTGGTGGGACATCGCCTTTGCCGGCGGCTCCATCACCGCCGCCTTCATGCAAGGCATCATCCTCGGCGGCCTCTTGCATGGCCTCCCCGTCAAAGATGGCCACTTCGCCGGCGGTATGCTCGATTGGCTGCAACCCTTCCCGCTCTTTGTCGGCTTCGCCACCGTCGCCGGCTACGCGCTGCTCGGCACTACGTGGCTCATCATGCGCACTGAAGGCGAGGTGGCGGCCCAAGCGCGGGAACAGGCGCCCAAACTTCTCCTCGCCGTCCTCGCTGCCATGACCATTGTCAGTCTCTGGACGCCGCTTTCCGAACCGCGCATCTGGGATCGTTGGTTCACGCTGCCCAATCTCTTCTACCTCGCGCCAATCCCGCTGCTGACCGCGCTCGCAGCCTTCACCGTCTGGCGCGGCCTCGCCAATCATCACGACAACGCGCCGTTCTTCGGCACCGTCGCGCTCTTTTTGCTGGGCTTCGCCGGCCTCGCGATCTCGACGCTGCCCTATCTCGTGCCGCCCACCATCACCATCTGGGATGCCGCCGCCGCGCCCTCGTCCCAACTCTTCATGTTGATCGGAACGGTCGCTTTGCTGCCGATGATCCTCGGCTACACCGCGTTCGTCTACTGGACCTTCCGCGGCAAAGTAAAACCCGGCGAAGGCTACCACTGACCCCCCCTCTCCGTCCTAACCGGGCGCGACCCGGCCATCCCCCCCCGTCATCCTCGTTCCAGCGCGTTCAACGCGCGAAGAACGGGGTACCAGTGCAAGAGTCGTCGCGGACACCGGCCAAAAAGAAAAACCCCGGGATCTCTCCCGGGGCTGGCTCGTCACATAACGCTGAACTCCACTTACGCCGAATACATGTGCGGCACCGGTAACGGCGGCACCTCGTCGGTGCACCCAGAATTGGCAATGCCCTCAAGTCCGCACGGCACGCTGGTCGACGCCTCGGCATCGACGGTGACGCGGAAAATCTTCTTGTCCTCCGGGATGACACAAGCTGGCCCGGGATTAACGCCACTCAGAAAGGCGACATTGTTCATACCAATCGCTCCTTCACAGGTTGATCGGCCCTCGGATCACAAAACGTCGTTACGGCTCGTTTGTTCCGTGCCCTCGCGGACGGAATTGACCCGCTCCCCGGCCCATGGGATAGGCTCGCTCCCATGACAAACCCCACCCCCATCCACGTCATCGGCGGCGGTCTTGCCGGCTCGGAAGCAGCCTTCCAGATCGCATCTGCCGGCGTCCCCGCCGTGCTGCATGAAATGCGCCCTCAGCGCATGACCGAAGCGCACAAGACGGACGGCCTCGCCGAACTCGTCTGCTCCAATTCCTTCCGCTCCGACGAATGGGAAACCAACGCCGTCGGCCTGCTGCACGAGGAAATGCGCCGCGCCAACTCCCTCATCATGGCAGCCGGCGACAAAACCAAACTGCCCGCTGGCGGTGCACTCGCCGTCGACCGCGACGCATTCTCCGCCGAAGTGACCGCACGTCTCGAAGCCCATCCCCTCATCACCATTTCACGCGAAGAAGTAGCCGGCCTCCCGCCGCCCGAATGGGACAACGTCATCGTCGCCACCGGCCCGCTCACCTCGCCCGCGCTCAGCAGCGCCATCGCGTCCCTCACCGGCGAAACCGAACTCGCCTTCTTCGATGCGATCGCCCCCGTCATTCACTTCGACTCCATCGACACCACCATCGCCTGGCGCGCGTCGCGCTACGACAAGGTCGGCCCCGCCGGCACCGGTGCCGACTACCTCAACTGCCCGATGACCAAGGCCGAATACGAAGCCTTCATCGATGCGCTGCTCGCCGCCGAAAAAACCGTCTTCAAGGAGTGGGAAGCCAACACGCCCTACTTCGACGGCTGCCTCCCCGTCGATGTCATGGCCGAGCGCGGCCGCGAAACGCTCCGCTTCGGCCCCATGAAGCCGGTCGGCCTCGACGATCCCCGCACCGGCCGCTGGCCCCACGCCGTCGTCCAACTCCGCCAGGACAACGCACTTGGCACGCTCTGGAACATGGTCGGCTTCCAAACCAAGATGAAGCACGCCGAACAAGTCCGCGTCCTGCGCATGATCCCCGGCCTGCAAAACGCCGAATTC
>LNFM01004782.1_pt1 | contig 34124 bp, 22 predicted proteins | sample 596031 | NCBI WGS metagenome assembly LNFM01 (sample SAMN04254537, study PRJNA301005) | activated carbon metagenome | isolation source: dual media filters at the Ann Arbor, Michigan drinking water treatment plant | place: USA: Ann Arbor
GTCGATGTAGTGCTTGTGCTCGATGAGCTTGTCGCGGCACCTCTGAGCCAGATAGTCGGCGGGGCTGCCCAGGTCCGTCAGGCAGTCCAGGGCCTTCAGCACGAGGTGGAAGCGGTCCAGTTCGTTCTGTACCCGCATGTCGAATGCCGTGGTGATGGTGCCTTCCTCGCGGTAGCCGTGCACATGCAGCTGGCGATTGGTTCGGCGGTAGGTCAGCTGATGCACCAGCGACGGGTAGCCGTGGAAGCCGAAGACCACGGGCTGGTTCCGCGTGAAGAGCGAATCGAATCCGGCTTCGTCCAGGCCGTGGGGGTGCTCGCTGGCGGACTGCAGTTTCATCAGGTCAACGACGTTGATGACGCGGACTTTCAAGGCCGGCAGGTGCTCACGCAGGATAGAGGTGGCAGCCAGAATCTCCAGCGTCGGTGTGTCACCGCAGCAGGCCATCACGATGTCGGGCTCGCTGCCCTGATCATTGCTGGCCCAGGGCCAGATGCCGACGCCTTTGGTGCAGTGCACGACGGCCTGTTCCATCGTCAGCCACTGCGGCAGGGCGTGCTTGCCGGCGATCACCACGTTGACATAGTTCCTGCTGCGCAGGCAGTGGTCGGTCACCGACAGCAGGCAGTTCGCATCGGGCGGCAGGTACACGCGCACGATGTCGGCCTTCTTGTTCACCACGTGGTCGATGAAACCCGGGTCCTGGTGCGTGAAGCCGTTGTGGTCCTGCTGCCAGACGTGCGAGGCCAACAGGTAGTTGAGTGAGGCGATCGGCCGGCGCCAGGGCAGCTCGCGCGTCACCTTCAGCCACTTGGCATGCTGGCTGAACATCGAGTCGACGATGCGGATGAAGGCCTCGTAGCTGTTGAACAGGCCGTGGCGGCCGGTCAGCAGGTAGCCTTCGAGCCAGCCCTGGCACTGGTGCTCGCTGAGCATGGAGTCCAGCACCTGGCCGTCGCGTTGCAGGAACTCGTCGTTGTCCAGGGTCTCTGTATCCCACTGGCGGTTGGTCACTTCGAACACGGCGCCGAGCAGGTTGGAGACCGTTTCATCCGGCCCGAAGATGCGGAAGTTGCGCGCGTTCTGGTTCAGCTTCGCCACATCGCGCAGGAACTGGCCCAGCACCAGCGTGTCCTGGCCTTGGGCTGCACCGGGTGCCGTGACCGTCACCGCATGCTCGCGGAAGTCGGGCAGCTGCAGTTCGCGCAGCAGCAGTCCGCCGTTGGCATGCGCGTTGGCGCCCATGCGGCGCTCCCCTTTCGGCGCCAGGGCCGCCAGCTCGGGCAGCAAGCGACCGTCGGGGTCGAACAGTTCTTCCGGCTTGTAGCTCTTCAGCCAGACTTCGAGCAGCGCGACGTGCTTCGGAAACTCGGGGCTGACCAGGATCGGCACCTGGTGCGAGCGGAAGGTGTTCTCGTTCTGCACGCCGTCGACCTCCTTCGGGCCGGTCCAGCCCTTGGGTGACCTGAGCACGATCATCGGCCAGCGCGGCCGTGTCGTCACCTTGCGATTTCGCGCATCGTCCTGGATCTGCCGGATGTGTTCGATGGCCCGGTCGGTGGCCGCGGCCATCCGTTGGTGCATCGTCATGGGGTCGTGTCCCTCGACGAATATCGGCGTCCAGCCGCAGCCAAGGAAGTACTGCTCCAGCTCTTCGTGGCCTATGCGTGCCAGCACGGTCGGATTGCTGATCTTGAAGCCGTTCAGGTGCAGGATCGGCAGCACGGCGCCGTCGGTGACGGGGTTGAGCAGCTTGTTCGAGTGCCAGGCCGTGGCGAGCGGGCCGGTCTCCGCTTCACCATCGCCGACGACACAGGCCACGATCAGGCCGGGGTTGTCGAAGACCGCGCCGAAGGCGTGGCTGAGCGAATAGCCCAGTTCGCCGCCCTCGTTGATCGAGCCCGGCGTCGTCGGCGCCACGTGGCTGGAGATGCCGCCCGGGAACGAGAACTGCTTGAACAGCTTCTTGATGCCCGAGGTGTCCTGCGTGATGCCGGGATAGACCTCGCTCCACGTGCCTTCGAGGTAGACGTTGGCGACCAGCGCGGCGCCGCCATGCCCCGGGCCCGAGACGTAGAACATGTTCAGGTCGTACTTCTGGATGGCGCGGTTCAGGTGCACGTAGATGAAGTTCTGCCCCGGCACCGTGCCCCAGTGGCCGACCACGAGAGGCTTGACATGGGCCAGGGTCAATGGCTCGCGCAGCAGCGGGTTGTCGTAGAGGTAGAGCTGGCCGACCGAGAGGTAGTTGGCAGCGCGCCAGTACGCGTCCATGGTGCGGAGCTGGTCGGGTGACAGGGTGGTGGGGTTCATTGTTCAAGGGCTCCGGTGCCATCGCATGGGGGACTGCGCCCGCCTGCCGCGAACCGCTTCTGTCATGGCTGCGCGCAGGGGGTTTGACCACCAACGAGGCTCGCGAGCCCGGCCGGCCCTGTCGAAAATAGGGGGCGGCCGCGCGGCGGTCTGTGCGTTGGGAAACACTGCCTGCTGCTTCAGCCGTGGTGCGCCGCCGAACAGACGCCGACCGTGTGCCGCGACCAGGCTTGTCGCGTGACCACCTCATCGCACGAGCCCCCGGTCCATCACCCGGACTGGCTGAAGCGGACGCTGCCGGTTTCCATCACCAGGCAGCAGGTCAAGAACAGCCCCGACTTCGACAGCGACCAGCCGGTATCGCGGCAGAACGAAGAACAGTACCTCGGGTACTACGGCTACCCTTACTACTGGGGCGGCGGTGGCATGTGGGGCGAAGGGCTGTACCCGTATGCGATGGTGCCGGGCTATGCGCCCGGGTACGCCGTGGACCGCGTCGAGCGCGAACGGGAACTCGAAGCCTACCTGTGCGACGAGCGCGCACGCCACCGCAACGACGACCCGCACCCGCGCAGCTGCAACGCGGTCACCGGCTACCACATCCATGCGACCGATGGCGAGATCGGCCATGTGTCGGGCTTCCTCGTGGACGACGAGACCTGGGCCATTCGCTACCTGATCATCGACACGAGCAACTGGTGGGTTGGCCACAAGGTGCTGGTGGCACCGCCGTGGATCAAGGGCGTGCACTGGTCCGACCAGATCGTCACCGTCGACCTGAGCCGCGAGTCCATCCAGAACGCGCCGCCCTACGACTCGACCAGCGATTGGGGCCGCGACCAGGAGCTGGGTCTGTACCGGCACTACGGCCGCAGCGGCTACTGGGCCGGCAGCACCGTGCCCGAGCCCGTGATCTGACATTGCCATCGGGCGGGACAGGCGCTGACCCCGGGGCACAAGCGGCCTCGGTTCAGCTGGTGGTGATTGCGGATTCGGCGGCGAGTCCGCACAGGGCCCAGGTGTGTCGGGCGATTTGCTCGTCTTCCTGGGAGGGCAGGACCTGCACCGTGCAACGCGATCCGTCGCGGCTCACCTGACCGAGCCCGTGTCGATTCCGGGCCTCGTCCAGTTCGACGCCCAGGCTGGACAGGTGCGCGCAGACCTCGGCCCGAACCTGGGCGTCATGTTCACCGATGCCGCCGGTGAAGACGATCTGGTCGACGCCACCCAAGGCCACGCTCATGGCGCCCAGCTCCTTGGCGACCCGGTAGCAGAACATCTCGATGGCCAACCGTGCTTCGCCGTTCGTGGCCGCCGCGTCGTGAAGCGCGCGCATGTCGCTGCTGACGCCCGACAGGCCCAGCAGCCCGCAGCGGTGGTCGACCAGGTCTGCGATCGCCGTTGCATCCAGCTTCATCTCGCGCATCAGGTGGACCAGCACGCCGGGATCCAGGTCCCCGCTGCGCGTGCCCATGATCAGGCCCCCGCTGGGCGTCAGACCCATGCTGGTATCGATCGAGGTGCCCCGGCGCACGGCGGTGATGCTGGCGCCGTTGCCCAGATGGGCAATGAGCAGCCGCCCGGGCAGCGCACTTCCGAGCTGGCGGACGATCGACTCGCAGGACAGGCCGTGGAAGCCGTAGCGCTGGATGCCTGCGGCGCGCAACTCGCGCGGCAGCGGCAGGGTGATGGAGACCGGCGGCATGGCAGCGTGGAAGCAGGTGTCCAGACAGGCCACCTGAGGCAGCCCGGGAAAGTGTTTCTCGGCGAATCGAATGACGGCCAGCGCCGCAGGCGTGTGCAGCGGGGCGAAGACAGTGGCTGCTTCGAGCTCGGTCATCACCTGCGCATCGATGAGGCCATGTTCACGCAGCCTCGGACCACCGTGCACGACCCGGTGCCCGATGGCCCGCGGAGGAGGTGACTGCCTGTCTGCAAGCCATTGGCCGATGCGCCCGACGGCGTCGCCGGCGTTCGCCATGGGGCAGGCCTCGTGCAGCAGCGTGACGCCGTGCTCGTCTGCTGCATGAAGTGAGGCGCTTGCACCGCCGAGCCCTTCGGCTTCGCCGGACAGCAGGCACCTGAGCTCGGCGCTGCCTGTTCGGTAGAGACCGAACTTCAGCGACGATGAGCCACAGTTCAAGGCCAGCAGGTGCATTTCGATGTCGGGTCCGGGTGCGGCTTTGGAAGCGATGCCCGCGCGAATTGCTGTCGCGCTGGAAACCGTCCAATATCCTTCAGCAGGCCGCTTCGGGTCCGTTCGGCGCCGCACATGGCTGTGAGCAGCTGCTTGCCTGGCTGCGAATTGCCAGGACCCTGGTGGGCGCAGCGACGCGCTGCGGCCGTCTTCGAACCTGGCGCCCAAGCCGACTCGAACGCCGGCTTGGGGGCGCGACCCCATACGCGTGCGACGGGACTCTCACCGGCTCCGGTGACGCGACAGCCAGAGCTTCTGTGTGTGGTTTGTGCGGGTGGCGCAGCTGCGCATGCAGGCCGAGTTCATCACACGCGGGCTTCGCTCGTGCAACGCCGCGCGTTCGCGGCTGGCGAAGAAGGGCAAGTGACACGTGTCGCAAGGCTGGGCAAAGCCCGTTCCTCAAGGAACTGATCGTTCCTTCCGGACGATCGGGCTACGTGGCTCTCTTCGAGATCGAGGACGAATCCAGCGTCGCCGTGCTGGCGGTGCGTCGCCAACGCGAAGACGACCATCTCGCCACTGCGAGTGGCCGGCTGCAGAAGTCGCGAGACCGTCATCGAGGTCGCCGCTGCCGTCATTTGGCTGCGGAAACCGTCGCATTGACATCGCTCGATGAGTGCGTCCGGGCCTGCGACAGAGACCTGGCCAGCTTGGTTCGGCGAGCATTTGACGAGGATGGACCCGACCAGTTCACGCGCCCTGCACAGCAATGGCGTGATGCCGATGCCGCCGGCCAGCAGCGGCGACCGGTCGGCTTGCGGCGATGGCGGAAAAGCATTGCAGGGGCCGGGACACGGCGTTGCACGCGGTCAGCGCTGCGAGTTGCCCAGGCGAGCACAGATGGCGACCGCCTCGTCCATCATCGACGCCACCACCTCGCCGGCCGGGCGGATGTCATGCACCAGGCCGACGCCCTGGCCCATCAGCCAGGGCATTTCCTCCCAATCGGCTTCGGTCTCGGGCGTGGGCAGGATGACGTTGAACTTGTTCATCGGCATCGGCTGGCCGTAGAGCACGGTTTTGCCCACCACAGGCAAACCGCTGCGCTCGACCGGCACTTCGGCCAGCCGGTGATTCCACTCCGCCACCACCGTGTTCTTCTGCAGCCGCATCGGGTTGAAGAAGGGCATCTCGGGGCCGAAGATCGAGCTGAACACCGTGTCTTCGCCCTTGGCCGCGACGATGCGGCGCTTGTGCTCGTCGTGCACGGCCGACTCCAGCGTGGCCACCATGCGCGTGCCCACCCACACCGCATCGGCGCCGAGCGCCAGCGCCGCCGCCACGCCGCGGCCGTCGCTGATGCCGCCGGCGCCCAGCACCATGGCGCGGCCGCCCACCGCGTCGACGATGGACGGCAGCAGCACGAAGGTCGGCAGGCCCGCGCCATGGGGCAAGCCCTGGTAGTTGTGGCCGCCGGCCTCGTAGCCCTGCGCAACGATGGCTTCGGCACCCGCCTCGACGGCACGCTGCGCATCGTCGGCGCTGCCCACCTGCTCCCAGTAGGCCACGCCGGCCTCGCGCAGCAGCGCTCGGTTGGCGTCCGACGGGTGGCCCCAGTGCCAGGACACGATGGGCACGCGCTCTTCGGCGCACACCTTCACCTGCGCGTCGTTGTCGAAGCAGGTGATGAAGTTGACGTTGAAAGGTGCATCGGTGGCCGCGCGGATGGCGCGGATGTACTCGCGCAGCAACTCGGGCGGCGTGAAGCCCACGCCCAGCGCGCCGATGCCGCCGGCCTTGCACACGGCGATGGTCAGCGCGGGTGTCATGCCGGCGAAGGCCATGCCGGCGCAGGCGAAAGGGTGGCGCACGCCGTAGCGCTGGGTGAAGCGGGTGGCGATGGATGGGGTCGGGGCCATGTGGTTCTCCTTCGGGGCGGGTTCAGTTGGGAGCGTGCAAGGCGTCGCCAGGGCGCAGGGTGCCGCTGCCCAGCAGCTCGACGTAGACACCCATGTCGCCGTGGCGGAAGTTCTTGATCAGCGCCTGGGGCACACCCAGGTCGCGCGCACCGGTGGCGGGGTCGACATTCGTGGCCGCGCAGCGTCGGGTGCGCAGCACCCCGCGCGCCGGCAGTTCACCCAGGCGCAGTTCCTGGTCGACCCAGGCCAGCTCTTCCCAAGCCTGGCCGCCGTCGTAGTAGACGTTGGCGCGAAAGCGCAACGGGTCCAGTTCGCGGCCCATGCGGGTGCCCAGGTCCCGCACGCTGGCCAGGTTGATGAGGGACACGGACTGCATGAGCGTGGGCGACACCACGCTGACATCGGTGAAACGTTGATTGCCGGCCTTCACAAGTTGCGGGCGGCCCTCCAGGCGGCCGCCCAGGTAGCTGGCGAAGAAGTCGCTGGCACGCGCCAGGTCGTCTTCGTCGTCCAGCACCAGGTCCAGCACCGTGCCATCGGGCGCCCGCACCGCCATGCGGCACCCGTCGTCCGAGACTCTCGTGCGCAGTGCGGCCAACTGCTCGTGCAACATGAGCATCAGGAAATCGGTCTTGGGGCGCGGCGCGTACTGCGCAGCCTCGTAGGTCCAGCGGCCGTTGGTGACGGCCCATTCGCGGTCGCGCGGGAATCCTCGGCCCGCCTGCAGAGGCACGCTGTGCAGCGGTTCCGGCGACAAGCCCTTGACGGGATAGCGGTACAGGGCGGTGATGGTTCTCATGACGGTTCCGGAGTCGGGGGCAGCCAGGGTTGCAGTGCGGCGGCGATGGCCAGCAGCCGACGGTCACTGCCCTGCGGGCCGTCGAGCATCAGGCCCACCGGCAGCTGGTCTTCCTGTTCGGCCACGCAGCCGGCGGGGAGGCTGACGCTCGGCAGGCCCAGGATGCTGGCCGGCCCGCAGTGGCGCACATAGGTGTCGAAGGTGGGCCAGCGCCGGCCGTCCATCTGCACCGTCTCGTCTTCGCCGATGCGGGCGGCTGGCAAAGGCGTGGTGGGCAGAACCAGCGCGTCCAACGCATGCCGGGCAAGGCCGACCGCCCAGGCAGGCCGCCATCGGTTGCGGACCTCGGTCAACGCGGCCGAGTAGGCTGCCGCGTCAGGCCCGCCGCCCTGGGCGAGGTGGTTGAAGATGGCCCGGACGTCCGGGCTGCCGATGGCGCCGGCCACCTGATGGGTGTCGAACGGCAGGCCGTGATCGGCGAAGTAGGCGCGAAGAGACGGGAGGTTCTCGTGCATCGCAACGGTGAGCGCGACCTGCCCCAGCGCGGCCAGATCGACGTCCATGCTCATGGGCACCAGAACCACGCCTGCCGCAGCCAAGCCCTTCAAGGCGTCCTGCAATCGGGTCGCCATGCCCGCATGCAGGTCCATCCAGAACTCTCGGGGCACGCCCAGACGCAACCCACGGGGTGGCAAGGCCTGCAATTGCGGGTCTTCGCCGCAGACCACGGCATCCAGCAAGGCACAGTCGGCCGCGCTGCGCGCCATGGGCGCTGCGGTGTCACGCGACGGCACGGAGATGGGTATCACGCCGCGCCTCGGCCAGCGGCCCGTGCTGGGCCTGAAGCCCACGACGCCACACAATGCCGCCGGGATGCGGATGGAGCCCCCGGTGTCGGTTCCCAGCCCCACAGGCGCCAGCCGCGCGGCAACGGCCGCCGCCGTGCCTCCGCTGGAGCCCCCGGCCATACGGCCAGGTGCATGCGGGTTGCGAACAGCGCCATAGGCTGCATTGCCGCTGGTCACACCCAGAGCGAACTCGTGCAGGTTGCTCTTGCCCAGTACGACGGCGCCTGCCGCCCGCAACGGTGCCACGCAATCGGCGTCGCGCAGCGGCCTGTGGCCGGCCAGGGCAGGACTGCCGGCAGTGCAGGGCCAGCCGGCCACGTCGATGTTGTCCTTCACCACCATGGGCAGGCCATGCAGCAGCCCTCGCCTCCCTGCCGGCACGTCGTCGGCCAGCCGTGCTGCCTGGCGCACCATGTCAGGGTCCGCATGGGTCATGGCATGCAGGTCGGCGCGCGCCTGCATGCACCGCATGAGGGCTTGCGCATACTCCAGGGCACCGAGGTCACCACGCCGCAGCAGCTGCAAGGCATGAGAGGCATCGAGCGCGGCCAGTTCGGTGTCGGTCATGATGTCGCCAGACTAGGTCCGGACCGGCGAGGGCGGGCATCCTCAAGAATGACGATCCCTGCGCCTTGGGGGTTCGCCCCCTGGCGGCGTGCTGTGACCGTCGGCTACGCTGGCATCACTATTGCAGGGGCACCTTCATGTACTTGCGTGCACAACGTGTGCTGCACCTGCAGCGCGTGATCGAGTTGCTGGCTACTCCCATGTCTGGCGACGAGCTTCGCCGTTCGCTGGCCGCGCCCCTGCTGGGCTTGCTGGAAGCCGACTTCTTTGCGTCCTATGTCTGGGACGAATCGACCCGCCGCTTTGTGCAAGGCGTGGCGCTGAACCTGAATCCGGTTCATGGCCAACGCTATGAGGAGTGCTACCAGTTCAGCGACCCGCTGACGCCCCGATTGCTGGCCCGGCGAGTTCCCACGCGTGCTACGGACGTGCTGCCGCAGCGCGAGCTGCAAGCCACCGGGTTCTTCAATGACTTCCTGCGGCCAGACGGTCTGCACTGGGGCGTGAATGCCTATGCACATGACGGCCAGCGACACCTGGGCGATTTGCGTATCTGGCGGCGCCGCTCCCGCCCGAATTTCGATGACGATGATCTGGCGGCGCTGCGCATGGTGTATCCGGCACTGGTTCAGGCCCTGGCTCGCAGCCCTGGCCTCAACGTGCCTCTTTCGGCGCCAGCCTCTGAGACCTTGAAGTGCCGCCTGGTTCGATTCGGCAAGTTGTCCCATCGCGAGGCTGAAGTGGCGGCGCTGGCCTACGAAGGGCTGGCCGACAAGGACATTTCGCGGACTTTGGCCATCGGGTTCACGACGGTGCGGACTCACCTGGCCGCCGCCTTCCGCAAGCTGGGCTGTGACGGTCGCAACCGGCTTGCGCATCGCATTGGACAACTGCCACTCCATTGACAAGCAATGGCCGGGTGCTCGAACTGGGCACTTCGCAATGCCCGATCCGCGCGGACGACCACGCAAGGCGACGCAGCGCATGGTCATGCTTGCAGAGAACACGCGCCGCCGATACACACTGACGAACTGTTGCTGCCGGCCGCCGATGCAGCCGTCTCGACCGATGCGTGCGAACACGTCTCGGCCAGCAACTGCCCGATGACCGCGCCAAGCTGCAGGTCGTCGATCTCGCCGAAGTGGCTCAGTCGCACCTGACCCTGGGGGTCGAAGATCACCAGGCTGGGCGTGCCGCGAAACCGGGCTTGCAGGGTCGGCCTGGTCGATGCCGACGGGGTACGGAATCCGGTACTCGTCCAGGAACACGCGCAGGGCCTGGGGACCCATCACCTCGTGGTGCTCGAAGACGGTGTGCAAGCCGATCACGCTCACCTTGTCCTGCGGGAACAGGCGGTGGATGCGCAAGGCCTGCGGCAAGCCATGTGACACGCAGCCCGGGCACAGCATCTGGAAGGTGTGCAACACCACGACCCTGCCTTGCTGGCTCTCCAAGGTGACCGGCTTGGGCGAATTGAGCCACTGGCGGACCTGCAGTGGCGGGGAGATGGTGGTGGTGTTCATGATGAAGCGCCGGAAAGAAGCGGAGGGCGGATGGATCGGCGTCGAAGACTCAGAACTGGCCGTCGCGGACGTAGGGATGGCTCCACAGGATGGTCTGCATCAACACCGACTTGACCCAGGCTGCGTGCATCTTCTCCACGTCGGCGGCCGAGGCGCCCTTCTTGGCCAGGAAGGGCTTGAGCGTGGTCGTCACGGGAATCGTCAGGGCCGACAGGTAGCGGAAGTTCACCAGCGGCACGCTGTCGGCCTGGTCGGTCTTGTTCTTCCTGGGCGTGGTGTGGCGCAGGCCGATCTCGTACTGGTAGTCCAGCCAGGCCTGGTCGTAGTTGGCGTTGGCCGTGTCGGCGATCCACTGGCCGAAGCGCTTGCGCACGGCGCCCAGGTAGGCGGCGTCGGGCGCTCCGGTCTTGTTGTTCTTGAAGTAGAAGACCAGCTCGGGCGTCGATGCCACGAAGCCGTACCAGACATCGAGCACAGCTTCGGTCTGGTCGGCCAGGATCGCCTTGCTCATGCGCAGGTAGCGAACGTCCTCGTCGGTGAACAGCAGGGTCTCCTTCAGCGACTCCAGATCGGCCAGCGTGTACGGCGCCTTGGCCAGTGACTTCTGGCCCATCGTGTAGCCAGGGATGGCCGGCGCCGATTGCGCGCTGGCGTTCGGCGCTGAGATTGCAGCCAGCGCAGCCATCAGGGCGGCGGTGAGTGGTTGGGGCTTCATGACTTCTCCTCGAGGTGGGTTGGCGCAGAACGGGTGTTCCTGTGCGCTGGGGGAAGTGTCCGATCACCGCCTGTATGATTGGAATCGAAAAGTCCATAAAACAATCCATTTCGTCCAATCGAGTCGACCATGTCGTCCATCTCCGCGGGGCCTGTGGACCGGCTTTCCGCGCTCCTCGAGCGCTTTCGCGTGCATGCGCACCTGTTTCACGCCGGGCCCTTGTGCGGCGTCACGCACTTCGACGCCCAGGAGGGACGGGGCTTCTTGCATGTGCTTCGCAAGGGCGAGATGGTGGTGACGCACCGGCCGCGCAGTGGCGCGCCGCGCAAGATCAAGGTCACCGAGCCGACCCTGCTGCTCTATCCGCGTCCCCTGGAGCACCAGTTCCACAATGCGCCCACCGAAGGGTCCGATTTCGTGTGCGCCACGGTCGACTTCGAAGGCGGTGTCCGGCACCCGGTGGTGATGGCGCTGCCTGCGGTGGTGGTGCTGCCCTTGCGCGCGCTCGACGGCATCGAACAGACGCTGACCTTGCTGTTCGCCGAGACCGAGCGTGTGCGCTGCGGTCAACGGCTGCTGGCCGACAAGCTGTTTGAAGTGCTGTTGCTGCAGTTGTTGCGCTGGCTGCTGGATCATCCAGGCCACGGGGGCATGACGGAGGGGCTGCTCCAGGGTCTGGCACATCCCAAGCTGGCACGCGCATTGACCGCCATGCACGAGAGCCCAGGCGCTGCCTGGGCACTGGAACCCATGGCACAGGCTGCCGGCATGTCACGCAGCGCCTTTGCGGCTGAGTTCAAGTCGCACCTGGGCGTCACCCCTGCCGAGTACCTTCTGCAGTGGCGCATAGCTTTGGCGCAGTCGATGCTCCTGGCCGGAAGTCCGATCAAGCTGGCGAGCGAAAAACTGGGCTACGCCAGTGCTGCCTCGTTTTCACGCGCATTCGCGCAATCGGTGGGTCTGTCGCCCAGGGCCTGGCTGCAGGGTCGCCGAGCTTGAGTCCCGCGCTGGAACTCCTCGTGGAGTGAGTCACCGGCTTGAAGACGACCACCACGGACGTGCACTCCTTCGTCTGCCAATGGCGGGCAGGCCAAGTCGCGATACCCCGATCCCACTTCGCCGAGGCTTGCCCCGCGAGCTGAAGCCGCGGTGCACGCCGTCGGTCTCACAGGTCGAGCGAGGCCTGCAGCCCGACCGTGCGCGGTGAGCCGTAGATGGCGCGGGCCTGTTGCAGGGCGTTGGTGGCGTTGACCGTGGTGTATTCCCGGTTGGTCAGGTTGCGGGCCCACAGCGCCACGGACCAGCGACGGGTCTCACCGCCTTCCAGCCCGATGCGCGCATTGAACAGGTCATGGCCCGGGATGCGGTTGACGGCGGCGCCGTTGGCATTGCTGGTCTGATCTCCGGTGTGGGTGTAGCCCAGCGACGAACGCACTTGCAGCCCGCCCAGGGGCATCACGTGCTCCACCGACAGGGCCGACTTCAGACGGGGCGCGAAAGGCAGGCGATTGCCGTCGAAGTTCACGCCGACGCCGCCGCCGTTCTTGAAGCTGATGAAGGTGGCGTCGGTGTAGGCGATGCCACCCCTGACGGTGAAGGACGGAGTCACCCGCGCCTGGAGGTCGAATTCGATGCCGTCGATGCGCACTTCGCCTGCATTGGTGATGGTGGCCACCGAGGTGCCGTTGGGCTGCAGCACGAACTGCTGCACCTGATAGTCCTTGCCGTCCATGCGGTAGATGGAGCCGTTGGCCCTCAGGCGTCGGTCAAGCCATTCGGACTTCCAGCCCAGTTCGAAGCTTTCGACCTTCTGCTTGTTGAAGCGCAGATCGACCGCGGGTTGGGTGACCGCCGCACCGATCAGGTCCATGTTGTAGCCGCCGCTCTTGAAGCCCTGTGTGTAGGAGCCGTACACCATCAGCATGGGCCTGACAAACCAGTTCAGTCCCACCTTGGGAGAAACGTCGTTGTCGCTGACCTGGCCGGCGAACAAGGGAATGTTGGCCGCCAGTCCGGGGATCGGGGTTTGGCTCAGCGTGACGTCCTTCGTTTCCCGCGTGGCGCGCAGGCCGCCGGTGAACTGCAGGCGCTCGCTGAGCCTGAGGTTGCCGTGCACGAACAGCGCCAGCGCGTCGCCTTCCATCGTCCCGACGCTGGTGGTCGTGCGCTGGCGCAGCGGGGCCACCGGGAACGCGGCCCCGGTGGTGAGCAAGGCGACCTGATCGTTGTCCTGCTTCATGTAGAAGAGGCCCACCAGCCAGTCACGCGCGGGATCGGGGGCACTGGCGATGCGCAGTTCCTGGGTGATCTGCTTGTTCTTGGCCGTGTTGTTGCCGAAGTAGATGTCCAACGGCGCCATGTCGTCGTCGTTGCTGTAGAAGTTCTCGGCTCGTTGGGTGGCGGTGATGGAGGTGAGCGTCAGCCCGCTGCCCAACGCCGTCTCGAGCGTCACCGAGCCGCCGTCCTTGTCGACGGTTTCCTCGGAAGGCGCGTTGGTCGACGTGGTGCGCGGCCCCGGCGCCAGGCCGGCCAGGGCCGAGGGCGCGACTGCTTCGCCGACCATCGGCACGCCCTTGTAGCGGTACTGCCAGAGCGCCGCATCGATCTGCGTGGACCGGCCCGGCTTGAACCGGACGAACCCGCGCACGGTGGTGCCGTCGCCGCTGCCGGGGCGAACGTCCGGCCGGTTCAGGTTGTCCACCCAGCCGTCGGTCTTTTCCTGGCCGATCGACAGCGAAGCCTGAACGGTGCCGCGAACCAGGGCGCCGCCGAGCCAGACGCCGAGGTTTCGGGTGCCGAAGTCGGCGCCCTCCAGGTTCACGCTGGCTTCGAAGCGATCCGTGGGCTTGCGTGTCGTGAGGTTGAGTGCGCCGGCGACGGTGTTCTTGCCGAACAGGGTGCCTTGCGGTCCGCGCAACACCTCCAGCCGCTCGATGCCGGTCAGCCCCAGCGAGGTGGCTTCCGAACGGCCGGCGTAGACCCCGTCCACATAGACCCCCATGCTGGCGTCGAAGCCGGGATTGCGTGCGAAGTCGTTGATGCCACGGATGCCCATCCGGGCGCCCAGGGTGCGGTTGGACTGGCCGCCCGTCACGCTGGGTGACAGGTCGCCCAGGTTGAACAAGTCCTTGATGCCCGCGCGTTCCAGGTCGCCCGCCGAAATGGAGTCCACCGAGACGGGGACGACCTGCAGGTTCTGGGTGCGCTTCTGGGCGGTGACCTCGACGGTTTGCAGCGCGTTGGCGGAGGCGCCTTGCGCCAGCGCCGGGCTGGCCAGGCCCGCGCTGGCGCACAAGGTGATGGCGGCCTTCGCAGTGATTCGCAGCGCGTGGGCACGCGGTGATGTGGCGGACATGTCGTGGGTCTCCTTGTTGGTGGGATGGGGGCGGTGAACGGAAGGGGGCCAATGCGTCTGGACTCGGGCTGCCGACGCAGTGACACGGCAGGCAGGCTGGTCGCCGAACGTCAAGGCCTGGGCGTCGAGCCGGGATTCGGTGTGGATACCGACGAAGCGGGCGCGCCGCGCTGGGCCAGATAGGCGCTGGCCATCTTGCTCCACAGGGCCATCACGCGTTGGGGCAAGGCCTCGTCGGTGGCGACTTCCATCGAGGTGGCCAGGCCGCGCAGGACGCAGGAGTTCAAGGACAGGAAGTTGGCCAGCTCTGCCGGATCCTTCAGGGGGATGGAGCGGGCGAACGTGGCATCGCGCGTGGCGATCCAGCCCTTCACTTCATCGCGCAGCCGGGCATGCAGCGCCGGCTGATGGCGTGACGACAGCACGACATCGAGTGCAGCCAGGTAGTCGGGCCGTCCGAAGATGTTCTGCCACAGGGCCTGTTGCAACTGCTCCATGGCCTGGCTGCCGACGGCCTCGGACGAATAGGCTGCGCGCCCCTCTTGCCAGTCGGCCAGGAGGTGCCGAATGGCCGCCACCACCATGTCGTCCTTGGTCGGGTAGTGGTGGGCCTGCGCCCCTTTGGACACGCCGGCCCGCTCGGCGATCTGGGCCGTGGTGACATTGGCGTACCCGACTTCCGTCAGCAACTCCACGGCCGCCTGGCACAGCCGGCGCTGCGTGTCGCTGCTGCGCATGGCCTGCGTGCGGCGGGCGCGCGGGGTGGGTATCGCCACCGATGGGGCGGGGCCCGGCGGGCCTTCGAAGTCACCCTGAACTGACATGGGGCTGCCTTTCGGAAGAGAGGGCGAACTGGGATTCATACGGATTAAGAAACCGGGCGGTTGGATTGTATATTTGCGGATGAAGGCATCTCCAGTAAAAACCCGAGGCGGCACGACACCGCAGGGGCGGACGTTTTTCACCCGGGGGCGGTTCCAAGCCACCGCGCCTCACTCACCCATGCCATGAAGAGACGAAACCTGCCTGTGCTGGCCTTCTTCATTGGCCTGGCGACCTCTGCAATCAGCGCCCTCGGTCAGGTCGGATCCGCTGTGCCTGTGCCTGCGTCCGCGGCTGCGCCCGCAACCGCCCCGAAGGTGCTGCGGTACGCCTTCCAGATCGCAGAGACCGGTTTCGACCCGGCACAGATCTCCGACATCTACTCCCGTGCCGTGGTGGCCAATATCTTCGAGGCCCCGCTGACCTACGACTTTCTGGCCCGCCCCGTGAAGCTGGTGCCGCAGACCGCCGCGGCTTTGCCGCAGACCAGCCCGGACTTCAGGCGCTGGGTGTTCCGCATCCGCCCGGGCATCCATTTCGCCGACGACGCGGCCTTCAAGGGGCGCAAGCGCGAGCTGGTGGCGGCCGACTACGTGTATGCGCTCAAGCGCCACTACGACCCGCAGTTCAAGAGCCCGGCGCTGTTCCTGTTCGAGAACGCCAAGGTCGTGGGCCTGTCCGAACTGCGCAAGAAGGCCCTGGAAGCCAAGCAGCCCTTTGACTACGACACCGAGGTCGCCGGCCTTCGGGCTCTGGACCGCTACAGCTTCGAGGTCGTGCTGGGCGAGCCCGCGCCCCGCTTCGGTTATGTCATGGCCGATGCCGCGGTGTCGGGCGCGGTGGCCCGCGAAGTGATCGAGGCCTATCCGGGCAAGAGCATGGAGCACCCGGTGGGCACCGGCCCCTTCCGGTTGGCGGAGTGGAAGCGATCTTCGAAGATGGTCCTGGAGCGCAACCCCAACTACCGCGAGCACCTGTATGACGCCGAGCCCGCGCCTGACGATGCCGTGGGGCAGGCCATCCTGGCGAAGATGAAGGGCCGACGGCTGCCGCTGGTCGACCGCGTCGAGGTGACGGTGATCGAAGAATCCCAGCCGCGCTGGCTGGCCTTCCTGAACGGGCAGCTCGACATGATCGAACGCTTGCCCAACGAGTTTGCGCGCGCCGCGATCCCCAACAACCAGCTCGCCCCGAACCTGCGCAAGCAGGGCGTGCAGATGGAGCGTGCGCCAGCCGTGGATGCCACGTTCACCTACTTCGCCATGGAGCACCCCGTCACCGGCGGCTACACGCCCGACAAGGTGGCGCTGCGTCGCGCGATCGCGCTGGCCTTCGACAATGACCTGGAAGTCGATCGCGTGCGCCAGGGCCAGGCCGTTCCGGCCCAGGCCATCATCCCGCCGCTGGTCACCGGCCACGACCCCAAGCTGAAGACCGAAATGAGCGAACACAGCGTGGCGCGTGCCAAGGCCTTGCTGGACCTGTACGGGTACACCGACCGCGACGGCGACGGCTGGCGCGACCTGCCCGACGGCCAGCCCTTGGTGCTGGAGTACGGCAGCCAGCCCGACCAGCTGAGCAAGCAGCTGCAGGAGCTGTGGCACAAGGCGATGGCGGCCATCAACGTGAAGATCACGTTCAAGGTGGCCAAGTTTCCCGAGCAGGTCAAGGCCAGCAGGGCCGGCAAGCTGATGATGTGGGGCGTGGCGTGGAACGCTGCCAACCCGGACGGCAGCCTGTTCCTGGACCTGATGTATGGCCCGAACAAGGGCCAGGCCAACCATTCACGCTTTGACCTGCCGGCCTTCAACGATCTGTACCGGCGCCAGCTCGTCATGGCCAACGGCCCCGAACGCGATGCGCTGATCCGCGAGGCCATGCTGCTGGGCGTGGCCTACATGCCCTACAAGGTGAGCTCGCACCGCACCGTCACCGACCTGTTGCACGCGCAGGTGCAGGGCTACCGGCGGCACCCGTTCGCACGCGACTTCTGGCGTTACGTCGACATCGACGCGTCGAAGCGGCAGGCTGGACAGTCCCGACAGGTCCCTTGAATCGAGAGCAACCGATGTACGTCCATGTCAACAAGCAACGGCTGTTCTTCGATGTCGTTGGCGCGAAGCTGAAGATCGACGGCAAGCGGCTCGTCGAGAAGCCGACGCTGATCGCGCTGCATGGCGGTCCGGGCCTCGACCATTCGCGCCTGCGCCCGGAATTCGACGCTCTGGCCGACATCGTCCAGATCGTCCTGATCGACCACCGCGGCAACGGGCGCAGCATGCCGAGCGACCCGGATACGTGGACCCTCGACCAGTGGGGTGATGATGTCAAGGGCCTGTGCGATGCCCTGGGCATCGTGAAGCCGCTGGTCTTCGGCCACAGCTTCGGCGGCATGGTCGCGCAGTCCTACCTGACCCGGCATCCCGAGCATGCCGCAGGGGTCGTCCTGTCCTCGACCGCGGCGCGCATGGACTTCGCGGGAGTCTTCGACTTCTTCGAACGCAAGGGCGGCCCCGAGGCGCGCGAGGTCGCCGAGCGCTTCTGGACGCGCATGTCCGATGAGGACCTGCAGGACTACGCCCGCCTGTGCCTGCCCCTGTATGCGTCCCGCGCGCCCGTCGATCCAGACCAATCGGCACGCGCGATCGTGAATGCAGACGTCATCCGCCACTTTGCCATCTCTCCCGGCGAGATCCGGGTCATGGACTTCCGCCTACGGCTGAAGCTCGCCAGGTGCCCTGTCTTGGTGGTGGGGGGCCTCGAAGACCCGGCCACCCCGGCTGCGTGCAGTGAGGAGATCGCCGCCAACCTGCCCGCCCACCTCGCCGACCTGCGTCTGTTCGCGGGCTGCGGGCACGGGGTTTACCGGGATGATCCCGACCACTTCTGGCCGTTCTTGCGCGAGTGGATCGCCAAGGTCTGTCCGGGGCTTCAATCGGCTTGAAAGTTGGGGGTCCGGACGGTGCAGGGTCCGTGTCGTCGCGTCAGACAAGCGCGTGTCCGAGGCGTTCAAGACGGTTGCTTCAGCCCACCTTCCTTGCGCGAGGTGCCGTGCCCCAGCAGCTGCCCGGCGTCATGTGCTGCCTGCTCGGTTCGCGGCTGCCCTTCAACGCGCCGCAGCCGCCTCGAGAGGCCCTGTGGCAGCCTGTCGGACGGGCCGTGAATCTCGATCAGCCTGCAAGCCACCGCCGCCCAGTAGGGCAGCGACTGGATGGCCAGGATGGCCATCCAGCCCAGGCGGCCGGTGTCGGTGGCGTCGCGGCTGATGGCCAGCAGGCAGATGCAGAACACCAGGCCGACCAGCAGGGCGAACTCCTCCTGGATGCCCTGCACGAAGCCTGTTCCTCCTGTTCCTCCTGTTCCCACTGTTCCCCCTGAGCCGGGGGCGGGCAGGTAGGCAGCCAACGCGGCCGTTGCCTTGGGCGTGATGTCGAACACCGCGCGCCGGCCACGCAAGCCCTGCAGCACGCCGCGCGCGATGCGGTGGGACAGCGCCATGCCAGCCACTGCAGCACCCAGCCGGTCGACCAGGCCACAGGGCACGCAGCGCGCGTACAAGAGCGGACCGGTCAGCAGCCGGGCCGAAAAGAACGCGATCAGCGGCACGGTCAACAGCCACAGCGGCGGCTGGAAAGCGTTCGGGAAATACACCAGGCCCAGGCTGAAGGCGATCATGAGCATCGAGAACAGCAGGTGCAGCGCGTCGCCCAGCCAGGGCAGCCACCCGGCCAGGAAGTGATAGCGCTGGGCCAGCGTCAGCGGCGAACGGCCCAGCAGCGCCGGCGCATGCAGCCTCAGGATCTGCATGCCGCCCTGGGCCCAACGCTTGCGTTGCCGGGCGTAGGCGGCGAAGTTGTCGGGCACGCGACCGGCCCCCAGCACACGGTCGACATAGACCGCGCGGCGGCCGGCCTGCAGCAGCCGCAGGCCGAGCTCGGTGTCCTCGCACAGGCCGTCTTCGTTCCACTGCAGCCGGCGCAGGTCGGCCGCCCTCACCAGGCTCATGGTGCCGTGCTGGACGATGGCGTTGCGGGCGTTCCGGTGGTGCATGCCGATCCAGAAGAAGCCCTCGGTCTCCCACTTCATCATGCGTTCCAGGCTGTGGGCCGAGCCGATGCGGTGCGCTTGTGGGGACTGCACCGCGCCGACCTGCGGGGACCGCAGGTGGGCCTGCACGCACTGGAACCACTGCGGGTCGACCACGTAGTCGGCGTCCACCACCGCCACCCACTGCGCCGCCGGGTCGGTGAGCTTCAGGGCCTGGTTCAGGGCCCCGGCCTTGTAGCCGGGCAGCTGCACCCACTGGGCGAAGCGCAGGCGCGGGTCCTGGCGTTGCTGCATCCAGCCGGCCAGCTGCTCGCGTGCCTGGGCGCTGGTGGTGTTGTTGTCCACCACGATCACCTCGAAGGCCGGCCAGTCGAGGGCCAGCAGCGACTCCACGGCCTCGATCACCATGGCCGGCGGTTCATTGGCGCAGGCCAGGTGCACGCTGATGAAGGGCACGGCCGCGTGCGTGTCGGCTTGCGCGTCCGCAGGGTCTTGCGTGCCCGATGGCGCTGGCGCATCGGCAGGCCAGGCACTCGGCCAGAAGCGGTCGCAGAACTCGAAGGCCTGGGAGAACAGGGTTGCGCTGATGAAGGCCAGCGCGGCCACCACCAGCACCAGGCCCACCACGTCGGTGGCGGTGAGGTAATGGGCCAGCGGGATGGACAGCAGCAGCACGCCCAGCGACACGATGGCCTGCACGGCCACACAGAAGGCGACGCGCCCGGCCAGCCGCATGGCCGGCAGCGCCAGCAGCAGGCCCAGGCTGGCCAGCCCGCCCAGTGCGCTGGCCACCCCGGCCTTGTGCGCGGCCAGCGGGTCGTGCGCCACCGGCCCGGTCCAGGCGAACTTCGGGCTGCGCCAGGTGTCCCACAGGCCCCAGTAGGCGCCCGCGCGGCCCTCGGTGGTGATCTTCCACGGCTGGTCGAAGGCTTCGATGAGGTAGTAGTCCAGCCCCGCGCGCGTGGCCTGCTGCAGGAACTGCCGCACGAACAGGGCCTGGTTGGCGGGCGTGGCCTTGGCTTCGCCCAGCGCCGGGCCGTTGCTGGGCCAGCCGATCTCACCGACGACCACCTTGCGGCCAGGAAAGCGGGCCTGCACGCGCGCGATCTGCTGCAGGCTGGCCTGCACGGCCTCGTCGATGCTTGTCTTCTCCCAGTAGGGCAGCACGTGGATGGCGATGAAGTCCACATGCTGGGCCAGTTGCGGCTGTGCCAGCCAGACGTGCCAGGGCTCGGCGGTCGACACCTCGACCGTCGTGCCGCGCAGGGCCGTGCGCATCTCTGCGAGGTAGGTGACGAGCCGGTTGGGCGGCAGCGTGGCCTTGAGCTGGGTTTCGTTGCCCACCATCACGCGGTGCACGTTGGGCTCCTTGCGCGCCAGTTCGATGGCTGCGGCCATTTCACGCCGGTTGGCGTCGAGCCGGTCGTCCAGCCACACGCCCAGCGTCACTTGCAGGCCCTGCGCGCGCGCCATCGCCGGCAGTTCGGGCTGGTCGGCGGCGGAATAGGTGCGGATGCGGCGCGTGTGGCGCGCCATCAGGGCCAGGTCTTGTGCCAGGTCGGCAGCCGACGGCCGCTGGCCTTCGATCGGGCTTTGCCAGCGCTTGGCACCGTTGTAGGACAGCCCGGCCACCTGGCCGACGTGGTCCGGGGCCTGCGACTGGCGGTCGAACAGATGCCATGCCAGCAGGTTGGCCAGGGCCACGGCGCAGGCGATGCCGACGGCCAGCAGCCCGCGCGCGGCCAGGTGCCGGGGGCCCGTCGAGCCCCCAGGCGGCGCCGCGCGGCTCAACCCGGCCCCCGCGGCTGCGCCGACCGCTGCACCAGCGGCGCTGCGGGGTCGGGGCCGAAGCCGCCCAGCAGCAGGCTCGTCAGGTGATGCAGACCGCCCAGCACCTTGCGGTCGGGCCACAGGCCGTCGGAGAAGCCCTGCGCCTTGAAGCGCTCGAGCAGCGCGCGGTCGCGGCTGATGATGTGCACGGGCACGTCCCAGGGCGCGCGCTCGCCGGTGATGTTCGCGGTCGGCTGGTGGTCGCCCACCAGCACGGTGATGCTCTCGCGCGGTTCGGCCAGCCCGAAGTAGCCGTCCAGCCACCGGTACACGTAGTTGACGGTGGCCAGGTAGTCGCTGCGCATGTCCAGCCAGTTCACGCGGTGCTCGGCCACGGCCCGAAGGTCGGGTGCGTCGAAGGGTGAAGCTGTCAACGCCCGCTGCCAGTCGGGCTGGTAGGGCGGCACGGGGCTGAACGGAAAATGCGAGCTGATGGTGGCGAAGAACAGCACGCGCGGCGCGCTGGTGCTTGTGCGCGGGAACAGTTGTTCGTAACGCGCCAGGGCCACCTGGTCGGGAATCTTCCAGAAGGTGATGGGCGGGCCCTCGTAGCCCAGCGCCGGGCCGTCGATATAGGTGTCGAAACCATAGAAGGCGTGTTCGGGCCAGGGCCAGGACACGGCGTGGTACACGCCGAAGGTTTCGTAGCCGGCCTGCTTGAACAGGTGCAGCATGGTGGGCCTCTGCGTCGTCAGCAGCAGGTTGTGGCGCCGCGCGTCGGACAGGTCCACCCCCGACAGCAGGGACAGATGCGCCAGGTCCGAAGCGCCACCGATCGTGGGCGAGCGGAAGAAGCCCGAGACGACGTGGCGGCCCGAGGCCGTCAAGGTGCTCTGCAGGGCATGGCGTTGGGGGTCGGTGGCCGCGCGCGCCTGGGGGTGGTCGTAGAGCACCGCGCCGAAGGATTCCAGGAAGATGATGTTCACGTCGCGCCCGGCCAGGGCCGAGAACACGCCGGGGCCGTGGGTGCCCAGGGCGTCTTCCGTGGGCGTGATGGCCGGCAGCGCGTAGGCCAGGCGGCCGGGCGCGTGGGCGTCCCACAGCAGGCCCGCCTGCTGCGCGAACATCGGCAGTACGGCGTTGGACACCCAGCGCCCCGTGCCCGGCACCCAGGCCAGATGGGCGGCCACCAGCAGCGCTGCGCCGAAGCTCAGCACCCAGGCGGAAAAGGTCCTCAGCGCCCACGGCACCAGGGTGTGCAGCAGCGCCTGCAGGCAGGTCCGCACCAGCGCGAACAGCAGCCACGCGGCGGCCAGCACCGCCGCCGCCACGGCCAGGCTCAGCCAGGCGGGATGGTCGGCGGCCGACACCCACAGGAAGCGCGGCAGTTGCGGCACGTCCCAGTAGACGTTGATGGGCCGGCCGAGCAGGCTGGGCGCGGTGACGTCGGCGTAGCGGCCCAGGATCAGCCCGAACACCACCGCCGACAGCGCCCACATCAGGCGCCGCGACGGCAGCGGCTGCCGCACCGCCAGCCACAGCAGCAGCAGCCACAGGCCGACCAACTCGGGCGCCAGCCGCGCCTGCAGCACCACGCCCGGCGTCGGCCACCAGGGCCCGAAGCTCAGCAGGGCGTTCAACACGAGCAAGGCGGCCACGCCTTTCAGGACGGCGGGCCAGGTCAGGGGTCTGGGGGGGGCGGGACAGGGCTGGGGCATGGGGCGTCGTTCGTGGGATCGGCCGGACACTGGCGTGGTGTCCTTGAGTCTGCCAGCCACGGCCTGGCCTTACCGCAGCGTCGTGTTTCGGCCGACCCCTCCGCTAGCATCGCCCTGCAGCAAGCTGGACCGCAACGGGGGGGAAGCGAAGAAGATGGAGCCGATCATGATTGCGCTGGCGTTCGCCGCCGGCTTCGCGGCGCAGCTGGTGAAACTGCCGCCGCTCATAGGGTTCCTGGCAGCGGGCTTCATCCTCAACGCCCTGGGCTTCGAGAAGACCGCGGCGCTGGACACCATCGCCAACCTGGGGGTGACGCTGCTGCTGTTCACCATCGGTCTGAAGCTCGACATCAGGACGCTGCTGCGCGGCGAGGTCTGGGGTTCGGCCACGCTGCACCTCGTGGGCTCGACGCGGCCACCCTGAGACTGCCTCACCACCCTGCCCATGCACCCCATCGACCTGACCGTCATCGCCCTGTACCTGGCCCTCACCCTGGGCGTGGGCTGGTGGATGTCGCGCGGCGCCGGCAGCCGCACGGTGGACGGCTACTTCCTCGGCGCCCGCAACCTGCCGGCGGGGGCGGTGATGCTGTCCATCGTGGCCACCGAAACCTCGGCCATCACCGTCATCTCGCTGCCGGGCATCGCCGCGCGCGGCGACCTCGGCTTCCTGCAACTGGCGCTGGGCTACATCATCGGCCGCATCGCCGTGGCCTGGTGGCTGCTGCCCGGCTACTTCACCGGCCAGCAGCAAACCGCCTATGAACGGCTGCAGGTGCGCTTCGGCGTGCACACGCGGCAGCTGCTGTCGGCCACCTTCCTGGTCACGCGCTTCCTGGCCGACGGGGTGCGCGTGTTCGCCGGCGCCGTGCCGCTGGCGCTGCTGACGGGCTGGGACATCGGCTGGGCCATCGTGCTGATGGGTGGGGTGACCCTGGCCTACACCTTCGCCGGCGGCCTGAAGGCGGTGGTGTGGGCCGATGCGCTGCAGCTGCTGGTCTACGTGGCGGGCGGTGCGGCGGCGTTGTGGCTGGCGCTGCAGATGGCGGCGGGCGAAGGCAGCGTGCAGGCGGTGTGGGAACGTGCAGCCCAGGCCGGCAAGCTGACGGTCTTCGACACCCGCTGGTCGTTGACCGCGCCCTACACCCTGTTCGCTGCGCTGCTGGGCGGCGCGATGCTGTCCGCCGCCAGCCACGGCACCGACCAGATCATCGTGCAGCGCCTGCTGGCCACGCGTTCACTGCGCGCGGCGCAGTGGGCGCTGGTGGGTTCGGGCGTGCTGGTGGCGGCGCAGTTCGCGTTGTTCCTGCTGCTGGGCACGGCGCTGTGGGCGGCCGGGCAGGCGCCCGAGGGCCTGGCGGGCGACCAGGTCTTCCCGCGCTTCATCGTGCAGCACCTGCCGGTGGGGCTGGCGGGCCTGCTGATGGCGGGCATCCTGGCCGCGGCCATGAGCACGCTCAGTTCGTCCATCAGTGCGCTGGCGTCTTCGCTCACCAACGACCTCTACGCCAGCTTCACCGGCCGCCACGACAGCCTGCACCTGTTGCGCGTGGGACGGGCGTTCTCGCTGCTGTGGGGCGTGCTGCTGACGGCGGCGGCGCTGGGCTTTCACTTCCTGGCCAGCGCTCGCGACGCGCCGGTGGTGGTGCTGGCGCTGTCCATTGCTTCCATCACCTACGGCGCGCTGCTGGGCGCTTATGTGCTGGCCGGCGGCGGGCGGCCAGCCAGCACCGGGCAGGCCGCCCGCGGCTTGCAGGGGCGCGACGTCATCACCGGCGCGGTGGTGGCCGTGGCGGTGATGCTGGTGGTGGTGTTCGCCGCCCGGCTGTCTGCCGCCTTGCCCGCATGGGCCTGGCTGGAGCCGATGGGCCGGCTGGCCTTCCCGTGGTACGTGCCCCTGGGCACGGGGCTGACGGTGGCGGTGGCCTGGTTGAGTTGCGGGCTCCGGCGTTGACTGCGGGATCGATCCGCGGGGATCGACTGCCCGGCCGACGCCCGCCATCCGATCGCGAGTGCTTCAGCCCTGTCCAGCGTGCCTGCGCATGAAGTCGCAGAACTTCTGCGTCAGCGCCGGCAGGTGCTCCTTCCAGTCGGGGAAAGGAATCAGGTCCACGTCCTGGTCCTGCAACGGCAGGGGCGACAGCTCGGCGCCGGGGATCAGGGCTGCGGCCCCCTGGCCATTGGCCGATGCGTGGGTCTTGTCGTTGCCCGGCACAACCAGCACCGGCAGGCGGTAGGCGCGCAGCTCTTCTTCCGGAACCCCCATCACCGGGCTGATCGGACCGCTGGTGAAGCGGGCCCGCCAGTGCGACATGACGCGGATGTACTCGGCCGGGTCCATGGCCATCAGGCGGGGGCGGTTGGCGGGGTTCGCCGCCAGCCGCTCCCGGTAGGCTTCGGTGTCGCACACGCCGGCCATGCCACCGCGTTCGGCGGCCTCGATGAACTGTCCGTAGTACATGCCGGGCAGCCGACCGGCCGCGAAGCTGCCGCCGGTCACGCGCATCAGCAGCAGCCCCCGCACGGCTCGTGGATGACGCCGCTGGACCATCATCGACAGCCGGGCGCCGGCCGACGATCCACCAAAGAACGCCGGCAGCGCGCCGTAGTGCGCCATCAGCGCCTGCAGGTCGTCGGCCCAGATCTCCTCTTCGCTGTCTTCTCCGGCGATGCGGATCTCCGACGCACCGACATTGCGCCGGTCGTGCACCAGCACGCGAAAGCCCTGCTGGGCGACCGACTGGGCCAGAGGCGCCATCTCCAGGTAGCGATGGCGCCCGCCCGAGCTGAGGGCCAGCCACGGGCCCCGGTCGCCATACACCTCATGGAACAGGTCGACCGTGCGGATGTTCAGGTACGGCATGCGGGGCTCAGTCCATCGAGATCTGGGCGCGCTTGCCGAGCGCGGCGTACATGTCGATCTCCTTGGCCATTCGGCTGCTGATGGCCGCCGGGCCCTCGAAGACGGGCGTCACGCCCTGATCGACCAGTTGAGCCCGAAGCTCCGGATCCTTCATCGCCTGTTCGATCAGCGCGGCCAGCCGGTTCACGATCGGCGCCGGGGTCTTCGGCGGCAGCGAGATGCCGACCCAGGTCTCGAGCACGAACCCCGGCTTGGCCTCGCCGATGGTCGGCACGTTGGGCAACTGGACGGCGCGAGTCGCGCCCGTCACGCCCAGCGCCTTCAGCGAGCCGGCCTTCACCAGGCCGACCGCCGAGCTAAGTCCCGCCACGGACACGGTGACCTGCCCACCCAGAAGGTCGTTCATCGCCGGGCCCGATCCCCGGTAGGGCACGTGCACCCAGTCGATGCCGAAGGCCTCCTTGATCATCTCGGCGCTGAGGTGCGAGGCCGAGCCGGTCCCCGCCGAGGCGTAGTTGTACTTTCCTGGCGCGGCGCGCGAGGCCTCGATCAGGTCCTGCAGGGTGTTGAACGGCGCCTTGCCGTTGACGACCATCACGAAGGGCAGCACGCCGAAGGTGGCGACGTGGCTGAATCCGGCCACGCCGTCGAACAAGGGCTTCTTGCTCAAGGCGGCGCTCACCGGCATGGCGCCGTTGCTCAGCAGGATGGTGTAGCCGTCGGGTGCCGCGCGCGACACCTCGGCCGCCCCCACGGCGCCGCCGGCGCCAGCCTTGGTCTCGACCACGAAGGTCTGGCCCGACAGCGCGCTTAGCTTCGTGGCCAGCAGCCGTGCCGGGCCGTCGAAGCTGCCGCCCGGCGGGAAGGGCACCACCAGCTTGACCGGTTTGTCGGGATACTGGGCGGCCGCGGGCGTGGCCCAGACGGCTGCCAGCAGGGCCAGCGAGAGTGATGCGGTCAGGCAGCGGCGCCGTGAGGTCAGGGATCTGCAGGTCATGGTTTGTCTCCGTCTTGTGAAGGGGAAGAAACCGCCGACAGGATGCGTGCCGGCGTGATGGGCAAGTGGCGGATGCGGATGCCGAGTGCGTCGAACACCGCGTTGCCGATGGCAGCGGCTGTCGGACCTTGCGCGGCTTCTCCGGCACCCAGGGGCGGCTGGCCCGGCTGGTCGATCAGCGACACGCGCACGGACGGCGTTTCGGAGAAGGTGAGGATCGGGTAGTCGGCCCAGCTTCGCGTGGTGATCTGGTCGCGCGTGAAGGCGATTTCCTCGTGCAGCGTCCAGCTGCAGCTCTGCAGGGCGCCGCCTTCCAGCTGGTTGGCCGCGCCGTCGGGGTTGATCACCAGGCCCAGGTCGGCCGCGATGGAAATGTCCAGCACCCGCACGCTGCGCTCGGCCACGACGCGCACGGCCACGGCGCACCACGCGCCGGTGTTCTTGTAGCGGGCGAAGGCCAGGCCGCGGCCCGTCCCTTCGGTCTCGCCGGTCTTGTCGCGCCACCAGGGCGCGGCGTCGATGGCCTGCGCGATGACGGCGCGGGCGCGTGGGTCCTTCAGGTGGGCCAGGCGGAAGGCGACCGCATCCTGCCGGCTCGCATGGGCCAGCTCGTCCATGAAGCTCTCGATGGCCCAGACGTTCGTGTAGGCGCCCAGCGCACGGATGGCCGAGGTTCGAACCGGCATCTCCAGCAGGCGATGGCTCACCACGTCGTGCCGCGGAAAGTCGTACAGCGGCACGGCGTTGCGATCGCTGCCGCCGCCTGCCGACATGGGCGGATCCAGCGAGACCGGGGCGATGAACGGGTTCTCGATCTGCGAGGCGGCCAGGAAGGACAGCTGGCCGGGCTCCGCGCGCCCCGGGCGGGCCGTGTAGCCGTTGGCCCAGAGGTGGTGCTGCCAGTCCGTCACGCGGCCATCGCTGCCCAGGCCTGCCGTCAACGACACCAGGTGCGCCGGGCCGAAGGGGCCGCAGCCGAGCTCGTCGGCACGCGACCACAGCACCCGCACGGGCCGGCCGCCGGCATGGCGCGCCAGCAGCACGGCGTCGAAGGCGACATCGTCGGCGGGGTTGTGGCCGTAGCAGCCTGCGCCTTCGACGTGGTGGATCACCACGCGGTCGGCATCGCGCTGCGGATGGTCACGCCGCAGGTAGACCTGGAGGTCCGACTGCAGGTTGTAGATGCCCTGGCTGTGCGTCCAGACTTCCAGCCCGTCGCTGCGCCAGTGCGCCAGCGCGCACGACGGCCCGATCGAGGCATGGGCGATGAAGGGCCTCGAGTAGCTGGCCTGCAGCGTCAGCGCTGCGGCCGGCGCCTCGCCTTCGCCCTTGTGTTCGACCTGGCGGCGCTGCGAGGGGGTGGTGCGAAGAAAGTGCGGCAGCCGGGCGCTGTCTGGGAGAGAGGCAGGCAGGTCCCAGTGGGCGCATTCCGCCAGCCCGGCGGCGGCCGCGACGGCCTGCTCTTCGCGCGCGGCCAGCACCCCGAGGAACGATCCGTCCCGCACCAGCACGGCCTCGGGAAAGCGTCGACGGAAGGCAGCGGCGTCGATGTCGACCAGCCTCGCCGACCGGTGGGCCGTGCGCACCACGCGGCCGTGCAGCAGCTCGGGCAGCACCAGGTCCTGTATGAAGACGCGCTGGCCGAACAGCTTGGGCAGCAGGTCGCGGCGCGGCAGCGAGGTGCCCACCGTGCGGTGCCGCGCGACCGCCTTGGGCAGGGCCGTGGGCGACACGCCCTGGGCCAGGGCGCCTTGCAGATCCAGGTCCCAGTAGCTGGCACGGGCGTCGGCGCCGCCCCCGGCGCTGGGCTTGGCCGCCGCGTGGGCACAGCGCAGCTGGCCGTCGTGCACCTCCACCGATTCGCGCTGCACGTCGTGACGCGCACAGAACGCAGTGATGGCCAGCTCACGCAGCGTCGCGCACACCCGCCGCACGGCATCCCCCGAGTGCTGCACCGACAGGCTGCCGGAGGTCACGCCTTCATCAGGACTGGCCCCGGTGCTGACGGCTGCCAGCTTGATGCGGGCCGGATCGACGTCCAGTTCATCGGCCGCGATCTGCGCCAGCGCGGTTCCGATGCCCTGGCCGAACTCGACCTTGCCCACACGCAGCTCGACCACGCCTTGCTGCTCGAGGTTCAGCCACTGCGCCAGCAGCGGGTTCTTGTCCAGGCTGCCGTTCGAGAAGCCTCGAGCCAGCGTGACCTTGGCTGCTTCGGTCATGCCGTGTGCACCTTCGCGATGGCCTTCATCACCGCCTGCAGGATGCGGTGCTGCGAGCCGCAACGGCACAGATGCTTGTCCAGCGCGGCACGCACCTCCTGCTCGGTGCAGGCCTGTTCGCGTTCGGTCAGTGCCACCGCGGTCATCAGGATGCCGCTGAGGCAGAAGCCGCACTGGCCCGCCTGCGCCTCGAGCAGGGCGACCTGCACGGGGTGTGGCTGCTCGGGCGACCCCAGGCCTTCGGGCGTTCGCACCCGCTTGCCCTCCAGGGCCCACAGCGGCAGGTCGCAGGTGGTGGTCGGGCGGCCGTCCACCAGCACCATGCAGGCGCCGCAGTGCCCTTCGCCGCAGCCCATGCGCACCCCGGCCAGGCCGAGGTCGTTTCGCAGCGCGAAGATCGACATGCCGTTGACCGGTGCGTCGCAGTTTCGTGCGCAGCCGTTGACGTCAATCTCCACACACACCCCTCGAATCGACCCGGACCGAAGCCGGCGCCGGCAAGTATTCCAGCGCGATTCGACAAACACAATATGACACAAGCTTCAGAGATTATGTCGATTTATAGACAGAGTTGGCGAAGCTCACGAAGGCCTTGACGGTGGCCGGCGTGTGCGGTTGCCGGTGGTGGTACAGGTACCAGCCGGCATAGGGCGCGCACCAGTCGTCCAGCATCGCCACCAGCTGCTTCTGTTCGATGTACGACCGCGCCAGCTCTTCGGCGATGAAGGCGACGCCCACCCCGCGCAGCGCAGCCGACAGCGCGAGGTTGCGCTCTGAGACGATCAAGGGCCCCGTGACCGCGAGCGACAGTGCCTTGCGGCCCTTCCTGAACTCCCACAGGTGCAGGCTGCGGCTGCCGTGCGGTCGCCAGTTGATGCAGCGGTGCTGGCGCAGGTCCTCGGGCCGCTGCGGAAGGCCGAACTCGGCCACGTAGCCCGGCGAGGCCACCGGGATGTGGCGAAGTGGCGGACCGATGGGCACGGCGACCATGTGCTTCTCGATGTGGTCGCCCAGGCGAACACCGAGATCGAAGCCCTGGTCGACGAGGTTGGTGACGGCATCGTCCACGGTGACGTCCAGCACGATGTCGGGATAGGCCTGGCGAAAACGCTCCAGGATGGGTTCGAGAAAGGTGCGCGCAGCCAGCCTCGGCAGGTGCAGGCGCAGCGTGCCGGCCGGTGAGCGGCGCAGGCTGTTGACGTCCTCCAGCGCGGCGTCGATCTCCTGCAGCGCCGGCTGCAGACGCGCCATCAGGCGCAGGCCCGCGTCGGTCACCGACAGGCTGCGCGTGGTGCGATTGAGCAGGCGAACGCCCAACCGCAGTTCGAGCTGCCGGATGGTCTGGCTCAGGGCCGATGGCGTGATCTGCAGCGCCTGGGCAGCGCCGGTGAAACTGCCGTGCTCGACGATTCGGGTGAAGGCCTTGAGGTCGAAGTAGACGCTGCCTCGCATGCTGGATTCCTCTCTGGTGCGAGTATGGTGGTCGACGGGTCGACCCACTGCGCTCCTGCACACCGATCCCGGCCCCGGTTCGGGCTCATGCAGACGATGTGATGCCGCCTGCCGCCAGCAAAGCCCGGTTGACCGGGTTCAATTCGCGGAACCCGAGCAGGTAGCTTGGCGGTACATGCTCGAGGGCGGCCTGGATCCAGTCCACGCCGCTGCCCAGCGCTGCGTCGGCCGTGGCGTGATCACCACCGAAGAGCGCCGCCTGGTGGACCAGCCAGCAGAACTCCGCATGGCCCAGGTCCAGCGGCGGCGACGCCTGCGAGCACTGCCAGGCAGCGCGCGCATGCCGTGCCGCGCCGGTTCGGTCGCCGCCTCGGCGACAGGCGTCTGCGGCCCGCGCGTGGGCATGCACGATCACGGGCGGCACCACGGGCTGCTCGGCTTCGACCAGCAGCCTCAGGCTCAGCTGCAATGCCTCGGCGGGAGGCAGGTGCCCCGCCTGCAGCAGCAGCAAGCTGTGCCGATCCATCGGGGCCAGCGCAGCTTCATGGGCATCCAAGGCCTCCTGCAGCATCGCCAGGACGGGCCGGCCGGCCAGGTGTTGCAGCCGTGCTTCGATGCCTGTGCGCGTCACCCGTCGGCCGGCGTCTGCGCTGGGCGGCAAAGGGCTCAGGCAGCTGTGCGCCCGCGCGGCTTGTCCGAGCCGCAGGTAGACGTGTGCCAATCGGTGCTCGGCGATCGTCTGCCAGGTCGGCGGACCGCGCCGCCGAAAGTGATCTGCAGACCATTGCAGCATGTCCAATGCCTGACTGAAGCGCCCGCTGCCGTAGAAGTTGGGCGCGAGCTGCGTTTGCAGGACGGCGCCCGAGGCCGGTTGACCCTGCCGCCGCCAAAGGTCCAGGACGCGCTCACCCTCGGCGATGGACTCGCGACGCCGACCCAGGGTGCCCAGGCAGGTCGACAGATTGAGCCGCTGCTCTGCTGCTTCGCCCAGCACACCGATGCTCTCGGCTGCCTCGGCCGCGATGGTGCAGGCGGAAAAAGCCCGCTCGTAGTCACCGGCCAGGTGCAGTGCATAGCCCTGGGCGCCGAAGAAGTCCAGCCGGGTCTGCAGCGTGGTCACCGCTGCCGCGGGACCGGCATAGCGATCGAGCAAAGATGAGCTTTCCTGCGTCTGGCCGGCCAATGCCAGAGCCAAGCCGCACCAACCCGCAGCCGTCAACTCGCTGTCGGTGTCTTCGAGGGCCGAGGCCAAAACCAGGGCTTCTCGCGCATCGACCAAGGCCGCGCTCGCCTCTCCTGCGTCGATCAGTGCCCGGGACCGGACCAGCAGGGCGTGCAGCCGTCTCTTGTCCGTGTGGGCCAGACGCAGCAGCGCATCGACGCGAGCCTGTCGCGCATCGGCCGCTTCGCTGGTCATTGCCACGGCCACGCCGCCGCAGCGGGCTCGCCATACCCCATGCTCGTCAGCGGCCTTCTCGTGGCAGTCAGCGGCCTGGTCCCACCAGGCCAGCTCTTCGAGCGCGCGTGCGGTGGCCCGGGCGGAGGCGGCAGCCTGCTCGAAGGCCGCTGCGGCCGGCCGCCATTCACCGCCGGTTCGCCAATGCGCCGCCGTGAGGTCGGGCCGGGCGTCGTGCGACTGCAGGTACGCGGCGATCCTGCAGTGCAAAGGGCGGGCCATGGCCGCCGGAATCTGCTGCAGGGCGGCCTCGCGCACCAGATCGAACAAGGCACCGTCCACCTGCAGCAGGTTGGCGCGCACCAGCGACTGCCAGGACTGCAGCAACTCCGCCTCGGATTGGCCCGTCACCGCTGCGGCCAGGGGCGCCGAGAACGCTGCGTGTGTCAGCGCAGCCACGTACAGCAGGGATCGGGCCGGCGCGGACAACCCGTTCAGTCGAGGCTGGATCAAGGCCACGAGCCGTGCCAGGTCAGGCTGCGCCATCGCCCCGATCGGATTCAGGTCTTCCAGGGTCGGCGTCGAGCGAAGGACTTCCAGGACCAGGAAGGGGTTGCCACCGGTCTGCTGGAAGAGGGCATCGGCCATGGCGGATCGCGTGCTGCCGGCCTCGGTGCCGATGTCCAGGGACGCCAGCAGCTTGACCAGGTCGGCCCGATCCATCGGCAGCACGTCGATGCGTTCGACGGCCAGGGCCGAGTCGTGCGCTTCGAGCCAGGAAGCCAATGAGACCGGCACGGCCTGATCGCGCAGGCAGAAGATGAGCGGCGGGCGCGGTGTGGGCAGGTCCGTCAACCAGTGCAGCAGGGCCTGCATCGACGCATCGTCCGCCCACTGCAGGTCGTCGATCACCAGCGCCGGGCTGGCAGCAAAACCCCAGGGCTCGAGGGCCGCAGCCACGGCCTGCCGCAAGCGAAGCGGCTCGACGGACCGTGCGGGAGGCTCACCCCACTCGGGCACCAGGCGGGCCAGTTCAGAGGCGGCCCAGGCCGGGGGCTCGGGCCACCGCAGTCGCACCTGGCGCAACAGCCTGGCGAGCAGGGCGTAGGGGGCGCATTGTTCGTTCGCAAAGGCCTTCACCACGACCGTCGGGCCAGCCGAGCGCGCGAACTCGTCCGCAAGCCGGGTCTTGCCGACGCCGGCCTGGCCTTGCAGCACGATCAGGGCCCCGGCCGCCCACGCCTTCTGCATCTGCGCCCACGCGAGTTCACGTCCGACCAATCGCGGCGGGCGCGACAACGCCACGTCCAGCCGCGGCTTGGCAAGGGCAGGCGCCTGGCGTGCCAGGGTGAGCGGGAGCCCGCTGGCTTCGATCAAGGCCGCCAGGCGCCTGGTCTCTTCGCTCGGATCGGCGTCGATGGCCGTGCGCAAGGCCGCTGCACAGCGCGCGAAGGACGCCAAGGCCTGCGATCGGTCGCCCCGCAGATAGTGCAAGCGCATGCAGCGCCGGTGCGCCGCTTCGCTGAAGGGTTGGGCAATCAGCAGCCGGTCGGCCAGGCGGAGGGCAGCGTCCCAGTCGCCACTCGCCTCGAGTCGATCAGCTTCGCTGCTCAGGGCCTCGCGGCGCGTGGCTTCCCAGCGCTCTCGAAGCGCATGGACACGCTCGCCCAGCACGTCGTCTGGCGCATAGTGATGACCTGCCAGGAGACCAAAGTCGGATCCGGGTGAGGATGCATCGTCGAACACCAGATCGTGGCCGACACCGGGAGCCAGACGCAGCTGCGCTTCACCCGAGACCACGGCGTGTCCCGTCGCGCGGCGCAAGCGGAACAGGCGCTGGCGCAGACTGCTCATCGCCTTGGGGGGCGCCGCATCGGGCCACAACAGCCGGGCCAGAGCCGCGCGCGCCTGGGGGCCTTCCAGCGCCAGCAGGGCCAGCAAGGCGGCGTCATGCCGCTCCAGCTCATGCAGCTTGCCATCGGGCAGCACAACGGCCGCCTCGCCCAGCAGGCGCAGCTGCACCGTTGTCGACCCCGCTTTCGGACTCGACTCTGACACGACTCTCTCCCCTGTGCGGAGCATAACGCGGCGCGTCTTTCGACCCCCCGATCGCTGCCCCGATTCGCCCGCGCTGCACAAACGCGACGACCTCCCCTGGCGCGTGCCGGCCACGGTCGGGTAGCGGTCGGGTAACGGTGGGGTAACGCAGGCAGTTCTAGCCTGTCGAGCGTCACGAGAGAGTTCTTCGCCCCCGCCGGGCGCGACCCCTGGGTCAAGGCAGCGATGGTGGGGCCCTGTCGTGGCAGTGCACGGCCCCGCTCGACATCGGGCGGGGTATCAACGAACGAACGGGGGGAGCGGAAATGCCAGTGTTGTCAGTCAGCGATCGTGTGGTCGGCGAGGGTGATCGATTCCTCGACATGGTGGTGAAGCTGGACGCGGCTTCCACTCAAACCATCACGGTCAACTTTGCAACCGCCGACTACACCACGCGGGCGGGTCAGTTCAACGACTATTTCGGGCTGTCGGGCACGCTGACGTTCCTGCCGGGAGAGACCAGCAAGGTCGTGCGCATCGATCTGATCGACGACAGAAGCACCAACGCCGAGGCGCTGGAGCGCTTCACGTTCGGCCTGAGCGCGCCGCAGAACGCCACGCTGG
>LNFM01015277.1_pt1 | contig 34121 bp, 36 predicted proteins | sample 596031 | NCBI WGS metagenome assembly LNFM01 (sample SAMN04254537, study PRJNA301005) | activated carbon metagenome | isolation source: dual media filters at the Ann Arbor, Michigan drinking water treatment plant | place: USA: Ann Arbor
CGATGTCCTTCGCGATGAGCTCCGAGGAGTGCGCCACTAGAAGTAGCCCTCCTGCTTCTTCTTCTCCATCGACCCGTCCTGGTCGTGGTCGATCATGCGTCCCTGCCGCTCCGAGGAGGTGGTGAGCAGCATCTCCCGGATGATCGCGGTGAGGTTGTCCGCGGTGCTCTCGATCGCCCCGGTGAGCGGGTAGCAGCCGAGGGTGCGGAACCGGACGCTGCGCGTCTCGGGGGTCTCGCCGGGGAGCAGGCGCATCCGGTCGTCCTCGACCATGATGAGGTTGCCCTCGCGCTCCACCACCGGCCGCGGGGCCGCGAAGTACAGCGGCACGATCTCGATGTTCTCCAGCCAGATGTACTGCCACACGTCGAGCTCGGTCCAGTTCGAGAGCGGGAACACGCGCACGCTCTCACCGGGCCCCTTGCGGCCGTTGTAGATGCGCCACAGCTCCGGCCGCTGCTGCTTGGGGTCCCACTGGTGCTGCGCCGAGCGCAGCGAGAAGACCCGCTCCTTGGCGCGCGACTTCTCCTCGTCGCGCCGCGCCCCGCCGAACGCCAGGTCGAACCGGTAGTGGTCGAGCGCCTGCTTGAGGCCCTCGGTCTTCCACATGTCGGTGTGCAGGGACGACCCGTGGTCGAAGGGGTTGATGCCCTTCTCGACGCACTCGGGGTTCACGTAGGTGATGAACTCGAACCCGATCTCCTCGGCCATGCGCGCACCGAAGCGGTCCATCTCCTGGAACTCCCAGGTGGTGTCGATGCGAAGCAGCGGGAACGGCAGCGGCGCGGGGTGGAACGCCTTGCGCGCCAGGTGCAGCATCACCGTGCTGTCCTTGCCGATGCTGTAGAGCATCACGGGGCGCTCGGACTCGGCGACCGCCTCCCGCATGATGTGGATGCTCTCGGCCTCCAGGCGCTGGAGGTGGGTCAGCCGGGTGTGTTCGATGTTCGTCGTCACGGATGCAAGTTGTACAGGACGCCTCCGCCGCCGGTCCGGGCCGCAGTCCGGGCCGATGGAGCGGATCCCGCGCCTTCGGTGACCCGCGGCACCGTCTCACCCACGATACGGATGGCGAATGGGCGGGATCAGGGTTCCGTATCGCGGCCTGCGAGACCCGGCCCCCGGGACGCCGCCTCGTAGGCCCGGCGGGACTCGGCCCGCCAGATCCGGTACATCACCCAGTACCCCACCGCCAGCGCTGGCAGCGAGGCGATGGGGGCCATCACGTGCTCCTGCCCCACCTTCACCGCCGTCCCGAGCCAGGCGGCGTGCTGCCCGGCGATGAGGGCGGAGGCGACCGCGGCGGCTCCGGTGAGCAGCATCACGGCGAACATCAGCAGGGTGCGCGAGCGACGCATGCCGGTGAGCGTATCGCCGCCCCGGCGCGAGCCGGAACTGCTCTGATACCGCCCCGATGCGCACCGTGGAACGCTCGCTGCTGGGCCCCGCCGTGGGCCTGGGCCTGGCCGTCGGGGTCTTCGGCTTCTCGTTCGGCGTGCTGGCGGCGTCCGCCGGGCTGTCGGTGCCCCAGGCGTCGGCCATGTCGCTGCTGGTGTTCACCGGGTCGGCCCAGTACGCCGCGGTGACCGCCGCGGCGGCGGGCGCCGCCCTGCCCGCGGTGGTCCTGACCGGGCTGCTGCTGAACACCCGCTGCCTGGCGTTCGGCGCCGCGCTGGCGCCGGTGATCGGCGCACGGTGGTCGCACCGGCTGCTGGGCGCCCAGTTGATCATCGACGAGTCGACGGCGCTGGCGATGGCCGAGCGGGAGCCCGCCCGCGCCCGGGCGGCGTTCTGGCTGACCGGCCTGGCGGTGTTCGGCTTCTGGAACGCGGCGACCGTCGCGGGGGCCCTGGCCGGGTCGGCCGTGGGCGACCCCCGCCCCCGGCCGCCTTCGTGGCGCTGCTGATGCCCATGCTGCGGCGCCGTTCCACCCTGGCGGCGGCCCTCGCGGGGGCGGCCATCGCGCTGGTCGCCGTGCCGGTCGCGCCGCCGGGCATCCCCATCACGCTGGGTGCCCTCGGGGTCGCCGCCGGCATCCTCACCGAGCGGCGCGCATGACCTGGGCGGCGATCCTGCTGCTGGCCGCCGGCACGTATGCGCTGAAGGCCGCCGGGCCGGTGCTGCTGGGCGGCCGGACGCTCCCGGCCGCCGTGAACGCGCTGCTGGCGCCGCTGCCCGCCGCGCTGCTGGCGGCGCTGGTGGCGGTGACGACCTTCGACGGAGGCCGTGAGCTGGTGCTCGACGCGCGCGTGGTGGGGATCGCCGTGGCGGGGGTGGCGGTGTGGCGCCGTGCGCCGTTCCTCGTTACGGTCGTGCTGGCCGCTGGGGCGGCGGCCGCGGCCCGCGCACTGGGCATGGCCTGACTGCCCGTTCGGGGAGGTGCCCTGCAAAGCGCCGAAACATACGATCCGGGCGTGCCGGCCATGTCAACGCCATGTTGAGGACCGTGCTGCACCTCGCGGCGGCCCCCATCGCGCTGGGACGGGTGGCGACCGCCTCACGCGTTCGGCGGCTCGGAACCCTCGTGTCGGTGGACACCGGCGAGCCGGTCGTGGCGCTCACCTTCGACGACGGCCCGCACCCGGAGTACACGCCGCGGCTGCTGGACATCCTGCGCCGTCACGACGCGCGCGCGACGTTCTTCGTGATCGGCGAACGGGTCGCCGAGCACCCCGGGGTCACGGCCCGGATCACCCAGGAAGGCCACGTGCTGGCCAACCACACCTGGAGCCACCCGCGCATGACCGACGTGACCGGCGAGTCCCGCCGGGAGGAGATCCGCCGGTGCGCAGAGGCCATCGCGCCGTTCGGCGGCGTCCGGCTGTTCCGCCCTCCGCAGGGCAGGCAGAGCGTGAGCTCCCGCATGGACGTCCATCGCATGGATCACGACTGCGTGGCGTGGAGCGCCCACCTGGAGGACTGGCTGCCGCAATCACCCGCGGCGCTGACCGCCCGGTTGCGGGCGGCGCTGACGCCCGGGGCCATCGTGGTCCTGCACGACGCCATTTGGGACCCCATGGTGGAGGGCGCCGAGAACCGGGACGCGGTGCTGGACGCCGTGGAGGTGATCCTCACCGAGATGTCCGGCCACATGCGGTTCGTCACGGTGCCAGAGCTCCTGGTGGCCGGGGTCGGGAACCGGAAGCCCTGGATCACCGCCTGATCCGAGGCCGGTGAACCGCCCGGGGTATGCGAACATGTGTTCGTGTCCTCCGGTTACGTCGAACTCCACGCCCACTCCGCCTTCAGTTTCCTGGACGGCGCCTCCAGCCCGGAGGAGCTCGCCGAGACGGCCGCGTCGCTGGGGCACCGGGCGATGGCGCTCACCGACCACGACGGGCTGTGCGGCTCGCTGGCGTTCGCCCACGCGGCCCGTGGCGCGGGGCTGCGTCCCATCACCGGCTGCGAGGTCACCCTCACCGACGGCAGCCATCTGACGCTGTTGGCCGCCACCCAGCGCGGGTACGCGAACCTGTGCCGGCTCATCACCATCGCCCACGCCGGCACCCGCGACACGCGCGACCGGCGCTGCCGCCGCCCGCCCTGCGTGCCCACGCGGAGGGCCTGGTGTGCCTCACCGGCTGCGCGCGGGACGGCCTGGTGCCGCGGCTGGTGCGCGACGGCCGCCGCCCGGAGGCGCTCGCGTGGCTCGCCCGGCTGCGGGAGTGGTTCGACCCGGACGCCGTGCACGTTGAGCTGCAGCGACCGCTGCTGCGCGGCGACCGGACGCTGGTGCGCGACCTGCGCGAGCTGGCCCGGGAGGCGGGGCTGCCGGTGGTCGCCACCGGCAACGTCCACGCCCACCACCCGCGCCGCGCCTACCTGCAGGACGCGTTCGTGGCGGCCCGGCACCGGCGGACCCTCGACGGGTCGGAGGAGGTGCGGCGCGGGAACCGGGCGGCGGTGCTCGCCGCGCCCGACGACATGGCGCGGCCGTTCGCGGAGATCCCGGAGGCGGTCGCGGCGACCGCGGAGATCGCCGAGCGCTGCGGCTTCGACCTCACGCGCGACCTGGGGTACCGGTTCCCGGACTTCGTGGCGGGCCACCCCGGCCAGACGGCGACCTGTGCGTCCACCTGCTGGGCACCCGGTACCCGAACGCCGCCAAGCGCGAGGAGGCGCGGCGGCGGTTGGACGAGGAGCTGGCGCTCATCGCGCACCACGGTCTGGCCGGGTTCTTCCTGCTGCACCGCGACATCCTGGAGCTGGCCCGGGAGGTGGCGCTCACGGTGCGCCCCGCCGGCTCGGCCCGGCGGAACCTCCCGCCCGGCCGCGGGCGCGGGTCGTCGGTGGGCTCGATCGTCTGTTACCTCACCGGTCTGTCGCACATCGACCCGGTGGCGAACAACCTGTTCCTGGGGCGGTTCCTGAACCGCGACATGGCCTCGGTGCCGGACATCGACCTGGACTTCCCCCGGGACGTGCGGGAGAAGCTCATCGAGGAGATCGTGCGCCGGTACGGCGGCGAGCACGCGGCGCTGGTGGCGGCGTTCCCCACGTTCCGCATCCGCATGGCCATCCGGGAGCTCGGCGGCGCGCTGGCGCTGCCCGAGGCCGACCTGGAGCGCCTGGTGCGGATGTCGGACGGCTGGTCGAGCCCCAAGATGCTCGAGGAGGAGATGCTGCGGCTGCCCGACGGGGAGGCCAAGCTGCGGTCTCCGCGCTGGCGGGCGCTGATGTTCCTGGCCGGGGAGGCCGCCGGGCTGCCGCGGCACCTGTCGCAGCATTCGGGCGGCATGGTGGTGAGCGCCCAGCCGCTGGTGGAGATGGTGCCGGTGGTGCCCGCCGCGTTCCCGGGGCGGCAGCTGTGCCAGTGGGACAAGGACTCCTGCGCCGACGCGGGGTTCGTGAAGATCGACCTGCTGGGGCTGGGGATGCTGTCGGCGGTGGAGGAGTGCATCGACCTCATCGCCCGCACCCGCGGCGAGACGGTGGACCTGTCGCGCATCGACTTCACCGACCGCGAGGTGTTCGCCGAGATCCAGGACGCCGACACCGTCGGCACCTTCCAGATCGAGAGCCGGGCCCAGATGCAGAGCCTGCTGCAGACCCGGCCGCAGGACCTGGACGACCTGACGGTGCAGGTGGCGCTCATCCGTCCCGGGCCGGTGTCGGGCGGCGCGGTCCACCCGTACGTCAAGCACCGCCGCGCCAGGCGTGAGAACCCGGACTTCGAGCCGCCCTACGACCATCCGCTGCTGGCGCCGGTGCTGCGCGAGACGCTGGGCGTGGTGGTGTTCCAGGAGCAGGTGCTGGAGGTGGCCATGGCGCTCGCCGGGTTCAGCCCGGGTCAGGCGGAGGCGCTGCGCCGGGCGATGAGCCGCAAGCGCAGCCGCGACGCCATGCTGCGGCTGTGGGCCGAGTTCCGGGACGGCGCCCGGGCCCGCGGCGTGGACGACGAGACGATCCGGCTGGTGTTCACCAAGCTCATCGGGTTCTCGAACTTCGGCTTCCCCAAGGCCCATTCGGCGGCGTTCGCGGTGCTCGCCTACCAGAGCGCGTGGCTGCGCCGGTACCACCCCGCGGAGTTCCTGGCCGCGCTGCTGAACGCCCAGCCCATGGGTTTCTATCCCCCGGCCAGCCTGGTGCGCGACGCCCAGCGCCGGGGGGTGCGGGTGGTGGGCCCGTGCGTGAACCTGGGGATGGCGACCTGCACCGTGCAGGACGACGGCGCCGTGCGGATCGGGCTGGGCTACATCCGCCAGGTCCGCGCGGACGCCGCGGCCCGGCTGGTGACCGAGCGTGAGGATGCCGGTCCGTTCCGTGACCTGGCCGACCTGGCGGCCCGGTCGGAGATGCGCCGCGAGCAGCTCTCGCAGCTGGTCCGGGCGGGGGCGTGCGACGTGTTCGGCGAGCCGCGCCGCCGGATGCTGTGGCAGCTGGCCACCGTGAGCCGCCCGGTGCGGCATCCCGGCCACACCCAGCTGGCATTGCCGATCCCGGCCGCGGAGGCCCCGCCGCTGGCCGAGCCGGACCGCTTCGAGCGGGTGGTGACCGACTACGAGACGATGGGCCTGTCGGCCGGCTGGCACATGATGGCCATCGTCCGGCCGCACCTGCCCGCCGAGACCCGCACCGCCCGAGACCTGAAGGAGCTGCGAAACGGCGCCCGGGTGCTGGTGGCCGGCATGGTCACCGCCCGGCAGCGGCCAGCCACGGCGAACGGCATCGTGTTCATGCTGCTGGAGGACGAGACCGGCATGTCCAACATCGTCATCCACCCGGAGACCTACGAGCGGCACCGGGCCCTGGTGCGCGCCGAGCCGCTGGTGATGGTGTGGGGGCGGCTGGAGCGCCGGGACCGCAACATCAACGTGGTGGCCGAACGCATGGAGCGCGTCGCCCCGCCGCCGGACCGCTCGGTGGAGGAGGCGGCACGCGCCCGGGAGGCCGTGCCGCCGGGCCAGCACTTCGCGCGGGGACGCAGCCGCTAGGGTCGGCGGGGTGAGGCGCCCCGATCCCCTCGCCACCGCCATCCTGGGTGGCATCGCCGCGTTCGTCGCCGGCGGCCTGGTCTGGGCGCACGCCACCGAGCCGGACCGATCCGGCCAGGCCTGCGGGGAGTGCTCGCCGCCGGCGATCGTCGTGGCCCCGGGTGCGGTGTGGGTGGCCCAGGGCAACCTCATCCACCGTTTCGATCCCGCCACCGGAGTGCGGTCACCGGCCGTGGATGCCTGGCCGGCGGACGGGCACCACGTGCTGCAGGCCATCACCGTGGACCGCGGCCGGGTGCTGGTGGCCTGGGATGGCGGCGTCGGGATCCTTCGCGGGGACCGGGTGGTGCGCCACACGATCCGCCCCGCCCTGCGCGGCGTGCTGTTCGTCCATGGCCGGGACCGGGCGTACGTGCTCGGCAGCCGCCGGCTCGTCGCCCTCCGCGCGGACGGCTCCCCCGGAACGGTGCGCCGATTCCGCACCCGGGGCCTGGCGGAGGTGGCCGCCCGGCGGATCGCCCGCGGCCCGCTGCCACCCGCCGCGCGATGGGATGACGCCTTCGGCGTCACGGCCGGCGAGTACCGTGCCCAGCGCGGCGAGGACCTGATCGTCCGGCTCACCCGCCGTGATCCGGTGAGCCGTGTCGCACGCTGGAGCGTGCAGATCCCGGTGAGCTGATGACGAACTCGACGAAGACCATCCTCGCCGTCGCCACCCTGGTGGCCATCGTGATGACGGCGTTCCTCACCCGTCACCGGTTGGCCGCCGAGAACGAGGCGAAGGCGACCCTGTCGGCCGCCGTGGAGGTGGATGCCGCCCGTTCCGGCGACATCGCCGCATTCTTCGGCGCCCGCGGCCCCGACGACATCGAGCCCTCCGATGTCGCCTCCTTTGACGGCTTCCCGCTCTACGGCGCCTCCGAGGCGTACCAGGCGGAGTTCGGGACGCTTCAGCGTGTCACCCGGTTGCGCGCCCCCTCGGCAAACCCGCTGCAGGGGCTTGACGCGGTCCGCCTCACCTACGGCGGCTGCACCCCCGAGGGGTGTCAGCACCACCTGACGCTCGTGGTGGGCCCCTCGTGCATGCGCCCGCTGCCCCTGGTCGCGGAGATCGCCGTACGGCGGGAGACGCTGGGGGGGGACCGCGACGTCTTCACGCTTCTGGAGGCGACGGTCGCCGCGGTCGAGGTGCCGCGCGACGGCGACGAGATCTCCTTCGGGGATGGCCCCGAGATCCAGCTGTTCTACGCGGGCGACACGGTGATCGAGATGCACGGCGGCACGCTGTTCGCCACCGGCGGCGAGTTGGTGCCCCTCAACGCTCCCGCGCGGGCGGCCTCGGCGGGCACGACCCCGCCGGCCCCGGCGCCGGCCCAGGTGCCCTGCGCCGGCTGAGCGCGCCGAGAACGTCCGCTGTGCCGCACATTCATACCCGCCAACGTCCGTCCCACCTGACGTTGCGGCCCGCGAACGTCAGGTGCGGCTGACAGCCCTCAGCACCGCCCGCCGCCGCTCAGCCGCTTCAGGACAGCCCGGCCGACCTCGGCGATGAAGCCGTCGCCGGTGGCGTCCGAGACGCCGACGGCGCTCCAGGTCATCGCCGCCACCACGACCGGGCCCGAGCGGGTGTAGACCACCCCCACGTCGTGCTTGACCTGCTCGGTGTAGCCGGTCTTGTGCAACAGCGGCACACCCGGAGGCAGCGCCTGGGCGAGCTTGGTGCGGTCCCGCACCTCCAGCAGCCGCCAGCTGATCTCGGCGCGCACGCGGACGGCCGGGACGCCGAGGGTGCGCAGCGCACCGCCGCCGAGGGCGCCGCGGTGGATGACCACGAACATCCGGGCCAGCTCGAACGGGCTGCCGATGAAGTTCGTGAACAGGGCGGGCTGCGCCGTGGTCTCCACGGGAATGGGCCGGCCCGCCGTCTCCTCGATGATGTACGGCCGCCGCACCAGCGCCTGCTGCAGGCCGATGGCGCGCAGCGTCTCGGTCACGCGGGCCGAGCCGGCGACGCCGTCCCCTCCCCCCTGGATCGCCAGCACCTGGTTCGCCGCGCGGTCGTTGGAGTCGATGATCATCTGGTCGAGCAGCGACGCGGGGGCGCCGGCCGGGCGCCGGACCGCGTCGAGCAGGATCCCGGCCTTCAGCACGCTGGCCGTGGGGAACTGCGCCCCGGCGTTCACGCCCGCCCCGCAGCCGGTGATCAGGTGCTGGGCGTACACGCCGGAGATCGCCGGGAGGCGCCCCGTGAGCGCCACCAGATCGGCCTGCAGGCGCCGATCCAGGCGGCCGCGCGTGGTGCCCAGCCGTGCGCCGCTGGACGGCAGCACCCACACCACCTGCGCGGCGGACAGCCGCACCCCGCCGGGACCGACCGCCCGGACCCGGAGGTTCCACCGGCCGGTGGGCAGCTCCAGCTGCACGCGCCGGGGCCCGCGCGCCACGGGGACGGCCAGGCGGTCACGTCCGTCCACCACGGCCTGGATGCGTGCGGTGCGGGGGCCGATGCGGACGGTCGTGCGGCCGAACACCACCGGGCTGGGCGCCACGACCGGCGCCGGGGGCGGGGCGACGACCGGGCTCACGCCTCGCGTGGCGGGATGACCACCGCCTCGCCGCGCAGCACGACCTGCCCGCCCGCCTCCGCGACGGTCTCCAGCAGCACCCGGCGCCGCGGCTGGAGCTCCAGCACCGTGACGGTGGCGGTCACCTCGTCACCCGGACGGACCGGAGCCGTGAATTCCAGCGTCTGGCTCACGTAGATCGTCCCGGGACCCGGCAGGTCCATCCCGATCACCGCGCTCACCAGCCCGGCGCTGAGGATGCCGTGGGCGATGGGCCCGGCGAAGCGCGACGCCCGTGACCACTCGTTGTCGGAGTGCGCGGGGTTCTCGTCGCCCGAGATGCGGGCGAAGGCGTCGATGTCGTCCTGCGTGACGAGCTTGGTGCGGCTGGCGCTGTCCCCGACGGCGAGCATCAGACCCGCTCCACGACCATCGCGATGCCCTGGCCACCGCCGATGCACAGCGTCGCCAGGCCCAGCCGCACCTCTCGGCGCGCCATCTCGTGCAGCAGGGTGGTGAGCACCCGCGCGCCGGAGGCGCCCACCGGGTGCCCCAGCGCGATCGCCCCGCCGTTGACGTTGGTGCGCCCGGGATCCATCCCCAGCTCGCGGATGACGGCGAGGCTCTGGGCGGCGAACGCCTCGTTGAGCTCGATCAGGTCGATGTCACCAAGCTCCACGCCGGCCTTTGCCAGCGCCAGGGGAACCGCCTTCACCGGCCCCAGGCCCATCACGCGAGGGGGCACGCCGGCGGTGGCCCAACCCCGGATGATGGCCTGCGGCGTCACGCCCAGACGATCGGCGGCCTCCCGGCTGAGCACCACCACCGCCGCCGCGCCGTCGTTGATGCCGCTGGCGTTGCCTGCGGTGACCGTGCCGTCGGCCTGGAACGCGGGACGCAGCTTGGCCAGGTCCTCGATGGTCGTGCCCGTCCGAGGGTGCTCGTCGGCGGTCACCTGCACGGGATCCCCCCGCCGCTGGGCGACCGGCACGGGGACGATCTCCGCGTCGAACCGCCCGGCGCGAACGGCCTCGGCCGTGCGCCGCTGGCTCTCCAGCGCGAACGCGTCCTGGTCGGCGCGGCTGATCTCCAGCTGCGCGGCGACGTTCTCGGCCGTGACGCCCATGTGGACGTTCTCGATGCTGCACTGCAGCCCGTCGCTGATCATCGAGTCGAGGATCTCGCCGTTGCCCATCCGGTAGCCGGCGCGGGCCTTGGGCAGCAGGTAGGGGGCGCCGCTCATGCTCTCGGTGCCGCCGGCCACCACCACCTCGGCGTCACCCAGCAGCACCTGCTGGGCAGCGACCGCCACCGCGCGCAGACCGGAGCCGCACAGCTGGTTGACCGCGGTCGCGGGGACCGAGTCCGGCACCCCGGCCTTCAGCGCCACCTGGCGCGCCACACCCTGCCCCAGGCCCGCCGACAGGCAGTTTCCGAGGATGACCTCGCCCACCTCGGCGGCCGGCACGCCGGCACGCGAGAGCGCCTCGCGCACGGCGATGGCGCCCAGGTCGGTCGCATGCACCGACGACAGGGTCCCCATGAAGCTCCCGATGGGCGTCCGCACCGCCCCGGCGATCACCGCTTCGGCCATCCGCTCCTCCGTTCACGCGGCCCGAAGCCCCAGTATCCCGCACCCCGGCGGGTGAGGACGGACGCCCCGATCAACCCACCGGAGGCGGGACCACCGTGGCGCCCTCCACAGCCGCCCGGTGGACCGCCTCCAGGGCACGCGCCTGGCACAGCAGGTCGGCGGTGTCGACGCGCAGCGGCTCGGTCCCGGCGATCGCCGCCGCCATGTTCTCCAGCTGCAGGCGGTAGGAGTCCTCTGTGGGGATCTCCACCACCGATCGGGCACCGTCGGCGGCGCGCACCTCGATGCCGGGCTTCCTGGCGTGCCACGGATCGTCGACGTAGAGGCTGCCCTCGCTGCCCACCACCTCGAGCTCGTCGCGGTGCGGCGTGGCGAAGCCGCAGTCGAACTGGCCGATCACGTCCCCCGGCATCCGCAGCGTCGCCGCGAGGGTGAGGTCCACGCCGGAGCGACCGACCCGACGCTCGGCGTGGACCCGCTCCGGCTCACCGGCGATGAGCCGGATGGCGCTGAGGCAGTAGCACCCCACGTCCATGAGGCTCCCGCCGTCCAGGGCGGGGTCAAAGCGCGTGTCGTCTGCGCCGCGCAGGCCCTCCAGCTCGAACGCGAACGACGCGCGCACGAGCTGCACGCGGCCGATCACGCCGTCGCGCACGAGGTTCACGAGCGCGCGGGTCTGGGGGTGGTGGCGCCACATGAACGCCTCGGAGAGGAGGACGCCGGCGGCCTCGGCGGCGGCGGCGGCCGCCCGCGCCTCCTCGACGCTGCGGGTGAAGGGCTTCTCGACGAGCACGTGCTTGCCCGCCGCAATCGCCCGCAGCGTCCACTCGACGTGGACCAGATCGACCTCGGGGTCGTCCAGCAGCGCCTGGTACGAGCCGTGCCCCCGCGTGATGCCGTGGGCCGCCGCGTACATCTCGGCGCGCGCGGCGTCGCGGCTGGCCACCGCCACCACCGGGATCCCCGCGGCCTGTGCCGCCGGCAGGATCAGGTCGTTGATCGCGGCGGTGGAGAGAATCCCCAGCCTCACCCCCATGACGCCTCGATCATGGGGCGCAGCGCGCACTCCAGGATGCGCATGCCGCGCGGCCGGGTCATGACGTACATCGCCAGGTCGGCAACCTCCTCGGCGGTCATCATGCCGTCGGTGTCCCCCGGCTTCCGGCCGCGTCCCATCGCGAAGTCGGTGGCCACGCCACCCGGGCACAGGTTCGTGCAGCGCACGCCCTTCTCGCGCAGCTCGCCGTCGAGGGCCCGCATGAAGCCCACCTGGGCGAACTTGCTGGCGCAGTAGACCGCCTCACCCGGGAACCCGCGGCGCCCCGCCTCGGAGGCCACCATCACCACGTCGGCCGCGTCGCTGCGCAGCAGATGCGGCAGCGCCGCCCGCACCGCGTACAGCGCGCCCTTCACGTTGACGTCGATGATCTCTTCGAGATCGTCCGCCGGGAAGTCCAGGAACGGCCCGTAGGTGCCCACCCCGGCGTTCACCACCAGGATGTCGAGCCGGCCGAAGCGCTCCACCACCGCGGCCGTGGCGGCGTCCACCGCCGTGGCGTCGCGCACGTCGCACGCCACGCCGAGCGCGCCGTCGAGTCCCAGGTCGTCACCGGACCTGGAGATGAGCCCCACGCCGGCACCGGCCGCGTGGAGCATGTGGGCCAGTGCGGCCCCGATGCCGCGACTCGCCCCGGTGACGAGGGCGACGCGGCCAGTGAGATCGGTCATCCGGCCATCCTCCCACCGAATGGGTGTTCCCGGGCGGTGGCGCAGCCGGCGGGTGACGGCGCCACCGCCCGAGTCCGGTGAGCGGCGCGGCAAGGGGGCACCTCACCGCTCACGACGCCCCCTTGGGGGCGCTGTCGTCGACCGTGATCGCACCGGTCATGATCGCCACGGCCTCCGCCATGCTGTGGCTCTCGGGCGTCACCTCCGCCACCCTGCGGCCCAGCCGCTGGATGTGGATGCGGTCGCACACCTCGAACACGTGCGGCATGTTGTGGCTGATCAGGATGATCGGCAGCCCGCGGTCACGGACCTCCTTGATGAGGTCCAGCACCCGCCGGGACTCCTTCACGCCCAGCGCGGCGGTGGGCTCGTCCATGATCACGAGCTTGGTGCCGAAGGCCGCCGCTCGGGCCACGGCCACGCCCTGGCGCTGCCCGCCGGACAGGGTCTCCACCGCCTGGCCCACGTTCTGGATCGTCATGAGCCCCAGCGCGTTCATCTGCTCACGCGCGGTCCGTTCCATCCCGCCCTTGTCGAGCACCCGCAGGAACTTCCCGAAGATGTCGCTGCGACGCCGCTCCCGGCCAAGGAAGAGGTTGGAGGCGATGTCCAGCGCCGGCGCCACGGCGAGGTTCTGGTAGACGGTCTCGATGCCCATCCGGCGGGCGTCGAGCGGGTTCTTGAAGCTCACCGGCTCGCCGTCGAGCAGCATCTCGCCCTGGTCGGGCACCAACGCGCCGGACAGCGCCTTGATGAGGGTGGACTTGCCGGCGCCGTTGTCGCCGATCACGCCCACGATCTCACCCGCGTTGAGCACGAAGTCCGCGCCGTCGAGCGCGACGACCGTGCCGTAGACCTTCACGAGGCCCCGGGCCTCGAGGACCGGCGTGCTCATGCCTTCACCCCCCGGATCCACTGGTCCGCGGCGATCGCCACGAGGATGAGTCCGCCGATCGTGAAGTTCTGCCACAGCACATCGACACCGGCGAGCGCCAGGCCGTTGCGGAACACGCCCACGATCACGGCGCCGAAGAGCGTCCCGATGACGCTGCCGCGCCCGCCGAACAGGCTGGTGCCGCCGATCACCACGGCGGTGATGCTGTCGAGGTTCACCTCCGGCAGCCCCTGCGGCGCGACCGCGCCCGCACGGCCGATGAGCGCCCATCCGGCGATCGCGCAGATGAGGCCGGCCACGGCGTACACCGACAGCAGCACGCGCTTGGTGCGGATACCGGAGAGCAGCGCGGCCTGGGGGTCGTCGCCCACCGCGTAGACGTGCCGCCCCCAGGCGGTCCAGTTCAGGCAGAACCAGATGAGCCCGAACAGGCCGAGCATGAGGACCACGCCCCACGTGATGGCCATCCCGCCGACGTCGAACGACTTCCCGAGCCACTGCAGCGGCCCCGCCTGCTCGGCGACGTCCTGGGCCCGGATGGTCTCGCTCTTGGACACGTAGAGCGTCAGCGCGCCGAAGACCAGATAGGTGCCCAGCGTCGCGATGAACGGGGGCAGACGGAACCGCGTCACGAGCGCACCGTTGATGGCGCCGCACGCAAGGCCCACACCGAATCCGGCCAGGAGCGCCAGCCACACGGGGAGGCCTTGGTCGACGGCCAGATCACCCATCACCACCGACGAGAGGAACATCATGGTCCCCACCGACAGGTCGATGCCGGCGGTGAGGATGACCAGGGTCTGGGCGATGCCCAGGATGCCGACGATCATCACCTGCTGAAGGATCAGCGAGACGTTGAACGGCTTCAGGAAGTTGTCGGCGATGACGCTGAACGCGATGAACGAGACCACCAGCACCAGGGCCGGGGCCGCGATCTGCGACGAGTGCAGGAACAGCTGGATGCGCTCCAGCGGGCTGCGCTGACGGCCGAGGAACGCCTCGGCGGCGTGTTCGGATGATGCGGAGGCGGCCACGGCCTCGTAGTCGGACGCCGGCCGGTTCGGGTGCCCCCCCACCTGGGATTCCCGTTCGCTCATGCGGTGTTGCTCCCCCTTCGCGCCGTCCCGCCGGCGCGGTCAGACCCGCGGGAGGGGCGGCCGCACCGCGCCGGCCCCTCCCCGTCACTCAGGTCAGCTGATCAGCCCCAGCAGTTGTCGAGGCCGAACTGGACGTCCTTGGAGTCCACCCCGTCGACCGCCTCGGCGGCGATGAGCTCGACCCCGGTGTTGAAGAAGTCCAGGCCCGGGCTGGGCTCGGGCTTGGTGCCGCCCTCGGCGAAGGTCTTCACGGCCTCCACACCCAGCGACGCCATCTTCAGGGGGTACTGCTGCGAGGTCGCGCCGATGATGCCCGCCTCGATGTTCTGCACGCCGGGGCATCCGCCGTCGACCGACACGATCGTGACGCCCTTCTCCTTGCCGGAGGCCTTCAGGGCCTCGTAGGCGCCCGCCGCCGCCGGCTCGTTGATGGTGTAGACGAGGTTGATGCCCGGCTCCTTCTGGAGCAGGTTCTCCATCGCCGTCCGGCCGCCGGACTCGGCGCCGTCCGTGACCTCGTTGCCCACGATCCGCGGGTCGTCCTCGTCGCCGATGTCGGCGGGGTCCTTCAGGTCGATCCCGAAGCCCTGCAGGAAGCCCTGGTTGCGGGCGACGTCCACCGTCACCTCGGTGGCGTTCAGGTCGAGCAGGGCGATCTTCGCGTTGGCCGCGTCGGCGCCCAGCTTGGCCTTCGCCCACTGGCCGATGAGCTCGCCGGCCTTGAAGTTGTCGGTCGCGAAGGTCGCGTCCGCCGCGCTGGCCGGGTCGAGCGGGGTGTCGAGCGCGATCACCAGGATGCCGGCGTCCCGCGCCTTCTGGATGGTCGGCGCGATGGCCTTCGGGTCGCTCGGGGTGATGAGGATGCCCTTCGCCCCGGCGCTGATGAGGTTCTCGACGGCCTGGACCTGGGAGTCGTTGTCGCCGTCCTTCTTGCCGGCGTACGACTGCAGGGTCATGCCGAGCTCGGCGGCCTTGGCCTCCGCGCCCTCCTTCATCTTCACGAAGAACGGGTTGGTGTCGGTCTTGGTGATCAGGCCCACCAGGACCTTCTCGCCGCCGCTGCCGCTCCCGGCGGTGTCGGCGCTGTCGGAGTCGTCCCCACAGGCGGCCATTCCGAATGCAATGGCGCCCGCCGCACCCACCACGGCCAGGCGCGTCGCGATCGTGCGCATCCGCGACTTCGTCTTCATCCCCATGTCCCCCCTCCCGGTGTCCCGACCGGGATCGCTGCGTCACGAAACGACGTGACAACGTTTTCAGTGCGGCGAACCTATACCGGTTGTGCTGACTGTTGCAACCCCGGATTCGACACCATCTGCATGCGGATCTGACAGATCGCCGAACGGAGTGGCGGAGCGTTCGCCCGGTGGGATACCCTCGGGGAACGTTGTCTGGCCAACCACCCACCGAGCGGGGCCGCCGGCCCACGATGCGCGACGTCGCCGGTGTCGCAGGTGTGAGCCTCAGCACGGTGTCCCGCGTCATCACCGGCAGCGTCCCCGTGAAACCGGAGCTCGCCCAGCGGGTGCGCGACGCGGTGGAGCTGCTGGGCTACCGCCCCGACGCCACCGCCAGCTCGCTCCGCCGGGCGGATCGCGTGAGCCTCACGATCGGCCTGGTCTTCGAGGACGTCGCGAACGCATTCTTCCAGGCGGTCTACCGCAGCGTGGAGGACGTGGCGCGCACGCGCGGCGTCCTCACCATCGTCGGGAGCTCCGACGAGGACCCCGACCGCGAGCGCGAGCTCACCCAGGCGTTCCTGGGCCGGCGCGTGGACGGCCTGGTGATCGCCCCCGCGGGCCGCGACCAGTCCTACCTCACCCGTGATCGCGAGGCCGGCGTGGCCCTGGTGTTCGTCGACCGGCCGCCGGGCTTCATCGACGCCGACGTCGTGATGAGCGACAACGCCGGCGGCGCCCGTGACGGCGTCGCGCATCTGCTGGCCGCCGGCCACCGGCGCATCGCCTTCCTGGGAGACGCCGAGAGCACCTTCACCGCCCGCGAGCGCCTGGCCGGCTACCGGGCCGCGCTCGCCGAGGCGGGGGTCCCCCACGACCCGGCCCTGGTGCGGATGGGAGTGCGCCACCCCGCAGAGGCCGGCGACGCCGCCGCCGCGATGCTCGCCGGGACGGCCCCGCCCACCGCCTTCTTCACCGCCCGGAACACCATCACCGTCGGCGTCGTCTACCGGCTGCGGAGCCTGGGGCTGCAGCGCTCCATCGCCCTCATGGGGTTCGACGACCTGGAGCTCGCCGACCTCGTGGAGCCCGGCATCAGCGTGGTGGCGCAGGACCCGTCCGGGATGGGAACCGTCGCCGCCAACCGGCTGTTCGACCGCATCGACGGTGCGGCCGGCGCGTACGATCGCATCATCCTCCCCACCAGGATCGTGCCACGCGGCTCCGGGGAGATCTCCCCCGCCCCGGGCTGAAAGGCGTGCGCCAATGATCGCGGTCGTCGGAGAGGCGTTGATCGATCTGGTGCACGGCCCCGGGCGCCCCATGGAGGCCCGGTGCGGCGGCGCCAACTTCAACCTGGCGCGCACGATCGCGCTGCTCGGGGAGCCGGTGCGCCTGGTGGGACGTATCTCGCGCGACGCATTCGGCGTGCGGCTGCGCGAGGCGCTGACCGGGTACGGGGTCGCCCCCGAGGGGGTCGTGGACACCGACGACCCCACCACCCTCGCCCTGGCCGAGGTGGACGAGCACGGTGTGCCGTCCTACAGCTTCTACTTCCAGGGGACCTCCGCACCGGGCCTGGAGCCCGCCGAGGCGCGGGACGCGCTGCCGCCGGACCTCTCGGTGCTCCACGTGGGCGCCCTGGGGCTCGCCCTGCGCCCGCTGGCCGACGCCGCCGAGCACGTGGTCGTCACCGCGGCGCCGGAGGTGCTGGTGAGCGTGGACCCCGACGACCACGCCTACCGCGCCCGGCTGGAGCGCGTCCTCGGGCGAGCGGACCTGGTGAAGGTGAGCGCGGAGGACCTGGCGCTGCTGGAGCCCGGCGTCCCCGCGGCGGACGCCGCCGCCGCGATGCTGCGCCGTGGGGCCCGGGCGGTGCTGCTGACCCGTGGCGGTGACGGCGCCACCGTGATGAATGCCGAGGGCTCGGCGGACGTGACCGCGCCGCGCGTGACGGTGGTGGACACCATCGGCGCCGGTGACGCGTTCGGCGGGGCGTTCCTGGCCTGGTGGCGGCACCGCGGGCTGGGCATCGCCGAGCTCTCGGATCTGGGGCGGCTCACCGATGCCACGGCCTTCGCCTGCCGCGTGGCATCGACGCTGGTTTCTGATCCGTTTCACCCCGAGGCCGCGGTGGGCGGCCTCCGCGCGGCGATGATCGCGTGAGCGGGAGCACATGGAACCGCGTGTGACCGGGTAAGCACTCTCGCGGGAGGGGGCACCCGCGAACCCCGGCGCGCGCCGGACGAGGAGGACACGCACGTGACCACCACACAACGCCCCACGGGGCTCAGCCCCGCCGAGATCGCCACCATCGACGCCTGGTGGCGCGCGGCGAACTACCTCTCGGTGGGCCAGATCTACCTGATGGGCAACCCGCTGATGCGGGAGCCGCTGGCACCCGAGCACGTGAAGCCGCGCCTGCTGGGCCACTGGGGCACCACCCCGGGCCTCACCTTCATCTACGCGCACCTCAACCGGGTGATCCGCGATCGCGACTTGGACATGGTCTACATCTGCGGCCCGGGCCACGGCGGGCCAGGCATGCTCGCCGCCGCGTGGCTGGAGGGCACCTACAGCGAGGTGTACCCCGACGTCTCGCTCGACGAGGAGGGCATCCGCCGGCTGTTCAAGCGGTTCTCGTTCCCCGGCGGCGTGCCGAGCCACCACGCGCCGGAGAGCCCCGGATCCATCCACGAGGGCGGTGAGCTGGGCTACGCGCGGTGCTCGACAACCCGGGGCTGGTGGTTGCCTGCGTGATCGGCGACGGGGAGGCCGAGACCGGACCGCTGGCCGCGAGCTGGCACGGCAACAAGTTCATCAACCCCGCCACCGACGGCGCGGTCCTGCCCATCCTGCACCTCAACGGGTTCAAGATCGCCAACCCCACGGTGCTGGCGCGGATCCCGCAGGCGGAGCTCGATGCGCTGCTGACCGGGTACGGGTACGAGCCCATCACCGTGGCCGGGCACGAGCCGGAGGCCATGCACACGGCGATGGCGGCGGCGCTGGACCTCGCCATGGACCGCATCGCGGCGATCCAGCGCACCGCCCGCGTGGACGGCGACGTGCGCCGGCCGCGGTGGCCGGTGATCGTGCTGCGCAGCCCCAAGGGGTGGACCGGGCCCGAGGCCGTGGACGGCCACCGCACCGAGGGCAACTGGCGGTCGCACCAGGTCCCGCTGTCCGGGCTGGCGGGCAACCCCGCCCACCTGGCCCAGCTGGAGGAATGGCTGCGATCGTACCGGCCCGACGAGCTGTTCGACGCCGAGGGGCGGCCCACGCCGGCGCTGCTGGAGGCCTCGCCGTCCGGCACGCGCCGCATGAGCGCGAACCCCCACGCCAACGGCGGCACGCTGCTGCGCGAACTGCGCCTGCCGGAGGTGCGCGACCACGCGGTGCCCGTCGCCGAGCCCGGCCGCGTGACCGGTGAGGCCACGCGTGCGCTCGGCGGCTACCTGGCCGAGGTGATGCGCCGCAACGCCGACGCCCGGAACTTCCGGGTGTTCGGCCCCGACGAGACCGCGTCGAACCGCCTTCAGGGCCTCTTCGAGGCCACGGGCAGAGCGTGGGTCGCCGAGACCGACGTCGATGACGACGGGTTCCTGTCACCGGACGGCCGGGTGATGGAGATCCTCTCCGAGCACACCCTGCAGGGGTGGCTGGAGGGCTACCTGCTCACCGGGCGCCACGGCCTGTTCAACACCTACGAGGCGTTCGTCCACATCGTGGACTCCATGTTCAACCAGCACGCCAAGTGGCTGAAGGTGACCTCCGAGGAGATCCCCTGGCGGGCGCCCATCGCCTCGCTGAACTACCTGCTCACCTCGCACGTGTGGCGTCAGGACCACAACGGCTTCTCCCACCAGGACCCGGGGTTCATCGACCACGTGGTCAACAAAAAGGCCGACGTCATCCGGGTCTACCTGCCGCCGGACGCCAACACCCTGCTGCTGGTGGCCGAGCGGGCGCTGCGGTCGCGGAACCTGGTGAACGTGATCGTGGCGGGCAAGCAGCCGGCCCTGCAGTTCCTGGACATGGACGCCGCGGTGCGGCACGTGGAGGCGGGCATCGGGATCTGGGAGTGGGCCAGCAACGACGCCGGCCGCGACCCCGACGTGGTGATGGCCTGCGCCGGCGACGTGCCCACCATGGAGACCCTGGCCGCGACCGCCCTGCTGCGCGAGCACCACCCCGAGCTGCTGGTGCGCGTGGTCAACGTGGTGGACCTGATGCGCCTGCAGCCCGAGGAGGAGCACCCGCACGGGCTCTCCGACCGGGACTTCGACACCCTGTTCACCACCGACCGGCCGATCATCTTCAACTACCACGGCTACCCGTGGCTCATCCACCGCCTCACCTACCGCCGCACCAACCACGACAACCTCCACGTGCGCGGCTACAAGGAGGAGGGGTCCACGACCACGCCGTTCGACATGGCGGTGCGCAACGACATCGACCGCTTCCACCTGGTGATGGACGTGATCGACCGCGTCCCGGGGCTCGGCAGCCGCGCGGCGCACACCAAGCAGCGCATGCGCGACGCCATCACCGAGCACCGGTACTGGGTGCGCGAGCACGGGGAGGACCTGCCCTCGGTGCGCGAGTGGACGTGGCCGGGGACGTGATCGTCCTGGCGTTCAACGCCGGATCCTCCTCCCTCAAGCACACCGTGCTGGAGATGCCCGCCGGCACCCGCCTCGACCGCGGGCAGACCGGCGGGCTGGAGGGCGGCGGCCACGCCGCGGCGGCCGTGCGCGTGCTGGACGCCCTGGCCGCCCGCGACATCCGGCCCCGGGCCGTCGGGCACCGGGTCGTGCACGGCGGCGACCGCCACGCCCCCGCCCTGGCCGACGACACCCTGCTGGCGGAGCTGGAGGCCGTCGCGCCCCTGGCGCCGCTGCATGTCCCGGTGCAGCTGGAGGTCATCCGGGCGGCGCGTGAGCGCCTGCCGGAGGTCCCGCACGTCGCGTGCTTCGACACGGCGTTCCACCGCGCCATGCCGGAGGTGGCGCAGCGACTGCCGCTGCCGGAGGCGTTCTGGGCGGGTTCCACGGCCTCAGCTACGAGCACGTGGTCGCCACGCTGGACCCGGCGCCGCCGCGGCTGCTGGTGTGCCACCTGGGGGCGGGCGCCAGCATGGCGGCGATCCGCGACGGCGTGGCGGCGGACACCACCATGTCGTTCACCCCCAGCGCCGGTCTCATGATGGGCAGCCGCGCCGGAGACCTGGACCCGGGCCTGCTGGTGCACCTCATGCGCACCGAGGGCCTCGACGCGGACGCCATCGACCGGCTGATCAACCGTGATTCCGGGCTGACGGGCGTCGGGGGGACCCCCGACATGCGGACGCTGCTGGAGCGCCGTCTCCGCGACCCCAGTGCCGCGCTGGCGGTCGAGATGTTCTGCCATTCCGCCCGGCGGCACGCCGGCGCGATGGCCGCGACCCTGGGCGGGCTGGACATGCTGGTGTTCACCGGCGGCATCGGGGAGCACAGCCCGGAGGTGCGGGCGGGGATCTGTGATGGGCTGGGTCATCTGGGCGTGGCGCTGGATCCCGCGGCGAACGCCGCCAACGCCGCGGTCATCGGCGCCGCGGGCGCCGCGTGCCAGGTGCGGATGGTCCCGGCGGACGAGGATCTGGTCATCGCGCGGGCCGCCGGAGCCGCCGCGGTCTGAGCGGTCCCGTCGTGTCACATGACGGACGAATTCTGGTGGCGTGACATTCACATCACCTCCCGGGGTGCCGATTGGCCGGGCGTCCCCCGCCTCTGTCCGTGCCCGTCCTCGGAGGTGCGTGCCCGTGCTGTCCCGTATCCGGAACATGAGCGTGAAGCGGCGTCTGCTGCTCGCATTCCTGACCGCCGGCCTGCTCCCCATGGCCGTGATCGCCGTGATCGCCCTCACCGTGTCCGGGAACTCGCTGCGCGAGGACGCCCAGCACTCCGCCGATCAGGCGGCGCTGGCGGCCGTGGACACGATCGACCGGAACCTGTTCGAGCGCTACGGGGACGTCCAGGCGTTCGCCAAGAGCGACCCGGTGGATGGACCAGATGATGGGCACCTACACCCCCATCTACAACCTCATGGTCGTCGCCGACCGCAACGGCCGGGTCATCGCCGCGAACACGGTCGACCGCGACGGAAAGCCGCTCGCCGGCGGCCGCCTGGTGGGCCGCGACGTCTCCGGGGAGGCGTGGTTCACCCAGGCGCTGTCGGCCGCGGATGGCGCGACGGTCGTGGGCGATGTGGCCAGTGACCCCCTCACCGCCGCGGTCTTCGGAGCCGATGCCCCGCAGGCGCAGGCCGTGTCGTTCAGCTACCCCATCAAGAACGCATCCGGCCAGGTCGTGGGCGTCTGGACGAACCGCTTCAACTGGGACGTGGTGAAGACGCTCCTGGAGGAGAAGCTGGCCGGGCTCAGCGATGCGCAGAGCCGGTCCCTGGTGGTGTCCACCTCCGAGGGCGTCGCGGCCTCCTCCGCCGGCGGCCTGGCACCGGATGCCGAGGCCATCGCCGGCACGGCCACCTCGAAGGGCTACGCCACCTACCCGGGCCTGGGCTGGACGGTCGAGGCGCGACAGGACCGTGGAACGGCGCTGGCCGCCGCGACCCACGTGCGCAACCTCGTGCTGCTGACCGGCCTCGTGCTGCTGCTGATCGTGGGCGCCGCCGCCTGGTTCCTGGCGCGGTCCATCGTGCGCCCCATCGAGGTCCTGGAGGCGCGCCTCACCGAGATCGCCGAGGGTGACGGCGACCTCACCGCCCGCCTCTCGGTGGACTCCGACGACGAGCTCGGACGGGTCGCCGCCGCCTTCAACGGCTTCGCCGAGCGGGTGCGGAACGTGGTGGCCGCGGTGGCCACGTCCTCGGAGAAACTGAAGGCGGACGCCGAGGGGCTGGCGCAGGCCGCCGACGACGCCGGTCGCGGCGCCGGCGAGGTGGCCGCGGCCGCCGAGGCCGTCGCCACCGGCGCCACCTCGCAGAGCCAGGAGAGCGAGCGGGTGGCCAGCCTGGTGAGCAAGATGACCGACGGCGCCACGCAGGCCGCCGGGTACGGCACCGCCGCGCAGGAGGCCGCCGGGACGGCCGACGAGCGGGCCGAGGCCGGCATGCAGGTGGTGCACGAGGCCGCCGACGCCATGGGTCGCGTGCGGGCCAGCGTCGCCGCCGCCAGCACCGTCATCGAGGGCCTGGACGCCAAGAGCGCCGACATCGGCCGGATCGTCGACACGATCACCGAGATCTCGAACCAGACCAACCTCCTCGCCCTCAACGCGGCCATCGAGGCCGCCCGGGCCGGGGAGCACGGCCGGGGCTTCGCGGTGGTCGCCGAGGAGGTGCGCCACCTGGCCGAGCAGTCCCAGGACGCCGCCGGGACGATCACGGGGATCCTCGCCGGCCTGCAGGCCGACGCCCGCGACGCGGTCGCCGCGATGCAGGACGGACGCGAGGCGGTGGTGACCGGCGACGAGCAGGTGGGCGCCGCCGGCCGGGCGTTCTCGGAGATCAAGACACTGGTGGCCGATGTGGTGGAGCGGGCCGGCAAGGCCGCCGAGGCCGCGGCCGCGCTGGAGGAGACCGGCGCGGAGGTGCACGACGCGGTCGACACCGTCGCCAAGGTGAGCGAGCAGAACGCCGCGGTGTCGCAGGAGGCGTCGGCCGCCGCCCAGGAGGGCTCGGCGAACGCCGACGTCGTCACCCAGTCATCGGTCGCGGTGGCCGAGGCGGCCGAGGGACTCGGGCAGCTGGTGTCCAGTTTCCGGTACTGACCGGCCCAACCGGGCGGGGACGGATGTAGAGGATCCTCTACGCGAGGCCCGGGGAGGTTGAGGCTCCCCCGGGCCCCGCCGATACCGGGTGTGCAGTGAGTTCACACACCCGTCCACTCGTCCTGGCGCTCGCCGCCCTCGCACTGGCCACCGCGCCGGCAGCGAACGGGCAGACCGCACCGAACGAGGATCGCGTCACCCCCACGGCCATCGAGAGGGCCGTGATCAAGGCGATGAACGCCGAGCGGGTGAAGCGCAAGCGCGGCCCGCTGCGCGGTGCCGCCGCCCTCACCCGTGCCGCCCGCGGTCACAGCGCCTACATGGCCACCACCGGGGCCTTCCAGCACGAGAGCGCCAACGGCGCGCCGTTCTGGACCCGCCTGATCCAGCAGGGCGTCAACCGGAACCGGCGCATGGCGGAGAACATCGCCATGGTTCCCGGATGCGACGCCGAGACCGCGGCCTGGGTCGTGCAGCTCTGGATGGACAGCCCGGGCCACCGCAAGAACCTGCTCGACCCGCAGCTGCGCCAGACCGGCGTGGGCGTGGCGGTCGTCGGCGACTGCGAGCAAGTGCTCGTGACCGCCGACTACGCGGGCTGACCCGCCCCCCCCGGGCGGGCGGGCCGCTCAGATCACGCGTTGAAGCTCTTGCCGCAGCCGCAGGAGGCGGTGGCGTTCGGGTTGTTGATCACGAACCCGGCCCCCTGGAAGCTCTCCTCGTAGTCCACCTCGGCGCCGAGCAGGTACGGCAGGCTGAAGCGGTCGACGATGACCCGGGCGCCATGCGCCTCGATGATCTCGTCGCCGTCGCCCGCCGCCCCGAGCGAGAGCGAGTACTCGAAGCCGGAGCATCCGCCGGGGACGACCTCCAGGCGCAGCCCGGAGGCTCCCGCGGAGTCCTCGGAGACCAGTTCCTTGAGCCGCTCAGCGGCGGAGGGTGTGAGGGTCACCATGTCGCCATCCCTTGGTCGTGAACCCAGTCGAGTCTTGCATTGCGCGGCGTGGCCCGCAACCTGGTTCGCCGGTTCACTATCGGCGTTCCGCGGCCCGGGTTGAGATCGGGCGGGCACCGCCCAGCACCCAGCGCTCCACCCGGCGGTTGCCGGCCCGGTCCGCCAGCCGCAGCTCCACGGCCGCCGGCAGGCGCGGCAGCACGGCGGCGTCGATCTGCAGGCTCAGCCGTGTGATCCGCGCGGCGCGGGTGAGGTCCACCCCGCCCACGAACAGGCGCACCGCGGCGGGGTCCACGCCGGTGCCGCCGGGCTCGTCCCGGTAGGCGATCAGCACCAGGCGCCCCGGCGGGTCGCCCGGAGCGGGACGGCGCCGCACGACCACCGGCGCCCGCCCGGCCACCACCCCGGACCGGGCGGCGGCCACCGGCAGGGGACGTCCCCGCAGGGCGAGCACGGTGAGGGCGGTGGCGAAGGTGCCGCTGGGCGCCCCCGGCGTGTCGGCGATCCCGCCGTCGGCCCGCTGCCGCGCGCCCAGCAGGGTGAGCGGGCCCGCGCCCGCCCGTGCCCACGGCCGGCGCCGCGGCGACTCGCCGAGCGCCCACACCGCCAGTGCACCCCAGGCGGTGTCGATCGAGGTGGCCGCGCCGCCGGGGACCGCGGGGAATCCGCCGTCGGGGCGCCGCGCCGACAGCAGCCATGCGCGGGCCGCGGCGAGCTGCGGCCCCGCGACCGGCTCCCCCCACGCCGCCAGGGCCTGCACCGCGGCACCGGTGGCGGCCGTGTCGGAGATCGCGCCGTCCGCCGAGACCCAGCCGCCATCGGGGCGCTGACGCACCCGCAGGGCGGCGAGCGCGTCGGCGACCGCGGGGGCCGTTGCCGGCGCGCCCACCGCCCGCAGCCCCAGCAGCGCCCATGCGGTGTCCAGGTCTCCCGCGCCGATACCGCCCGACGCCGAGCGCGCGGCCGTGAAGGCGTTCAGCAGCGCCGCGGCGTCGCGCGCCGTGAGGCGGCGCGCGACGTTGGCGGCCAGTGCCCACCGCGCCATGGGAATCACCCCGCGCGCGGGCCGGCGGCCGATGGCGCCCGCAAGCGAGCGTCCACCGCTGCGCCACGACGCGGGGTCCTCCCCCGCCGCGGCCACCGCCAGCGCGGCCCACGCCGCGATCGCCCGCACGCGGTCCGGGCGGTCACCCGGCACGCTGGGCGCACCGGTGGCGGGGTTCCGCACCCCGGACAGATGGTCCACCGCCGCCACGCTGCCGGCATGCGCCGCCGGTGCGGCCCCCAGCGCCACCGCCAGCGCCACCGCGGTCCAGCCACGCCGGAACACGATCAGGCGTTGGCCGCCCGGTCGGCGGCCTCGTCGCGGCTGCGCTCGATGACGGCCAGGTCGGCCTCCTCGAGCGCCGCGGCCTCGCGCATCACCCGCTCCACCACCGACGCCGGCACGACCACCGCGCCGCTGCGGTCGGCGTGGATCCAGTCGCCGGGCACGACGGTGACCCCGCGGACCTGCACCGGCGCATCGGAGGCCACCGGCATGAGCAGAGTGTTGGCCGGCACGATGGCCTCGCCGTTGCAGTGGATGGCCAGCCCCTCGGCGGCGAGCTCGTGCAGGTCGCGCAGGCGCCCGTCGGCCAGCACCCCCGCCGCGCCCTGGAACGCGGCCCGGGTCATCTTCTTGCCGCCGGCGAGCGCCCCGTCGGGGTGGCCGCCGCAGGACATCACCAGGACCTTGCCGGCGGCCGACGCGCCCACCGCCCGGTAGTAGGCGCGGGCGAAGTCGTGCTCGGCCGGGTCGATGAGGTCGGCGCGGTACGGCAGGAAGCGGATCGTGGCCGCCGGACCGAAGAGCACCCGGTCGGGTGTGGGGGTCTGCAGCCCGATGATCGCGCAGGGGTGCGGGTGGATCTTCACCAGCACGTCGTGGAGGGCGCTGCTGCTCACCCGGGGCAGCAGCTCGGCGAGGGCGGCGGGGTCCGGCGCGGTCACGTGGCGTCCTCCAGGGGCGGCGGTCGAGCTGGCCGGGAGCCTACGTGAGCGCCATCTCCCAGACCTCCTTGCGCGAGTGCTCGGTGAAGCCCTCGGCGATGTGGAGGCCCAGCGACGCCTCGTTGGTGCTCGCGATCACCGCCCGCAGTTCGCCGCCCCCGGCATCGGCCAGCGCGCCCATCGCCCGGCGCAGCAGCACGCGCCCCAGCCCGTGGCGCCTCCATGCCGCCGAGGTGCCGATGCCCTCCACCACATGGTGGTCGGGCGCGGTCTCGCCGATCAGGAACGCCGCCCCGGCCCCGCCGGGCTCCGCCAGCAGCCACGTGCCGCCCGGCCAGGCGCATGGGCCGTCCAGCATGCGGTCGATGTCCGACGGGGTGGCGGGGGCCGCCAGCGGGATCTCGGCGAAGGCCCCGTTGTAGACCTCCAGCAGCGCGGCCCGGTCGATCCGGGACCCCGTGATCCAGCGGAGCCCGGCCGGGGGTTCCAGCGGGGGCGGCGCGTCGCTGACCTCGCGGGCCACGACGACCCAGTCCAGCGTCCGCGTCATGCCCAGGGGCTCCAGCGCGCGGCGTTTGCCGGGCTCGCAGGCCCGGACGCTCACGCGCATGCGCTCGATGCCCGGCGCTCGCGCCGCTGCGACGACCGCATCCAGGAGGGAGGTCACCACGGCGGGGTCCTCCCCGGTGAGCGGCCACAGATACAGCCACGGGGCGTTCACCACCCAGCCGGCGACGCCCACGATCTCGCCGTCCGCCTCGGCCACGCGCACCTGGCGTCCGTTCCCGAGGGCGTCGGCGGTCAGCTCGCCGATCGCGACGTCCGCCGTCCAGGGCGGATCGGGGGCGAAGAAGCGATGGGTGAGCGCGGCCACGCCCTCGGCGTCCGCGTCGCGCCACTCCCGGATGTGCACGCCGTCCACCCGCACATCACATCAAACGCAACGGGCGCCTCCGAGGAGGCGCCCGTCACGGTGTCCTGCGTGGAACCCGCGCCCGGTTAGGGCAGCGGGTTGGTGGTGGCGTCGATCGACTCCAGGAAGGCGACCACCTTCGCCTGGTCGGACGGGTTCACCAGGCCGTCGGGCCGGGTGCCGTTGACCGTGCGGTGCTTGACGTTGCCGACCACGCAGGCGAGCGACTCACACGCACCGTTGTGGTAGTAGGGCGGCGAGGACAGCAGGCCGAGCACCGAGGGCACGTTGTAGCCGTTGCCCTTGCCGTCGGCGTTGTAGTCCTTGCCCAGCGCGTCCTTCGGCGCGCCCGAGGTGAGGTTGCCGTTCACCAGGGTGAGCGCCGCGGATGCCTTCTCCTCCCCGCCGACGTTGTTGCCGAGCGGGTTGGCGATCGTGCCGATGTTGAACGAACCGATGTCCCGCAGGAGCGCCGGCAGGTACTGCGTCCCGATCGGGTCGTTGCCCGGGCTCGGGGTCGCGGGCGGCACCAGGGTCTCCGTGGCGACGTCCGCCGTGGCCGGCGGCGAGATGAAGTTCTTGCTGCTGATCGTCCACTTCCCACCGCTGTGGCAGCTCTGGCAGCCCGCCGTGACGAACAGGTTGCGGCCGTCGTTGACCTGGGCCAGCGGCGTCCCGGGCCGGCCGGGGGCCGCCGGGATCGAGCTGTTGGGTGTGCGGACCGCCAGCCGAACCCATTCCCGCATGGCGGTGAGGGCCGGCACCTGCACGCTGCTGCCGGGCAGGGTGACCGTCAACTGGCGACGGTTGGTGTTCGACAGCGCGAACTGGTTCAGGACACATGGCGCGACGTTGACGTTGCCGTCATCGCCGATCAGCAGCCCGTGGTTCGGATCCAGGGTGCTCGCGCTGGGCGGCGGCGCCGTGGCGCAGGTCTGCGCCGCGGGGAGCGCCCCGGGGCCCGACACGTTGCGGATGTTCGCCTCGAAGTCCTCGACCTCGTCGAAGATCGCCGAGTAGTTCAGGACCCGCTGTTCGGTCGGGTTCTTCGGGTTGAAGGTCGCGTTCAGCGGCACCGACTTGCGCGGGCCGGCCCCGAATGCCCACACGACGCTGTCGGTGAGGCCCATGAAGTGGCAGCTCGAACACGACTGCCAGCCCTCGGACGACAGGCGATCCTTGGTGGAGACCGTCGCGCCGGCCGGGCGGTCGAACTTGCCGCGGGAGGAGAAGAAGACCTCCGCCCCCACCTGCACGGTCTCGTCGCTCGTCCCGACCGACGGCAGCGCCTGGGTCCGGATGGTGCCGAGCACGGTGTCGTTCACCAGGTTCACGACCGACACGTTCCGGGACACGTAGTTGAACACGTACGCCCGGGTGCCCTGCTTGTTGATCGCGATGCCCTGGGGGTTCTTGCCGGAACAGCCCGCGCTGGCGGGCACGAGGCCCTTGCCGGTGCGGCACGCCGCCCCGCCCGCGGCGCGGTCGGGGTCGTTCAGGTCGATGTACCGCGTGGTGTCCTGGTCGACCGTGAAGTCCAGCTTCCCGCTCGCGCGGTTCACCTTCAGCTTCACGAGCAGGTCGGATCCGGCCGAGACGACGTACGCGTTCTCGGTCGAGCCCCGCCGGGCGAACCCGACGGCCCACACGTTGGCGAAGAACAGCTTGTCCTTGCCGGCCTCCGGGTTGCGTGCGCCCAGGTGGAGGTTCAGGAACTTCGCCGAGCCGGCATCCGACGGCGAGCCGCCGTTGATGCCGTCGATGACGCTCACGAACGCATGCGTGTCCACGTTGAACCGCAGCGGCCCGCTGGGGGACGCGGCGATGTTCGGCAGGTACGCCTGGTTGCCGCGGATGACGATGCTCTGCAGCTGGTTCGGGAACGCCGACGTGGGGTCGGCGACGCCGTCACCGGTGCTGTCGATGTTGAACCCGGTGAGCTGCGGCTCGAGCGAGACGCGCCGGGTGGCGCGGTAGCCGCCGATCGCGGTCGCCGCGGTGTTGATGCGCACCTGGCACACCGCGCCGGCGCGGCCGGTGTCGGTGGCCTGACGGCCACCGGGCTTGGTGAACGAGAAGAAGCTGGTGACGTACAGCAGCCGGCTGTTGCCGGTCACCGCGAGACCCCTCGGCTGGAAGTGCCGGGTGCGGTCGGGGTCGTTGCAGACGCTGTCGCCGATGTTGACGCTGCCGATGATCCGGTTCGTCGCCGTGTTGATGACGGTGACCGTGTCCTGGCCGCTGTTGCTCACGAAGACGCGCTTGCCGTCGGGAGAGGCGACGACGTGCCACGGCTCCGCGCCCGTGACCAGGTCCTTCACGCGGCGGGCCTTGAAGCGCTTGGGATCCGGGTTCTGGATCTGGATGATCGTGACCGAGTTGTCCTCGGGGTTCGCCACGTAGGCGAACTTGCCGCGGGGCTCGATGGCGACCGCCCGCGGGTCCCTGTCGGTGCTGATGTTGCGGATGACGCGGTTCGTGTCGGTGCGGATGACCGAGACGTTGTTCGCGTCGGGGTTGACGACCCAGACCGTCTTGCCGTCGGGTGACAGCGCGATCGGACTCGACGTCGTCGCGACCTTCGGCAACGGGGGCAACGCCCGCTTGCCCTGGGCCGTTGCGAGCGGCGCTGCGACGAGCAGAGCGCCGAGGCCGAGGACGGCCCCCGCTCTCAGACGCGCGGGCGCACGGCTCCCCTCAATACTGACCATGGCACCTCTCCCTTTGCTGGTCCCCGCGAAACGCTCGCAGTGCTGCGGGTTTTCCGTCAACGCACCCCGAGGTAACCCGGAGTTCAGGAATCCAGCAAATAGCGGAGATTTGCGATGGCCTTCGGGTCCCGCGCCGCGGGGCCACGCACCACGAGCGTTCCGACCCCCGCGGCCCGCAGCGTCGCGAGGCCCGCGCGCACCTCCCCCGCGTCCCCGATCAGACTGAGCCCGTCGAGCATGTCCGGGGGGATCGCCGCGGCCGCCTCGGCGCGCCGGCCCGCCAGGAAGTGGTCCTGGATCTCGGCGGCCGCGTCAGGCCAGCCGAAGGCCCCGGCCAGCTCGTTGTAGTAGTTGCCGCCGCGCGGTCCCATGCCGCCCACGTACAGGGCGATGTCCGCCCGCGCCGCGGCCGTGGCCGCCTCCCGGTCCCCGCCCGCGCCCACCCACACGTGCATGGAGGCGACGATCTCGAGCGGCGGCAGCGCCGGGTCGCGCAGCGCGGCACCCGCGCGCAGGGCGTCGCCCCACACCGCCTCGACGCGGTCCGGCGCCAGGAACAGCGGGTACCACCCCTCCGCGATCTCGGCGGCCAGCGCGACGCCTCCGGGACGCAGCGACGCCAGGTGGATCGGGATGCGCTCACGCGGCGGCCCCAGGAGGGGCCGCAGTGACGACCCCGGCGGCGGCTCCCGCCGCCACATGGCGCGACACGTCTCGACGACCTGGCGGACACGGGCCAGGGGCCGCCGGAACGGCACCCCGTGGAACCCGGTGATCACGCCGGGCCCCGACGTGCCGAGCCCCAGCACGGCGCGGCCGCCCGATGAGCGATCAGCGCCGGCGTGCGGGTGTGCACCGGCAGCACGCCGAACCCGATCCGCGCCGTCCGCGTGCGGGCAGCGGCGAAGCCCGCGATGGTCGCCGCGTCGAGGCCGTAGACCTCCGGGATCAGGACCAGATCGACGCCGGCATCCTCCAGATCACCGAGGACGGCGATCTGCGGGAGTGGATCGCGCGCATAGTCGAGTGAGACCGCGAGACGCATCGCGCCCTGGCCGCCGCTCATCGCACCCCGTTCGGCCCGCCGACCCCCAGGGCCTCGGCGAGCGCGTCCAGCGTCGGCCCGGTCGCGGAGGGGCTCACCTCCAGCTCCTCGGGTGGCGCCCCGCGCCGGTTCACCCAGAACGTCCGGTAGCCCGCCCAGCCCGCGCCGGCGACGTCCCAGCCGTTTGCCGAGACGAACAGGATCTCCGCGGCGGGCATGCCCAGCGCCGCGGGCCCCATGGCGTAGACGCGCGGGTGTGGCTTGTACCGGTGCACGGCATCGGCCGAGAGCACCGGATCGAGCAGCCCCTCGAGCCCCGCCCGCGCGAGGGCGGGCCCCAGCATCTCGGGAAGACCGTTCGACAACACGCCCAGCCGGTGGCCGGCGCCGCGCAGCCGGGTGAGCGCCGACGCCACCTCCGGGAAGGGGTCGAGCATCAGGTAGGCGCCCGAGAGCGCCGACAGGGCGTCCTCGGTCACCCGCACGCCGATGGCCTGCACGGCGTGCCGCAACGCGGCCTCGGTGACCGCCTGGAAGTTCGCGTACCGGCCGGCGCCGGTGCGCAGCCACGTGTACTCCAGCTGCTTGGCGCGCCACAGGCCGGCGATCTCCTCGCCCCGCCCGCGGGCGAGCATGTCGCATGCCCGCGTGACCGACGCCGTGTCGAGCAGCGTCCCGTAGACGTCGAACAGGATCGGGACGGGGCCGTTCGTGGTCATGGGTCGGTCCTCGGTGTCGGGGGTGGGTCGGGAACGCCCTCCAGGCGCACGACGCAGCCGGCCATGCGCGGATCCTTGGCCACGAACTCGGTGAGCCGCGCCCGGGGACCCGACGTGGACGCCATGCCGGCCACGAGACCGGCGTGCAGGGCGCAGATGACCTCCCCCCCGGGGGCCATCACGGCCTCGCGGAAGGGGCAGTGCTCGAGACGCGCGTCCAGGATGCCGGCGGCCGCCTCCGCGGCGGACGCCACCTCCCGCGGCGCGAACCCGAGGCGCGCCAGGCCGGACAGGATCGCCCCGCGGCCCGCCGTGCCGTCGGCCATCAGCCCGGCCCCCTGGGACCGGCCGAACGCCTCGGCGCGATCCTCGGTCATCCCGGCCTCCAGCAGCAGTCCCACCAGCAGGCGCACCAGCTCCTGGTGGGCCGCGGCCCGCGGCGCCGTGTCGTCGATGAGCATGTACCGCTCGCTGGGCCGGCCGCGCCCGGCGGGCCGCTCGCGCTCGGAGGCCACCACGCCGGCGCCGGCGAGTGTGCGCAGGTGCTCACGCACCACGTTGTGGTGCAGGCCGACGCCCGCCGAGATCTCCGCGGCGCTGAGGCCGTCGGGCGATTCGGCGAGCAGCAGGGCGATCCGCTGGCGCGACGGGTGCGCGAGCGCGGATGCCTGCGCGACGCCCGCCGGCAAGGGCTCCGTGGCCACCTCCGAAGGAATTTTCCCTGTTTGCATAGTGCGAATGTACCTGACCGCGCGGCCGGGCGCATTTTCCCTTGCTTTGACAGTGAGAAATGACGAGGGTGAATTCACACAGTCACCACAGGAAGAATTCTCTCCAAGGAAAGAAGGCACCAGATGCCCGCCCGCCGCAGGAACCGCACCCTCTCCCTCCTCGTCGCCTCGGCACTCGCCGCGGGCCTTGGATCCGCGGCCATCGCCGTGACCGGCTGCGGGTCCTCCCAGGCGACCGCGGAGGGGCACGACGCCACCACGCACGCCGCCACCTCGACCGTCCCGGAGGTCGTGAGCGCCGAGAGCAACCGGCAGGACGCCGTCGCTCCCGCCTACCGCCCCGCGAAGGTCCAGCGCGTCGTGCTCGACATGCTCGAGAAGAACATGGAGATCGCCCCCGGCAGGGTCGTGAAGGTGTGGACCTTCGGCGACCGGGTCCCCGGCCCCGTTCTCCGGGTCCGCGTGGGCGACACCGTCGAGGTGACGATCCGCAACAAGGGCACGATCCAGCACAGCATCGACTTCCACGCCGCCCGCATCGCCCCGGACAAGGCGTTCCGGAACGTCGACCCCGGCGAGAGCCTCACCTACTCGTTCGAGGCGACCACGCCGGGCGTCTTCATGTACCACTGCGGCACCGCCCCGGTGGTCCACCACATCGCCAACGGCATGTACGGGATGATCATCGTCGAGCCCGAGGGCGGCCTGCCGCCGGTGAAGCAGGAGTTCGCCTTCGTCCAGAGCGAGTTCTACGTCTCGGACACCCCCGGCCAGCCCGCCGACAACACCAAGCTCATGGCCAACGAGCCCGACGTGGTGGCCTTCAACGGCTACGCGGCCCAGTACAAGGACCACCCCATCCGCGTCCGGCGGGGGGAGCCGGTGCGGGCGTTCGTGCTGGCGGCCGGCCCCAACACCTGGTCGGCCTTCCACGTGGTGGGCACCATCTTCGACCGCGCGTGGATCGACGGCATCCACCCCGAGAACCTCAGCATCGGCAACCAGACGCTCAACCTCTCGGCATCCCAGGGCGCGGTGGCCGAGTTCCGGCTCGACCAGGAGGGGGTCTACCCCTTCGTGACCCACGACTTCACCAACGCCACCAAGGGCGCGGTGGGCCTGTTCGCGACCACCCACGCCAAGGTCGCGGCCGGCGGCGGCCACTGACCTCGGCGGCACCGGTGCGGGCGGTGGACGGACGCCGCTCGCGCCGGGCCCCGGTTCGTGGTGGAATCATCCTGTGTCCGCATGGGTCATCTGGGTGATCGTCGCCGCTGGCCTGATGGCCGTGGAGGCGCTGACCCTCACGCTCGTCCTCGGGATGGCCGCCGCAGGCGCCCTCGCCGCCGCGGCCGCGGCCGGCCTGGGTGCCGGCCCGGTGCTGCAGGTGGTGGTGTTCACCCTGGTGACCGCCGCAACCCTGCTCGTGGTGCGCCCCGTGGCGAAGCGCCACCTGCACACCCCCGCGGCCCAGCGCACCGGCATCGCCGCACTCGTGGGCCAGACCGCGACGGCCCTGCAACGCGTGGACGGCGAGGGGGGTCAGATCAAACTGGCGGGTGAGGTGTGGTCGGCCCGTTCGTGGGATGGTCAGCAGGTGATCGAGCCGGGTGACCGGGTCGAGGTCGTCACGATCGAGGGCGCCACCGCCCTCGTCCTGAAAGGGGACTGAGTGGGAACCCTCATCGCCGTCGCGGTCGTCGCCATCGCGGTGCTCATCGCGCTGGGCACGGGGCTGCGGATCGTCCCGCAGGCCCAGGCGTCGATCGTCGAACGGCTGGGCCGCTACAAGC
>LNFM01006645.1_pt1 | contig 34120 bp, 35 predicted proteins | sample 596031 | NCBI WGS metagenome assembly LNFM01 (sample SAMN04254537, study PRJNA301005) | activated carbon metagenome | isolation source: dual media filters at the Ann Arbor, Michigan drinking water treatment plant | place: USA: Ann Arbor
ACAACCCGCCGCGGGTGAAGTCCGACCTGCATTGGGACCATCTGCTGCGGCTGATGAAGCACCCGAACATCGTCGTGCTGAAGGAAAGCACCACCCGCGTCGGCCAGGTGGCGCAGGTTTGTGCCGCGCGGCCGGATGCCACCATCATGTGCTGCGACAGCCCCAATCTCGGCCTGGTGGTGCCCACCATGTCGCTCGGCGGGCATGGCACGGCGAACATGACAGGCAACATCGACCCGGCCGGCATGGCGCAGCTTTCCACCCCCTGGGCCGATCCGGCGCAATCGGTGGTGTTCCGCGAGACCTATCTGCGGCTGCTGCCGCTGCTGCATTTCACCTATTCGGCGATCAACCCGGTGGCGGTGAAGTCGCTGATGCAGGCGGTGGGGTTGCCGGCGGGCGATCTGCGGCGGCCGCTTTCCGGCCTGAAGCCGGACCATCTGGCGCGTGGCCTGTCGATTGTACGCAACCTTGGCCTGGATGCGCGTTATGGCTGGAAGACGGCGCCGGGCCTGCCGATGGCGGCGGAGTAGCGGCCCGGTTCTTGGGGGCGGCGCATGGCGCAGGAACGGTCGGCCCAGGAACTCTACAATGATGATCCCGAGCGCGCCGATGCCGAGGTATTCGGCCGGCGCGGGGAGCTGGAAGGGGCCTCGCTGCAGGCCATGCAGGCGGCGGTGGGTGCGCCCATCCCGGCCGCCGCCACCCTGCCACCCGGCACGCTGCCCGCGATCTTCGACCGGCCCGGCGCGCTGCCCCGGCTGACCATGCCCGGCAAGGCGGCGCTGCTGCTGCATGATGACCGGCCGCTCTGCGCGGAGACGCCAGAGGTACTGCTGGATGAGCCAGTCACCTCCGCCCGTGCCATGTTCGTCCGCAACAATGGCGGCATCCCGCCGGAGGTGGCGGACCCGATGGCCTGGCGCTTCGCCGTGGAAGGCGAGGTGCAGGCGCCGCTTTCCCTGACGGTGGGCGAATTGCAAACCCGCTTTCCGGTGGTGACGCGGCAGTTGCAGATGGAATGCGGCGGCAATGGCCGCGCCTTCCACCAGCCCACGGCGCGCGGCAACCCCTGGGGCAATGGCGCGATCAGCAACGGTGCATGGACCGGGGTGCGGCTGCGGGACGTGCTACTGGCAGCTGGCCTGAAGCCCAACGCCCGCTTCACCGGCCATTACGGCGCCGACCCGCATCTGTCCGGCGCGCCGGGGCAGGTCTCGATCGCACGCGGCATGCGGATCGAAAAGGCACTGGATGAGGACACGCTGCTCGCCTTCGCGCTGAATGGCGCGCCGCTGCCGCATCTGCATGGCGCGCCGCTGCGGCTGGTCGTGCCCGGGTGGCCGGGCAGCCTCAGCCAGAAATGGCTGACGCGCATCTGGGTGCGCGACGTGCCGCATGACGGGCCGGGCATGGGCGGCACCAGCTATCGCGTGCCGCGGCATGCGATTCTCCCGGGACGGCCGCATGACGGCCAGGGTTTCGTCGAGCTGGAGAGCATGCCGGTGCGCTCTATCCTGACCAGCCACGCGCATGGGTCACATCTGCCGACGGGCACGCGCCATGTGGATCTGCGCGGCGCCGCCTGGGCGGGTGACCTTGCGGTGCAGGCGCAGCATGTCAGCCTGGATTTCGGCGCCACCTGGCAGAAGATGGCGCTGTTTCCCGCCGCCAATCGCCATGCCTGGCAGCGCTGGCAGGGCCGCGTGACGGTTCCGGCGGATGGCTACTACGAAATCTGGTACCGTGCGACCGACAGCGCCGGCCGGATGCAGCCGCACCAGGCGGCCAATTGGAATCCGCAGGGCTATGGCGCCAACCCGATCAGCCGTGCCGCCATGTTCATCGGCGACGCGCTTGCCACGGCGTCCTGACGGTTTGATAGTTTCCTGCGTATCGTCGCAGGTAGGAGGAAACAAACCATGGCCCACAAGACCGAACGGTCCATCCAGGAACTGTATCGCGATGACCCGGAGCGCGCCGATGCCGTGGCTTTCGGCCGTCGCGGCGCGCTGAAGGGCGCCGCGCTGGCAGCGATGGGCGGCGCGGTGGGCGCGGCGATCCCCTTCGGCGGCAATATGCCGCCCGGCACGCTGCCCGCCCTGTTCAGCCGCCCCGCCGCGGCCCAGGGCGCCTCACAGGCGGCTGGCGGCCCGCAGACGATGCGGATCGACGGCAAGGTCGAGATGATCCTGCAGGGCGAGCGCCCGCTGGTCCTGGAAGCGCCCGAGACCGCGCTGGATGATGCCGTCACGCCCAACGACAAGATTTTCGTGCGCAACAACGGGCAGATCCCCGAGGCGGCCGCCAGCCCGGACGCCTGGAAGGTGGCCGTCGACGGCGAGGTGAACACGCCGCTTGAACTGACCGTCTCCGAGCTGCGCAGCCGTTTCGAGAATGTGACGCGGCAGTTGCAGATGGAGTGCGGCGGCAATGGCCGCGCCTCCTTCGCGCCGCAGACGCGCGGCAATCAGTGGGGCAATGGCGCCATCTGCAACGCGGCCTGGACCGGCGTGCGCCTGCGTGACGTGCTGCGCGCCGCCGGCGTGAAGGACAGCGCGAAGCATACCGGCCATTTCGGCGCGGACCCGCATCTGTCGGGCGCGGCGGACCGCCAGGCCATCAGCCGCGGCATGGTGATCGACAAGGCGATGGATGAGGACACGCTGGTCGTCTTCGCCGTCAATGGAGGGCCGATCCCGCACATCAATGGCGCGCCGGTGCGGCTGCTGGTGCCGGGCTGGCCGGGCAGCCTCAGCCAGAAGTGGCTGACGCGGGTGACGCTGCTGGCGCAGCCGCATCGCGGCCAGGGCATGGGCGGCACGAGCTATCGCGTGCCGACCTCACCCATCGTGCCGGGCAGCAGCAACAACGGCGCCGACTTCGCCGACATGACCAGCATGCCCGTGCGGTCCATCCTGTCCTCGCACGCGCATGGCACGCGCCTGCCGGCGGGCACGCGCGGCCTGGATCTGCGCGGCGCGGCCTGGGCGGGCGACCTTACGGTGCGTGCGGTCCATGCCAGCGTGGATTTCGGCGCGACCTGGACCGAGATGCAGGTGGCGGCCCCCGCCAATCGCCACGCCTGGCAGCGCTGGCAGGGCCGCGTGGCCTTGCCTTCGCATGGGTATTTCGAGGTGTGGTATCGCGCGACCGACAGCGAGGGCCGCATGCAGCCGCACCTGCCGGCCAACTGGAACCCGCAGGGCTATGGCGGCAACGCCGTCAGCCGCGCCGCGATCCTGGTGGGCTGATGCTGAGGACCTTCGGGCTCCTGATGCTGCTGGGTGGGGGCATGGCCCTCGCCCAGCCGGCCGCCCTGGCACAGACCAGCCTCGACGCCGCGACGCAGCCAACGGAGGATCCCTCCGTGCTGCCGCCGGGCGACGGGCAGGAAGACGTGTTCTACGCCTGCACCGCGTGCCACAGCACCGCGATCATCCGGCGCAGCCGCTTCAGCCGCGAGCGCTGGGACGAGCTGATGACATGGATGACCGAGGTACACGGCATGAACCCGCTGGAAGGGGAGGAGCGCACGTTGATCGTGGGCTACCTCGCACAGCATTTCGGGCCGGCGCAGACACCCGCGCGCGGCCGCAACCCCTTCCTGAACTGACTCAGCGCTTCGCGCCGCCATGGTCCACCGCGGGACCGGGCGGCGCGGCGCCGGGATCCTTCGGCGTCTCGGCCGGCGTCTGGGGCGGGGTCTGCACAGCCGGGCCGACCGGTGCGGGGCCCGGGTCCGGCTTGGCGCCGCCGCCGCTGTCGCTGGTGGAGGCGCCGCTGCCGCGTTCCTGGGTGCTCATGGGCGTGTGTCCTTCGTCTTCGTTCCGGCTTCCAACGCCGCGGGAGGCCGCTGGTTCGCCGAGGGGCCGTTGACGCGCGCCCGCCGCGGCGGCACGAACCCCGAAACCTATTGAGGAACCCGACATGGCCGACGCCTTCATCTGCGACGCCGCCCGCACCGCCATCGGCCGCTATGCCGGCGCGCTGAAGGATGTGCGCCCAGACGATCTGGGCGCGGTGCCGCTCCGCGCGCTGATGGCGCGCAACCCGGGCCTCGACTGGGCGGCGGTGGAGGATGTGATCTTCGGCTGCGCCAACCAGGCCGGGGAGGACAACCGTAACGTCGCGCGCATGTCCGCGCTGCTGGCCGGCCTGCCCGAATCGATCCCTGGCGCCACGGTGAACCGCCTGTGCGGCTCCGGCATGGATGCGGTCGGCATCGCCGCGCGCGCCATCAAGGCCGGCGAGGCCGATCTGATGCTGGCCGGCGGCGTCGAGAGCATGACGCGCGCGCCCTTCGTCATGGGCAAGTCGTCCGAGGCCTTCGGCCGCACCGCGGAGGTTTACGACACCACCATCGGCTGGCGCTTCGTCAACCCGAAGATGAAGGCCGGCTTCGGCATCGATTCCATGCCCGAGACGGCGGAGAACGTGGCGCAGGATTTCCAGGTTTCACGAGTTGACCAGGATGCTTTCGCCGTTCGCTCGCAGCAGCGGGCCGGCCGCGCGCAATCCTCCGGCCGCTTCGCGCAGGAAATCGTGCCGGTCAGCATCGCGCGCCGGAAGGGTGACCCGATTGTGGTCGATCAGGACGAGCATCTGCGCCCTGAGACGACGATGGAGGCGCTGGCCAAGCTTGGTACACCCTTCCGCAAGGAAGGCGGCAGCGTCACCGCCGGCAATGCCTCCGGCGTCAATGACGGCGCCTGCGCCATCCTGATCGCGAGCGCGGAGGCGGCGCGCAAGCACGGCCTGACGCCGCGCGCCCGCGTGGTGGCGGCCGCCACGGCCGGGGTCGCGCCGCGCATCATGGGCTTCGGCCCGGCGCCGGCGGTGAAGCGGGTGCTGGCCAAGGCGGGCCTCAGCCTGTCCGACATGGCGGTGATCGAGCTGAACGAGGCCTTCGCCGCCCAGGCTCTGGCGGTGACGCGTGATCTCGGCCTGCCCGACGATGCGGCGCATGTGAACCCGAATGGCGGCGCCATCGCGCTCGGCCATCCGCTCGGCATGTCCGGCGCACGCCTGGTGCAGACCGCGGTGCAGGAATTGCACAACCGCGGCGAACGCTATGCGCTGGTGACCATGTGCATCGGCGTCGGCCAGGGCATCGCCATGGTGCTCGAGCGCGTCTGACCGGCCGGCCCCGGCTTCCCCACCGCTGGAATCGGATGGTAAACATCCTGTCTCATCGGGTGGGGAGCCGGGATGTTTTTACACCTGGGGGATATCGTCGTGCACGCCGCGGTGGAGGGTCCCGCCGAGGCGCCGCCGCTGCTGATGCTGCATTCCATCGGCACGACGATGCAGGTTTTCGAACCGCAGGTCGCGATCCTGGCGCGCACGCATCGCGTGATCCGCATGGACATGCGCGGCCATGGCCTGTCCGGCGTGACCGATGGCGACTACTCGATGGAGTTGCACGCCTCCGATGCGCTGGCGCTGCTGGATGCGCTGGGCGTCCGTCAGGCGCATGTGCTCGGCATGTCCATCGGCGGCCGCATCGCCATGCAGCTGGCCGCCATGGCGCCGGAGCGCGTGCTGTCGCTGATGCTGATGGACACGGCGCTGGAATTCCTGCCGCCACAGGCCTGGCAGGACCGCATCGACGCCGTGCGGCAGATCGGCACCCAGGCGCTGGTGGAGGTGGTGATGCCGCGCTGGGTGGTGGACCCCTCGCTCGCCTCCTCCCAGGGGCTGCGGCAGATGCTGCTGCGGACGGATCGCCGCGGCTATGCCGGCTCCGCCGCCGCGCTGCGTGATGCCCGCGCGGCCCAGGTCGCCGGGCGCATCACCTGCCCGACCACGGTGATGGTCGGCGACCGCGACATCGCCACCCCGCCTGAGATGGCGAAGGAGGTTCAGGCCGCGATCCCCGGCAGCCGCTATGTCGAGATCCGCGAGGCCGGGCACCTTCCCACGCTGGAACGCGCGGAACCGGCGACCGCCGCCATCCTGGAGCATTTCGCGACGCTCGCCCCCGCCGCGGGCCGCGAGGCCGGCTTGGCCATCCGCAAATCGGTGCTGGGGGAGGCGCATGTGGCCCGCGCCAGCAGCAACGTCACCGCGCTCGATGCGCCGTTCCAGGACTGGATCACGGCGAATGTCTGGGGCGGCATCTGGACCCGCCCGGGGCTGACGCGCCACACCCGCAGCCTGCTCTGCATCGGCATGATGGCGGCACTCGCCCGGCATGAGGAGCTGGAACTGCACCTCCGCGCCACGCGCAACACCGGCGTGACGCCGGAGGAGGTGGGCGAGGTCCTGTTGCAGGTTGGCGCCTATGCGGGGGTGCCGACGGCGAACGCCGCGCTTAAGATCGCCAAGGCCGTCCTGAAGGAAGAATAGGCGCATGCCCGATCCCACCCCCTTCCGCCGCCCGGACCCAGAGACGCAACCGCCCTATGACGCGCCGGAATACGGCAGCACGCATAAGCGCCATCCGAAGCAGAAGCTGGTGGTGGTGCCGCATACGCTGACCGAAACCAGCGGCCCGCGCTTCGACCCGGCGCATTATCCGCCGCAGGTGGACATGTCGCAGGTCAATGGCCGTGCCGCGATGGGCGAGCGGATCATCGTCGCCGGCCGCGTGACCGATGAGGATGGCCGGCCGCTGCGTGGCGCGATGGTGGAGGTCTGGCAGGCCAATTCCTCCGGCCGCTACCACCACCCGCGCGACCAGCACGACGCGCCGCTGGACCCGAATTTCGAGGGGCGGGCGCGGCTTTTCACCGATGCGGAGGGCAATTACAGCTTCACCAGCATCACGCCCGGCGCCTATCCCTGGCGCAACCACGCCAATGCCTGGCGGCCGATCCATATCCATTTCGGGCTGCATGGCGCGGGTTTCGCGCAGCGCATGATCACCCAGATGTACTTCCCAGGCGACCCGCTGCTGCCGCTGGACCCGGTGTTCAACTGCACGGCGGATGCGGCGGCGCGCAACCGGCTGGTCTCGGCCTTCGACCTCGATGTCACCCGGCCGGAATGGGCGCTGGGCTATCGCTTCGACATCGTGCTGCGCGGCCCGGCCGCGACGCCCTTCGAGAACGCGCCATGATCCCCGCAACGGCGAGCCAGACGGCCGGCCCCTACTGGCACATGATCGATTTTCCCGAATGGGCCGACCTGCTGCGCGACGGCGGGCCGAATGCCGGCGTGGCCGGGGAACGCATCACGCTGACCGGCCGCATCACCGATGGCGATGGCGCGCCCTGCGTCGATGCGCTGGTGGAGATCTGGCAGGCCGGGCCGGATGGCAGCTACGAATCCGGTTTCCACGGCTTCGGCCGCTGCGCCAGCAACGAGGATGGCGTTTTCCGCTTCACCACGCTGAAGCCGGGCGCCGTGCCGGGCCTCGGCAATGCGACCCAGGCGCCGCATATCACCGTGACCATCTTCGCCCGCGGCCTGATGAAGCATGTCGTCACCCGCGCCTATTTTGCCGGGGAGCCCCTGAACGCGGCCGATCCGGTGCTGAACCTGGTGGACCCCGCCCGCCGCGCCACGCTGATCGCGCAACCGGAAGGCGAGGGCACGTGGCGGCTGGATATCCGGCTGCAGGGTGAGGGCGAGACGGTGTTCCTCGACGTATGACCGTCTCGCCCGGTGATGGCCCCGTCTTCGGCGCGGTCTTCGGCAGCGATGCGATGCGTGCCATCATGGGCGAGCGCGCCTTCCTCCAGCGCATGCTGGATGTGGAGGCGGCGCTGGCCCGTGCGCAGGCGCGGCTCGGCCTGATCCCGGCGGAGGCCGCCGCCGCCATCACCGCGGCGGCGCGGGTCGAGATGCTGGATATTCCGGCACTCGCCGCCGCCACCCGCAACACCGGCTTCGCCGTGGTCGGGCTGGTGAAGCAGCTTTCGGCCGCTGCCGGGCCGGAAGCCGGGCGCTGGACCCATTGGGGCACCACCACCCAGGACATCACCGACAGCGCCTTCGTCCTGCAGATGCGCGACGCCTTCGCGCTGATCGAGGGTGATCTGGAGCGGCTGATCGGGGCGCTGGCGCTTCTGGCGCAGGCGCATCGCGGCACCGTCATGGCCGGCCGCACCCATGCGCAGCAGGCGCTGCCCATCACCTTCGGGCACAAGGTGGCGCTGTGGCTCGACCCGATGATCACCATGCGGGACCGCCTGGCCCAGGCACGGCCGCGCATGCTGCGGCTACAATTCGGCGGGGCCGCCGGCACGCTGGCCTCGCTGGGCGGGGACGGGCTGGCGGTGCAGCGCGAATTGGCGGCGGAGCTGGAGCTCATCGCCCCGGCCATCCCCTGGCATGTGGCGCGCGACGGCATGGCGGAGGCCGCCTGCTGGCTGGCCATGCTCACCGGCTGCCTGGCGAAGATGGCGACCGACATCATGCTGCTGATGCAGTCCGAGGTCGCCGAAGCCTCGGAGCCCGCCGCGCCGGGTCGTGGCGGCAGTTCTGCCATGCCGCAGAAACGCAACCCGATCGCCTGCGAATACGTCATCGCCCAGGCCCGCGCCGCGCAGACCCTGGTGCCGCAGGTGCTCGGCGCCATGGCGCATGAGCATGAGCGCGGTGCCGGGGGGCAGCAGGTGGAGCAATTGGCCCTGCCGCAAATCTTCCTCTACGCGCATGGCGCCTTGAGCCAGGCGCTGCTGCTGGGGGAGGGGGTTGTGGTCGATGCCGCCCGCATGCGCCGCAACCTCGATGACTCGCGCGGGCTGATCGTGGCGGAAGCGGTGATGATGGGGCTGGCGCCGCTGCTCGGCCGCAATCCAGCGCATGACGTGGTGCACCAGGCCTCGGAGGTGGCGATGGCGGAGCGTATCACGCTGGATGACGCCCTGGCGCGCGATGCACGCGTCACCGCGCATCTGGATGCGGCCGGCATCGCGCGGCTGACCGATCCGGCGAAATACCTTGGTGCCGCACCCATCTTCCTAGACCAGGTTCTGGCGCGGCTGGCCTGACGGGACCCTGCATGCATGTGCCTGTGCTCGCGCAGCATGGGCACGTCCGTCCGGTCGCGTGAGTCGGATCATCCCCGGCGCATCCGGCTCTACCTCAGCAACTGCCCGATCGCTTCCGCCGCCCGCGCCACGCTGAAGGGCTTGGCCAGGAAAGGCGCGCCCGGCAGCCCGCGTCCCGGCTCCGCCGCACGGAACCGACCGGAGGCGTAGAGCACCGGCAGCGTCGGCCGAAGCTGCCGCGCCGCATGGGACAGGTCGAAGCCATCCGCGCCCGGCAGGTTGATGTCGGTCAGCAGCACGTCGATCTCCGGCCGGCGGGCAAGCAGGCCCAGCGCGGATTCGGCATCCTCCGCCTCCAACACATTGAAGCCGGCATCGGTCAGGCCCTCGACCAGGGTCATCCTAACCAGCGGGTCATCTTCGACCAGCAGCAACGTCTGCGGCCCGGATTGCATGTGATCCATCCTCCAATGTGGAGGCTAACCACAGCGCGGACGGAAAGAGGTTACCGATGGCCGGCACGACTGCGTGAGTTGCCCCAATCACACCATGCTGTGTCCTAAGCGTCTCGGGTATCAGGCGATGCGGCAATTTCGCATCGCACAATACCCTTGCCTAGCTGGCTCGACACGCCATACAGGGCAGCATGCCTCCCACAGACATCGCCATCATCGGTGCGGGCCTTGCTGGCCTCGCCTGTGCCAAGACGCTCGCCGCCTATGACGTTCGGCTGCGATTGTTCGACAAGGGTCGCAACCCGGGCGGCCGCATGGCGACGCGGCGCGTCGAGGCGGGGGGGCATGTGCTGAATTTCGACCATGGCGCGCAGTACCTGACCACGCATGGTGCCGCCTTCGCCGCGGTGCTGGATGCGGCGAATGCGCAGGAATGGCCGGATGCCGGGCGCCGCGTCGGCGTGCCCCGCATGTCCTCCGTCCCCCGCGCGCTGGCGGAGGGGATGGATATCGACCTGATGCGCCATGTCAGCGCCATCACCGGCGCGCCGGGCGCCTGGCATGTGCACCATCTGGATGCACGGCTGGTCCGCCCCGGCCGGCCCTTCCCGACCCAGGCGCCGGAGGTGGAGGGGCCATTCGATGCGGTGATCCTCGCCTTGCCGGCGCCCCAGGCCCAGGCGCTGCTCGAAGGTCCGGCGCCGCATCTGGCCGCGGTGCTGCAATCGGTGCGGTTCGAGCCCTGCTGGACGCTGATGCTCGCCTTCCCCGAACGCCTGCCGCTGCCGGACACCCTCCGCCTGTCGCATGGCCCGATCGGCTGGGCGGCGCGGGACAGTTCCAAGCCTGGCCGTGACGCCAGCCAGGAGCTCTGGGTGGTGCAGGCCGGCCCGGACTGGTCGCGGGAGCATCTGGAACTGACGGCCGAGGATGCGGCGTCCAGGCTGCTGGAGGCTTTCGCCGGGCTGGCCATGGAACAGGTGCCGGGCACGGCGCTGCCCACGCCCTTCTATCAATCGGCGCATCGCTGGCGCTACGCGCTGGTGGAGGCGCCGCTCGGCGCGCCCTGCCTGTGGGACGCCTCGCTGGGCCTGGGTGCCGCGGGCGACTGGTGCATCGGGGCGCGGGCGGAGGCGGCGGTGGACAGTGCCGGCGCCCTGGTCGCCGCGATCCGGAGCACATGAGCGAGGCGCCCGATCTGGAGGCGACGCTCGCCGATGCGTTCAGGCTGATCGCTCGCGGCGTCGCCGATCGCAGGCACCCTTTCCATACGCCGACCCTGGCCACGCTCGCCGAGGATGGCGCGCCATCGGCCCGCACCGTGGTGCTGCGTGGCTTCGACGCGGCCGCGCGCCAGCTTCGCATCCATACCGACCGGCGCGCCGCCAAGGTGGCGGAACTGGCCGCACGGCCCCGCGCCGGCATCCATATGTATGACCATGGCGCCGCCGTGCAGCTTCGCCTGTCCTGCACGGCGACGCTGCATGCCGATGACGCGGTGGCCGAGGCCGGCTGGGCCGCCAGCCGCGACTTCAGCCGCATGTGCTACGCGATCGACCCCGCCCCCGGTACACCCTGCGCCGAACCGCCGCCCGCGCCGCACGATCCTGAGGGTGGCCGGCTGAATTTCTGCGTGGTGCTGCTGCGGATCGACCGGCTGGAATGGCTGCACCTGGCCGCTTCCGGGCACCGTCGGGCGCGATTCGCCTGGCCGGGTCCGGCCGCGCCCGAGGCCAACTGGCTGGTGCCGTGACACAAGATGCTTCCGGCATCCGCAAGGTTTCTGCTTGCGCCTGATCCAGCCTACTCTTCTCATCCATCGGGGCCGCTTCCGCCCGGCTTCGCCATTTTCCAGGCACCCATGATCGCCACCGAGACCATCACCGACGAAATCCTCCGCCAGACCGCCTTGCGCGGCGCGGCGAAAAGCATCTGTCCCAGCGAGGTCGCCCGCGCTTTGGCGCCGGAGGAGGAGGCCTGGCGCCGGCTGATGGGGCCGATCCGTGCCGCCGCCATCCGCCTGGCGCGTGCCGGGCGGATCGAGGTGCTGCGGAAGGGCAAGCCGGTTTCCACCGACAGCGAGATCCGGGGCGTGATCCGCCTGCGCGCGGCCGCCAACCCACCCGCATCCGGTGACGCGGCCGCGCCGGGCAACAAGACGGACGAAACGGCATGAGCCAGGCTGCGATGATGCGGAGCCGCGGCACCGGCGGCCTGCCGCCGGCCGCGCCGGTAAATTTCAGCCGGCTGTTGCTGCCGAATTCCCCCAACGCCATCCTGCTGGCGCCGCCGGCCATGACGACCCAGCCGCATATCGCCCAGCCCCTGCTGCCGGTCTCGCCCGAGGCGGCCTGGGCGGCGCTGCGCATGCTGGGGGAGGCCGAGCCGCGCTGCTGGAAAATGGCGGAATGGCCGGAGAAGCGGCAGGTGCAATGGGTGGTGCGCTCCCGCCTCGCCAATTTCCCTGATCTGGTGAATGGCCAGGTGGTGCCGCTGGTCGGTGGCTCCGGCATTTTCCTGTACTCGCGCAGCCTGGTGGGCCATTACGATTTCGGTGTGAACCGGCGTCGTATCACCGCCTGGCGCGCCCGGCTGGATGAGGCGTTGCGCGCCGGCTGACCCCCTTCGGATACCGCCACCCCATGCGCCGCCTCGGCTCCTTCCTGCGTGACGCCTGGGCGCTGACCCGCCCCTACTGGACCAGCGAGGAGAAGGGCCGCGCCCGGCTGCTGCTGGCGGCGGTGGTGGTGCTGAACCTGTCGCTGGTCGGCATGACCGTATTGCTGACCTATTGGCAGCGCGCCTTCTACAACGCGCTGGAGGCGAAGGATGCCGGCGCCTTCTGGTCGCTGATCTTCCTGGGCGGGGAGGCGGCGGGCACCTGGTTTCCGGGCTTCGCGGTGCTCGCCGTCGCCTACATCCTGATCGCGGTCTACCAGCTTTACCTCATGCAGGCCCTGCAGATCCGCTGGCGGCGCTGGCTGACCGGGCGCTACCTGGATGACTGGCTGACCGAGCGCGCCTATTACCGCATCGCGCTGACCGACCCGGCCACCGACAATCCGGACCAGCGTATCGCCGATGACCTGCGGCTGTTCGTGGATGACACGCTGACGCTCGGCCTCGGGCTGTTGTCGAGCGTGGTGACGCTGTTCTCCTTCATCTTCGTGCTGTGGTCGCTGTCGGGTCCGCTGGAGGTCTTTGGCGTCTCGATCCCCGGCTACATGGTGTGGGTGGCGATCATCTATTCCGTGCTCGGCACCTGGCTCGCCCACCTGATCGGCCGGCCGCTGATCCGGCTGAACTTCCTCCAGCAACGGGTGGAGGCGGATTTTCGCTACGCGCTGGTGCGGCTGCGCGACAATGTGGAGGGCGTGGCCCTGCATAATGGCGAGGCGGATGAGAAGCGCGGCCTGCTGGCGCGTTTCCATGCGCTGACCACGAACTGGTGGGCGATCATGACCGCCACCAAGCGGCTGACCTTCTTCACCGCGGGCTACGCGCAGGTGGCCAGCATCTTCCCGATCGTGGTCGCGGCGCCGGCCTATTTCGCCGGCACCATCCCGCTTGGCGGGCTGATCCAGACCAGCAGCGCCTTTGGCCAGGTTCAGGGCGCGCTTTCGTGGTTCGTCGAGAGCTATGCACGGCTGACCGAATGGCGGGCGACGGTGGAACGCCTGACGGGCTTTCAACTCGCCATCGCCATCGCGCGCGCCACCAGCACTGGGCCGCGGCCGGTGCTGGATGGGGATCAGGCGGTGACGATGGCGGGCGTCACGCTCAGCCTGCCGGATGGGCGGGTGCTGGTGCAGGACGCGGAACTGCGGCTGGAGAAGGGGGAGGCGGTGCTGATCTCCGGCGCCTCCGGCAGCGGGAAGTCCACGCTGTTCCGGGCGCTGGCCGGCATCTGGCCCTTTGGCGCCGGCGATGTGCATGTGCCCGCCGGTGCGCGCGCGCTGTTCCTGCCGCAGCGGCCCTATCTGCCGCTGGGGTCGCTGCGCCGGGCCGTCTGCTACCCGCTGGATGCGACGCTGGTGCCGGATGCGGATGTGCGCGCGGCGCTGGAGGATGTGGGGCTGGCGCGGCTGCTGGACCGGCTGGATGTGGAGGATGTCTGGGACCGGCGGCTTTCGGGCGGCGAGCAGCAGCGGCTGGCCTTCGCGCGGGCCTTGCTGGTGAAGCCCGACTTCCTGTTCTTGGACGAAGCCACCGCCAGCCTGGACCCGGCGGCGGAGGCGGCGATGTACCGGCTGGTGACGGAACGGCTGCCGCAGGCGGGCATCCTTTCCATCGCGCATCGGCCGGCGGTCGCGGAATTCCATGGCAGGAGGTTGGTGGTGGCGGAGGGGCGGCTGGGGGCGGCGTGAGCGTAGGACGCTAGATTCGTGAATTGATTTATCTGCTGTTAATAATCTACCCTAGGTTGTTCTCCCGGGGTGCAGCCATGCGGTGTTTCAAGCGGATCGTCCTGTTTCTCAGCTTGGTCGCACTTACGACACCTACCCCCGCGCTCGCCCAGCCTTCTGCACGCACCGACGGCGTTCTCGCGATGGTCTCAGAGGCGCGACGCTCACCCTGTTTCCTGGCACCCATGCGACCGCCGCTGTTGCTTCCGGTCGGTGCCGAAACGGCAGTTTCGGCGGGCCAGGGCGACGGCGCGGCCATGCGCCAGATTGCCGAAGCCTACCTCGCGGACCCGGCCCGGCCACGCCAGGCGCTGGATTGGCTGGAGCGCGCTGCCATGGCGGGCGCCGTCGCGGCGGCGGCAGATGCCGGCAGCCTGCACGCTGCCGGCCGGGGAACGCCGCAGGATGATGATACCGCCGCGCTCTGGTGGCGCTACGGCGCGACGCGCGGCGATGCCCGCGCCATGGCCTGTCTGAGCGCGGCCTATCTGCTGGGCCGCGGCGTTGAGCAGAACCTGGTGCAGGCAACCCTCTGGGCCTTGCGGCGCGAACAGCGCGCAGCGGGCCGCTTGATGTTGCGCCCGATGGCGCGCGACATCGAGCGCGCCATGCCCACAACGACGCTGGCCGAGGCGCGCCGGTTGGTCCGCGATATCCCGGCGGCGACGCCACCGCCGCCAACTCTCTCGCGCTGGGATGAGCCGCCGGTCGCTGCCGTGCTGCCGCAGGTGCCGTACCGGTCCGCCGGTCCGCTCTCCACCGTGGTCCTACCGCCCCGCCTTACCGGACCGGTCGCCGAATCCTCCGGCAGCGGTGTCGTGGTCGGCGAACCGGGGGTCGTTCTTACAAGTGCCCATGTCGTGGAGGGCTGCCTGGCGCTGGAGGTGCGGGCGGGGCTGGCACAGCTTGGCGGCGTCGAGTTGCGCGCGCAGAACACGCAGCACGATCTGGCGCTGCTTTCCGTGCCAGGCCTCGCACGTGCGCCGCTGCCGGTGCGGACCGATCTGCGGCTCGGCGAGGAGGTCATTCTTCTGGGCTTCCCCGGCGCCGGGTTAGGGGAGCGGGATGCGACGGTCACGGTCGGCAATGTCAGCGCTTTCGGGACCGGAGATCGTGACGGGCGGGTGCAGTTCACCTCGCCTCTGACGGCCGGAAACAGTGGCGGGCCGCTGCTGGATCGGCGCGGGCAGATCGTCGGCATCGCGGTGCAGACCGCCGCGCTGATCGGGCAACTCGTCGCGCGCGGTGATGCGCCACAGAACGTCAATCTGGCCATCAGCGCGCATATCATCGGACGCTTTCTGGAGGATCACGGGGTGGCGCTGGGGCGGGCCGGCCCGGTGGGAGAGGTGCCGGACCTGGTCGCCGCGGCGTCACGTTCGGTGGTGAAGGTGGTCTGCCACCGCCGGGCGCGGCCATCTCCCCCAGCCACTGTGCGCGCCCAGCCGCGCGCCCGGCCAAATACCTCCAGCGACTGAGTCAAGCGGCCGCGCCAACGGCGCGGCGTATAACATAACGTATGGGACGCCATGCTCATCGAAGGCTTCGCCGCGCCGGAGGCTCCGCCCCTCCGCGCGGACCCCTCCGCCAGCAACATCGCCGGCGCCGCGCCGCAGGTCCTGGCCGCCATCCTGCAGCCCGGCGCCAGCATCGCCATCTGGAACCGCCGCCTTCCCGGGAACCTGACGCGCGACCTCGCTGGCCTCGCCACCCGAGTGCCCTTCGCCGTCACGGTGGAGGATGCGCCGGATGAGGCGGTGGGCCGCATGGCGGAGGGTCTGCCGCAGGCGGCGCCGATCGACCTGCTGCTCGATGTGCTGCACCTGGCGCGCATCTTCACCCATGTCACGGGCTCGGATCGCCTGCGGCTGCGGCTGGAAGGGGTGGACGGTCCCGGCTGCCACCACTGGCACGCCGATGCGGTGGGGCTGCGCCTGCTCTGCACCTATCGCGGCCCCGGCACCGAATGGCTGTTCCTGCCGGGCGGGGCGCGCGCGGCGCGGATGCTGCGCGACGGACCGGCGCCGCCCGCCAATCGCCTGGCGACCGGGGATGTCGCGCTGCTGAAGGGCGAAGGCTTTCCCGGCCATGCCGGCCAGGGCTGCATCCATCGCTCGCCACCCCACGAGGTGGGTACGCCGCCGCGCCTGCTGCTCTGCCTCGATGAACCCGGACGGATTCCCCTCGAATGAACAAGCTGCCCGTGACCGTGCTGTCCGGCTTCCTCGGTGCCGGCAAGACCACGCTGCTGAACCACATCCTGGCCAATCGGGAGGGCCGTCGCGTCGCCGTCATCGTCAACGACATGTCGGAGGTGAACATCGACGGCGCGCTGTTGGCCAATGGCGGCAGCCTGTCCCGCACCGAGGAACGGCTGGTCGAGATGTCCAATGGCTGCATCTGCTGCACGCTCCGCGAGGACCTGATGATCGAGGTCACGAAGCTGGCCCGCGATGGCCGCTTCGACGCGCTGCTGATCGAGAGCACCGGCGTCGGCGAACCCATGCCGGTGGCGGCGACCTTCGACTTCCGCACGGAGGACGGCTTTTCGCTCTCCGACATCACCCGCATCGACAGCATGGTGACGGTGGTCGATGCGCCCGCCTTCCTGCGCGACTACGGCTCATCCGACAGCCTGGCCCGGCGCGGGCTGGGCACGGGGGAGGAGGATACGCGGCTGCTGGTGGACCTGCTGATCGAGCAGGTGGAATTCGCCGACCTGCTGGTGCTGAACAAGGCCGACCTGATGACGGCGGAGGAGCTGGGCCGGCTTTCGGGCCTGCTCGCCACCTTCAATCCGGGCGCGGCCATTATCTCCTGCAGCCATGGCCGCGTGCCGACCGAGCAGGTGCTGAACACCGGCCGCTTCGACTTCACCCGCGCCAGCCAGGCCGCCGGCTGGGCGCAGGCGCTGGCCGGGGGACACCTGCCGGAATCCGAGGAATTCGGCATCACCAACTTCGTCTGGAAGGCGCGCCGCCCGCTGCATCCGGCCCGCTTCAAGGCGCTGATCGAGGGCCCGCTGCCCGGCGTTGTGCGCGCCAAGGGCTTCTTCTGGCTGGCGACGCGCATGTCCTGGGCCGGGTCCTGGCAATTGGCCGGCGCGGTCGGGCGGCATGAGGCGGCGGGGTTCTGGTGGGCCGCGACGGACCCGGCACGCTGGCCGGAGGAGCCATCCTGGCGCGAGGGCGTGCAGGCGAACTGGCAGGAGCCCTATGGCGACCGGCGGCAGGAAATCGTCCTCATCGGCATCGGCATGGATGAGGCCGCGCTGCGCCGGCAGTTCGATGCCTGCCTGCTTACCGACAAGGAGATGAAGGGCAGCGTACGCGGCTGGGCGAAGTTGCCGGACCCTTTCCCCACCTGGCGTCAGCAGGGCTGATCAACTCAGGGTATTCACCAGCCACAGGCTGAGCGCCGGAAACGCCACAAGCAGGCCGAGGCGCACCAGGTCCATCGCCAGGAAGGGCATCACCCCGCGATAGATCCGCGCCATCGGCACGTCCTTGGCCAGACCCGAGACGACGAAGACGTTCAGCCCGATCGGTGGCGCGGTCAGCCCGATGCCGACCACAACCAGCACCAGGATGCCGAACCAGATGGCGGTCTCCTCCGTCGTCAGGCCGAAATCCAGCGCGGTGATGACGGGGAAGAACACCGGCAGGGTGAGCAGCATCATCGCCAGCTCATCCATCACCGCACCGAGGATGATGTAGGAGACCAGCAGGATGCCGAGCACGGCGTAGGGTGGGTAGTTCTGCTCCGAGATCCAAAGGCCCAACAGGTCCGGCGCCTGGGTCAGCGCGAGGAACGCATTGAAAATCTCCGCGCCGAGCAAAATCGCGAAGATCATCGCGGTGGTCTCGGCGGTGGCGAAGAGGCTTTCGCGGATCTGGCGCGGGTGCAGCGTGCCGCGCAAGACGCCCACGGCCAGCGTGCCGATGCAGCCGATGGCGGCGCTCTCGGTGGGCGTGAAGACGCCGCCATAAATGCCGCCCACCACCACCACCGCGATCATCAGCACGGGGATGACGTTGAGGAAGGCGCGGCGGCGTTCATCCGCGCTCGGTGCTTCTCCGGGCGGGCCGAGTGCGGGCTTGAAGCGCACCATCAGCGCGATGGCCAGCATGTACAGTGCCATGGCCAGCACACCCGGGATCAGCGCCGCCATGAACAGCTTGGCGATGTTCTGCTCCGTGCTGATGGCGTAGATCACCAGGATGACGCTGGGCGGAATCAGGATGCCGAGCGTGCCGCCCACCGCGATGGTGCCTGTCGCGAAACCCGGATCGTAGCCGTAGCGTCGAAGCTCCGGCAGCGCCGCGCGGGCGAAGGTGGCGGTGGTGGCGACGGAGCTGCCGCAGACCGCGCCGAAGCAGCCGCAGGCGCCGATCACGCCCATCGCCATGCCGCCCGGCTTGCGCCCGATCAGCGCATTCGCCGCCGCGAACAGATCCCGCGCCAGGCCGCCGCGCTCCGCCAGCGCGCCCATCAGGATGAACAGCGGGATGACGGAGAGCGTGTAGTTGGCGAACAGATGGTAGGGCGTGGTCTTCAGGTAGTTGCCGAGCGCGGTCCAATCCAGGATGTGGACATAGCCCCCCATGCCGACCAGCAGCATGGCGAGCCCCACCGGCGCACGCAGCGCGATCAGCGCCAGCAGCACGCCGAAGCCGGTCAGCGCCAGCGCGAATTCAGGCGCCATCAGAAACGCCCGCGCAGGAAGCGCAGCGCCCAGGCCAGCGCCGCCACGCCGGTCATCGCGAAGGCCAGAGCGCCGATGGCGACCGCCCACCAATAGGGCAGGGCCAGCAGCCCGATGGTCCGCATGCCGTTGTTCAGGGTCTCGACCGCGCCGAGGCTCATCCGCTCCGCCAGCCACAGCGTCACCGCCGCCCAGACCAGCATCCAGAACCCATCCACCACGCCAGCCACACGCCGCGGCAGCCAATTGGAAAAGGTGTCCACCAGGATATTGGCGCGCATCAGGGTGCCATAGGCGAGGAAGCCGAAGACGCCGACTCCGCTGGCGATCGAGACGATCTCGAAATCGCCGCGGATCGGCTGGCTGGTGAGCCAGCGCAGGATTACGCTGATGGTGGTGACCAGCGCCGCCACCAGCAGCGAAACGCCGCCCAGGAAGGCGAGCGCGCGGGCGGCGAAGCCGATGGCGCCGCCCGGCGCCGCATCATCCCGCATCAGGTGCTTTCAGCCGGCCCGGATTGGCTCAAGCGCCGTGCTTGGCGATCAGGCCGCGCGCATCGGCCAGCAGCGCCGCGCCGTCGAAGCCGCGTTCGCGCGATCCGGCGATCCAGGTGTTGATCACCGGCCGGGTTGCCTCCACCCAGCGCTGCTTCTCCGCATCCGGGAGCTGCACGATGGTGTTCTGCCGCCGGCGCTCCACCTGGGCGCGGACGAGGGGGCCTTGTTCGTCCCAGACCTTGGCGGCCATCTCGGCGGCGGCCATGCCGGAATTGGCATCCAGCACCGTCCGCAGCTCGGCCGGCATCGCCGCGTATTTCGCCTTGTTCATCGCGAGGATGAAGCTGGCCGTATAGAAGGTCGGCGTGCCGAGGATCTCGGTGTGGTTGGTCACCAGCTCCTGCAACCGGATGGAGGGCACCACCTCCCACGGCACCACCGCGCCGTCGATCACGCGCTGGGACAGCGCCTCCGGCACCTGGGGAATCGGCAGGCCGATCGGGGCGGCGCCGAGGGCGCGCAGCGCCTCCCCGGCCTGGCGCGTCGGGAAGCGCAGCTTCAGGCCGCGCATATCCTCCAGCCGGTTGACCGGCTTGTTGGCATGGATGACGCCGCCATCATGTGCCCAGACGACGATGGGGTGCACATCGGCGAATTCCTCGCGCAGATGGGTCTGCGCGAATTCCTGGCAGGCCAGTGCATTCGGCCGGGCACGCGCATCCGCCACGAAGGGCAGTTCGAACACCTCCACCCGCGGGAAGCGGCCGGGGGTATTGCCGGGCAGGGTCCAGACGATGTCCACCACGCCGTCGCGGGCCTGGTCGAACAATTGCGGCGGGGCGCCGCCCAACTGCATCGAGGGGAAGATCTGCACCCGCAACTTGCCCTCCGACTCTGCCTGGATCTTCTGCGCCCAGGGCATCAGGAAGTGCCGGTGCACATTGGCCACCGGCGGCAGGAAGTGGTGCAGGCGGAGCGTCGTCTCCTGCGCCTGGGCGCTGCGCACCAGGGCGGGGGCCGCGAGTGCTGCGGCCCCGAACAGCAGAAGGTTGCGGCGTTGGACGGTCATCGATGCAGGCCCCCCCGATTCCATCCGTGCCGCGAGGTCGCGCCGGATGATTCCCGCGAGTGTGGCCTGCCGGGCCGGTTTCAGGCAAGGCGCAGCGCAGCGGCCTTGGCGCTGACCGCGGCGCCATCGTCGCCGGGGCGATAGATGGCGCTGCCGATACCGAAGCCGGCGGCGCCCGCCGCGCGCCAGGCCGGGATATTGCCGGCATCGATGCCGCCCACCGGCAGCACCCGCGTGCCTTTCGGCAATACCGCGAGCAGCGCCTTCAGCATGGCGGGGGATCCCGCCTCGGCGGGGAACAGCTTCAGCCCATCGGCCCCCGCCTTGAGCAGCGCGAAGGCCTCGCCCGGGGTGAAGAAGCCGGGGATGCAGATCATCCCCTCCGCCTTCGCGGCGCGGACCACAGCGGGATCTGCGTGGGGGGTGACGATCAGGCGACCGCCGACGGCGGCGATGCGGGCGCAATCGGCCGGGTCGGTGACGGTGCCGGCGCCGATCAGCGCATCCTCGCCGAAGCGGTTGGCCAGGATTCGGATGCTCTCCAGCGGCTCGGGCGAGTTCAGCGGCACTTCCAGCACCGCAATACCGGAGGCGACCAGCGCCTCCCCGATCCCGATTGCTTCCTCCAGTTTCAGCCCGCGCAGGATGGCGACCAGGGGGCAGGAAGCGAGCCAGTCCTTCAGACCCATTGCAGGCTCCTGCCGATATGCCGCAGCCCTTGCGCGACGAGGTCCGGGTCATGCTGGGTGATGGCGATGCCGTGCTGCGCCAGCGCCGTGGCGTATAATCCGGCGAGGCCGGCGGCACCGGCCAGATGCACATGGCGGATCCCCTGCGCCGCCGCGGCAATTTCGTGGCCGATTAGCAGGCCGGACAGGAAGCTGCGGGTTTCCGCCTGGGCCAGCCGGTCCATCAGATGCAGCGTGCGGGCGCCGAACAGATGGTGCAGCAGGCCGCCGGGCTGGCGGGCACGATCCACGCCACGGGCGAAGGCTTCGGGCACATCCGGGCCATCCGTGCTGGTGCGCGCCAGGATGGTGTGCTGCGACAGCGCCGCGAAGGTTTCGCCGGTCATGTGCGTGGCGAAGCCGGTGACGCGCCCGCCCTCCAGCCTGGCCCATTTGCTGTGCGTGCCGGGCAGGCAGGCCAGTGCCGTGCCGACCGTCTCGGCCAGTGCCACCAGCTTGGTCTCCTCGCCGCGCATCACATCCGGGATGCCGGCGGCATCCTCCGTGGTCAGGCCGGGCACCAGGCGGATCTCAGCGCCTTCGAAGGGAATGGCGATGGTGGCGGCGGCGATCTCGGCCGGGCCGGCGGGGCAGCGCAGATAGGGTGCTTCAACCCAGCCCTGGCGGCTGCCGACCATGCCGCAGAGAAGGACGCGGGTTTCGCCATCCTCGAGCCAGGGGCCGATCGCTTCTCGCAGTGCCGCGGGGAAGCCGCCCTCGGCCACGGTCAGGATGCCGCCGGGCCTGTCGATTCGCGCCGATGGTGCGCCCGCCGCGCCGATCCGGTAGGCGCGCAGGCTTGTGGTGCCCCAGTCGACGCCGATCATTCCCGATTCCGTATCCGTCCCGCCCCTGTCCTGCGCCCGACGCCGGGCGCGTGCAAGGGGGAGGGGAGGCGGTCAGAGGCCGGCGGCGTTGAGCTGCTGGTCGTTCTGCCCGCGCATCGCCCAGCCGGTGGTGCGGTTCTCGATGGCGACGGCCGCGACATACATCGCTACCCCCATCACCGCCGTCACGATCAGACCGGCGAAGACCAGCGGCACGTCGAAGCGCGACGACGCCAGGATCATCAGGTGGCCGATGCCTTTGTTGGCGGCGACCGTCTCCGCGATGATGGAACCGACGAAGGCCACCGTGATGGCGATCTTCAGCGAGGCGAAGAAATACGGCATTGCCCGCGGCAGCCCGACCTTGCGGATGATGTCGGAAGGCCGGGCGCCGAGTGCGCGCAGCACGTCCCGCACCTCCGGCTCCACCGTCGCGATGCCGGTGGCGACATTCACCACGATGGGGAAGAAGCTGATCATGAAGGCGGTGATCACGGCGGGCACGGTGCCGATGCCGAACCAGATCACCAGGATCGGCACCACCGCCACCTTGGGCACGGAGTTGAACCCGATCAGCAGCGGATACAGCCCGTGGTACAACAGGCTGGAACTGCCGATGGCGATGCCGAGCAGCAGGCCGAAGACGACGGCCAGGCCAAAGCCGATCAGTGTCGTCATCAGCGTCTGCCAGCTATTGTCCAGCAGCGGCACCCACCACTTCACCATGCTTTCGGCGATCGCGGACGGCGCCGGCAGCACGAATTGCTGCACGTTGAAGATGTGCACGCCCGCCTCCCAGATGGCGAACATGCCGATGATGACCATCCAGGGCAGCCAGGCCTGAAGCCGGCGGCGGCGGCGCTGCGCCTGCGCCATGGCGTTCAGGCGGCGCAGCGCCTCCGGCGACATGCTGGCATCGGCGGGTGCGGGCCGCCGGGCAGGCGCGGGGGCGGCGGCGGGAATGGCGGCGTCACTGGCCATGGACGACCTCCTCGCCCTTGCGGGCGGCGCTGATGTGTTCGCGCAGATCATGCACGAGGGAGACGAATTCCGGCTTGTAGGTGGTCTCCAGCGTGCGCGGTCGCGGCAAATCCACCACCCGCTCCGCGATGATGCGCCCGGGGCGGGAGGACATGACCAGCACGCGGTCCGCCAGATAGGCGGCTTCCCGCAGGTCATGCGTCACCAGGATCACGGTGGGCCGGCGCGCCATCCACACCCCCTGGAGCACCGCCCACAGGTCTTCGCGGGTGAAGATATCGAGCGCGGCGAAGGGCTCGTCCAGCATCAGCAGCGCCGGTTCGTGGATCAGCGCGCGGCACAGGCTGGCGCGCTGCTGCATGCCGCCTGACAACTCATGCGGGAATTTCTTATCGAAGCCGCCGAGGCCAACCAGCTTCAGCAGGTCCTGCGCCTTCGCCTCATACATCGCGCGCTGGCGGCGCAGCTGGCGGCGATGCGGCTCCACCACTTCCAGCGGCAGCATGACGTTGTCCAGGATGTTCCGCCACGGCAGCAGGGTCGGGTTCTGGAAGGCCATGCCGGCGATGGAAAGCGGGCCGTCCACCTCCTGCCCCGCGACCAGCAGGGTGCCGGCGGTGGCGGGCCACAGGCCGGTGACCAGCTTCATCAGCGTGGACTTGCCGCAGCCGGAGGGGCCGACGACGGCGACGAACTCACCCTTGCCGACATCCAGCGTGGCGTTCTGGAGCGCCAGCGTGCCCTCCACCCCGCCATATCGCATGGCGACGCCACTGATCTCGACGAAAGGTCGCTCCATCAGACTACCCGGCCCTTCCCTGGCGCGTTGGGTCGCGCACGGGTCTGTGTGCGACAGCCGAGGCCCCTGATGCAAGACATGCTGCGCCGCACAGGGCCGCTCGCAGCCCATTTGGCGCGGTTGCATGCATAAAGGACATGCAATCTGCGCGATCCGTCATCAGTTGGCCTGGAGAATCGCGCTGCAGGAGGCCGGCAGCCGGGGCGGTGGCCCGGGTGGGCCGGGGCGCGGCGGCGGCGGCTGGCGAGCCTCGGCGCTGAACCACCACTCCAGGCTGGCGTCGCAGCCATCGCCGGGCGGCGGAGGTGCAATGTCCTGGCATTGCGGGCTGTCGGCCGGGCAGCGCATCCGCAGATGCATGTGGCTGTCATGCCCGCGCCAGGGCCGCACCCGCCGCAGCCAGGGCGCGCCGGCATGGTCGGTGCAGAGCCGGCGCTTGATCGCCGGGTTCACCAGCAGCCGGTCCAGGCCGGGCGCCTCGGCCGCGATGCGGATCAGCGTGGCGTGGCGCGGGGTCCAGCGCGCCGGGTCCACGTCCTGCCCATCGGCGCGGACGAGGGAGGGGATGGTCAGTTGTTCCCGCATCGCCGCCGGCACGCGCGGCTTCGGGCGCAGGTCGAGCCAGATATCGGCATCCAGGCCGGATTGATGGCTGGCATGGCCCCAGGGCATCGGCCCGCCGCGCGGCTGGGACAGGTCGCCGATCCACAGGTCGGGCAGCCCCGCCGCCTGCGCCCGGCCGGCGACATGCGCCACCAGGCCGAGCGTCACGGGATGCCCCCAGTGCCGGTTGCGGGAGGTACGGATGGCCTGCCAGCCCGGGCCCTCCGGCGCCAGCACCTGGCCACCGGCGAGGCAGCCGAGATTGGTGCGGCCAATGGCCCGGGGCGGCGCCAGGCTGGGCCGCGCCAGCGCGGCCCAATCCGCGGCGCGTGCTGGCGGCCCCTGTTGCGCCGAGGCCGGCCCCGCCATCGGGACGATAAGGCAGGCTGCGAGAAGCGCGGAGCGCCAGGTTGCGCGCAACGTGGGAAGGTGAACGGCGCCTGGGGTCATCACATGTTGATAAGGCCAGCGGCTCGGCCGCTCAACCCGGCGCGATCGGTGGGCGGACGCCTCGGCCTGTTTTGAATTCTGACACATTTAGCAAGCAGGTTTAGCGGGCGGATGGATCCTGCGCAGCCTCGGGCGTAGCCGGCGCAGGTTGGGAGAAGATGATTTTGGGCCGTTATCTCGTGACCGGCGGGGCCGGATATGTTGGCAGCCACACCGTCCTGGCACTGCGTGATCGTGGCGATGAGGTCGTCGTGCTCGACGATCTCTCGAAGGGCCATCGCGAAGCCGTGCCGACGGGCGTGCGCCTGGTGAAGGGACGCTGCGAGGATCGGCAGGCGCTCACCGAGGCCTTTGGCGGCGGCCGTTTCGATGCGGTGCTGCATTTCGCCGCCCTTTCCCTGGTCGGTGACAGCATGCGCGACCCGCTGCGCTACATGGCGGAAAATCTGTCGGGCCTGTCCGCCGTGGCGAGCGCCGCGGTGCAGAACGGATGCCTCCGCCTGGTGATGTCCTCCACCGCCGCCCTGTTCGGCTTCCCCGAACGCATCCCGATCGATGAGGAGCAGCGACTGGGTCCCGTCTCGCCCTATGGCGAGAGCAAGCTGATGTGCGAGCGCGCGCTCGACTGGGCGGAGCGCATCCATGGGCTGCGCTTCGCCTCCCTGCGCTATTTCAACGCCGCCGGCGCCGATCCGGCCGGACGGGCCGGGGAGGATCATGACCCGGAGACGCATCTGGTGCCGCTGGCCATCGATGCGGCGCTCGGCCAGCGCCCGCCGCTGATGGTATTCGGCACGGATTACCCGACGCCGGATGGCACCGGCGTGCGGGACTACGTGCATGTGGCGGATCTGGCGGATGCGCATCTGCGCGTGCTGCCGCTGCTGGAGGAGCGGTCCGTCCGCTACAACCTCGGCAATGGCACCGGCTATTCGGTGCGCGAGGTGATTGACACGGTGGCACGCGTCGGCGGCCGCCCGGTGCCGCATGCGCTGGGTCCGCGGCGGGAGGGGGACCCGGCGGTGCTGGTTGCGTCCTCCGCCCGGCTGCGGGCGGAGACCGGCTGGCAGCCGCGCTTCCCCAGGCTGGAGGACATCGTCCGGACCGCCTGGGACTGGCGCGTCGCGCACCCGCAGGGATATGCGGGCGCGCGCCGCGCGGCCTGAGGGGCCGCTGCTTGATCCCGCACGGCCTGAAGGGCCGATCCCGGGCTGCCTGAAGGGCGGCTTCAGCCGTTGAAGCGGAAGGCGCCGGCCACCTGGTCCTGTGGCTGGCCCTGGCTCGACTGCGCCTGGCTCCCTTGCCCCTGATTGGCCTGGGCACCGGCCTGGCCGGCCGCCGCTTCCTTGGCCTTGGCCTCGATCTGCCGCGTCACATCCGCCAGCACCCGCGCCAGGTTGGGCAGTTGCAGCACCGGCACGATCACCAGGGCGGAGGGTTCCGGCTTGCCGTCCTTGACGGCGGCGGAGGCGCTGGTCTGCACGCCGAGGGTGATGCGCGCGACGCCGCTGGCCACATGCACATCGATGATGCCGTCGCCGAAGACGGTCGGAATGGAGGTCATGGCTGGTTTCCTACTGTTCGCGGAAGGCGCGGTGGAAGCTGTCGATCAGGGGCTGCATCATGTAGCGGCCGAAGGTCCGTTCACCCGTCTGGATCTGCGCTTCCACCGCCATGCCGGCGCGAAGCGTCAGCCCCTCCACGGCGCGAAGCTGGTCTTCATCCAGCTGGATCTGCACCCGGTAATAGCTCAGCCCCCGGCGTTCGTCCTCGGTTACGTCGGAGGCGACGAAGGTGACATGCCCGTGCAGATAGGGCACGACGCGCTGCTTGAAGGCAGGCAGCCGGATTTCCGCCTGCAAGCCCTGATGCACCACGTCAATATCATTCGGCTGGACATGCACCTCGGCGATGATGCGGTCCTCCGACGGCACGAGGTCCATCACCGGGTCGCCCGGCCGCACCACGGCGCCCATGGTGAAGACGCGCAGATTCAGCACGGTGCCGGCCTCCGGCGCCACGATCTCGAGCCGGGTAGAGACATCCTGCGCCGCGCGCAGGCGTTCCTCGGCCTCGCCCAGGCGCTGGCGGACCTCGCGCAGCTCCGTCGAGGCTTCCTCGGTATGGGTGTTGTTGACGCGCGCCATCTCCCGTTCCGATTCCGTGATCTGGGCGCGGGACCGGACCATCTGGTTGGTGATGTCGGTGATGTTGCCCTCGACCGAGGCGACCTGGCGTTGCAGCGCCAGAAGCTGCGGCAGGCGCGCCAGGCCCTGGCGGAGCAGCTGGGCGGTGTTGGATTCCTCCGCCCGCAGCAGCACCAGCATGCGGCGTTGCGCGTCCATCTGCCCCTCGGCGGAGGCGATGGTGGCGTTGTGCTGGTCGATGCGGGAGCGCAGCACCTGCATCTGGCTTTCCAGTGCCACGCGGCGCGCCTGGAACAGCGCCCGCTGGCCGGTGATGACCTCCATCGCCCGCGGGTCCGGGGAGGCCACGAGATCGGCGGGGAAGTTGATGGTGCTCGCACCCTCCAGCTCCGCCACCAGCCGCGCATCCTGCGCCAGCAGCGCCCAGCGCTGGCTCCGTAGCGTTTCCGTCTGCTGCGCCGCCTGCGGCTGGTCGAGGCGCATCAGCACCTGGCCGGCCGTCACGCGATCGCCGTCCCGCACCAGGATGTCGCGGACGATGCCGCCCTCGAAATGCTGGACGGTGCGGCGCGTGCCTTCCACCTTCAGCACACCGGGCGCGATCGAGGCCTCGGCCAGCGGCACCATGCTGGCCCAGACGCCGAGACCCACCACGAAGACGCCAACGATCACGTAGCCGAGCCACATCGCCGTGCCGGTGCGTGGCTTCGGCGCGTCGAGGATCAGGTCCGCCTCCGCCGGCTGCCACAGCGCCGGCGGGGATGGGGCGGGGCGCGGGGCGAGGGTCTGGCCGGGGCTCGGCGTGATGCTGCCGATGGGCTGTGGCCCGCTTCCGGGCATGGGGATCGCGGCGCTCATCGTGCACCTCCGGCATGTTGAACGATTTCGGCCGGGCGGCCGCCCTGGCTGCCACCTTGGCCCAGGCGCTTCAGCACTTCGTTGCGCGGCCCGAAGGCCTCCGCCGCGCCATCGCGGAGCAGCAGCACCTTGTCCACGCCCTGCACCAGGGTCGGGCGGTGCGAGACGAGGATCACGGTGGCGCCCTGCGTCTTCAGCGTCTCCAGCCCCCGGATCAGCGCCTGTTCGGCATCGCCATCCAGGTTCGAATTCGGCTCGTCCAGCACCACGAAGCGCGGGTTGCCGTACATGGCGCGCGCCAGGCCGATCAATTGGCGCTGGCCGCCGGACAGATGCTGGCCGCCATCGCCGATTTCCGTGTCGTAGCCCTGCGGCAGGCGCAGGATCATTTCATGGCAGCCGGCCAGGCGCGCGGCCTCGAACACGCCTTCCGGCGGTTCCTCCCGCATGCGGCTGATGTTCTTCATCACCGTGCCGTCGAACAGCTCCACATCCTGCGGCAGGTAGCCGACATAGCGGCCGAAATCCTCCCGTTGCCAGGTGAAGACATCGGCGCCATCGAGGCGCACCGTGCCCGCGGCCGGGGCCAGGGTGCCGATCAGCAGGCGGATCAGCGTGGTCTTGCCGGCCGCCGAGGGGCCGATGATGGCCATGCTCTCACCCGCGGTCAGGCTGAAGGTGACGCCCTTGATGATGGCGACCGACTGGCCCGGGAAGCCGAAGGTTACGCGTTCGGCGGAGACCCGGCCGGTCGGCGCCGGCAGCGCCATGCCCGGTGGGCGGATGCGCGGCAGGGCCAGGAAGCCGAGCAGGCGACGATAGGATTGCCGCGCCTGCACCAGCTGCTTCCAGCCGCCGATCATCTGTTCCACCGGCGCCAGCGCGCGGCCCATGATGATGGAGGCGGCGATCGAGGCGCCGGCGGTCAGCTGCTGTTCCAGCACCAGGAAGGCGCCGACGCCCAGCACGCCGATCTGCACCGTCAGCCGGGTGAAGCGGGTGATGGAGAGCAGGATGGCGGCGCGATCCGCCGCGCGTTCCTGCGGCGGGATCGAGGCGGAAAGCCCTTCGCGCCATTTGTGCAGCACGGCGGGCGCCATGCCCATGCTGTCGATCACCTCCGCATTGCGGACCATGCTTTCCGCGCGGCGCTGGTTGGTGATGCTGGCGGTGCTGGCCTGGCGAACCAGGGACCCGGTGGCCCATTCATTGGCCAGCGTCAGCAGGAACAGGATGGCGGCGCCGCCGAGCGCGATCCAGCCCAGCGTCGGGTGCAGCGCGAAGATCACCGCCAGGTAGATCGGCACCCAGGGCACGTCGAAGACGGTGAGCGATGCGGGCGAGCCGAGCCAGGCGCGGCAGGAGGACAGGTCACGCAGCGCCTCCATCCGGTAGGGCCGGCCGCGGAGCTGGCTTTCGATGGCCCGGAGGAAGGCCTCCGGCGCCACCTTGCCCTCGATCCAGGAGGCGAGCCGCTGCATCACCTGGCCGCGCAGCCCATCCAGGATGGCCATGACCAGCAGTGCGAAGATCGCGATGGCGGTCAGGTAGTACAGCGTATCGAGGCTGCGGGAGCCGAGGACGCGGTCGAAGACCTGCATCATATAGAGCGAGACGGTGAGCTGGAGCAGGTTCACCACGCCACTGAACAGCGCGACTCCGATAAGCTGGCGACGTCCTGCCGCCAGGGCGCGCGACAGCACCGTCTCTGGCGCGTTTTCGTTGGCGCCGGGCATCAGGGGCATCGGGGGGCGCATCGGTCAGAACACTCCGGCAGGCAGCAGGTCCGGCCGCAGCCAGAGTGCATAGGCGGCACCGAGCACGAGGCCGATCGCCAGCAGATTGGCCAGCACCAGCTTCAGCAGGCCGGGGCCGCGGCGCAGGCGGGCAATCTGGTCCTTCGCGGCTTCCAGGCGGATCGCCTCGGCCTGGTTGTGCAGGGTGCGGAAGGCATGCGCCTGTAATTCCGCCTCCGCCTTGCGGCGCAGGGCCTCCGGCTCCACCGGCCTCGCGGCTTCCACCGCCATGGCGAAGGCCAGCAGGTCGCGCAGGCGATCATCCGCACGGTCGGTGATGAAATCCTCGAGGCACGGCGCGCTGGGCAAGGGCGCGAGCACCACCGGGCGCGTGCCGGTGCCGCCCGCCTCCGTGCGACCGGGTTCTGTGCGACCGGGCTCTGTGCGACCGGGCTCAGTGCGACCGGGCTCGGTGCGACCGGTTGGGGCGCCGGCTGGCGATGAGCCCGTCATGGGACTTCCAGACATATCATGTGTCCGTGAAACTGGCCGGCGGCGGCTGGGGAAACTCCGGGAGGGCGCCTCCTAGCATGCGGGGCCGCCCGATAAAACAAACGTGATGGTTGAACCGCAGTGCGTAAGGTTCTGAAGCCGGATTTTAGCGCAAGGAGGTTTCCGGAGTGATGCCGGGCCGGCCCGGGAATCGCGGCGCCGGGATGGCGAGATAGGCCATGCGCTTCGCCTCGACCCGCCCCCGGGTCACGGTATCCAGGATCAGCCCGCAGGTGAGCGACAGGAAGGCCAGCAGGACCAGCCCCATTGATAGCACGGCCGTCGGCAGGCGCGGCACCAGCCCGGTTTCCAGGAAGGTCTGCACCACGGGGATGGCCAGGCCCAGGCCGGTGGCGGCCAGCAGCAGGGCGATCAACGCGAAGAAGGGCAGCGGCCTTTCCCGCCGCACCAGGAGCAGGATGGCGTTCAGGATGCGGAAGCCGTCGCGCCAGGTGTTGAGCTTGGAGGTGCTGCCGGCCGGCCGCGCCCGGTAGCTGCTCGGCACCTCGCCCACCGGCATCCGCAGTTCCAGCGCGTGAACGGTGAATTCCGTCTCCGTCTCGAAGCCCTCGGCGAGGGCCGGGAAGGACTTGGCGAAGCGGCGGGAGAAGACGCGGTAGCCGGACAGCATGTCCGTCACCCGGTTGCCGAAGATCACGCGGACCAGGCCGGTGAGGACCTTGTTGCCCAGGACATGGCCGGGGCGGTAGGCGGCCTTGGCCTCCGTCACCCGGGTGCCGGTGACCATGTCGAGACGCTCCGCCATGGCCAGGCGCAGCATCTCCGGCGCCACGGCGGCATCGTAGGTGTCGTCGCCATCGACCAGGACGTAGAAATCCGCCTCGATGTCGGCCAGCATCCGGCGCACCACATGGCCCTTGCCCTGCTGTACCTCCCGCATCACTTCGGCGCCGGCGGCACGGGCGGCCTCCCGGGTGCCGTCGCGGCTGTTGTTGTCGTAGACATGGATGGTGGCGTCGGGCAGGGCGGCGCGGAAATCCGCCACCACCTTCGGGATCGCCACTTCCTCATTGTAGCAGGGGATCAGGACGGCAATGCGGGGCTGGGTCATGCAGCTTCCGTGTTGAAGACGAAGCGGCGGGACAGCCAGAAATTCCCCACCATTCCAGCCAGCGCCCCGGCCGCGACGCCGATCACCGGATGTGCCGCCACCAGCGGGATATTGGCCACCAGCAGCGCATAGGTGCCGTAGTTGCAGGCGAAGCCGATCAGGTTGACCAGCAGGAACAACGCCCATTGCCGGGCCATCGGCGCGCGCTGCGCGGCGCGGAAGGTCCAGGCCCGGTTCAGCGCCCAGGTGGTGCTGGCCGCGGCGAGGTAGGACACGGCACGGCCCGAATACAGCCCGAGTCCGAGCGCCAGCCCGGCATAGAGCACCACGGTATCCACCACGAAGCCCACCGTGCCGACCACGCCGAATCGCAGGAACTGCATCACGCCGGCGCGCCTCTCCGGTCCCAGGCGCGCGATCAGGTCTTCGGCGGTACGTGCGGGCATGTCGTTTCCATGAGCGGAGAGTTGGGGTGACGGCCGCCGACGTCAAACCACCATAGCATGACCAAAAGGCGGCGGCTTGCGGGCCACCGCACCGCCTGCAAGCCTCATTGCGGTTGGGATGGGGTCTTGGCGGATGCGGATTGGCCTGGTGGGTCTGGGGCAGATGGGGCTGGCCATGGCCGGTCGGCTGGTGGCGCAGGGGGCGGAGGTGCTGGGCTTCGACCTCGATCCCGCCCGCTGCGAGGCGGCGCGGGCGCTCGGCGTGCAGGTGATCGCGACAGTGGACCAGGCGGCGGCGCCGGTGATGCTGCTGTCCCTGCCGCAGGACCGGGCGGTGGAGGCGGTGCTGCTGGCGCTGCTGCCCGCGCTGCCGAAGCACGCCGTGATCGCCGATACCTCGACGCTCGATCCGCAGGCGGCACGGCGATTCGCCGGCGCGGCCGCCGAATGGGGCGTGGACTACCTGGACGCGCCGGTCTCCGGCGGCCCGGCCGGGGCGGCTTCCGGCATGCTGGCGATGATGCTGGGCGGCGACGCCGCGGCGATCGCGCGGGCGCGGCCGGCGCTGGCGCTGGTGGCGGCGAAGCTGGTGCATGTCGGCGGGCCGGGCGCGGGACAGGTGGCGAAGCTGGTGAACAACCTGATGGTGGCGACGCATCTGGCGGTGGCCGGGGAAGCGCTGCGCCTGGGCGCGCTGGCCGGGGTGGCGCCGGAGGCGCTGCTGCCGGTGGTCAACGCGGCTTCCGGCCGATCTGCCGCCACGGAGGTGAACTTTCCAAGGTGGATCCTGCCGGGCGGCTTCGATTCGGGCTTCTCGGCCGGGCTGATGCGGAAGGATGTGCGGCTGGCCCTGGCGCTGGCCGAGAGCGTCGGTGCGGCGCTGCCGGTCTGCGGCCCGGCGGCGGCGCAGTGGGAGGCGGCGGCAACGGCGGATGCGGAGGATTTCAACCGCGTCCCCGCCGCCATCCTCGGAGGGGCGTAAGCATGTTCGCGGCGAAGACGGTCCTGGCCGAGGAAACCGCGCGGCTGCTCGGCGGCCGCATCGGCAGCGTGCTGATGGGGGAGGTCGCGGAAGGGCAGGGCGCACCCATCACCCTGCAGGACCCGGCCACCGGCCTGCCCATGGCGGATTACGCCGATGCCGGCGCGTCCGTCGCGCGCCAGGCGGCGGCGGGCGCCGTGGCGGCGCAGCGGGAATGGATGGCGCTGAGCGCGGCGGAACGCGGCCGGCGCATCTGGGCGCTCGGCGCGCTGGTCCGCCAGAATGGGGAGGCGCTGGCGCGGCTGGAATCGGCCAATGCCGGCAAGCCGCTTCGCGATTGCCGGGCGCAGGTTTCCCGCGTTGCCGAAATGGCGGAATACTGGGCGGGCTGGTGCGACAAGATCGAGGGGCGGACGGTGCCCGTGCCCTCCGGCCACACCGTCATCATTCGGCGGGAGCCGATGGGCGTGGTGCTGGCCATCACGCCCTGGAACGCGCCGATCTTCACCTGCGGCTGGAACGTGCTGCCAGCGATCGCGGCGGGCAATGCGGTGGTGCTGAAGCCGTCGGAATACACGCCGCTGACCTCGCTGGCCTTCGGCCTGCTGGCCGTGCAGGCGGGGCTGCCGCGCGGCCTGGTGCAGGTGGTGGCCGGCCTTGGGGCCACGAGCGGGGAGGCGCTGCTGGCCGCGCCCGAGGTCGCCATGGTGACTTTCGTCGGTGGCGCGGCGAGTGCCAGCCGGATCGCGGCGGCCTGCGCGGCGCGGATGATCCCCTGCGTGCTGGAGCTCGGCGGCAAATCCGCCAATATCGTCTTCGCCGATGCGGATCTGCCGACGGCGGTGCAGGGCGCGCAGCAGGCGATTTTTGCGAGTTCCGGCCAGAGCTGCGTTGCCGGGTCCCGTCTGCTGGTGCAACGTTCGGTGCATGACCGATTCCTGGCGATGCTGGCGGAGGCCTCGGCCAAAATCAGGCTGGGCGATCCGCTGGATGCAGCGACGGAGGTCGGGCCGGTCGCCACCGCGCGGCAATTCGCGCATGTGACGCAGATGGTGGCGGATGGCGTGGCCGACGGCGCGCAGTTGCTGGCCGCGCCGCGCGCGGAAAGCCTGCCCTCCGACGGCTTCTGGGTGATGCCCTCCATCCTGGCCGGCCTGACGAACAGCGCCCGCGCGGCGCAGACGGAAATTTTCGGCCCCGTCGTCGCCGCCATTCCCTTCGAGGATGAAGCGGAGGCCGTGACCCTGGCCAATGCCACGCCCTATGGCCTGGCAGGCGCCGTGTGGACGCGCGACCTCGGCCGGGCGCATCGGGTGGCGGCGGGGGTGCGGGCGGGCAGCTTCTGGATAAATGGCTATGGCAGCATCCATGTCTCCGTGCCCTTCGGCGGCTTCGGCGCCAGCGGCCATGGCAGGTCCTCGGGCGTGGAGGCGCTGGCCGCCTATACCCAGTCCAAAGCCGTCTGGGTGGAGACGGCGGAGACGCCGGCGCTCGGATTCGGGCACCGGCTCGGCTAGATTGTTGCGGCCCTTGCATCCGGCGGGGGAAGGCTGTTCCCTTGCCGGTCAGGGCTGACCGCGGCGCCTCGCCGCGGATGCGATCTGGGAGACAACGAAAAATGCTGCGTCGCCATCTTCTGACCGGCGCCGGGGCGGCGCTGGGCGCCTCCGGCCTTGGCATGCCCGCCTTCGGCCAGGGGACACCCGCCGCGGCCCGCGTGCTGAAATTCATCCCTCAGGCGGACCTTGCGGTGGTCGATCCCATCGTGACAACCGCCTATGTCACGCGCAACCACGCCTACCTGATCTGGGACACGCTGTACGGCTTCGACGCCGACTACAAGGCGCAGCCCCAGATGGCGCAGG
>LNFM01003029.1_pt1 | contig 34112 bp, 32 predicted proteins | sample 596031 | NCBI WGS metagenome assembly LNFM01 (sample SAMN04254537, study PRJNA301005) | activated carbon metagenome | isolation source: dual media filters at the Ann Arbor, Michigan drinking water treatment plant | place: USA: Ann Arbor
CCTTGACCCAATATCCGTAACAAAGCAATTCGCTACTGCCTCTGTCTTGTCGACTCAATATCCGCAGTACCATTCGCATGGGCAGTGATGCGGCCAGCATCAACCAACCCAGGAAGGGTGAGGAATAGGTACGACTGACGAAGCGCACTCGACTCAATTCTTGACCGATGAATTCGAACCAGTTTCCATTGGCAGTGACCTCGTCGACCCGGATGCCCGACGCAGGCAGGTGTGTTTCGTACCAATATCGATTGAGACCAGAAGAGTAATGGTAAGGTGCAAAATGCGTCAATGAACAGAATGGTGCCGTCAACAGCAAGGTTCCGCCCGGCTTGAGCACACGCGCAAACTCCCTGATCGCCGCAAGAGGGTCGGGGATGTGCTCCAGGACTTCCGTGCAAAGCACCACGTCGAAGGAACCGTCCGGCACTGGGATCGACGAGATGTTTGAAACAATATCGATACGCGTGGTGTCCCAGGCACCGGTTTGTAGCGCCAGACCATCACCCTTACCCTCGTATTGGCAGAAATCCTGGGAAACGTAGTCGAGATGCGCACAGTAGGGCTTCAGGCGCAGTTCACCCGCACCCGCATCGAGGATGCGCTTTCCCGCAGGAATGGCACGAAGTGCGTCGCGAAGCCAGTCGATGCGAGCCTCGTCGCTGCCGGCACCTGCCAAGTGGAAGTGACGTTGAGAAAGTGTCATGATTGTTGTGAACTTGCGGCATGGCTATTCATCGTGCTTCCCAATACACCTAATTTGTCCAAAGTTGATTGCAGTCTGTGCAGCCAGGTGTCTCGCATAAGCGCTTTCGCATGACCCGCAGCCGCGATGGCGCTGCGTTCAGCGGCATTTTCCAGGTAATACCTGATCTTGCGTACGGCCTCCTCGCCAGTTTCATAGCAAACGATCTCTACATCTTCCCTGTACAGTCGCGCAAGATCAGGGGACCGATGCGTGAGGTAGAGAGCGCCCGACATAGGCGCATCGAAATCTCTCAGCTTCATCTGGAAGACATCTTCGCAGTGCCCAACCGTGCCAAAGCCCAGCACGATTCGAGCACGTTTGAATAAATTGGCTGCCTGCTCCACGCTGGCCATCCCATTGGGCCAACCTGCGCCGAAACAATCAATCTGCAGTCCGGCACGTGTCAACGTCCCAATGATGCGCTCGCGAATGCCGTATCGGCCGCCGATGAACAGCACATCGATATCGCGCACTGCATCCACAGCCGGTGCAAAGACATCCGGGTCGCTCGCTAGCGGCCAGAATACGGCAGGACACCGCTCTACAGCGTACCAGTCGCAGGCCTCTGAGGAAGTCGTGAGAACGAGGTCGGTCGCGGGCGCCAGTCCGACGGCACCCAGTCGCGTACCGTTCTTTCTGCCCCAGTTGTCTATGAAGCGGTCGTCCATGGATATGTTGACGACGGGGACCCCGCGCGCACGAACCTGCGCCAGCGCATCCACAGAGATGTAGTTCGCCCACATCTGCCCCATCAGCAGATCCACCGCACCTCCCTGTTGGGCTGCATCAAGCTGCTGCAGAAGGCATTGATCGTTCAAGGCAACAATGGACCGGTCGTACAAGCTCACACGGCCACGGCTGTCCCAGTACCACTGGCCGTACTCTCCTCGGGCGTTGTGCAGAACTGTCACGTCGGCTAGCGCACGCAATGCCTGCAAGAACCCCGACTCGTCCTGGGCCAGATTGGCGCCTACCCAGAAGATTCGGGGCCGACGACCCGCCACGGCTGGCGCCATGGAACGCAGCTTCGTTATGCGTTCACGGCTGATAGCCCAGGCCTGAGTTTCGTCGTAGACAACGCCTGCCTGCGTAGCCTGAAAGGCATAGTGGCGAGCAAGTTCACGCAGCCCTGTGCGCAATTGCCGCGCTTTGATAATTCTGTTGGCGGTGGCAAGCGGTGGAAAGCGCCGCGCCGCCGACTTGGCGTGATGCACGCATTCCTTGATGACTTTTGCAAACATGGCAAGGTAAGGAACTGATGAACTGCCAGGCCGCGGCTGCCGCGCAGTCACGCGGACTGGCCATCGACGCAGGCGCGTGTGGCAGATGCCGTCACTTGCATCACAGAATGGCTAGCGGGCTCGCGCCCTGCTAAGCTGCCTGCGCAGGGCATCCAAGCTGCCGGCATTGAGCGGGTCGTCGCGCAGACGCGGCCAGACGTGCCCCAGCCATGTCAGCAGCAGCATCGCGGCCGCCGCCGTCAGTGTGGTGTTGATGGCAATGGAACCGCGCCGCGGTGAACTCTTGCGTTCGGGTACCGAGGCCACGTCCACCACCTGCACGACCGTGCCTTCGCGGCTTTCGTCCAGGCGGGCGTATTCGAACTGCCGGACGAACAACTCGTAGAGCGACTCCTGATACTTGAACTCTCTGTACTTTCCAAGGTAGTCGGGGCCCTTGGTGTCGTTCGAGGTGGACCCCAGCCGCGACAGTTGTTCGCGCAGGGCACCCAGCGTGGTCATCAGGTTGACGACCTCGGGCGCGCTGTCGGTCATGGAACGGCGCAAGGTCTGAAGCCGCACCTCGGTGCCGGTGGCCTCGGCCTTCAGCCGGGCAAAGGCGTCGGCGGCGGCGCGCGGCTCCGAGCGCAGAGCTGCTTCGGAAAAGCCCGTTGCCTGCAGGTCGGCCTGGGCGGCGGCCAGTCGGGTGCGGGTTGCATCAACCTGGCGCTCAAAGAATGCACGCCGTTCCTGGGCTTCAGTGAGTTGCAGGCCTGACGACAGGCGGATCAGCTGTTTTACATGGGCATTGGCGATGGCTGCCGCGCGCTGGGGCACGGTGTCGTCCACCTCGATCGTCAACAGTCCCTCCTTGCGGCCCACCGCAACTCGCACTCGCTGGGCAAGGTTCACGCGGGCATCGACGCGCAGCTTGGCCTCATACACCTCCATCAAGCCAAACTCGTCGATCAGTCGATCACGCAACGTGGCGCTCTGCAGAAAGGCGGCGTACTGGTCCGCCGGCGAGCGCAGCCCTGCACCGGCTGCCAGGCCGCCGAGGGCACTGACCGATGCAAGGGCCGCCGCCGCGCCCAAGCTCTGCTGCGACTGCGGCGGCACGATGACGGTCTTGGCGGTGTAGACGGGTGCAACGGCGTAGGTGAGTGCCAGGGCGATGGCGCCAAGCCCGATAGGTACGAGTACCAGCCTGCGCCACTTGGGCAAGAGCACGGCCAACACAGCCAGCAGAACCGAGCCCGACGCCGGATCCTCGGGCGGTTCGGTTTGCAATGCGATCTTTGTCTCTTCTGACATTTGCTTTAAGTCAAGGCCCAAGCGGGCACAAAATCATCGGCTCAGGGTGTGTATTGCAGCCGCCGTCAAGCCGAAACTGGAGAGAATCCCGGTCCAATCTTTGAGACCCCGAACAAATGCACTCCAAGGCGTCTCGAGATCAAGCTTTTCGGGGACCACCACGGTATCGCCCTGCGCAAGCGTCATTGACTCGAAGCTGTTGGAGAGCCAACCCTCGTCGCGCCGGTGAACGATGCTGCCGTCGGCGCGCAGCACAAAGACATTATCTTCATCTGCACTGGGCTCCACGCCCGCAGCCAAAAGGTATTGCTTGACCGTACGACCGGGCCGCCACAGCAGAGCATTGCTGTTGAGCACGGCTCCTACGGTGTAGACGAAGCCAGACGCGGCCGGGATGAAGATGCGGTCACCGTCTTCCAGCGGCAAATCCGGTAGGTCCTCCAAGCTGATGATGTCCGGGGTCAGCTCAAGCGCGATACGACCATTGGGCTCCATAGCGCGCAAGCGGGCCAGTTGGCTACTGCGAATCTGCTCCTGGGAGATTTGCAGGCGCTGCGCCGCAGCCGCATCGGTGGTTGCAACCAAGTTGGCCGCCTGCCGGCTTGCCGAACGAGACAGACTGGCTTCGAGCCGAAGCAAGGCCTGATCAAGGGCCTCGCGCTGCTTGATGCGCGTCGCCTCGCGCGAAAACTCGGTACCAAACATATAGGCCTGGGGCGTAGGTCCGCCCGCACGCTTGAGAATCGAACGCATCGTTTCAGCCGCCGCGATCTGGTACACACCAGCCACGTTGACTTCGCCCGAAACCCGCACCAGCCGAGTCGACTTTTCGCGCGGCACCGCGATGTCCTTGACACCGAACACGGTGACCACGTCACCCGGTATCAGTTCAAGGTTGTCCTCTGGCGCGCGCATGAGCACGGCGCGCCCAAGATTGAAGGGCAGCAGAACGGTGCGCAACTGCTGCTTGTCCAGGCGCTCGATAACCGCATAGTCCCAATTGATTTCGGACAGCAGATTCTTCACGTCTCCAAGAGTGCGATCCAGGCTGATATGGGTGCCCTGTTCGAACTGAACCAGCATGTTCTTGCGGGTGTAGTAATCACCCATGATCAGTGCCTCGCGCTCGGGGATCAGATCGGAGATGCGCATGCCTGGGGTGTGCGCATAGCGCAGTGGCGCAGCCACGTTGCCGCGCAGCGTCACTGCGTTCGAGAACTGAGGGCCGATCTTGAACAGCGTGATGACGTCGCCATCGCGCACCAGCGTGGCAAGACCAGAACTGTCCAGAACCTTTTCTTCTACCGAACGCGGTGTCTTTGCATTGGCCGGATTCACGCGCTCAAGCAGCACCTTGTGCAGACTGGTCAGGGCGCGCAGGCTACCGGCATAGGACAAAGCCTTGGAAAGAGGCTCTTGCGCGCCTGCCAACTCATAGATCGCCGGAGTGTCAATGCTGCCCAGCAGTGCGACGCGTGCGCCAGACGGCGGAATCACGATGACGTCACCGGGCATCAACCTTGCGTCTGTCGACTTGTCACCTTCGGCGATGAATCGGTAAAGATCCATCGTGGTCACCAACTGGCCGTTGCGACGCAACTGGATGGAGCGCAGCGTGCCATTGGCCGAAGGCCCGCCGGTCTCGAACAAGGCCCCCAGCAAAGTGGACATGCTGGATACCGTGTGCGCTCCAGGGCGACTGGCTTGGCCCACCACGAAGACCTGCATAGAGCGCAACTGCCCCAGCGTCGCGCTGAGTTCGAAGTTCTTGTAGACCTTGGCCACCTGCCTGCGCAAGGCCGGTTCAAGATCCGCGGCTCGAATGCCAGCCAACGCAAACGTGCCGACGCGGGGTAGCGACACCTGGCCGTTGCGGTCCACTTGCAAGCGCAGGTCGGCATCCACAGCGCCCCACAAGCGAAGTAGAACTTCATCGCCAGGCCCTAGAACATAGTCACTTGCCACTGGCACATTGGTGATCGCCTGGAAGTCCGAGGTACCGAACAAGTCGTACCCGAACAGGGGCAATTGCCGCCCGCTGCCTTCGAACACGAAGCGCTGAAACTCGGTAACCGGAGAACCCGTTTCGTTCGGCCGCAAACGGGACCTGGAAGGTTCCTTTGCGGCATCGTTGCTGCCTTTCGAATCGTTGCCAGGGCTATCCGTCCGATCAGGGCCTCGACCCGTACCTGAGCGCGGGGCCGCCGAATCTGCCGTCGGCAGCGCTAGGGGTCCGCCGACGCCGGGCTGGGCCATCGGACCAAGAGCAGGCACCGAACTGGTCACCGCCGAGGTTGCTGTCGAGGAACCGCTCAAGGTGGGGACTACCTGAGCGGAAGCAGCCCAGCCAGTCAATAGCAGGAGGCCCATGGCCCATCGAGAAGGTTTCGGCATGCTGATGCGTGCGAAGTGGCGTAGCGCCATACGAAAGAGGCTCGGAAATTGAACATCACCACATGCAAGCCCTGCAGCGCAGGCGGCACTGGAACAGCACCTGTTGGTGAAGTTCAACAAGTAAACCGCGGATTGTAGGTGAACCCCTAGACCACCTTCTCCGCTGCTTCGAAGCGCACGCAAAAATGTTAGCGGTCACCCTCAAGCGGCCCGAAGTCCTGAAAAGCGCAGCTTCCGAATTGCGATATCACAACAGTTCCGCACTGACCGACAGATAAACTCCCGCCCCGTGCCAACCCTCATCCTGGCCTTCTTCGTCTCGGTGCTGCTGACCGCCCTGGTGGTCAACGCCCTGGGCCGCGGCAACTGCCGCACGCTGGATCACGACGTCAGCGGGCCGCAGAAGTTCCACGTGCGCGCCGTGCCGCGCGTGGGCGGGCTGGGCATCCTGGGCGGGCTGCTGGCCGCGGTCGGCTTGCTGTACTGGGTGAACCCCGGCGCACTGAAGATCGGCGCGCTGCTGCTGCTTTGCGCCATCCCGGCCTTCGCGGCCGGCCTGATCGAGGACCTGACCAAGGGTGTCAGCCCCCTGCAGCGCCTGCTGGCCACGGCGGTATCGGCGGCGCTGGCTTTCTGGCTGCTGGGCGCACAGATCACCCGCAGCGACATCCCCGGCCTGGACCCCCTGCTGGCGCTGACCATCGGAGCCTTCGTCGTCACGCTGGTCGCGGTGGCCGGCATCGCCAACTCGGTGAACATCATCGACGGCTTCAACGGCCTGGCCTCGATGTGCGTGGTCATCATGCTGGCGGCCATCGCCTATGTGGCCTTCCAGGTCGACGACACCGTGGTCGGCACGCTGGCCCTGGCCGGCATCGGCGCCGTGCTCGGCTTCTTCGTCTGGAACTTCCCCGCGGGCCTGATCTTCCTGGGCGACGGCGGCGCCTATTTCCTGGGCTTTTACGTCGCCGAGCTGTCGATACTGTTGCTGGCACGCAACCCCGATGTATCGCCGCTGTTCCCGCTGCTGGTGTGCATCTACCCGGTTTTCGAGACCCTGTTCTCCATCTACCGGCGGCGCTTCATCCGTGCCGTGCCGCCCAGCATGCCTGACGGCATCCACCTGCATTCACTCATCTACCGGCGCCTGCTGCGCTGGGCCGTGGGCGACCGCAGCGCCAAGGCGCTGACGCGGCGCAATTCGATGACCTCGCCCTTCCTGTGGGCCCTGTGCATGATCTCGGTGGTGCCGGCCGTGTTGTTCTGGGACAACTCGGCGGTCATGGCGGTTTCGCTGGCGATCTTCGCCCTGGCCTACGTGGTCTTGTACTGGCGCATCGTCCGCTTCCGCTCGCCCTGGTGGCTGCGCCGCCTGGCCAGCCGGCCCATGCCGCTGCCGCAGGGCGATAATCACGGCACATGACCGACAACACCCCTGACGCCGAAACGGCGCCCGCCGAGCAGCCCGCACCGCTGTTCAACACCCTCGCACTGGATCCCAAGCTGCTGCGCGCCGTGGCCGAAAGCGGCTACATGGCGATGACGCCGATCCAGGCCAAGGCCATCCCCCTGGTGCTGGATGGCCGCGACATCATGGGTGCCGCGCAGACCGGCACCGGCAAAACCGCGGCCTTCACGCTGCCGCTGCTGCAGAAGATGCTGCGGCATGAAAACGCCAGCATGTCGCCCGCCCGCCACCCGGTGCGCGCGCTGGTGCTGGCGCCCACGCGTGAACTGGCCGACCAGGTGGCCGACAACGTGGCCAAGTACGCCAAGTACACCCAACTGCGGTCCACCGTGGTCTTTGGCGGCATCGACATGAAGCCGCAGACGCTGCAGCTCAAGGCCGGGGTCGAGGTGCTGATCGCCACGCCGGGCCGCTTGCTTGACCACATCGAGGCCAAGAACGCGGTGCTCAACCAGGTCGAGTACGTGGTGCTCGACGAAGCCGACCGCATGCTCGACATCGGCTTCCTGCCCGACCTGCAGCGCATCCTGTCCTTCCTGCCCAAGGACCGCCAGACGCTGCTGTTCAGTGCCACCTTCTCGCCCGAGATCAAGCGCCTGGCCAACAGCTACCTGCAGAACCCGCTGCTGGTGGAGGTAGCGCGGCCCAACGCCACGGCCACCAATGTCGAGCAGCGCTTCTACAGCGTCGTCGACGACGACAAGCGTGCCGTGGTGCGGCAACTGCTGCGCACGCGCTCGCTGTCGCAGGCGCTGGTGTTCGTCAATTCCAAGCTGGGCGCGGCGCGCCTGGCGCGCAGTTTCGAGCGCGACGGCCTCAAGACGCAGGCGCTGCATGGCGACAAGAGCCAGGACGAGCGGCTCAAGGCGCTGGCCGCCTTCAAGGCCGGTGAGGTCGACCTGCTGGTGGCCACCGACGTGGCCGCGCGCGGGCTGGACATCACCGACCTGCCGGCGGTCTTCAACTTCGACGTGCCCTTCCACGCCGAAGACTACGTGCACCGCATCGGCCGCACCGGCCGCGCCGGCGCCTCGGGCCTGGCGGTGACGCTGGTCACGCGCGACGACGCGCGCATGGTCGGCGACATCGAACGCCTGATCAAGAAGAAGATCGAGCTCGAGCCCTTCGAGCTGGAAGACGACCGCCCGCTGCGCCGCACGCCGCGCCGGCGCGACGAAGAAGAGGCGGAGCGCCCGGCACCCGTGGCACGCGAGGCGCCGGTGTACGTGGCCGAACGCCCGCAGCGCCGCTCTGCGCCGGCCTCGGACCCCTTCTTCGACAAGCCCTACGAGCCGCCCGCCGCCGACCGCGACGCGCCCTCCTGGGAAGCCGCCGCCCGCGGCCCTGCGACCGCCCCCACGCGTGGGCTGTCGCCCAACATCCGCGCCAAGAAGAAAGTCGCGTCGCTCTTGGGCGGCGGGCGCTGAACTTCGGCCCAATCGGGCCGGCTCAACTGGCCAGCAGACAAAACACCGCCGGCAGCCGATCCGGCATGGCTTGCGGCCTTGCGCGCCAAGTGGCCACTGGGCCGCTGCGGGTCCAGCCTTCTGCCAGTGTCAGGCCGCAGCTCACCGACAGCCGCGTAGCGGGCGCCAGCGCTTCCAGCGCCGTGGCCAGCAGCGCGGCGTTGCGGTAGGGCGTCTCGATCAGGATCTGCGTCTGGCCCTGCCGGCGCGACAGCGCTTCCAGCTCGCGCAGGCGCGCCGCGCGCGCGGCGGGGTCTTGCGGCGGATAGCCGACGAAGGCAAAGCTCTGCCCGTTCAGGCCGCTGGCGGCCAGGGCCAGCAGCAGCGCGCTCGGCCCGGGCAGGGCCAGCACGGGGATGCCGGCTGCGTGCGCCGCGGCCACCAGCAGCGCGCCGGGGTCGGCCACCGCCGGCAGGCCGGCCTCGGAGATGAGCCCGATGTCCCGCCCATCCAGCGCTGGCTGCAGCAGCGCGCTCCAGGCGGCGGCCGGTACGGGCTCACGGCTGCCCTTGCGCGAGCGCGGCAGCTCTTCGATGGCGATGGCCTGCAGCGGCAGGGCCAGCGGAAACTGCAGCGCCACGCGCTTGAGGAAGGCGCGCGCGCTGCGTGCGTCCTCGGCCACCCAGTGCGTCAGCGCCGCCGCGCGCTGCAGCACCCCGGCCGGCAACACATCGACGATGGGCACCTCGGCCGCGCCCAGGTCCAGCGCGTTGGGCATCAGCAGCAGGGTGCCGGTCATGCGCTCAAAGGGTCGAGCCCGGCTTCGCGCAGCAGGCGGCAGGTGCGGATCAGCGGCAGGCCCACCAGCGCCGTGGGGTCGTCGCTGTGGATGGCGTCCAGCAGTGCGATGCCCAGGGTCTCGCACTTGGCGCTGCCGGCGCAGTCATAGGGCTGCTCCAGGCGCAGGTAGCGTTCGATCTCGGCGTCCTGCAGCGCGCGAAAGCGCACGGCTACGGGCGCCAGCAGCACCTGCTCGTAAGCCTTGTCGATGCGCACCACGGCCACCGCCGTCTGAAAGACCACCTCGCGCCCGCTCATCAGGCGCAACTGGGCCGTGGCGCGCTCGTGCGTGCCGGGCTTGCCGATGGCCTGGCCGTCCAGATCGGCCACCTGGTCCGAGCCGATCACCACCGCGCCCGGCCACTGCTGCGCCACCGCGTGCGCCTTGGCCAGCGCCAGCCGCGCGGCCAGCACGGCCGGTGTCTCGCCCGGCAATGGGGTCTCGTCGACCTGGGGCGAAACCACTTCGAAGGGCAGGCGCAGGCGTTCGAGCAGTTCGCGCCGGTAACGCGAGGTCGAGGCCAGGATCAGGGGCGGCGGCAGCGGCATGCCGGCGATTGTCGCCGCGGTGCATCGCTACACTGCGGCGCATGGGGACCTTGTTCGGATCGGCCGGTTCGGGATCGGCGGCAGTGGAGACGGCGTTGGCGCGCTGCGGCGTGGCTTGGCGCGTGCCGCGCGTCTCGACCTGGGAACCAGACTCGACGCGCGGCGCACCAGGATGAGCGGCATGCGTGACCGACGCGACCCTCGTTCGCTGGACATCGCCGCGCTGTGCCGCGAAGGTGAATCGCTGGCCGGCCAGTTGCAACTGGCACAGCTCGGGCGCCTGGCCGACAGCCTGTTCGGCGCGCCGGCCCCCGACGCTGCGGCCGGCTGGTCGGCGCAGGCCAGCCTGAAGCCCGTGCCCGGCGGCGAGGCCGAGCGCTGGCTGCACCTTCAGGCACAAGCCGAGGTCAGCCTGCAGTGCCAGCGATGCCTGGAAGCCCTGCGCCAGCCGCTGCAGGTGCAGCGCAGCTACCGCTTCGTGCAGCACGAGCAAGAGGCCGAGCGCCTGGACGAAGAGCTGGAAGAAGACGTGCTGGCCCTGCCGCCGCGGCTGGACCTGGCTGAGCTGATCGAGGACGAACTGATCCTGGCCCTGCCCCTGGTGCCGCGGCACGAAGGCGCCTGCCCCAGCCCCTTGCCGCTGCCGGCCGAGCCCGAGGAAGAGCCCGCACCCAACCCCTTTGCCAAGCTGGCCGGGCTGCGGCGCACGCCGCCGCCGGACGATTCAGGCTCGGCCTGAGCCTGCAGTGCGCGCTGACCGCGGTGATATACTGGCGGGCTTTGCAGCAGATGCGGCCTTGGGCCCAGCAGCCTGCGCCAACAGCGTTGAGTCCGCGCGTAGAGCCGCCGCGGCACGTACCGGCAAGTACCGACACGAACGGGCAGCCGCCGGTGCGCCCCGTCAGCGCGTCCAGACTCCAGGAGATTTTCATGGCCGTCCAGCAGAACAAGAAGTCGCCGTCCAAGCGTGGCATGCACCGCTCGCACAATGCCGTGGCCGCGCCCGGCACCGCCGTCGAGCCGACCACCGGCGAAGTGCATCTGCGCCACCACATCAGCCCCACCGGCTTCTACCGCGGCCGCAAGGTCCTGAAGACCAAGGTCGACGCCTGAGCGGGCCGGACATCGGCGCCGCCTGTGCGCTGGTGACCGTCGGCAAATGGACATGCACCCGCCAACACGGGCTGCAGGGCCCGCGCACGATCCCGGCCACGCCTGCCCGCTTGCCGCCTTGCGCCTGCTGAGCCACCGTGGCCCCTGACGCTTCGATCGCGCCGCTGTCCGTCGTGCGCATCGCCGTCGACTGCATGGGCGGCGACCATGGCGCGTCGGTCACGCTGCCCGCCTGCCGCGCCTTCCTGGCCAAGCACCCGCAGGCCGAACTGCTGCTGGTGGGCAGCGCCGAGGCGCTGGCGCCCGCCCAAGGCTGGGCGCGCTGCACCCCGGTCATCGCCACCGAGGTGGTGACCATGGACGACCCGATCGAGGTGGCGCTGCGCAAGAAGCGCGACTCCTCGATGCGCGTGGCCATCAACCAGCTCAAGTCCGGCGCGCACGCCTGCATTTCGGCCGGCAACACCGGCGCGCTGATGGCGCTGTCGCGCTTCCTGCTCAAGACCCTGGACGGCATCGATCGCCCGGCCATCGCCACGGTGCTGCCCAACCGCCTGGACGGCTTCACCACGGTGCTGGACCTGGGCGCCAACGTCGACTGCACGCCCGAGCACCTGCTGCAGTTCGCCATCCTGGGCAGCGCGCTGGTGGCCGCCGTGGAAGGCCGCGACGAGCCCAGCGTGGGCCTGCTCAACATCGGTGAAGAAGCGATCAAGGGCAGCGACACCATCAAGCGCGCCGGCGAACTGCTGCGCGAGGCCGGTGATGCCGGGCGCATCCGCTTCTACGGCAACGTCGAGGGCAACGACATCTTCAAGGGCACGGTGGACATCGTGGTCTGCGACGGCTTCGTCGGCAACGTGCTGCTCAAGACCTCCGAAGGCCTGGCTTCGATGCTCAGCGACTTCATCAAACAAGAATTTACGCGCAGCCTGCTGTCCAAGGCAGCGGCGCTGGTGGCGTTGCCCGTGCTCAATCGCTTCAAGCGCCGCGTCGACCCGCGCCGCTACAACGGCGCCGCGCTGCTGGGCCTGCGCGGACTGGTCTTCAAGAGCCACGGTTCGGCCGACGCCTTTGCCTTCGAACAGGCACTGGCGCGGGCGTATGATGCCGCGCGCAACCGGCTGCTGGACCGCGTGCACGAGCGCCTGGGCGCGGCGGCACTGAGCCAGCCGTCGGACACGCAGCCGGACACCCAGCCAGGCGGAGCCGGCGCGGAACAAGCCGCATGACCAATCCATCGCCCACCGCACCCCGCTACTCGCGCATCACCGGCACCGGCAGTTACCTGCCGCCGCGGCGCTTGTCCAATGCAGACATGACCGCGTTGCTGGCCGAGCGCGGTGTGGAGACCAGCGACGACTGGATCGTCGAGCGCACCGGCATCCGCGCGCGCCACTTCGCCGCCCCGGGCGTGACCAGCAGCGACCTGGCCCTGCACGCCTGCCGCCACGCGCTCGAGTCCGCCGGGCGCAGCGCCGACGATGTCGACCTGATCATCGTGGCCACGTCCACGCCGGACATGGTGTTCCCGTCCACCGCCTGCTTCCTGCAGCACAAGCTGGGCATCAGCGGCTGCCCGGCCTTCGACCTGCAGGCGGTGTGCGCCGGCTTCGTCTACGCGCTGGCGGTGGCCGACGCCATGGTGCGCGCCGGCAGCGCGCGCTGCGCGCTGGTGGTGGGCGCCGAGGTCTTCTCGCGCATCCTCGACTTCAGCGACCGCGGCACCTGCGTGCTGTTTGGCGACGGCGCCGGCGCCGTGCTGCTGGAAGCCAGCGACGAGCCCGGCATCCTGGCCACCGACCTGCACGCCGACGGCCGCCACAGCGGCATCCTGTGCGTGCCGGGCACGGTCTCGGGCGGCCAGGTGCTGGGCGACCCGCTGCTCAAGATGGACGGCCAGGCGGTGTTCAAGCTGGCCGTGGGCGTGCTCGAAAGCGCAGCGCGCGCGGTGCTCGAGAAGGCCGGCCGCAGAGAGACCGACGTCGACTGGCTGATCCCGCACCAGGCCAACATCCGCATCATGCAGGGCACGGCGCGCAAGCTGAAGCTGCCGCTGGAAAAGCTGGTCGTCACCGTGCACGAGCACGGCAACACCTCGGCCGCGTCGGTGCCGCTGGCGCTGGACGCGGCGGTGAAGAGCGGCCGCGTCAAGAAGGGTGACACCCTCATGCTCGAAGGCGTGGGCGGCGGTTTCACTTGGGGCGCCGTGCTGCTCGACTTCTGATCGCCACCCCAACCATGCATCCATTCGCTTTCGTCTTCCCGGGCCAGGGCTCGCAATCCGTCGGCATGCTCGACGCCTGGGGCGAACACCCCGCCGTGGCGCAGACCCTGGCCGAAGCCTCGGCCGCGCTGGGCGAGGACATCGCCCGCCTCATCCATGAAGGCCCGAAAGAGGCACTCGAGCTCACCACCAACACCCAGCCGGTGATGCTGACCGCGGCCATCGCCTGCTGGCGCGCCTGGCTGGCCGAAGGCGGCCCCGAGCCCGTGGCCGTGGCCGGCCATTCGCTGGGCGAGTACAGCGCCCTGGTGGCCGCCGGTGCGCTGACCCTGGCCGATGCGCTGCCGCTGGTGCGCCTGCGCGCGCAGGCCATGCAGCAGGCCGTGCCCGTGGGCGCCGGCGCCATGGCCGCCATCCTGGGCCTGGACGCGGCCGCGGTGCGCGAAGCCTGCGCCGCCGTGGCGGCGGCCAGTGGCGAGGTGGTGGAGCCGGCCAACTTCAACGATCCCAAGCAGACCGTTATCGCCGGCAGCAAGGCCGGCGTCGACCTGGCCTGCGAAAAGCTCAAGGCCATGGGCGCCAAGCGGGCACTGCTGCTGGCTGTGTCTGCACCCTTCCACTCGTCGCTGATGAAGCCGGCGGCCGAGGTGCTGCGCCAGCGCCTGGTGGACGTGGCCATCGCCCCGCCGCGCATCGCCGTGGTCAACAACATCGACGTCGCCGTGCAGACCGAGCCCGATGCCATCCGCGACGCGCTCTACCGCCAGTCCTTCGGGCCGGTGCGCTGGGTCGAACTGACGCAGGCGCTGCGCGCGCGTGGCCTGACGCACATCTTCGAGTGCGGGCCGGGCAAGGTGCTGGCCGGCCTGGTCAAGCGCGTGGATGCCGGCATCGTCTCTGCCACCGTGCTCGACCCGGCCAGCTTGCAGCAGGCCAAGGAAATGCTGGCATGAGCCAAGCCCCCGCTACACCCCAGGTCGCGCTGGTCACCGGCGCGTCGCGCGGCATCGGCCGCGCCATCGCCCTGGCCCTGGCCGACGCCGGCTTTCGCGTGGTCGGCACCGCCACCACTGAAAGCGGCGCCGCCGGCATCGGCGAGGCCCTGGCCGGCCACGCCGGCTGCCGCGGCATCGTGCTCAACGTCACCGACGCCGCGGCGCTGGACGCCACGATCGACGGCATCGCCAAAGAGATGGGCGGCCTGCACGTGCTGGTCAACAACGCCGGCATCACGCGCGACACGCTGTCGATGCGCATGAAGGACGAGGACTGGGACGCGGTGCTGGACACCAACCTCAAGGCCGTGTTCCGCGCCTGCCGCGCCGCCACCAAGCCCATGATGCGCCAGCGCTACGGGCGCATCGTCAACATCACCTCGGTGGTGGGCGTCAGCGGCAACGCCGGCCAGGCCAACTACGCCGCGGCCAAGGCCGGCGTGGCCGGCTTGACGCGCTCGCTGGCGCGCGAACTGGGCGGCCGCAACATCACCGTCAACTGCGTGGCGCCCGGCTTCATCGCCACCGACATGACCGAAGGCCTGCCCGAAGCCGCCAAGACCGCGATGCTGGCCAGCATCCCGCTGGGCCGCCTGGGCACGGCCGCAGAGGTGGCGCATGCGGTAGCCTTCCTGGTATCGGCCCAGGCCGGCTACATCACCGGCACCGAGCTGCACGTCAACGGCGGCATGGTCATGTGCTGAGCGCCATCCTGGCGCGACAATTTCCGGTGCCCGCCCGGCCGGTAGAATCCCGGGCTGTTTTTCCGATCCCACTCCTGGAGGAGTCATGAGCGATATCGAAGCGCGAGTCAAGAAGATCATTGCCGAACAACTCGGCGTACCCGAATCCGACGTCACGAACGAGAAGGCCTTCGTCGCCGACCTCGGCGCCGACTCGCTGGACACTGTTGAACTGGTGATGGCGCTGGAGGACGAGTTCGGCATCGAGATCCCCGACGAAGAGGCCGAGAAGATCACCACCGTGCAGTTGGCGATCGATTACGCGGTCAACAACCAGAAGGCTTGATCCCGCGATGACCAGGCGGCGCGTCGTCGTCACCGGCCTGGGCCTCGTCAGCCCGGTCGGCAATTCCGTGGCCGAGGGCTGGGGCAACCTGCTCGCCGGGCGCAGCGGCATTGACCTCATCACCAAGTTCGATGCGGCGGCCTTTTCCTGCCGCTTCGCGGGTGAGGTCAAGGGCTTCAACATCGAGGACTACATCCCGGGCAAGGAAGCCCGCCACATGGATGCCTTCATCCATTTCGGCATGGCCGCGGCCATCCAGGCGGTGCAGGATGCCGGGCTGCCCACGGGCGATGCCCTGAACGAGGAAAGCGCCGAACGCATCGGCGTGATCGTCGGTTCGGGCATCGGCGGCCTGCCGATGATCGAGCAGACCCAGGACGAATACCGCGCACGCGGGCCACGGCGCATTTCGCCCTTCTTCGTGCCCGCCTCGATCATCAACATGATCTCGGGCCACATCTCGATCAAGTACGGCTTCACCGGCCCCAACCTGGCGGTGGTGACGGCCTGCACGACGGGCCTGCACTGCATCGGGCAGGCCGGCCGGCTGATCGAGTACGGCGACGCTGACGTCATGGTGGCCGGCGGCGCCGAAAGCACGGTCTCGCCGCTGGGCCTGGGCGGCTTCGCGGCGGCGCGCGCGCTGTCCACGCGCAACGACGACCCCAAGACCGCGTCGCGGCCCTGGGACAAGGCGCGCGACGGCTTCGTGCTGGGTGAAGGCGCGGGCGTGCTGGTGCTCGAGGAATACGAGCACGCCAAGCGGCGCGGCGCCAGGATCTACGCCGAGCTGGCCGGCTTCGGCATGGGCGCCGACGCCTTCCACATGACCGCGCCCAACGTCGACGGCCCCAAGCGCTCGATGAAGGCGGCACTGCGCAGCGCCGGCGTCGACCCGTCGGCGGTGCAGTACCTCAACGCGCACGGCACGAGCACGCCGCTGGGTGACGTGAACGAGACCAACGCCATCAAGCTGGCCTTCGGCGACCACGCCAAGTCGCTGGTGGTCAATTCCACCAAGTCGATGACCGGCCACCTGCTGGGCGGCGCCGGTGGCATCGAGTCGCTGTTCACCGTGCTGGCCATCCACCACCAGGTGTCGCCGCCCACGATCAACATCTTTGATCAGGATCCCGAGTGCGACCTGGACTACTGCGCCAACCAGGCGCGCGAGATGAAGATCGAATACGGCATGAAGAACAACTTCGGCTTCGGCGGTACCAACGGCACGCTGATCTTCAGGCGCGTCTGAGCCGTGCACCCTGCGCCCCCGGTGAGCGTGCGCGGCACGGGCGGGCGTGGCTGGCGGGCCGTGCAGGTGCTGTTGCCGGCACTGGCCGCAGGGGTGTTTTCCGCCTGGTTGATGGCGCATGCCCAGGCTTCCCTGTTCCCAGCGGTGCTGCCGGCGCTGGCTGTCGGCGCCTGGGCGCTGCGCAGCACGCAGCCCCGGTCGCGCACGCTGGCCTGGGACGGCCAGCAGTGGCTCTGCGACGACGTGGCCGGTGAACTGCAAGTGATGATCGATCTCGACCGCTGGGTGCTGTTGCGCTGGCGAGTGGCGGGCGCGCGCTGGCTGTGGACGGCTCAGTCCGCGGCCGAGTCGGGCCCCGTCTGGCCCCTGCTGCGGGCCGCGCTGCACGCCCGCCGGCCGGCCCCCGCGCTGCCGGCCCCGCATGTCTGACTCGGATGCCGACGCCCTGCTGGTCGAGCGCGTCAAGCTCGGCGACGTGCGGGCCTTCGAGATGCTGGTGGTCAAGTACCAGCGCCGGATCGAGCGTCTGATCGGCCGCATGGTGCGCGACGTCGACCTGGTGCAGGACATCGCACAGGAGAGCTTCATCCGTGCCTACCGCGCGCTGCCGCAGTTCCGCGGCGAGAGCGCCTTCTACACTTGGCTGTACCGCATCGCCGTCAACACCGCCAAGAAGGCGCTGATGGACATGAAGCGCGACCCGCTGGTGTCGGAGTCGGCGCTGCGCGGCGGTGGCGGCGACGACAACGATGAAACTTCACGCGTCGAGAATGAACTAACCGACGGCGAAACACCCGAAGCCCTGCTCGCCAGCAAGGAAGTCGCGGCGGCCGTCAATGCCGCCATCGAGGCATTGTCCGAAGACCTCCGACAGGCCATCACCTTGCGCGAGATCGAAGGCCTCAGCTACGAAGAGATTGCCGAACTGATGAACTGCCCGATCGGAACCGTGCGTTCGCGCATCTTCCGCGCCCGAGAAGCCATCGCCGCGCGCCTGCGGCCCTTGCTCGACACGCGCGACGGTGAACGCTGGTAAGCCCGCCCTGCCCTGCCAAGGATTCCACTGACCGCCCATCGCCCATGATGTCCCAAGCCCCGAGTCAACAGGCCGCAGCCGGCGCGCCGCATGACGAAGTCTCCGCCGGCGAGGATCGTTTGTGGCTGTCGGCACTGGCCGACGGCGATGCCCAGGCCGTGCACAAGGCCTGCGCGCTGTGGCGCAGCGACGCCGAGGCGCGGCGCAGCTGGCACAGCTACCACCTGATAGGCGACGTGCTGCGCAGCGACGAACTGGCCGGCAGCCCGGCACGTGACGCCGCCTTCTTGCAAGGCCTGCGCACACGCCTGGCGCAAGAACCCGTGATCGTGCTGCCGGCCGAGGCCGGCACGCTGTTGCAGGGCACGCGCAAGCCGGCGCCGCAGCGCCAGCGCTGGCTGCTGCCCATGGCGGCGGCCGCGGGCTTCGTGGTGGTGGCCGGTGTGCTGGTGGTACTGCGCATGGGCGGTGGCGAGACGCAGGCCGGCTGGGCATCCCTGGGTGGCACCCTGAGCGGCACACCCTCTCCCAACGTCACGCTCGTCGGCAATGGCACGCCGCACAGCGCCAGCCCGCTGCCGGGCACGGCCGGCGCCGTGGTCATCCGCGACCCGCGCCTGGACGAGTTCCTGCGCGCGCACCAGTCGGCACGGGGCGGCATGGCGGTGGCGGCGCCCGGCGGCGCACTGCGCCGCGTGGAGCCCGTCGGCAACCCCGTCGCCGAGCGGTGAGGGCGCGGCCCGTTCTTCGCGGGCTGGCGGGGCTGATCTGCGCCGCCTGCGCGTCTTGCCTCGGGCCTGCCGCGCTGGCGCAATCGAGCGGGGCGGCAGCAGCTGCGCAGCAGCCCGCCACGCAGTCGGCCTCGGAAGCGCGCGCCTGGCTGGCGCGCATGCAGGCCGCCGCCACGCGCGCCAACTACCAGGGCACGATGGTCTTCATCAACGGCAGCCACCTGTCGAGTTCGCGCGTCTGGCACTTCTGGCTGGGTGACCAGACCTACGAGCGCCTGGAATCGCTGGACGGCCGCCAGCAGAACGTGATCCGCCACAACGACATGGTGCAGACCATCTGGCCGCAGTCGCGCGTGACCGTGCTCGAAAAGCGCGAAACGCTGGCGGCCTGGACGACCACGCCGCAGGCGGTGGATCCGCTGGCACTGGAGCAATACGAACTGCGGCGCGAAGGCCAGGCGCGCATCGCCGGCCGCCAGGCCGCTGTACTGCTGCTCGAGCCGCGCGACGGCCTGCGCTACGCCCAGCGCCTGTGGGCCGACCAGACCACCGGGCTGATGCTGCGTGCCGACGTGCTGGGCCAGGGCGCACCGCGCCCGGTGCTCGAGTCCACGGCCTATTCCGAGGTCGAGATCGGCGTGCGGCCGCAGCCCGAACTGGTGCTGGGGGTGGCGCGCAAGCTCGAGGGCTACCGTCTGTTGCGGCCGCAGCTGGAGCGCACCTCGCTGGACGCGGAAGGCTGGGCTGTGGCGCGGCCCGTGGCGGGCTTCCAGCTCTCGGGCTGCGTGCGCCGCGGCATGGCCCACGCCAGCGAGGACGAATCGGTGCTGCAGGCCGTGTTCACCGACGGCTTGACGCATGTATCGCTGTTCATCGAACCTTACCGTCCGCAGCAGCACCGGGGCGAATCGCAGGCGCAGCAGGGCGCCACCGCCACCATCGCCGCGCGCCGCGGCGAGCACTGGTTCACCGCCGTCGGCGACGTGCCGCCGGCCACCCTCAAACTGTTTGCCGACGCCATCGAGCGGCGGCGCCCCTGAGTCCGGTCCTTTTCCATAACGCCTCCGCCTCGAACGAGCCCACCCGATGAAATCTACTGCCTTGCCCTCGTACCGCCCCTGGGCCCGCCGCACCGCGCTGATGCTGGCAGGCCTGTTGCTGGCGGCCACCGCGCTGCTGTCGCTGCCGGGGCATGCACAGACCGTGCAACTGCCCGACTTCACCGAACTGGTCGAACGCGTCGGGCCTTCGGTGGTCAACATCCGCACCACCGAGAAGCGCTCGACCGCGGCCATGCCCCCGGGCCATGGCGGCTCCGAGGTCGACCCCAGCATCGAAGAATTCTTCCGCCGCTTCGGCATCCCCATGCCCGGCCGGCCCGACCCGCGCCGCGGCGGCCCGCGCAACAACGACGACGAGCCACAGCAGCGCGGCGTGGGCTCGGGCTTCATCCTCAGCGCCGACGGTTTCATCATGACCAACGCGCACGTGGTCGATGGCGCCGATGAAGTCATCGTCACCCTCACCGACAAGCGCGAACTCAAGGCCCGCATCATCGGCGCCGACAAGCGCTCGGATGTGGCCGTGGTCAAGGTCGACGCCACCGGCCTGCCCTTCGTGCGCATCGGCGACGTCAACCGCCTGAAGGTGGGCGAATGGGTCATGGCCATCGGCTCGCCCTTCGGCCTGGACAACACCGTCACCGCGGGCATCGTCAGCGCCAAGCAGCGCGACACCGGCGACTTTTTGCCGCTGATCCAGACCGACGTGGCCATCAACCCGGGCAATTCGGGCGGCCCGCTGCTCAACCTGCGCGGCGAGGTCGTGGGCATCAACTCGCAGATCTACAGCCGCTCGGGCGGCTTCATGGGCATCAGCTTCGCCATCCCCATCGACGAGGCGCAGCGCGTGGCCGAGCAACTGCGCGCCAACGGCCGCGTCATCCGCGGCCGCATCGGTGTGCAGATCGGCCCCGTCAGCAAGGAAGTGGCCGAATCGATAGGCCTGGGCCAGCCGCGCGGCGCGCTGGTCAACGGTGTCGAGAAGGACGGCCCGGCCGACAAGGCGGGCGTCGAGGCCGGCGACATCATCGTCAAGGTCGACGGCAAGGCGGTCGAGAAGTCGGGCGACCTGCCGCGCATCATCGGCGGCATCAAACCTGGCGCCAAGGCCACGCTGCAGATCTTCCGCCGCGGCAGCAGCAAGGACCTGAGCGTCAACGTGGCCGAGTTCGAGGCCGATCGCCCGACCCGCCGCGCCGCCAACGAGCCCGGCACGCCGCCGCCCACGGCCACGGCCAAGAGCGTGCTGGGCCTGACCGTGTCCGACCTGACCGAGGCGCAGAAGAAAGAGCTGCGCGTGCGCGGCGGCGTGCGCGTCGACGCGGTCGAGGGTGCGGCAGCGCGCGCCGGGCTGCGCGAAGGCGACGTCATCCTGTCGCTGGAAAACGCCGACGTGGTGGACAGCAAGCAGTTCGCCGCGGCCACCGCCAAGGTCGAGAAGGCCAAGTCGGTGAGCGTGCTGGTGCGGCGCGGCGAGTGGACCAACTACTTCGTCATCAAGCCCGGCAAGTAGGCCGGGGCCGACCCGGCGCGCTAGTTGACTGCGCCGCCGGGTCTTTCCACACCGTGGAATCGCGGGCCGCCGATTTTGTTGCATTGCAACAAGATCGGCGGCCTTGGCAAGTTAGTGATCGCCAGCTTCAATCCTGCACGCCGGTCGATTAGCCGCCATGGCGTCTAGAATCGGCGCGTGCATGGCCTGATTGACCCTCTTGAGCCATGTTTTACGGCCGGCCATGGCATGCACGCAACACCCGCCAGAGCCTGTTGATAATCTGTTGACAACTTAGGCCTGTCAGATTGCTGCAACGGCCGGAAATCCAGCAATGACGCGGCTTCCCGCCCGATGCTTTTGGCTACAATGGGCTCCCAACAAGCAGTTGCCAAACGTTCTGTTGGAAGGCGCGTCACCCTTTTGGACGCGCCTTTTTTTTGGTGCCCGCCCGGCCCATCAGTCCTTCGCACCGCAACGCGGTGTGAGAGCGCTCGAGGCAGCGCTCCGGCCGCTGCAGCACGCCCTTCCGTGATCGCATGAACCACATCCGCAACTTCTCCATCATTGCCCACATCGACCACGGCAAGAGCACCTTGGCCGATCGCATCATCCAGCGCTGCGGCGGCCTGAGCGACCGCGAGATGGAAGAGCAGGTGCTCGACTCGATGGACATCGAACGCGAGCGCGGCATCACCATCAAGGCGCAGACCGCGGCCCTGACCTACACCGCACGTGACGGCCAGACCTACCAGCTCAACCTGATCGACACGCCCGGCCACGTGGACTTCAGCTACGAGGTGAGCCGCTCGCTGTCCGCCTGCGAAGGCGCGCTGCTGGTGGTGGACGCGTCGCAGGGCGTCGAGGCGCAGACCGTGGCCAACTGCTACACCGCGCTGGAACTTGGCGTCGAGGTCGTGCCCGTGCTCAACAAGATGGACCTGCCGCAGGCCGACCCCGAAAACGCCAAGAGCGAGATCGAGGACGTCATCGGCATCGATGCCGAGCACGCCATTCCCTGCTCGGCCAAGACCGGCATGGGCCTGGACGAGATCATCGAGGCGGTGATCACGCGCATGCCGCCGCCGCGCGGCAACCCCGTCGGGCCGCCGCGGGCCATGATCATCGACAGCTGGTTCGACAACTACGTGGGCGTGGTGATGCTGGTGCGCGTGGTCGACGGTTCGCTGTCCAAGGGCGAGCGCATCCGCATGATGGCCACCAACACCGTATACGGCATCGAGCAGATGGGCGTGTTCACGCCCAAGAGCGTGCCGCGCGACACGCTAAAGGCTGGCGAGGTGGGCTTCATCATCTGCGGCATCAAGGAGCTGCAGGCGGCCAAGGTGGGCGACACGCTCACGCTGGACAAGAAACTGCCCAACAACGCCGGCCCGGCCACCGAGGCCCTGCCCGGCTTCAAGGAGATCAAGCCGCAGGTGTTTGCCGGCCTGTACCCCACCGAGGCCAGCGAATACGACCAGCTGCGCGACGCGCTCGAGAAGCTCAAGCTCAACGACAGCAGCCTGCGCTACGAGCCCGAGGTGAGCCAGGCGCTGGGCTTCGGCTTCCGTTGCGGCTTCCTCGGGCTGCTGCACATGGAGATCGTGCAAGAGCGCCTGGAGCGTGAGTTCGACCAGGACCTCATCACCACGGCGCCCAGCGTCGTCTACGAGGTCGAGCTCAACGACGGCACGGTGATCCAGGTCGAGAACCCCAGCAAGATGCCCGACCTCGGCCGCATCAAGGAGATCCGCGAGCCCATCGTCACCGTGCATCTGTACATGCCGCAGGACAGCGTGGGCCCGGTGATGACGCTGGCCAACCAGAAGCGCGGCGTGCAGCTGAACATGGCCTACCACGGCCGCCAGGTGATGCTGACCTATGAGCTGCCGCTGGCCGAGATCGTGCTGGACTTCTTCGACAAACTGAAGAGCGTCAGCCGCGGCTACGCCAGCATGGACTACGAGTTCAAGGAATACCGCGCGGCCGACGTCGTGAAGGTCGACCTGATGATCAACGGCGACCGCGTCGATGCCTTGAGCATCATCGTGCACAAGGCGCAGAGCGTCTACCGAGGCCGTGCCGTCGCGTCCAAGATGCGCCAGCAGATACCGCGCCAGATGTACGACGTGGCCATTCAGGCCTCCATCGGCGCGAACGTGATTGCGCGCGAGGACGTCAAGGCGCTGCGCAAGAACGTGCTGGCAAAATGTTATGGCGGTGACATCACGCGCAAGAAGAAGCTGCTCGAGAAGCAGAAGGCGGGCAAGAAGCGCATGAAGCAGATCGGTACCGTCGAGGTGCCGCAGGAAGCCTTCCTCGCCATACTCCAGGTGGACGATTGATGAACCCGATGAGTTCCCTCACCGCCGCGCTGTACGGCGCTCTTGTCGTCTACCTCGGCGGCTGGTTCCTCGGCTACTGGACCGGCAACTTCTCGCTGCTGCTCTTCATGCTGACGGTGTTCACGCTGGCCTTCTGGCTGGCCGAGCGCTTCCACTTCAAGCCGCAGCGCGAAGCCGCCGCCGTGACGCTGGAAGCACAAGACGCCGAGCGCCGCGCCGAACTGGCCAGGCAGGGCATCAGCCGTGTCGATGGCGATGTGCAGGAGGCCAAGGCCAGGCTCTTGATGCAGCCCTGGTGGCTGGATTGGACGGCCGGGCTCTTCCCGGTGATCCTGATCGTCTTCATCCTGCGCAGCTTTCTCTTCGAGCCTTTCAAGATTCCGTCGGGCTCGATGGTGCCCACGCTGCTGGTGGGCGACCTGATCCTGGTCAGCAAGTTCCACTACGGCGTGCGCCTGCCGGTGATCAACAAGAAGATCATCGACAACAACCCGGTGCAGCGCGGCGACGTGATGGTCTTCCGCTTCCCCGCAGACCCGAGGCTGGACTACATCAAGCGCATCGTGGGCCTGCCGGGCGACGAGGTGGCCTATCTCAACCAGAAGCTCAGCATCAACGGCAAGCCGGTGCCTACCGTGAGCAAGGGTGAACACTACGACGACGACAGCCTGAGCTACGCGCCGATGTACACCGAAAAGCTCGGCAATGTGGAGCACCAGATCCGCGTGGACACACGGCGAAGCACTTACTTCGGTGCCACACCCAAGACTTTTCCCTTCAACGAAAACTGCCGCTACAGCCCCGAGGGCGTGGTTTGCAAGGTGCCGCCCGGCCACTATTTCGCAATGGGTGACAACCGAGACAATTCCGAAGACTCGCGCTTCTGGGGTTTTGTGCCCGATCAGAATATCGTCGGGAAGGCGTTTTTCGTGTGGATGAACTTCGGCAACCTCGGGCGCATCGGCGCCTTCCACTAGGACCAGGAGAAGACTGACGATGACCGCAGGCAAGCTTCAGCAGGCCCCTCGTGCTGCGCGACCCGCCCGGGCCCTGCGCCCGGGCCGCGCCCGTCAGCGTGGAGTGACGCTCTTCGGCCTGCTGTTCTGGGCCCTGGTCATCGGCTTCGGCGCCTACCTCGTGATCCGGGTGTTTCCCACCGTCAACGAGTTCCTCACCATCAAGAGCGCGATCGAGAAGATCGCCGCCACACAGCCGGCCACGGTGGCCGAGGTGCGCACGGCCTTTGACCGCCAGAAGGAGGTTGAATATTCGATCTCCACCATCTCGGGCAAGGACCTGCTCATCACCAAGGAAAACGAACGCGTGGTCGTGGCCTTCTCCTACGACAAGCTCGTGCCTATCTACGGCCCCGTCTCCTTGTTGATCAAGTACGAAGGCCGCTCGAAGTGAACCTTCCCGGCGGCGCCCTCGCAGCGCTGCAGCAGCGGCTGGGCTACCGCTTCGCGCAGCCCGAGTTGCTGCGCCGCGCGCTGACGCACCGCAGCTTCAGCGCCGAACACAACGAGCGCCTGGAGTTTCTGGGCGACGCGGTGCTGAGCCTGGCCATCTCGGGCCTGCTCTACGAACGCCACGCCGGCAGTGACGAAGGCGACCTGACGCGCGTGCGTGCCCACCTGGTGCGTGAAGACAGCCTGCACCGCATGGCCCTCACCCTGGGCCTGCCCGAGGTGCTGCGCATGTCGGAAGGCGAACTGCGCGGCGGTGGCTCGCAGCGCCCGTCCCTGCTGGCCGATGCCCTGGAAGCCGTGATCGGCGCGGTGTTCCTCGACGGCGGCTTTGCGCCGGCGCATGCGCTCGTGCAGCACCTCTTCGGCGAAGTCATCCAGGTCACCGAGGTGGAAAGCTGGAGCAAGGACGCGAAGACCGAATTGCAGGAATGGCTGCAGGCACGCAAGCTGCCGGTGCCGGCCTACCGCATCACCGCCACCCGCGGCCAGGCGCACAACCAGACCTTCGAGGTGGAATGCGCCGTGGCCTCGCTCAACATGGCCGAGTGCGGCGAAGGCAAGTCGCGCCGCGCCGCCGAACAGGAAGCCGCCCGTCGTTTGCTCGACGCCCTCAAGGCCAACGACAAACCAGGCAGTGCACTGCGTTCATGACCACCGACCCCAACCCCACCCCCGAGCCCGAGCCCGAGCCCGACGCCGACACCTCGCAGCAGCGCTGCGGCCTGGTGGCCATCGTCGGGCGCCCCAACGTGGGCAAGAGCACGCTGCTCAACGCCCTGGTGGGCCAGAAGATCAGCATCACCAGCAACAAGGCGCAGACCACGCGCCACCGCATCACCGGCATACGCACGCTGGGTGACGCGCAGTTCGTCTTCGTCGACACGCCGGGCTTCCAGATGAAGCACAGCGCGGCCTTGAACCGCACGCTGAACCGCACCGTGCTCAGCTCGCTGGGCGATGTGGACGTGGTGCTGTTCGTCGTCGAGGCCGGCCGCTTCGGGCTGCCCGATGCCAAGGTGCTGTCGCTGCTGCAGTCCGAGGCCATGAAGGACAAGCCGGCGCTGCTGGTGGCCAACAAGCTCGACGCCCTGGCGCGCCGCCAGGACGTGCTGCCGTGGTTGCGGCAGATGCAGGAGCGCCACGCCTTCGCCGAATTCGTGCCGATGTCGGCCACGCGCGAAGCGGATGTCGAGCGCCTGCTCGGCATCGTGCAGCCCTACCTGCCGCAGCAGCCCTGGTTTTACGAAGAAGACGCGCTCACCGACCGCAGCGAACGTTTCCTGGCCAGCGAACTCATCCGCGAGAAGCTCTTCCGCCTGACCGGCGACGAGCTGCCCTACAACTGCACGGTGGTCATCGACAAGTTCGAGGAAGAAGGCTCGATGCGCCGCATCGCCGCCAGCATCGTGGTGGAGCGAGACGCGCACAAGGGCATGGTCATCGGCGAGGGCGGTGAACGCCTGAAGCGCATCGGCAGCGAAGCGCGCCAGGAGCTGGAACACCTGTGGCAGGCCAAGGTCTTCCTAGAGCTGTGGGTCAAGGTGCGCTCGGGCTGGGCCGACGACGAAGCGCACTTGCGCAGTTATGGCTACGAATGATGTGGGCCCCAAGACCCTTCGCGTCGCCCCCCGAGGGGAATTGACCGCCCTGGGGCGGCCCGGCGGCGGTCGCGCAGCCCCGCTGCTCGCCTTCGTCCTGCATCAACACGACTGGAGCGAGACCAGTCTGATCGTCGAGTTGTTCACCCGCGCCCAGGGGCGCGTGGTGGTGGCGGCCAAGGGCGCCAAGCGGCCGACTTCCAACTTCCGCGCCGTGCTGCTGCCCTTCCAGCCCATCCTGGCGCAGCTGGGCAAGGCGCCGGCCGACGAAGCCGCCGAAATCTACAACCTGCGCAGCGCCGAATGGGCCGGTGGCCAGGCGCTGCTGGGTGCGGCGGCCATGTTCTCGGGCTTCTACGCCAACGAACTGCTGCTGAAGCTGCTGGCGCGGCAGGACGCCCACCCCGTGCTGTTCGACGCCTACGCCGACACGCTGGCCGCGCTGGGCGAAGGGGAAGACGAAGCGCCCGCGCTGCGTGCCTTCGAGCTGGTGCTGCTGCGCGAACTGGGCTGGCTGCCCGAACTGAGCAGCGCCACGCTCACCGCCGAAGCGCTGCAGCCCGAGGGCCGCTACACCCTGCAGGCCGAGGCCGGGCTGGTGGCGCACCGCGAGGGCCTGGCCGGCAGCACCTGGGTGGCGCTGGACGCCGCCTTGACGCATCAGACGCAGGCGGGCAGCACGGCGGCCTTGCGCGCGGCCTGCGCGCCCGTGGCCGGCGCCCTGCGCGGGCCGCTGCGCAGCCTGCTTCACTATCATCTGGGCCCGATGCCGCTGCGTACGCGCGAAGTGTGGCGCGGTGTGCAGCGCTTGGTAGACCCGAGATGAACCCTCTGATTTCTAGCGATACCCCGGCCGCGCGCGGCACTGCGCTGTCGGTCAACGTCAACAAGGTGGCCCAGCTGCGCAACTCGCGCCATCTGGGCGTGCCCAGCGTCGTGCACGCGGCCACGCTGTGCCTGCAGGCCGGCTGCGACGGCATCACCGTGCACCCGCGGCCCGACGAGCGCCATATCCGCGCCCATGACGTGCACGAGCTGGCGGCGCTGATGAAGGACTGGCCGCAGGCCGAATACAACATCGAGGGCAACCCCTTCCAGAACCTGATGGCCTTCATCAGGGCCGTGCGTCCGCACCAGGCCACCTTCGTGCCTGACAGCGAGGACCAGTTCACCAGCGACCACGGCTGGAACCTGGCCGCCGACGGCGAGCGCCTGCGGCCGCTGATCGATGAATGCCACGCCCTGGGCGTGCGCGTCAGCCTGTTCATGGACGCCGAGCCCGGCGTGATGGCCGCCGTGCGCGCGGTGGGTGCCGACCGCATCGAGCTCTACACCGAGCCCTATGCCGCGGCCTGGGGGCGGGCCGGGCAGGGCGCGCAGCTGGCCCGCTTCGCCGCCGCGGCCGCCGCCGCCCATGCCGCAGGGCTGGGCGTCAACGCCGGCCACGACCTGAACCGCGACAACCTGGCCGCCTTTCTGCGCGGCGTGGCAGGTGTGCACGAGGTCTCCATCGGCCACGCGCTCATCGGCGACGCGCTGGAGTTCGGACTGCCCGACACCGTGCGCCGCTACCTGGCCTGCATCGCTGAAGCAGCGCCGCGCCCGTGATCTACGGCATCGGCACCGACGTCTGCGACATCCGCCGCATCGCGGCCACGGTGGCGCGCCGCGGTGGCGACAGGTTCGCAGAACGGGTGCTGGGCCCCGAGGAGCTGCGCGTGTTCCGCGCCCGCCGTGCGCGCGTGGAGGCGCGCGGCCTGAGCTTCCTGGCCACGAGGTTTTCGGCGAAGGAGGCCTTCTCGAAAGCCATCGGCCTGGGCATCCGCGCGCCGATGACGTGGAAGGCCTGCCAGATCCTCAATGAACCCAGCGGCAAGCCGCTGCTGAAGCTGTCGGGCGAACTGGCGGCGTGGTTCGAGGCGCGCGGCCTCGTGGGCCATGTCACCGTCACCGACGAAACCGATTACGCGGCGTCTTTTGTCGTCGTCGAAACCAGGCTCAGCATCCCATGAACATGCCCATCCACCTGCAGCATGCCCCGGTGGTGCTGGACATCGCCGGCACCACCCTGGACAAGAACGACCGCCGGCGCCTGAAGCACCCCTTGACGGGCGGCGTGGTGCTGTTTGCGCGCCACTTCGAGCACCGCCTGCAGCTCACCGAGCTCACCGCCGCCATCAAGCAGCTGCGGCCCGACCTGCTGATCTGCGTCGACCACGAAGGCGGCCGCGTGCAGCGTTTCCGCACCGACGGCTTCACCGCGCTGCCGGCCATGCGCGCTTTGGGCGAGCTGTGGATGAAGGACGCGATGGCCGCCACCGACGCCGCCAGCGCGTTGGGCCATGTGCTGGCGGCCGAACTGCGCGCATGCGGCGTGGACTTCAGCTTCGCACCCGTGCTCGACCTCGACCACGGCCCCAGCGGCGTCATCGGCGACCGCGCCTTCCACCGCGACCCGCGCGTGGTGGCGCTGCTGGCCAAGAGCGTGGCGCACGGCCTGCTGCGTGGCGGCATGGCGCACTGCGGCAAACACTTTCCCGGCCACGGCTTCGCCAAGGCCGACAGCCACGTGGCCGTGCCCGTGGACAAGCGCAGCCTGAAGGCCCTGCTCGCCGACGACGCGCGGCCTTACGAGTGGCTGTCCACCACCTTGACGGCGGTGATGACGGCCCATGTCGTCTACCCCAAGGTCGATGCGTGCCCGGCCACGTTTTCAGAGCGCTGGTTGAAGGACGTGCTGCGCGGCCGCCACGGCTTCACCGGCGCGGTGTTCACCGACGATCTCAGCATGGAGGGCGCACGCTGGCTGCAAGGCTCGCTGCTCACGCCCAGCGAGGCTGCCGCGCTGGCGCTGAACGCCGGCTGTGACCTGGTGCTGCTGTGCAACCAGTCGCTGGTGGACGGCGGCGCGCCCGTCGACGCGCTGCTGGAAGGCCTGGGCCGCGCGGCCGAACAAGGCCACTGGCAGCCCAGCCCCGACAGCGAGCTGCGCCGCCTGGCGCTGCTGCCGCAGACGGCGCCGCTGACCTGGGACGAGCTGATGCACGACCCGGTCTACCAGCGCGCGCTCGAACGACTGCCGTGAGCCCGACCCGCCGGCCCGCGCGCCGCTTTCGATGAACCCCGACGCCGAGGCCAAGCGCCTGCAGATGGCGGACATCGCACGCCTGGCCGGGGTGTCGATGTCCACCGTGTCGCGTGCGCTCAATGGCAGCCCGCTCGTCAACGACGCCACGCGCGAGCGCATCGCCGAGCTGGCGCGGTCGTTGAACTACAGCATCAACCTCAGCGCGCAGAACCTGCGCCTGAAGAAGAACCAGACCATCGCGGTGGTGGTGCCCTTCGATGCGCAATCGCGCCAGCACATCAGCGACCCCTTCTTCCTGTCCATCGTGGGCAGCATTGCCGACGCGCTGACCGACCGTGGCTACGACATGCTGCTGTCACGCGTGGATGCCGAGCGCCTGGATTCCGCTGCCGCGCTGTACGACGCCGGCAAGGCCATCGGCATCGTCATCATCGGCCAGTGGCGCCACCACGACCAGCTCAATGAACTGGCGGCGCGCCGCGTGCCGCTGGTGGTGTGGGGCGGGCAACTCCCGCAGCAGCTGTACTGCAGTGTCGGTGGCGACAACCTGGCCGGTGGCGACATCGCCACGCGCCACCTGCTCGCGGGTGGGCGGCGCAGCATCGCCTTCGTCGGCGACGCCAATCTGCCCGAAGTGATGTTGCGCCAGCAAGGCCACCGCCAGGCGCTGCTGGCGGCCGGCCTGCAACCCCAGCCGAGGCTGGAGTTGCCGGTGCCCTTCGAGACCGGCGCCGCCCGCGCCGCCCTGGACGCGCTGTTTGCCAGCGGCGAGCTGGTGGACGGCGTGGTGGCCTGCAGCGACCTGCTGGCGCTGCAGGCGCTGCAGGCGGCCCAGGCGGCCGGCCGCGAGGTGCCGCGCGACGTGGCCATCGTCGGCTACGACGACATGCCGCTGGCTGCCTACAGCAGCCCGCCCTTGACCAGCGTGCACCAGCCGGTGGATCTGGCGGGCGTGGAGATCGTCAAGGCCCTGCTCGGCCTCTTGGCTGGCGAACGCCCGGCCCCGCGAACCTTGCCCGTGCACCTGGTGGTGCGCGGCAGCGCGCCCTGAGCCAGCGCCGGCAAGGCGAAAGGCGCTGGCAGGCTGGGTGAAGGGCGGCGGCGAGTTCATGCCGCCACGGCCAGCGCCGCATTGCTCATCGATTGCATGATTTTCTGATTCGTCGCTCATTTGTTTTGGTTTACCCTAGTATGCAATCGATTGCATTAGTCATCCAATCGATGCCGTACAGGCACCACAACCCCCTGACGGAGACACCGCATGTCCGCTCGCCCCCACTTCAGCCGCCGGCCCTCGCGCCTGCACCCCGTGCCCGCTGCCCTGGCGCTGGCCTTCCTGAACCTGCCGCTGGTGCAGGCGCAGGCGCAGACGGCGGCCACGCCGCCGGCCGCGGCCGCGGCCGAACAAGACGGACTGAAGCTCGACCGCATCGTCGTCACCGGCTCCACCGGCACCACCAGCAAGATGCGCTCGAGCGTCTCGATCAGCTCGCTGGAAGGCGACAGCGTCGTCACCAGCACCGCCACCAGCGCCACCGAGGTGCTGCGCTCGGTGCCCGGCCTGCGCAGTGAAAGCAGCGGCGGCGAGAGCAACGCCAACGTCGGCGTGCGTGGCATCCCCATCTCGGCCGGTGGCGCGCGCTACATCCAGTTCCAGGAAGACGGCCTGCCGGTGCTGCAGTTCGGCGACATCGCCTTCGCCACGCCCGACACCTGGCTGCGCGTGGACACCAGCCTCGACCGCCTGGAAGTGCTGCGCGGCGGCTCGGCCTCCACGCTGGCCACGGGCGCGCCCGGCGGCATCATCAACTTCATCCAGAAGACCGGCCAGACGCCCGGCGGCAGCGTCGCGCTGAGCCATGGCCTGGGCTACGACGAAAAGCGCTTCGACGCCGGCTACGGCGGCCGCCTCGCGCCGAAGACCCGTTTCTGGGTGGGCGGCTTCTACCGCAGCGGCGACGGCGGCCGCGACGGCGCCGACGGCACCGCCAAGGGCGGCCAGATCCGCGGCAACATCACGCAAGAGCTGGACAACGGCTTCGTGCGCGTCAGCTTCAAGCACCTGAACGACCGCACGCCCACCTTCATGCCGACCCCCGTGCGCTACAACGGCGGCAAGATCGAGGAGATTGCCGGACTCGACCCGCGCACCGCGGCCTTCTACAACGCCAACTGGCCGCTGGACAACACCTTGATGGGCAACAATGCCCGCGGCACCAGCAAGATCGGCGACGGCCTCAGCGCCAAGAGCGATGCGCTGGGTCTCGAGCTCGACATCACGGCCGCGGGCCTGCGCTTCCAGAACAACTTCCGCTGGTCGAAGAACAGCGGCCGCTTCATCGGTGTCTTCCCGGGCGACGACGTCGCGGCGGCGCCGGCCGGCTCCACGCTGGTGGGCGGCGGCGCCTACAGCGGGCCCAAGTTCACGGCCGTGGTCTTCAACACCAAGGTCGACGACGTCGGGCTGCTGGCCAACGACTTCAAGCTCAGCAAGGCCTTCGCCTTGGGCGCGGGCGGCAAGCTCACCACCACGGGTGGTTTCTACACCTCGCAGCAGCAGCTCGACCTGACGTGGAACTTCAACCAGTACTCGCTCACCGCCCAGGGCGACGGCGCGCGCCTGCTGAACGTGCCGGGCGTGGTGAACGGCTCGCCGGGTTTCGGCGGCTGCTGCTCGAACACCCAGGCCTCGACCTACAAGACCAACGCGCCCTACGTGCTGCTGGGCTATGAAGCCGGCGCGCTGACCATGGACGCCAGCCTGCGCCGCGACAACAACAGCGCCAGCGGCAACTACTGGCAGAGCAACGCCGGCGTCAGCTACAACCTGGCCGCGCCCAACCGCATCGACTACAGCTTCGGCAACACCGCCTACTCGCTGGGCGCGAACTACCAGCTGAACAAGGACGTGGCGCTGTTCGCCCGCACCAGCAAGGGCGCGGCCTACAACGCCGACCGCATCACCTTCTTCAACCCGCCGGCGCTCGTCAACGGCAGCAGCTCGCGCATCCCCATCAACGAGGTCCAGCAGCTCGAAGGCGGCGTGAAGTGGCGCAGCGGCGGCACCAGCGTCTTCGCCACGGTGTTCATCGCCAAGACCGACGAGATCAACGTCGACCCCACCACCAACCCGGTGCGCGTGACGACCAACCAGTTCGAGGCCAAGGGCGTGGAACTGGAAGCGGCCTTCCGTGCCGGCATCTTCAGCCTGCAGGCCGGCGCCACCTACACCGACGCCGAAGTCACGCGCAGCAGCAATGCCGCGCTGGTGGGCAAGGCGCCCAAGCGCCAGGCCAAGCTGGTGTACCAGCTCACGCCCAGCGTGAGCCTGGGTGAAGCCCTGGTCGGCGCCAGCATCGTGGGCACCACGGCAGCGAAGGACGACGGCCCCACGGGCCCGGTGAGCATCACGCTGCCGGCCTTCGTGGCGGTGAACGCCTTCGCCAGCTACAACCTCACGCAGCAAGCCACGTTGTCGCTGTCGGTGAACAACCTGTTCAACACCATCGGCTACACCGAAAGCAACGACGGCCGTGGCGCTGCGCGCTCCATCAACGGGCGCACCGCCAAGCTGAGCGTGAAGTACAACTTCTGAACGTGATGCCCGCCCCCGCCGCCGCGGGCACGCCCGGGCCGGCCCGCGTGGCCGTGCTGGGCGAGGCCCTGGTCGACGCCTACCCCGACGGCACCCAGGTGCCCGGCGGGGCGCCCTTCAACGTGGCACGTTGGCTGGCGGCCTTCGAAGTGCCCGCGCTGCTGGTCACGCGGCTGGGCAGCGCTGATGCGGCAGCGGCGCTGCTGCGCGCCGAGATGGCGCGCTTCGGCTTGACGCAAAGCGGCGTGCAGGCCGACGCCCGGCACGCCACCGGTTGCGTGCGCGTGTTGCCGGCGGCCGATCCTGAAGAGGGGCACCATTTCGACATCGAGGCCGACAGCGCCTGGGACCACATCGATGCCGTGGCCGCGTTGCAGGCGGTGCAGGCACAGGCCCCGAGCCTCGTGTGTTACGGCAGCCTGGCGCTGCGCCATGCCGATACACGCGCGGCCATCACGCAGTGCCTGCTGGCCACGCCGGCGCTGCGCGTGCTGGACCTGAACCTGCGTGCCGGCTCCGGCCTGCGCACCATGGCCGAACACGCGCTGCATCTGGCCGACTGGGTCAAGGTGAACGAGGCCGAGCTGGCACAGCTGCAGCAGTGGTTCGGCGCGCCCACCTTGCCGCAGCTGGCGCGGCATTTCGCGGTGCAACGCTGGTTCGTGACGCGCGGGGCCCAGGGCTGGTACACCTTCAACGGCGAAGGCAAGGTCGACGACGAAGGCCAGGCCGTGCCCTTGTCGCACCTGCAAGACACCGTGGGCGCAGGCGACGCCTTCACCGCCGCCGTGCTGGCCGGGCAGGCCCGCGGCTGGCCGCTGGCGCGCAGCCTGCAAGCGGCCAACCGCCTGGCCGCGGCGGCGTGCACCTGGCGCGGCGCGCTGCCGGCCGACGACAGCACCGTGCACCACTGGCGCCAGACACTCGGCTTCGGCCCGCCCGCCGCCAGCCCCACCCCTGACACCGAGAGCCGCACGCCATGTTGAACCTCAAGCCACGCCTGTCCTTCTGGCAGATCGTGAACATGAACTTCGGCTTCTTCGGTATCCAGTTCAGCTTCGGGCTGCAGCAGGCCAACATGAGCCCGATCTACGCCTACCTGGGCGCCGAGGGCAAGGACCTGCCGCTGCTGTGGCTGG
>LNFM01005963.1_pt1 | contig 34111 bp, 44 predicted proteins | sample 596031 | NCBI WGS metagenome assembly LNFM01 (sample SAMN04254537, study PRJNA301005) | activated carbon metagenome | isolation source: dual media filters at the Ann Arbor, Michigan drinking water treatment plant | place: USA: Ann Arbor
ATGGCCAAGGGTAAATTTGAGCGTACGAAGCCGCACGTGAACGTGGGTACGATTGGTCACGTGGATCACGGGAAGACGACGTTGACGGCGGCGATCACGACGGTGCTGTCGACGAAGTTTGGCGGAGAGGCGAAGGCCTACGACCAGATTGACGCGGCGCCGGAAGAGAAGGCGCGGGGTATCACGATCAACACGGCGCACGTGGAGTATGAGACGGAGAACCGTCACTACGCGCACGTGGACTGCCCTGGGCATGCGGACTACGTGAAGAACATGATCACGGGTGCGGCGCAGATGGACGGCGCGATCCTGGTGGTGTCGGCGGCGGACGGGCCGATGCCGCAGACGCGGGAGCACATCCTGCTGGCGCGCCAGGTGGGCGTGCCCTACATCATCGTGTTCATGAACAAGGCGGACATGGTGGATGACAAGGAGCTGCTGGACCTGGTGGAGATGGAGGTCCGCGAGCTGCTGTCGAAGTATGAATTCCCGGGTGACGACACCCCGATCGTGATTGGCTCGGCCCTGAAGGCGCTGGAAGGCGACAAGGGGGAGATGGGCGAAGGGGCGATTCTGAAGCTGGCGGCGGCGCTGGACAGCTACATTCCGGAGCCGAAGCGAGCGCTGGACGGGACGTTCCTGATGCCGGTGGAAGACGTGTTCTCGATCTCGGGCCGCGGCACGGTGGTGACGGGCCGGGTGGAGCGCGGGATCATCAAGGTTGGTGAAGAGATCGAGATTGTCGGTCTGAAGCCGACGCTGAAGACGGTGTGCACGGGTGTGGAGATGTTCCGCAAGCTGCTGGACCAGGGTCAGGCGGGTGACAACGTGGGCATTCTGCTGCGCGGCACGAAGCGCGAAGAGGTGGAGCGCGGACAGGTTCTGGCGAAGCCGGGCTCGATCACGCCGCACACGAAGTTCACGGCGGAGATTTACGTGCTGTCGAAGGACGAGGGCGGTCGTCATACGCCGTTCTTCAACGGTTACCGTCCGCAGTTCTACTTCCGGACGACGGACGTGACGGGCAGCATTGAGTTGCCGCAGGGCACGGAGATGGTGATGCCGGGGGACAACATTTCGATCACGGTGACGCTGATCCAGCCGATCGCGATGGAAGAGGGACTGCGTTTCGCCATCCGCGAGGGTGGCCGCACCGTTGGCGCCGGCGTCGTCGCCAAGATTATCGAGTAAAAGACATGGCTGCCCTGAAAAACCAGAAAATTCGCATCAGACTCAAGGCTTTCGACTACCGGCTGATTGACCAGTCGGCGCTCGAAATTGTCGATACTGCCAAGCGTACCGGAGCCGTGGTGAAGGGTCCGATTCCGCTGCCGACTCGCAAGCAGCGGTTCGACCTGCTGCGCTCGCCGCACGTCAACAAGACCTCGCGTGAGCAGCTGGAAATTCGCAGCCACCTGCGCCTGATGGACATCATCGACCCGACTGACAAGACGGTTGACGCGCTGATGAAGCTCGATCTGCCGGCAGGTGTGGACGTGGAAATCAAGCTGTAATGTGTTGACGGGCACCTTGCGTGCTCGGTTTTACAAATAGAAGTGCCGGCCAATTGTAGTCGGCGCCTTTTTAAAAAAGGTAATTAAAACATGAACTTAGGTCTAGTCGGCCGCAAAGTCGGCATGACGCGGATATTCACCGACGACGGTGACACCATTCCGGTGACAGTCGTCGAGAAACGGACGGTTACGCCGCCGTACAGGTTGCTTTCGGCAAGCGCCGGGCATCCCGTGTGCGCAAGCCGGCCGCCGGCCATTTTGCCAAGGCCGGTGTCGAAGCCGGTCAGGTGCTGCGGGAGTTTCCCGTGGCGCCGGAAAAACTGGCCGAGATGAAGGTTGGCGCCACCCTGGCAGCCACCTTGTTTGAGGTCGGGCAGTATGTCGATGTCACCGGCGTATCGCAGGGCAAGGGTTTTGCGGGCGTCATCAAGCGCCACAATTTTTCCTCGAACCGCGCCAGTCACGGCAACTCGGTATCCCACAACAAGCCGGGTTCGATCGGCATGGCGCAGGACCCGGGTCGTGTGTTTCCGGGCAAGAAGATGGCGGGCCACATGGGTGCGGTAAAGCGCACAGAGCAGTCGCTGGAGATCGTGCGCATCGACGCGGAACGCAATCTGCTGCTGATTCGCGGTGCGGTTCCCGGTTCCCGCGGTGGTGATGTCATGGTGCGGCCTGCAATTCGCGCCCGCCGTACTGCATCTGTCAAACAGGGCGGCAAAGCCGCCGCTGCGAAGTAAGGGCGGTGAGCATGGAACTCAACGTAATCAACGAGCAGGGCAAGCCGACCGCCAAGCTGCGCTGGTGCACCAGGTGGTCACTGCCTATCTCGCCAACGCGCGACTGGCCAACCGGGCACAGAAGGATCGCGGCGAAGTCAAGCACTCGACCAAGAAGCCGTGGCGTCAGAAGGGCACGGGCCGCGCCCGCGCCGGCATGACCTCCAGCCCGCTGTGGCGCGGAGGCGGACGCATTTTCCCGAATTCGCCCGACGAGAACTATTCACACAAGCTGAACCGCAAGATGTATCGCGCCGGCATGCTCGCGATCCTGTCGCAGCTCGCTCGCGAGGAGCGCCTTGCCGTGGTCGAAAACTTCACGGTTGACGCGCCCAAGACCAAGCTGCTTGCGCAAAAGCTGCAGGGCATGGGCATGGACAGCGTGCTGATCATTACCGACAGCCTGGATGAAAACCTGCGTCTGTCGTCGCGCAACCTGCCGAACGTCATGGTGGTCGAGGTTGGCCATGCTGATCCGGTCAGCCTGATCCGTCACGGCAAGGTGCTGATGACCAAGGGCGCCGTCGGCAAGATCGAGGAGCTGCTGGCATGAGCGCATTCAGTACTGAACGGCTGGCCCAGGTTCTGCTCGCTCCGGTGATTTCGGAGAAGAGCACCTTTGTCGGCGAGAAAAACAACCAGGTGGTCTTCCGGGTGGCGCGTGATGCGACCAAACCCGAAATCAAGGCCGCGGTGCAGGAGATGTTCGGCAAGAAGGACGAAAAGCTCGACATTCTCAGTGTCCGCATTGTCAATGTCCGCGGCAAGGAAAAGCGCTTTGGCAAATTTACCGGCCGCCGCAGCTCCTGGAAAAAAGCCTATGTGTCCGTCAAACCCGGACAGGAAATCACCTTTGCTGAAGGGGAGGTGAAGTAATGCTGATCAAAGTCAAACCGACTTCTCCGGGCCGTCGCGGCCTGGTCAAGGTCGTCACTCCGGGCCTGCACAAGGGTAAACCGGTCGCAAATCTCGTCGAGCGCCAGCCCAAGAAAGCAGGACGCAATGCTCACGGCCGCATCACCATGCGACACAAGGGTGGCGGCCACAAGCAGCATTACCGCACCGTGGACTTCAAGCGTGCGAAGGATGTCATTCCGGCGAAGGTGGAGCGTATCGAATACGATCCGAACCGCAGTGCTCATCTTGCATTGCTGTGCTACGCCGACGGTGAGCGTCGTTATGTGATTGCGACGCGAGGACTGGCGGCCGGCATGCAGGTTGTCTCCGGGCCTGAGGCTCCGATCAAGCCGGGTAACGCCCTGCCGCTGCGGAACATTCCTGTCGGCACCACCATCTGCTGCGTGGAGATGTTGCCCGGCAAGGGTGCGCAGATTGCACGCGCGGCAGGTACCTCGGTACAGCTGCTGGCGCGCGAAGGTGAATATGCCCAGCTGCGGCTGCGTTCCGGCGAAATCCGCAAGGTGCACGTCAATTGCCGCGCGACTGTGGGTGAGGTCGGCAATGAAGAGCATTCGCTGGAATCGATCGGCAAGGCCGGACGCGTCCGCTGGCGCGGCATTCGTCCGACAGTGCGTGGTGTCGCGATGAATCCCATCGATCACCCGCATGGTGGTGGCGAGGGCCGGACTGCCGCTGCTCAGGCACCGGTCAGTCCTTGGGGCGTCATGTGCAAAGGCTACAAGACGCGGAAAAACAAGCGCACCAGCGGGATGATCATTCGTCGCCGCAATGCGAAAGCCACGGCGTAAGGGGTAGAGATGTCACGTTCCATTAAAAAAGGCCCGTTTGTAGACCATCACCTGATGCAAAAGGTGGAGACTGCGCGTGCCGGTTCAGACAAGCGCCCCATCAAGACCTGGTCGCGTCGTTCCACGATACTGCCGGATTTTGTCGGGCTGACGATTGCCGTGCATAACGGCAAGCAGCATGTCCCCGTGTATGTGACGGAAAACATGGTCGGCCACAAACTGGGCGAATTTGCCCATACCCGGGTTTTCAAGGGGCACTCCAAGGCCGGAGGTGCATCTGCCGGCGACAAGAAAGCCTCCCCGACTCCGGCGGCAAAGTAAGGTAAATCGACATGAATACGACAGCCAAATTGCAAGGTGTCAGGCTCTCTCCCCAGAAAGGGCGGCTTGTCGCGGATCTCATCCGCGGCAAAACCGTCGAGAGCGCCCTGAACATACTGAGCTTTTCGCCCAAGAAGGGCGCAGTGATCATCCGCAAGGTGCTCGAATCCGCAATAGCCAATGCGGAGCATAACGATGGCGCGGATATCGACGAGCTCAAGATCACGAGCATTTATGTGGAAAAGGGACCCGTCATGAAGCGCTTCTCGGCGCGAGCCAAGGGCCGGGGCGTACGTATTTTGAAGCCGACGTGCCACGTTTACGTCACTGTACATCCTATCGGTTTCCGCCTTGCATTCAACCGCAACTGGGCTTCGCGCTGGTACGCCAACAACAAGAACTTTGCCGGCATGCTGCTTGAAGACATCAAGGTTCGCGAATATCTGAAGCAGCGGCTGACGCAGGCAGCGGTTTCTCGCGTGGTCATCGAGCGTCCCGCGAAAAATGCGCGCATCACCGTTTTCAGCGCCCGTCCCGGCATGGTGATCGGCAAGAAGGGTGAGGATATCGAGCGCCTGAAGGGTGATCTGCAGAAAATGCTGGGCGTGCCTGTGCATGTCAATATCGAGGAAGTGCGCAAGCCCGAACTTGATGCCCAGTTGATTGCTGATTCCATCGTTCAGCAACTGCAGAAACGCATCATGTTCCGCCGTGCGATGAAACGCGCGATTACCAACGCCATGCGCCTCGGTGCGCAGGGCATCAAGATCATGAGCGCCGGGCGTCTCAACGGTATCGAGATTGCGCGCACGGAGTGGTATCGCGAAGGCCGGGTGCCGCTTCACACGCTCCGTGCCGATATCGATTACGGGTTTTCGGAAGCCAAGACCAGCTATGGTGTCATTGGTGTCAAGGTCTGGGTGTTCAAGGGCGAGGTGATCGGCAAGCACGAACATCCGGGACTTGCTCCGGCTGCGCCGGCGGAAGAACCCGCACCCGCACCGGCTCGCAAGCCGCGTCGTACAACTGCAAAAACAGGAGCAAAACGTGCTACAGCCAGCCAGGCGTAAATACCGCAAGGAGCAAAAGGGCCGGAACACCGGCGTTGCGACCCGCGGCAACAAGGTGAGCTTTGGCGAGTATGGCCTGAAGGCCATCGGCCGGGGCCGGCTGACCGCCCGCCAGATTGAGGCTGCGCGTCGTGCCATGACCCGGCACATCAAACGTGGCGGTCGGATCTGGATCCGCATTTTTCCGGACAAGCCGATTTCACGTAAACCCGCCGAGGTCCGCATGGGCAATGGCAAGGGAAATCCCGAGTATTGGGTTGCTGAAATCCAGCCGGGGAAGGTTCTGTACGAGATGGACGGCGTGAACGAGGTGATTGCCAAGGAGGCGTTCCGCCTTGCCGCCGCCAAGCTGCCCATCGCAACGACGTTTGTCCACCGCCTGGTGGGAGGTTGATCCATGAAAGCTAGTGAACTGCGGGACAAATCTCCTGAAGATCTGCGTAAGGAACTCGAATCCCTGCTCAAGGCGCAGTTTTCCCTGCGCATGCAGAAGGCGACGCAGCAGTTGTCGAACACCAGCCAGCTTCGCAAGGTGCGTCGCGACATCGCGCGCGTCCGCACGGTGCTGGGAACCAAGGCTTAATTGGCAGGGATCAACATGACTGAAGCTAACAAACGGACGCTGACGGGACGCGTGGTCAGCGACAAGATGGACAAGACGGTGACAGTTCTGGTTGAGCGGCGGGTCAAGCACCCCCTGCTCGGCAAGATCATCACGCGGTCCAAGAAGTATCACGCGCATGATGCCAACGACGAATATCGCGAAGGCGACACCGTGCTGATCGAAGAGTGCCGTCCGCTGGCCAAGACCAAGGCCTGGCGGGTGATCAAACTCGTCGAGAAGTCGCGGGGCGTTTGAAGAAAAGCCTTGTATTTTTGGTGGGCAGGTAATATACTGCCCGGCTGTATTTTTCGCCGACTCCGATTGGCGAAACCATGCCCGAACGGGCTCCAAGACTGGCCTTCTGCAAATGGGGGTCAAGTTGGGGAAAGATAAGCAGGAAAAATCATGATTCAGATGCAATCCATACTGGACGTTGCAGACAACACCGGTGCGCGTGCCGTCATGTGCATCAAGGTACTCGGCGGCTCCAAGCGCCGTTATGCGGGAATCGGTGACGTCATCAAGGTCAGCATCAAGGATGCTGCGCCCCGCGGACGCGTGAAAAAAGGCGAGGTGTACAACGCCGTGGTGGTGCGTACCGCCAAGGGTGTGCGCCGCAATGACGGCTCATTGCTCAAGTTCGATGGCAATGCTGCCGTGCTGCTCAATCAGAAGCTGGAGCCAATCGGCACCCGCATCTTCGGACCCGTGACACGGGAGCTGCGTACCGAGCGATTCATGAAGATCGTTTCCCTGGCTCCGGAAGTGTTGTAAGAGGACTTCACGCATATGCGCAAAATCAGAAAAGGCGACGACGTAGTCGTACTTACCGGGCGTGACCGCAGCAAGCGCGGCACCGTTCTGCGGATTGTCGATGACGAGCATCTGCTCGTTGAAGGCATCAACCGCGTGAAAAAACACCAGCGCCCGAATCCCGCCAAAGGCACCACGGGCGGGATCATCGACAAGGAAATGCCGATCCACGTGTCGAACGTGGCCTTGTTCAATCCGGTTACCAAGAAGGCTGACCGGATCGGCATCCGGCAGCTGGAAGACGGACGTCGTGTCCGGTTTTTCAAGTCCAACGGCGAAGTGGTTGATGTATGAGCACCGACAAAGACAGCAAAAAAGCTAAGCCCGCCAAGGAAACGAAGGCTGTTCCGGCCAAGAAGGCTGCGAAAGAGCCCAAGTCCGCCGCGGCTGCAAGTGCATCACCCAAGCAGGGCAAGCCTGATCGCCCGGCCGCTCCGGCGCGCCTGGGTGTCTTCTACAAGCAAACGGTTGCCGCTGAGTTGACCAAGAAGTTCGGCTATTCCAGCCCGATGCAGGTGCCGCGTATCGAGAAGATCGTTCTCAACATGGGCGTGGGCGAAGCGGTTGCCGACAAGAAGATCATGGACAACGCAGTTGCCGACATGACCAAGATCGCAGGCCAGAAACCGCTGGTAACAAAATCACGCAAGGCGATCGCGAACTTCAAGATCCGCGAAGGTTATCCGGTCGGCTGCAAAGTGACCCTGCGTGGTGCACGCATGTACGAGTTTCTTGACCGCCTGGTCAACATTGCGCTTCCCCGGGTTCGCGATTTTCGCGGCATCTCGGGACGCAGCTTTGACGGCCGCGGCAACTACAACATGGGTGTCAAGGAACAGATCATTTTTCCCGAGATCGAATATGACAAGATCGACGCTCTGCGCGGTCTGAACATCACGATCTCAACGACCGCAAAGACCGATGATGAAGCACGGGCCTTGCTGTCGGCGTTCAAATTTCCTTTCCGGAACTGAGGAAAACCGTATGTCCAAGCTTGCATTGATCAATCGTGAGCAGAAACGCCGCAAGACCGTGAAGAAATTCCGACGATCAGAAACTCGCACCCGAAGATCGTTACGAGGCACGCCTGAAGCTGCAGAAGCTGCCGCGGAACGCGAGTCCCGTCCGGTTGCGCAATCGTTGCGCGCTGACCGGTCGCCCGCGTGGGGTGTACCGCAAGTTTGGGCTGGCTCGGGGAAAGCTGCGCGAGATTGCCATGCGCGGCGAAATCCCGGGCGTAATCAAGGCTAGCTGGTAAGACAGGCCGCAGGAGAATTTTGCATGAGCATGAATGATCCAGTTTCCGACATGCTGACCCGCATCCGCAATGCACAGCAGGCGGAAAAGGAGTCCGTGTCGATGCCTTCGAGCAAGCTCAAGGTGGCGATTGCCAAGGTGCTTAAGGACGAAGGCTACATCGAGGATTTCGCCGTGCGCGGCGAATCGTCCAAGCCGGAGCTTGAGGTCAGCCTCAAGTATTACGCCGGCTCTCCGGTGATCGAGAAAATCGAGCGCGTCAGCCGCCCCGGCCTGCGCATTTACAAACCCAGCCGTGACATTCCCCGCGTGATGAACGGCCTTGGCGTTGCCATCGTTTCCACCTCCAGGGGTGTGATGACTGATCGCAAGGCCCGAGGCATGGGCATCGGCGGCGAAGTTCTCTGCATCGTGGCGTAACGGAGAGCTGCCATGTCCAGAGTCGGAAAAAGCCCGGTCGAGCTGCCGGAAAAAGTGGAAGTGACGATTGTTGCCGACCGTATATCGGTCAAGGGGCCGCTTGGCACCCTGGAGCAGCCGATCACCCCCAATGTGCGTATCGAGAAAATCGAAAAGCACCTCGAAATCAAGCTCAATGATGATTCCCGCCAGGCCAACGCCATCAGCGGCACCTTGCGTGCCCTCGTTGCCAACATGGTGCACGGCGTGAGCAAGGGCTTCGAGAAAAAACTCAATCTGGTCGGCGTCGGATACCGGGCGCAGGCGCAGGGCGACAAGCTGAACCTGACACTGGGTTTTTCGCATCCGGTTGTTCACCAGCTGCCCAAAGGCGTCAAGGCTGAAACCCCGACGCAGACTGAAATCATCATCAAGGGTGCGGACAAACAGCTTGTCGGGCAGGTGGCAGCAGATGTTCGAAATTACCGGCCGCCGGAGCCTTACAAGGGCAAGGGCGTGCGTTATGCCGATGAGCGCATTGTGCTCAAGGAAACGAAGAAGAAGTAGGCGGACAGACCATGTTTGAAAAGAAAACAGAACGTCTTCGGCGCGCGCGCAGCACCCGGGCCAAGATCGCGGACTATCGCTCCAATGGCCATATTTATGCGCAGGTCATTGATGCCAGCGGGTCGAAAGTGCTTGCGAGCGCCTCGACTGTGGAGAAGGAGATGCGTGCCGCAAATCCGAAAGGTGGCAGCGCTGCTGCAGCTGCCGTGATCGGCAAGCGTATCGCCGAGAGGGCCAAACAGGCCGGTGTGGAGAAAGTGGCGTTCGACCGCTCCGGATACAAATATCACGGTCGTGTGAAGGCGCTGGCGGAAGCCGCGCGTGAAGCCGGCCTCAAGTTCTGACGGAGCAGCGCATGGCAAAAATGCAGGCAGGAAAGATGCAGACCGGCGAGGAGCGTGGCGACGGGCTGCGCGAGAAGATGGTCGCGATCAACCGGGTTACCAAGGTCGTCAAGGGTGGCCGGGTGCTGGGCTTTGCGGCGTTGACAGTGGTTGGCGACGGTGACGGCGGTATCGGCATGGGCAAGGGCAAGGCGCGTGAAGTGCCTGTTGCCGTGCAGAAAGCCATGGAAGAAGCGCGTCGCAAGATGGTCAAGGTGCAATTGAAGGACGGCACGCTGCAGCACGCCGTCATGGGCCGCCATGGTGCGTCGAAGGTTTACATGCAACCCGCTTCCGAAGGCACCGGCATCATTGCCGGCGGTCCGGTTCGTGCCGTGCTGGAAGTGATGGGCGTGGCGAACATCCTTGCAAAATGCATCGGATCGACCAACCCGTACAACATCGTGCGGGCCACGATCAACGGGCTGACTGAAATGAACACGCCTGCCGAGATTGCCGCCAAACGCGGCAAATCGGTGGAAGAACTGCTGGGTTGATCATGGCCAAGACGCAAGCTAAAACTCAAGGGAAAACCATCAGGGTTACGCTGGTGCGCAGCCTGATCGGCACCCGGCCCGAGCATCGGGCCTCGGTACGCGGGCTGGGCCTGCGTCGCCTGAACCACTCGGTCGAGCTCGTTGATACGCCCGCAGTACGCGGCATGATCAACAAGGTTGCCTATCTCGTTCGTTGCGAGGGATAAATGAAACTCAACAAGATCAAGCCTGCTGCCGGTGCCAAACACAGCAAGAAGCGTGTTGGCCGCGGCATCGGCTGTGGACTGGGCAAAACGGCGGGCCGTGGCCACAAGGGACAGAAAGCCCGTGCCGGCGGTTTTCACAAGGTCGGTTTTGAAGGCGGCCAGATGCCGCTGCATCGCCGCCTGCCGAAGCGCGGTTTCCGGTCGCTTGCCGCCGGAGACACGGCGGAGGTTCGCCTGGACACCCTGCAGAAGATCGCGGCGGATACCATCGACCTCGAGACGCTGAAAAAGGCTGGTGCAGTGCCGCGCCTGGCCTCGCGCGCCAAAATCATTCTGGCCGGAGAAATCCAGCGCAAAGTTGCACTCAAGGGTCTGCTGGCCACCAAGGGTGCCCGTGCAGCCATTGAAAAAGCCGGGGGCAGTGTCGAGCAGCCCGCAGAAAAGGCCGGGAGCTAGATTTGGCCGTCGGTTCCGCAATTTCCGGGGCGGGAAAGTTCGGTGACCTGAAGCGTCGCCTGCTTTTCCTCGTCGGCGCGCTGATCGTGTTCCGCATCGGGTCGTACATCCCGGTGCCGGGGATTGATCAGGCGCAGCTCGCGGAACTGTTCCGTTCCCAGCGTGGCGGCATTCTCGACATGTTCAACATGTTCTCGGGCGGTGCGCTGTCGCGATTCTCGATTTTCACGCTGGGCATCATGCCCTACATCTCCGCGTCGATCATCATGCAGTTGATGACCGTGGTATCGCCGACCCTGGAAGCCCTGAAAAAGGAAGGCGAGGCAGGGCGCCGCAAGATCACCCAGTACACCCGCTACGGTACGGCTGCTCTGGCGATTGTCCAGGGTCTCGCCATTGCGATAGCCTTCGAGCAGCAGAAGGTTGCGGTGGATCCCGGCCTGATGTTCCGGATGACAGCGATGATCACGCTGGTCAGCGGCACCATGTTCCTGATGTGGCTGGGCGAGCAGATTACCGAGCGCGGGATCGGCAACGGCATTTCGCTGATCATTTTCGCCGGCATTGCATCCGGCTTCCCGCAGGCCGTGGGTGGCACGCTGGAGCTTGCACGGACCGGTGCGTTTTCGATTCCGTTTGTGCTGTTCATTTTTGTGCTGGTGGTCGCCGTTACCGCTTTCGTCTGCTTCGTCGAGAAGGGGCAGCGCAAGATCCTGGTCAATTACGCCAAACGGCAGGTGGGCCGCAAGGTCTATGGCGGGCAGTCGTCGCATCTGCCGCTCAAGCTGAACATGTCGGGTGTCATCCCCCCGATTTTTGCCTCAAGCATCATCCTGTTTCCGGGCACCATAGCCGGCTGGCTGGGTGAGAACGAAGGCATGCTTTGGCTCAAGAACGTTGCCGCCGTGTTGCACCCCGGACAGCCGGTTTACACGCTGTTTTACGCCGCGGCGATCATATTCTTCTGCTTTTTTTACACGGCACTCGTGTTCAATCCGAAAGAGACCGCGGAAAACCTGAAGAAAAGCGGCGCATTCGTGCCGGGGATACGTCCCGGCGAACAGACTGCGCGCTACGTAGAGAAGGTGACCATGCGCCTGACGCTTGCCGGTGCCCTGTATGTCACCCTGGTCTGCCTGGTTCCCGAATTGCTGATTGTCTGGAAGAACGTGCCGTTCTACTTTGGCGGAACGTCCTTGCTGATCATTGTCGTTGTAACCCTGGATTTCATGGCACAAGTGCAGGCTTACGTGATGTCACACCAGTACGAAAGTCTGTTGAAGAAGGCAAACTTCAAAGGCGGTGTGTTTCCGACGCGGTAAATGGCGAAAGAAGACACGATACAGATGCAGGGAGAGATTGTTGAGACCCTGCCGAACGCGATGTTTAGGGTGAAGTTGGAGAATGGCCATGTGGTGCTCGGCCATATCTCGGGGAAAATGCGCATGCATTACATTCGCATTCTTCCCGGGGACAAGGTGACGGTTGAATTGACGCCCTATGATTTGACCAAGGGGCGGATTGTTTTCCGGGCGAAATAGGCTGCAAGCGAAAGAGGTGTTACATGAAAGTACAGGCATCGGTAAAACGCATGTGCCGCAACTGCAAGGTTGTGAAGCGCAACGGCGTGGTTCGCGTGATCTGCAAGGATCCGCGCCACAAGCAGCGCCAGGGTTGATCGTTCGTTGAATATGAACGTGTCAGAAGTTATAATTTCGAGTTTTTCATCGGTGGGGTGAGAGATGGCCCGCATAGGTGGCGTCAACATAGCAAATCATCAGCACGCGGAAGTCGCGCTGACGGCAATTTACGGCATTGGCCGCAGCCGCGCGCGCGCGATCTGCGTTGCGGCCGGCATCAACACCGCGACCAAGATCAAGGATCTGTCCGATTCGGACATGGACAAGCTGCGCGAGCAGGTCGCCAAGTTCACGACCGAGGGCGATCTGCGGCGTGAAATATCCATGAACATCAAGCGGCTGATGGATCTTGGCACGTGGCGCGGCAAGCGCCATCGCGCCGGATTGCCGATGCGGGGCCAGCGCACGCGTACCAACGCGCGCACGCGCAAAGGCCCGCGCAAGGCAGCAGTCAAAATCCAGCGGCCTGCCGCGTAATAGAGAGTGACCATATATGGCTAAGGCAAGCACCAGGGTTCGCAAGAAGGTCAAGAAGAACGTCGCCGAGGGCGTTGCCCACGTGCACGCGTCGTTCAACAACACCATCGTCACCATCACCGACCGCCAGGGCAATGCGCTGGCATGGGCGACTTCGGGCAGCAACGGTTTCAAGGGTTCGCGCAAATCGACCCCTTTTGCCGCGCAGATCGCGGCCGAAAAAGCGGGGCGGCTTGCCCAGGAATGCGGCGTCAAGAACATCGAGGTTCTGATCAAGGGCCCGGGTCCCGGACGCGAGTCCGCGGTGCGTGCGCTGAATGCCGTAGGTTTCAAGATCACCAGCATCTCCGACGTGACGCCCGTGCCGCACAACGGTTGCCGTCCGCCGAAGAAGCGCAGAATTTAAGGAGATCCCACAGTGGCCAGGAATCTCGATGCAAAATGCCGGCAGTGCCGCCGCGAAGGCGAAAAACTCTTCCTCAAGGGGGAGAAGTGTTTCACGGATAAATGCGCAATTGAGCGCCGCAACTATCCGCCGGGACAGCACGGCCAGAAGAATACCCGCCTGTCGGGTTACGGCGTGCAGCTTCGCGAGAAGCAAAAAGTGCGTCGCATCTACGGCATACTTGAGCGGCAGTTCCGCAAGACCTACAAGGAAGCTTCCGCGAGCCGCGGCGTGACCGGCGAGGCGCTGCTGCAGAACCTGGAAAGCAGGCTGGACAGCGTGGCCTACCGCATGGGTTTCGGCGCATCGCGCACTGAAGCACGCCAGGTGGTGCGCCACAACGGCATCCTCGTCAACGGCAAGCGGGTGAACATCCCGTCGTACCAGTGCCGGCCGGGTGATGTTGTCGAGGTGACCCAGGCTGCGAAGGCGCAGCTGCGCATCAAGGGGGCAGCCGAGGCCGCGGAATCGCGCGGCTATCCGGAGTGGATAGAGGCGGATGCGAAGGCGCTGAAAGGCACTTTCAAGGCGCGTCCGCAGCGCTCCGAAATGCCCTCAACCATCAACGAGTCGCTCATCGTCGAGCTGTACTCGAAATAATTTTCTCAAGCCTCGGATCATCGATGTGCAGGCGGTGTCACCGTTTCATGCCAAGGTCACGATGGAGCCGTTCGAGCGGGGTTATGGCCATACGCTCGGCAATGCCCTGCGCCGCACGCTGCTGTCTTCGATGCCCGGCTACGCCGCTACCGAAGTCAAGATTGCCGGTGTCCTGCACGAATACTCCACGATCGATGGCGTCCAGGAGGACGTGGTCGACATCCTGCTCAACCTGAAGGGCATCGTTTTCCGCCTGCATAACCGCGATGAAGCGATCCTGACGCTGAAGAAGGCGGGTGAAGGTGTCGTCACCGCGGCTGACATCGAGCCGATGCATGATGTCGAAATCGTCAATCCGGACCATGTCATTGCGCACCTTACTGCCGGCGGCAAGCTTGACGTGCAGATCAAGATTGAAAAAGGCCGCGGTTACGTGGCCGCAGTGACCCGGCGCGGCGCGGAAGACACCCGCAGTGTCGGTGGCCTGATGCTGGATGCCTCCTATGGCCCGGTGCGTCGCGTCAGCTACGCGGTGGAATCGGCGCGCGTAGAGCAGCGTACGGACCTTGACAAGCTGGTTATCGACATCGAAACCAACGGTGCGATTGATCCGGAAGAGGCGGTGCGTTATGCCGCGCGCGTCCTGGTCGAGCAGCTGTCGGTTTTTGCCGATCTGAAAGGTACGCCGGCGCTGATCGAAGAGAAAAAGGCAACGCAGATCGATCCGGTTCTGCTGCGTCCGGTGGACGACCTGGAACTCACGGTCCGTTCGGCCAACTGCCTGAAAGCCGAGAACATTTACTACATCGGCGACCTGATTCAGCGTACCGAAACGGAACTCCTGAAGACCCCGAATCTGGGCCGCAAGTCGCTGAACGAGATCAAGGAAGTGCTGGCCTCCCGCGGACTCACGCTGGGGATGAAGCTGGAAAACTGGCCGCCTGCCGGCCTCGAAAAGGTTTAAGAGGGCATCATGCGTCATCGTCACGGGTTAAGAAAACTCAATCGCACCAGCAGCCATCGCCTGGCGATGCTGCGCAACATGGCCAATTCCCTGCTGCGCCATGAGGCGATCAAAACCACGCTGCCCAAGGCCAAGGAGCTGCGGCGCGTTGTTGAACCAATCATCACGCTGGGCAAGAAGCCGACGCTGGCAAACCGCCGGCTCGCCTTTGATCGTCTGCGCGATCGCGAGAACGTGGTCAAGCTGTTCGAACTGCTGGGCCCGCGTTACGCCAAGCGCAACGGCGGCTACCTGCGTATCCTTAAGTTCGGATTCCGCAAGGGCGACAATGCTCCGATGGCCTATGTCGAATTGCTCGACCGGCCGGAAGAGGCGGAAGCCAAGCCGGAAGCCGCAGCCTGATCTGCGCTTGATCGGATAAGAAAAAAGCCGGGCAATGCCCGGCTTTTTTCATGCCGCCGCTGCCCTGGTCATTCCTGAAAAATACTTTAAAAACAAACACTTATGATAGATCGGCTCAGGTGATCAGGATCACCCGGTAGTCGTTGACATTGGTGCGCGTGGGTCCCGTCACGACGAGATCGCCGGCTGCTTCGAAAAAACGGTAGGCATCATTGCGGTCGAGCAGGGCCGCGCCATCGAGCTGCCGGCTGCGCACGCGCTGCAGTGTCATCGGATCCAGGATTGCGCCGGCATTGTCTTCGGAACCGTCGATGCCGTCGGTATCGCAGGCGAGGGCATGGATATCCGGCGCGCCGTCGAGATCGAGCGCCAGTGACAGCAGGAATTCGGCGCAGCGTCCGCCGCGTCCCTCACCGCGGACTGTGACCGTGCATTCACCGCCGGAAATCAGCGCCACCGGCGGCTGCCAGGGTGTTCCGTGCTGACGGATCTGTCGTGCCAGTGCGGCATAGACCTTGGCCACCTCGCGTGCCTCGCCGGTTACCGAGTCGCCGAGTATTGCCGGCTGCACGCCATGGCTGCGGAAAAACGCCGCCGCCGCCTCCAGCGACTGCTGCGCCGTTGCGATCACCCGGTTCTCCGTCTTTGCGAACAGCCGGTCACCGGGCTTCGGGGTTTCCGCAATCTCGCCGCGCGCACCGCGGGCCAGATGTCCGGCGACTGCCGCGGGAGCCTTCACCGCGTAACGCTGAAGAATGCCGATCGCATCCTGATAGGTCGTCGGATCCGGCGCGCAGGGGCCGGATGCGATATGCGTCGGATCATCGCCGGTGACGTCGGAAACAATCAGCGCGTGCACCGGCGCGCGGCATGCCGCTGCCAGGCGTCCGCCCTGTATCGCCGACAGGTGCTTGCGCACCGTGTTCATCGACTGGATCGGCGCGCCCGAGCGCAGCAGCTGCTGCGTGACCTGCTTCAGATCCGCCATCGTGATGCCTTCGGCGGGCAGAGACAGCAGGCTGGAACCGCCGCCGGAAACCAGCACCAGCAGCAGGTCCTGTGCGGTCAGCGTTTTCACCTTGCGCAGTATTTCGGATGCGGCCTGCTCGCCGGCGGTATCCGGCACCGGATGCCCGGCCTCGATCACGGTGATGCGGTTGGTCAGCAGGCCGTGACGGTAACGCGTGATCACCAGTCCCTCCAGCGGCGCTGCGGCAGGCCAGTTCTGCTCGACGGCAAGTGCCATCGCCGCGGCCGCCTTGCCGGCGCCGACCACCAGTGTCCGGCCTTTCGGCGGCGGAGGCAGATGCGCGGGGACGATGCGCAGCGGATCGGCAGCGGCCAGCGCCGCCGCATAACTGTCCCCGAGCAGGCGGCGCGCGTCCCCGGTGTTCACGGCAGCACCGACTTGAGGTGGATGCCGGTATGGCTGTCCGCACAGGCTGCAATGGCCTCGGGCGGTCCTTCGGCGATGATGCGTCCGCCGCCGTCACCTCCCTCGGGGCCGAGGTCGATCACCCAGTCCGCAGTCTTGATCACGTCGAGGTTGTGCTCGATGACGACGATGGTGTTGCCGTGGTCGCGCAGCCGGTGGAGAACACGCAGCAGCAGGTCGATGTCGTGGAAATGCAGGCCGGTTGTCGGTTCGTCGAGGATGTACAGCGTGCGTCCGGTGTCGCGCTTGGACAGTTCCAGCGCGAGCTTGACGCGCTGGGCTTCGCCGCCGGACAGGGTCGTGGCACTCTGGCCCAGCGTGATGTAGCCGAGTCCCACATCCATCATGGTCTGCAGCTTGCGGGCAATTGCCGGGACGGCCGCAAAAAATTCGAGCGCCTGCTCAACGGTCATCGCCAGCACGTCGTGGACGGTCTTTCCCTTGTAGCGGATGTCCAGTGTTTCCCGGTTGTAGCGCATGCCGCGGCAGACGTCGCAGGAAACATAGACGTCGGGCAGGAAATGCATTTCGACCTTGAGCACGCCGTCGCCCTGGCAGGATTCGCAGCGCCCGCCCTTGACGTTGAACGAGAAACGCCCGGCACCGTAACCCCGTGCACGCGCTTCCGGCACGCCGGCAAAGAGGTCACGGATGGGGGTGAACAGCCCCGTGTAGGTCGCCGGGTTCGATCGTGGTGTGCGGCCGATCGGGCTCTGGTCGACATTGACGACCTTGTCGAAAAACTCGATGCCTTCCATCGCGGAGCAGGGCGCCGGCTCGACATTGCTGCCGTGAAGCTCGCGCGCAACCGCGAGGTACAGCGTGTCATTGACCAGGGTCGACTTGCCGGATCCGGAAACACCGGTGACGCAGGTCAGCAGCCCGACCGGAATGTTGACACAGACGTCTTTCAGATTGTTGCCCGAGGCACCCCGGATGGACAGTTGCCGCTGCGGGTTGGCGCGATGGCGCAGTGCAGGCACGTCGATGCGGCGGCGGCCCGACAGGTATTGGCCGGTCAGCGATTCGGGGTTGGCGCTGATGTCGGCGGGTGTGCCCTGGGCGATCACCTTGCCGCCGTGTTCGCCGGCACCCAGCCCCATGTCGACGACGTGGTCCGCGCTCATGATGGCGTCCTGGTCATGCTCGACGACGATGACCGAGTTGCCGATGTCGCGCAGCCGCCTGAGCATGCCCAGCAGGCGGGTGTTGTCGCGCTGGTGCAGGCCGATCGACGGCTCGTCGAGCACGTACATCACGCCGGTCAGCCCGGAGCCGATCTGGCTGGCCAGCCGGATGCGTTGCGCCTCGCCGCCGGAGAGCGTGTCGGCTGAACGGTCGAGCGACAGGTAATCAAGGCCGACATCAACCAGGAAACGCAGCCTGCTGCGGATCTCGCCGGCGATTTTTTCGGCGATGGCCTGTCTGGTGCCGGTCAGCGACAGCTGCTCGAAGAAGCGCAGCACGCGGCCGAGCTGCAGCGCGGACAGAGCGTAGATCGGCTGCCCGGAAACCATCACGTGCCGCGCTTCCACGCGCAGGCGGGTGCCTTCGCAGTCCGGGCAGGTCTGCGTGTTCAGGTATTTCGCCAGTTCCTCGCGCACCACCGGCGAGTCGGTTTCGCGGTGGCGCCGCTCCAGGTTGGTGATCACGCCCTCGAAGGCATGTTCGCGGACGTACGATTTGCCGCGTTCTCCGGCATAGGTGAAGCGGATCTGGGTGTTGCCGGAACCGTGCAGCACAGCCTGGCGCACGTTTTCCGGCAGTTCGCCGAACGGCATTTCGATGTCGAAGCCGTAATGTTCGGCGAGTCCCTGCAGCATCTGGAAATAAAACTGGTTGCGGCGGTCCCAGCCCTTGATCGCGCCGGAGGCCAGCGACAGTTCGGGGAATGCGGCAATACGCTTCGGATCGAAGAAGGTGATATGGCCGAGGCCGTCGCAACGCGGGCATGCGCCCGCAGGGTTGTTGAACGAAAACAGCCGCGGTTCGAGCTCCGGGGACGAGCGGTTGCAGGACGGGCAGGAGAGCCTCGCCGAAAAAGCGGTTTCCCCGTTGTTGTCCATGTCGACGGCGATCGCGCGGCCGTTGCCGTGGCGCAGCGCCGTTTCGAAGGATTCGGCCAGCCGTTGCCGGATGTCGGCACGCACCTTGATCCGGTCAACCACCACATCGATGGAGTGTTTCGCGTTCTTTTTCAGCGCCGGCAGGGCGTCGATGTCCAGCACCTTGCCGTCGATGCGCACGCGGACGAAACCCTGGGCGCGCAGCTCGTCGATCAGCGCCGACTGTTCGCCCTTGCGGTCGCTGACCACCGGGGCAAGGATCATCAACCGGGTGTCTTCGGGCATTTGCAGCACGTGGTCGACCATCTGTGCCACCGACTGCGCTGCGAGCAGGGTGCCGTGCTCCGGGCAGTGCGGATCCCCGATGCGTGCGTAGAGCAGCCGCAGGTAGTCGTGAATTTCGGTCACCGTGCCGACGGTGGAGCGCGGGTTGTGGCTGGAAGCTTTCTGCTCGATGGCGATCGCCGGCGAAAGTCCCTCAATGAGATCAACATCCGGCTTTTCCATCAATTGCAGGAACTGCCGGGCATAGGCCGACAGCGACTCGACGTAGCGCCGCTGGCCTTCCGCATACAGCGTGTCGAAGGCCAGTGAGGATTTGCCGGAGCCGGACAGCCCGGTGACCACGACCAGGCGGTTGCGTGGAAGGTCGAGGCTGATGTTTTTCAGGTTGTGCGTACGTGCGCCGCGTACGCGGATCTGGCCGGTGGCAGGCAGAGCTGCGTCGCGCTGTTGCGGGGATGGCAGCGAGACCAGTTTGGGCGGTGTGTTGCGTGCAGTCATGCCAGGGCCGGGGCTAGTCCGAAAGTAAACCTGTTAATATACGCCCATACGGTGTTATGCCCAACCGCCGTGAGTCGGTTAATCGAGACCCGTTTGCGGTTTACCGGCCTGCCGGCTCCTTTCCTTTTCACTTCATGCCGTCCAGTACCAAAATGACCCCGCTGGAACTGCGGGCGAGCATCGGATTGTCCGGAATTTTCGGACTGCGGCTGCTCGGCATGTTCGTGATCCTGCCGGTATTCGCGATCTACGCGGAGTCGCTGCCCGGTGGCGACGACCTGACGCTGGTCGGCATTGCGATCGGCGCCTACGGCCTGACCCAGGCCATTCTGCAGATACCCTTCGGCTGGTGGTCAGACCGCATTGGCCGCAAACCCGTGGTTTACGCCGGGCTGGTGATTTTTGCCGTCGGCAGTTTCGTGGCTGCAATCGCCCCCAATATCTACATCGTCATCCTCGGCCGGGTCCTGCAGGGTGCCGGCGCGATTTCGGCTGCGGTGATCGCGATGACGGCCGACCTGACCCGCGAGGACCAGCGGGCCAAGGCAATGGCGATGATCGGTTCAACCATCGGCGCATCGTTTGCGTTGTCGTTGATTGCCAGCCCCTGGCTGGACCGCGTGATCGGTGTGCCGGGCATTTTTGCGCTGACCGGCCTGCTGGCGCTCGCCGGCATCATCGTCATGTGGCGTGTCATTCCGGACGTGCCGCAGGCCCCGCCCGCCCCCGGTCGTGCGCTGAAGGATTTCTGGAACGTGCTGACGGATCCCCAGCTCGCGCGGCTGAACTGGGGCATTTTCGCGCTGCATGCCGTGCTGATGGCGCTGTTCATCGTGGTGCCTTTCAGCCTGCGCGATGCGGGGCTGCCGATTGCCGAACACTGGAAGGTTTACCTGCCGGTCATGGTCGGCTCATTCGTGCTGATGCTGCCGCCGGTGATGCAGGCCGGCAATCCGCTGCTGTTGCGGCGCTGGTTCGTCATCTCCGTGGCGCTGCTCCTGACGGGCCATCTGGCGCTGCCCTGGCTGGCTGCAGACATCCTGTTTTTGTCCTTGTTTTTGCTGCTGTTTTTTGTGCCCTTCAATGTGCTGGAGGCGCTGCTGCCGACGCTGACCACGCGGCTTGCGCCGGCGCAAGCCAAGGGCACCGCGATCGGCCTCTACAGCACGATCCAGTTTTTCGGGACTTTCTTCGGGGCGGCTGCCGGCGGATTCATCTACAAGTACTGGGGCATGGCCGGAGTGGTCGTGCTGGATGCGGGGCTTCTGGCGATCTGGCTTATACTCGCGCTGGGCATGCGCGTACCGCCGGTGGTGAGCCGGCCGTAAACGGACAGCTGCCGGGCGCGTTGAAGCGGGTATGCGCCGGCGGGCATAGATCATCTACAAAGGAAATACTCACATGGCATCGGTAAACAAGGTGATTCTGATCGGCAATCTCGGCAAGGATCCGGAGACGCGTTACCTGCCCAGTGGTGACGCGGTGACGAACATCACGGTTGCCACCACCGAGTCCTGGAAAGACAAGAAAAGCGGTGACAAGCAGGAGCATACCGAATGGCACCGCATTTCCTTCTTCGGCCGCCAGGCGGAAGTGGCCGGCGAATACCTGAAAAAAGGGTCGCCGGTGTACATCGAGGGTCGCATCCGCACCCGGAAGTGGCAGGACAAGGAAGGCCAGGACCGTTATTCGACCGAGATCGTCGCTGACCGCATGCAACTGCTGGGCAGTCGTGGTGGTGGCGGCGGAGAAGGCGGCGGCGGTGGCGGCATGCGCGAACCGCCTTCTTCTTCCGGCGGCAGCAAGGCGCCGGCAAAGAAAAGCGGCGGCAGCTTCGACGACATGGATGACGACATTCCGTTCTAGGGCTTCGCAGTTCCGGCCCTGCTTCTCAGCGGGGCATTGAACGCGAATGGGCGACCAGGCAGGCCACGGCGGCTGACGCAATGCGGCTGTGTGCAGAATCGGCGCGACTGGTCAGGATCACCGGCACACGGGCGCCCATCACAACTCCGGCGGCAACCGCCCCGCCAAGGTAGACCAGGGACTTGTAGAGGATATTGCCCGCTTCCAGTCCAGGCATCACCAGGATGTCGGTCCTGCCGCTGACCGGCGACGAAATGCCCTTGATGCGGGCGGCCTCGGCCGAGAACATGTTGTCGAAGGCCAGCGGGCCGTCGACGATGCCGCCGGTGATGCGGCCATCCTTCGCCATGTCGCGCAGCGCGGCCGCGTGTTCGCTCGACGGGATGGCCGGGTTGACGGTCTCCACCGCCGACAGCACGGCGATGTGCGGGTGCCCGATGCCCAGCGCGTGTGCGACATCGATGGCGTTCTGCGTAATGTGGCGTTTGGCTTCGAGGCCCGGCGCAATGTTGACTGCGGCGTCGCTGATCAGCAGCAGCCGGTCATGCGCGGGTACGTCCATCACGAAGACATGGCTGACCCGGCGTTCCGTGCGCAGACCGGCGTCACGCGCGACGATGACCCCCATCAACTCGTCGGTATGCAGGCTGCCTTTCATCAACAGGGCGGCACTCCCGTCGCGCGCCATTTCCGCGGCAAGGCGCGCACTGGCATGGGCGTCCGCTGCATCCTCGATCACGCACCCCGAAATGTCCAGCCGCGCATCGTCGGCGACCTGCCGGATGAGATCTCGCGGACCGACCAGCAGCGGCAGTATCAGTCCTGCGGCCTTGGCTTCCAGCGCGCCGGCCAGCGCCGGCTCGCTGCAGGGATACACCACGGCGGTGCGGGCAGGACCACGGTCGCGGGCACGTTCGACAAGCTGATGGCTGCGTGGGGCGGCGGTTTTCATCTGGGCGGGAGGCGCTTGGAAAGCAAGCCATTGATTATAAGAGGAATCCTCCCGGGCTGTGGATGCAGGGGGAACTTCGGTCCGGTTCCTGCCGGACAGGCCGGCGTTTGGCGGTGCCGGAGGGCCGGGTGGCAGGGGCTTGAAATACCCCGATGGTCGCCCGCATATCGCCGTGGGAAAGTCCGTAAACGTCTCAGGTATAATGCTTTTTTTGATTTTTTGGAGTGCGCCATGCCGATTTACGAGTACCGATGCGAGGCGTGCGGGTTCCAGAAGGAATTCCTGCAACGCATCAGCGATGCGCCGCTGACCGAGTGTCCGGAGTGCCGCAAAAACACGCTCAGCAAGATGGTGACCGCAGCCGGATTCCAGTTGAAGGGCAGCGGCTGGTATGCAACCGATTTCCGCGACAAGGGCAGCAAACCCGCTGCTGATGGCGCGAAATCCGGGGACAGTGCCAAAAAAGACGAATCCAAGGCCGAGGCCGCCTGCGGCGCCGGAGCCTGCCCCGCCTGTAACTGACTCCGCTGACGGCACCGGCCTTGAATGCCGGGGCATATGTGCTGTCCTGCTGTTCGCTGCCCGGCGCAGTTGCCGGGCAGGTCGTGCAGCGCCTGAAGATCAATGTTCAAGAAATCCTCCATCAAAAGTTACATCGTCACCGGTCTGCTGATCTGGGTGCCGCTGGTGATCACCCTGTGGGTGCTCAATCTGCTGGTGAGCATCATGGACCAGAGCCTGCAGCTGCTGCCGAACGCATTGCTCACCGAGAGCTGGCTGGGCGTGCATGTGCCGGGACTGGGGGTGATCCTGACGGTGCTGATCGTGTTTTCCACCGGCGTGCTGGCGGCCAATATCCTCGGCCAGCGGCTGGTGCAGTTCTGGGAAGGCATCCTCGCGCGCATTCCCGTCGTCAACACCATCTACAACAGTGTCAAGCAGGTCAGCGACACCCTGTTTTCCGGCACCGGCCACGCGTTCCGCAAGGTGCTGCTGGTGCGTTATCCGCATCCCCAGGCCTGGTCGCTGGCCTTCCAGACCAACGTGCCCGTCGAAGTGGGCGTGCGCCTGCCGGAAGATTATGTCGCCGTGTTCATCCCGACGACGCCGAGCCCCGTCAACGGTTTCTATTTCTATGTGCGGCGCGAGGACGTCATCGAACTCGACATGTCGGTGGATGCCGCATTCAAATACATTGTTTCCATGGGTGTGGTTGCCCCGGCGGGCGGCAACGGTGAAGCACTGCTCAAGGCGCAAGCCGATAAATAATTTACTTTAAAATCAAATACTTATGTCTATGCGCAGCCATTACTGCGGGTTGGTCGACCGCAAACTCCTCGGCCAGACCGTAAGCCTCTGCGGCTGGGTGCACCGCCGCCGCGACCACGGCGGGGTCATCTTCATCGACCTGCGCGACCGCGAAGGCCTGGTGCAGATCGTCTGCGATCCGGACCGCGCGGAAACCTTCGCCACCGCCGACAGCCTGCGCAACGAGTTCGTGATCCGTGTCGAAGGCAAGGTGCGCGAGCGGCCTGCCGGCACCACCAACGCCAATCTGGTCAGCGGTGAAATCGAAGTGCTGGCGATGACGCTGGAAGTGCTCAACCCCTCGCAGACGCCGCCGTTCATGATGGACGAGGAGCAGTTGTCGGAAAACGTGCGCCTGCAGTACCGCTTCCTCGACCTGCGCCGACCGCAGATGCAGGGTCACCTGCGGCTGCGCCACCGCGCGGCGCGCGCGGTGCGCAACTATCTCGACAACAACGGTTTCATCGACATTGAAACCCCGATGCTCTACAAATCGACCCCCGAGGGCGCGCGCGAATTCCTGGTGCCCTCGCGCATGCATGACGGCCAGTTCTACGCGCTGCCGCAGTCGCCGCAGCTGTTCAAGCAGTTGCTGATGGTGGCCGGCTACGACCGTTATTACCAGATCGTCAAATGTTTCCGCGACGAGGACCTGCGCGCCGACCGCCAGCCTGAATTCACCCAGATCGACATCGAAACCTCCTTCCTCGGCGAACGTGAAATCCAGGATCTGATGGAGGGCCTGATCCGTGAGCTGTTCAGGGACGTGCTTGATGTCGACCTCGGCGAGTTTCCGCGCCTGACCTATGCCGACGCGATGGCGCGTTACGGCTCGGACAAGCCCGACCTGCGGGTCAAGCTGGAACTCACGGATCTCAGCGACCTGATGACGCAGGTCGATTTCAAGGTGTTCAAACAGGCGATTGCGCTGAAGGACGGCAAGGTTGTCGCCCTGCGCGTACCGGGCGGCGCGGCACTGACACGCAAGGAAATCGACGACTACACCGCCTTCGTCTCGATCTACGGCGCCAAGGGCCTGGCCTACATCAAGGTCAACGATGTCACCCAGCTCAATGACAGCGGACTGCAGTCGCCGATCGTCAAATTCCTGCCGCAGCCGGTGCTGGCGGAGATCCTCAAGCGCACCGGGGCCGCCAACGGCGACCTGATTTTTTTCGGCGCCGACCGCAAGAAAGTGGTGTGGGACGCGCTGGGTGCGCTGCGGGTGAAAGTCGGCCATGAAAAAGGCCATGCCGAGGCCGGCTGGCGGCCCTGCTGGGTCGTGGATTTCCCGGCTTTTGAATACGACGAGGAAGCGCAGCGCTGGAACGCCGCGCATCATCCCTTCACCGCGCCCAAGGACGAGCATGTCGGCCTGCTGGCGACCGATCCCGGCAAGGTGCTGGCCAAGGCTTACGACGTGGCGCTGAACGGCTGGGAAATCGGCGGCGGCTCGGTGCGGATACACCGCGCCGAAGTGCAGTCGCAGGTGTTCGCCGCGCTGGGCATCACGCCTGAGGACGCGCGCGCCAAATTCGGCTTCCTGCTTGATGCGCTGTCGTACGGCGCACCGCCGCACGGCGGCATTGCCTTCGGCCTGGACCGTATCGTCACGCTGATGACCGGGGCGGAATCCATCCGCGAGGTGATTGCCTTTCCGAAGACCCAGCGCGGGCAGGACCTGATGGTCGATGCGCCGACACCGGTGACCGAGCGCCAGTTGCGCGAACTGCACATCCGCCTGCGCAACGTCATTCCGGCGGCGTAGACGGCTCCGGTCGCACCGCAGGCGGCTCTGATGCGTTCACTGCGACGGCCGTTCGGTGCCTGGCGCTGGGCGGCACTGATCGCCGCCGCCACGCTGTCGGCCCTTGTTCTGGCGCGCGGTGAGGCGCCCTCCCTGTCAGGTATACACATCAGTGAGCTGCCGCCCGAGGCCGGGCAGACGCTGCAACTGATCCGCCGCGGCGGCCCCTATCCCCATGACCGCGACGGCATCACCTTCAACAACTACGAAAAACGCCTGCCCGCGGCGCGGCGCGGGCATTACAGCGAATATACGGTGATGACACCGGGCATCCGGCATCGCGGCGCGCGGCGCATCGTTGTAGGCTGTGAACGTGTCCGCCCGCAGCCGCAACCCGGCCGCAAGCTGTGGCTGGAGCACTGCCGAAACGGCGGCGAGTTTTACTACACGGCCGACCATTACCGCAGTTTCCGGCGCATCGTCGAATGAAGACATCACCATTGAACGCAGGGGCCAACGGCGTTTACCGCCTGCCGCGTCATGACATCGCGGCGGACGGCGCAGGGTTGCAGTTCGTGGCAGCCGACCTGCGCCGTGCCCGCGGCAAAAAGGCGGCGTTGCGCGTGATGGCCGGTGCGTTCGCGACTCCCGCCGGTTTCGGCGGCAACTGGGATGCGCTCAACGACGTTCTGCAGGATCTGTCCTGGCTGCCCGGGCGGGAGCAGGGCATCGTGCTGCGGCTGTCCGGCACGGCAGGATTTTCCATGGCCGCGCCGGAGGAATTTGCGCTGCTGCTGGAAATTCTTGCGGAAGCCGCAGCGTACTGGCGTGAAAAAAAACGCGTGTTCATCGTGTTCTGCGATGCCGCCGGCCTGCCGGAACTTCCATCGTCATGAACTACAAGATCCCGGTCTCGGTGCTGGTGCTGGTGCATACCGCGGACCTGCAGGTGCTGCTGCTGGAGCGTGCCGACAGGCCGGGGTTCTGGCAGTCGGTGACGGGGAGCATGGATGAGGGCGAGACACTGCTGCAGACCGCGCAGCGTGAACTGGCCGAAGAAACCGGCATCGTCGCGGCGCCCGGCATGCTGGTCGACTGGAAACGGCAGAACCGTTACGAGATCTACAGTCACTGGCGCAGCCGTTACGCGCCCGGCGTGACCCACAATACGGAACATGTGTTCGGATTGACGCTGCCGGCCACCCGGAACATCGTGCTGGCGCCGCGGGAGCACCTTGCATTTGTCTGGCTGCCCTGGCGGGAGGCGGCGGACCGGGTTTTTTCGTGGAGCAATGCTGAAGTGATCCGCGAACTGCCGGAGCGGCTGATGTCCGGTGTCTAGGTCCCTGCGGCAGGCTGGGATTTTTCGGGTGGTTTTTCTGTCAAAATCCTGTAATGTAGAAACTTTTCCCGTATTGGGCATCAGGAGAAGGGCCTGACGATGGAAACGAATACGATCACATTTGACGGCTTCAAGCCGCTGGCCGACGAGGCCTGCCAGGAACGCATACTCGCCGCCCGGCAGAAGCTGGGCGAGCGCGTGGTGCTGCTGGGGCACCACTATCAGCGGGCCGATGTCTACAAACATGCCGACCTGACCGGCGATTCGCTGCAGCTGTCGAAGCTCGCCGCCGGCACCGATGCCGAGTACATCGTCTTCTGCGGCGTGCATTTCATGGCCGAGGTCGCCGACATCCTGTCGCGCCCCTCGCAGCAGGTGATCCTGCCCGACATGAACGCCGGCTGTTCGATGGCCGACATGGCCAGCCTGCCCAAGGTCGAGCGTGCCTGGCGCGAAATCGCCGAGGTGCTTGATCCGGACGAACACGTCACCCCGATCACCTACATCAATTCCGCCGCCGACCTGAAGGCCTTCTGCGGCGAGCACGGCGGCATCGTCTGCACCTCGTCCAACGCGCGCGGCATCCTGCAGTGGGCGTTCAACCGGCGCGAGAAGGTGCTGTTCTTCCCCGACCAGCACCTCGGCCGCTGGACCGGTTACCTGATGGACATTCCGCTCTCCGAGATGCTGGTCTGGGATCCGGACGAGCCGATGGGCGGGCTGACGCCGCAGCAGATCAAGATGGCCAAGGTCCTGCTGTGGAAGGGTCATTGCTCGGTGCACCAGATGTTCCAGGCCCAGCACATCCTGCGCTGGCGCCAGCAGCACCCGGGCGGGCTGGTGATCAGCCATCCCGAGTGCAATTTCGAGGTCTGCAAGCTGTCTGACTATGTCGGTTCCACCGACTACATCATCAAGACCATCGCCGCGAGCCACCCGGGATCGCGCTGGCTGGTCGGCACCGAGCTGAATCTCGTCAACCGCATCGCCGGGGAATTCGGCCCGCAGGGCAAGTCGGTGCAGTTCATGGCGCCGACGGTCTGCATGTGTTCGACGATGCAGCGCATCGACCCGCAGCACCTGGCGTGGTCGCTGGAGAATCTCGTGGCCGGCAAGGTGGTGAACCCGATCAAGGTGCCGGCGTACGAGGCGGAACTGGCGCGCATCGCGCTGGAACGCATGTTGTCTGTTTCCTGATCACCGGGTGGGTGCCGCTCCGCTGCAGCTGAGCGTCGCAACCTACAACATCCACAAGGGTTTCTCGGTCACGCCGCTGCTCGCGCGGCGTCCGACCGTGCATGTCCTGCGCGAGCAGTTGCGCCTGCTTGGCACCGATCTGGTGTTCCTGCAGGAGGTGGTCGGCGCGCATGCCGTGCATGCCGCGCGCCACCGCGACTGGCCGGCGCAGTCCCAGTATGAATTTCTTGCCGACAGCCTCTGGCACAGCCATGCCTACGGCAAGAACGCGGTCTACGACGCCGGACACCATGGCAACGCCGTGCTGTCGCGTTATCCGATCACCCGCTGGGACAACGAGGATGTTTCAGCCCACCGCTTCGAGCGCCGCGGCCTGCTGCACTGTGAAATTGCGGTGCCCGGCTGGCCGCTTCCCCTGCATTGCGTCTGTGTGCACCTTGCGCTGACGGCGCGCGGCCGCGGCCTGCAGCTGGAACGGCTGCGCCAGCGCATCGAGCGGCTGGTGCCCTCCGGTGCGCCGCTGATCGTCGCCGGGGATTTCAACGACTGGTACTGGCGCCATCGCGCGACCCAGGAGCTGGCACTGCCGCTGAACATGCACGAAGTGTTCGAGCTGAAGGGCGGGGTGCCCGCACGCAGTTTTCCGGCGCTGCTGCCGCTGCTGCGGCTCGACCGCATCTATGTCCGCGGTTTCGCGGTGCGCGAAGTGCGGGTTCATCACGGCCGGCGCTGGGGGCGGATATCCGATCATGCGCCGCTGACTGCGCAGCTGGAGCGGCTGCCGGGCTGAGCGCGGGGCGGGTTGCCGGCAACCATGTATCCGCATCTGCCGGGTGCGATAATTGCGGCCCCATGCATGCACCGCGTCCGCAGGCAACGGCACTTGTTGCCGGCCCGGTGGATGAAATGAGTCATAACCAATTGTTTTCATTGATAAAAATAGAAGCAATAACATTCCGGGGCCGGCATGACTGCTGAACTGTCGCGCCGCGCCGCGGCTGAACCCGCGAGCCGCCGTAGCCGCCGTGACTGGCGCGTGGTGCCGATGCTGCTGCCCTACCTGTGGGAATACAAATGGCGCGTGGTGATCGCGCTGCTGTTCCTGGTTGCGGCGAAAGTGGCCAACGTCGGCGTGCCGCTGGTGCTCAAGGACATCGTCGACGGACTCGATTCGCAGAAGGCGGTGCTGGTGCTGCCGCTGGCGCTGCTGGTCGCCTACGGCGCGCTGCGCCTCGCCACCGTGCTGTTTGCCGAACTGCGCGACGTGGTGTTCGTGCCGGTCACCCAGCGCGCGACCCGGCGCATCGCGCTGGCGGTGTTCCGCCACCTGCACGCGCTGTCGCTGCGTTTCCATCTCGACCGCCAGACCGGCGGCATGTCGCGCGACATCGAGCGCGGCACCCGCGGCATCTCGACGCTGCTGTCGTTCATGCTGTTCTCGATCATCCCGGTGGTGCTCGAGTTCATGCTGGTCGCCGCGGTGCTGTTCGCGAAATTCGACTGGCGTTTCGTCGCGGTCACCTTTGCCGCCGTGGTGCTCTACATTGCCTTCACCATCGGCATCACCGAATGGCGCACGGCAATCCGCAAGAAGGCCAACGAGCTCGACTCGCACGCCAACACCCGCGCGGTCGACAGCCTGCTCAACTACGAGACGGTGAAGTATTTCAACAACGAGGATTACGAGGCCAGGCGCTACGACGAAAGCCTGCAGCGTTACGAGGTGATGGCGGTGCGCAACGAGGCTTCGCTGGGCCTGCTCAATGTCGGACAGGCGGCGATCATCGCGGTGGCGGCGACGCTGCTGATGATCCTCTGCGCGCAGGGGGTGGTGGCACGCGAACTGTCGCTGGGCGACCTGGTGCTGGTCAACGGCCTGCTGATCCAGCTCTACATACCGCTGAATTTCCTCGGCATGGCCTATCGCGAGATCAAGCAGGCGATGATCGACATGGAGCGCATGTTCGGGCTGCTTGAACAGAATCGGGAGGTTGATGATGCGCCGGATGCGCAGGACCTGCCGGAAGGGCCGGCGACGGTCGAGTTCGACGGCGTCGATTTCGGCTACGATCCGCGGCGGCAGATCCTGCATGGCATGACTTTCACGATTCCGCCGGCGGCAAAGGTCGCGGTGGTGGGATCCAGCGGTGCCGGCAAGTCGACTCTGGCGCGGCTGCTCTACCGTTTTTACGATGTCACCGGCGGCGCGATCCGCATCAACGGCGCGGACATTCGCGGACTGCGGCAGGCCGGCCTGCGCGCGGCGATCGCGATCGTGCCGCAGGACACCGTGCTGTTCAACGACACCATCCATTACAACATCCAGTACGGACGGCCCTCGGCGACCCGCGAAGAGGTTATTGCCGCGGCCAGGGCCGCGCACATCCACGATTTCATCAGCGGACTTCCCGACGGGTACGAAGCAATGGTCGGCGAGCGCGGCCTCAAGCTGTCCGGCGGCGAGAAGCAGCGGGTGGCGATTGCCCGCGCGATCCTGAAGAACCCGCGGATCATGATTTTCGACGAAGCGACCTCCGCGCTCGATTCGCGCACCGAACAGGCGATCCAGAAGGAGCTCAACGCGGTGGCGCAGGGGCGCACGACGCTGGTCATCGCGCACCGCCTGTCGACGGTGATGGATGCCGACGAAATCCTGGTGCTTGACCACGGCCGCATCATCGAGCGCGGCCGCCACGCGGCGCTGCTGGCGCAGGGCGGCGCCTATGCCCAGATGTGGGCGCTGCAGCAGCAGGAAAAACAGGAACAGGCGCGGCGCGGGCCGGACCTGGTCAGGCCGGAGGCGTGAAACTGACGGTCATGCAGGTGCCGCGATCGCCGCTGCCGGCGCGGGCGACCACGGTCGCGCCGTGGCCCTGGGCGATCTCGCGGACGATGGCCAGCCCCAGTCCGCAGCCTTCCGGCGATCCGCCCGGCATCCGGTAAAAACGTTCGAACACTTTTTCCCGTTCCTCCGGCGGAATGCCCGGGCCGTCGTCCTCGACCTCCAGCACCGTGCGGCCGTGTTCGGTGCGAACCCGTACCGTGACCCGCCCGCCTGCGGGCGTGTACTGAATCGCATTGTCGATCAGATTGCCGAGCATTTCGCGGATCAGGAACGGGTCGGCGCTGACGGTCGATACAGCCGAACGGTCATCGAAACCGAGATCGATCTTGCGGGCGAGCGCACGCGGCACCCATTCCTCCGTTGTTTCCCTGGCCAGCACCGATATTTCGACCGGCTGGCGCATCACGCTGCGATGCGATCCTGGTTCGGCGCGGGCCAGGGTCAGCAACTGCTGGACGAGGCGGGCGGCGTGGTCGGCGGCGGTGTGCAGCTGCTGCAGCGTGGCCGACAGTTCGCCGTCGCGTACCTGGCGCATGGCCACCTCGGCCTGGGTTTTCAGGGCGGCCACCGGCGTGCGCAGCTGATGGGCCGCATCGGCGATGAATCGCTGCTGCGCGGCCAGTGCCGCGCTCAACCGTTCGAGCAGGCCGTTCATCGCGCGCACCAGCGGTTGCACTTCGGCGGGTGCGGCGGATTCGTCGAGGGGGCTCAGATCGACGTGCGAGCGGTTCTCGATTTCCCGGCGCACGGCGGTCAGCGCGCGCAGGCCGAGGCCGATGCCGAACCAGATGGTCAGGGTCGACAGCAGCACGAGGATGCCCTGAGGGATCATCATGCGCAGCATGATCTGGCGGGCGAAGTCGTCGCGCAGCGTGGCACGTTCCGCGACCTGGATCAGGATCGCGCCCCTGCCCGAGCCCGGCCGCACCGGCACTCGCAGCGATACCGCGCGCACCGGTTCGTTGCGGTAGAACGCGTCGTAGTAGGTGACCCGGTCCTCCAGCGTATCCGCAGGCGGGTCCGGCAGGTCGGGATCACCGGTGATGTATTCGCCGCCGGGACCGTTGGCGCGATAGTAAAAGCGCCCCTGTTCGCCGGAGATCAGCATCTCGATCACCGGCTGCGGCAGGTCGAGGTAGAGCCTGTTGCCGGATTCGCGCACGTTGCGTCCGAGATCAAGCGCGGTGTCGAGCAATGCCCGGTCATAGTTCAGGTTGACGAAACCCTTGGCGACACCGTGGTCGACCAGCGTGCTGATGATCCACAGCGCGACCAGCGGACCGCTGACCCACAGCAGCAGCCGGCGGCGCAGTGTGCGTGCCCCGGAATTCATTTCAACGGCCTGCGGCGTAAGATATCAGGCCTGCACAAGAGTTCAGTGCAGGTGTTCTAGTCATGTGCGGCTTTTTCGAGCAGGTAACCCAGGCCGCGGATGGTGCGCACGCTGACCCCGGCGGGTTCGAGTTTCTTGCGCAGGCGGTGTACGTAGACCTCGATCGCGTTGGCGCCGACTTCCTCGCCCCAGCCATAGAGCTGCTCGGCCAGCTGTTCCTTGTTGACCACGCGGCCCACGCGCAGCATCAGCACTTCCAGTACCCCGAGTTCGCGCGCCGACAGTTCCAGCGGCGCACCCTTGATGGTGGCGCGCCGCCCGGCGGTGTCGAGCACCAGGTCGCCATGGGCGAGTTCGGCGCCGCCGCCGGACTGGCCGCGGCGGATCAGCGCCCGCACGCGGGCCTCGAGCTCGGGCAGGTCGTAGGGTTTGGTCAGGTAGTCGTCCGCACCGAGGTCGAGGCCCTTGACGCGGTCCTCCAGGGCGTCGCGTGCCGTCAGCATCAACACCGGTGTTTTCGAGCCCCTGCGCCGCATGCGGCGCAGGACTTCGTAACCGTCCAGTCGCGGCAGGCCGATGTCGAGAATGACTGCGTCATAGTGCTGGGCGGCCAGCATGTGATCGGCCTGTTCACCGGTAGCGGCGTGGTCGACGGCGTAATCAGAGCCTTTCAGTGCAGTGATCAGTCCGTCGGCAAGTATCGGATGGTCTTCGACGATGAGCAGGCGCATGGTGGTCGTGGTTTTCCGTGGTGAGGGAACCGGCGGACATCATACTGGCTCCCGGCCCTCCGGTTGTCCGGGCCTTCTGTAAGTCTGACGTAAGCGAAGCCGCTTATTGTCGGGAACATGACTGATCCGGTCGTTTCGGGATTGCCGGATTCCGGTTTCAGTTTGTCGAGTTTGTTGATGTTGCTGGTTTTTTCCTCCTCGGAGGCCCGGTAACTGCAGTGACCTGTGCTGAGCGGGTGATCTGTAGGGCCTCTTTAAGCTCCGCCGGGACAACCCACACAGTCCCGCGCGGAGTTTTTTTTGGCCTGGTCCCGTCCCGGGATCGCAGGTCCATTCTCCCGCGCAGCCTTTAAACCTGTTGAAAAGAACGATGTAACACTGTATTTTTACAGGGAATTTCAACTAGAACCACCAGGGAGAATGTAGCTGATGCGAGGGCTGGTCACGATCCTGATCGCGGTTCTGGCGGCCGCTCCGGTGCCCGGCGAGGCCCGGGAGCGCACCCAGAACAAGGTGAAGGCGGCCGTCGCCGGTCGTGACAGCGCTCCTGAACTGAAGTCATCTGCCGCGCTGGTGATTGACCAGACCGCCGGCCGCCCCCTGTTTGCCAAGAACACCGGCAGCGTACTGCCGATTGCGTCCATCACCAAGCTGATGACGGCGATGGTGGTGCTGGATGCCGGCCTGCCCCTGAATGAACAGATTGTCATTACCGAAGCGGACAAGGATCTGATCAAGGGCACCCGGTCGCGGCTGCGCATCGGCACCGCGCTGACCCGCCGCGACCTGATGCAGCTGGCCCTGATGGCTTCCGAAAACCGCGCCGCAGAGGCTTTGACCCGGGTCTACCCGGGCGGCACGACCGGTTTTGTCGCAGCGATGAACCAGAAGGCCATTGAGCTGGGCATGTGGCAGACCCGTTTTGTCGATGGCACCGGCCTGTCCAGCGACAATGTGTCGACCGCCCAGGATCTGACCAAAATGGTTGCCGCCGCCTACGGTTATCCGCTGATCCGCGAATTCACCACTGACACCGGCACCTCGATCCGTCTCGCCAACGGCCAGGTGATGAACTACCGCAATTCCAACCGGCTGGTGAACAACTCCGAATGGCAGATCGGCCTGTCCAAGACCGGATACATCTCCGAGGCCGGGCGTTGTCTGGTGATGCAGGCGAAAATTGCCGGCAAACCGGTGATCATCGTGCTCCTCGATTCCTGGGGCAAACTCACGCGCATCGGCGATGCCAACCGCATCAAGCGGTGGATGGAAACCCGCCACGCCTCCAATTCCCCGGGCTGAGCGCGGCCCGCAAGCCGGCCTGAGCAATGCCCCCGCTGTCCCTTGTTGACCTGCAGCCATCCGCGGGGTCGTTCCTGGAGGATGTTCTTGCCGGGCTCGGC